>Ga0123330_1004736_pt1 | contig 10386 bp, 7 predicted proteins | sample BioC13SIPDNA_2_FD_89704 | JGI IMG/M metagenome (GOLD analysis project Ga0123330, IMG submission 89704) | Anaerobic biogas reactor microbial communites from Washington, USA - Biogas_R2_A C13 SIP DNA | ecosystem: Engineered > Bioreactor > Anaerobic > Unclassified | place: Washington, USA... | reverse complement strand
TGGGCAGCGGCGTGCCGCCCAGGGTGGCAGTGGGCTCCGGCGTGGGCGTGGTCGGCACGGCGGTCATGGCTTCGGGCGTCGGCGTTTTGGCCGTCGCCGTCCTGGCAGCGGTGGTCGCTTGCGCATCCTCCGGCGAGAGCGGCGCGGCGGTGATAATCGGCCCGTAGGTGCCGGGCGTGGGCGACGGCGTCGCCTGGAGGAACGGCGCTGCATCGGCGTAGTGCGGCACGGCCAGCACGATCGCGGCGGCGGCCAGACTCGCCAGTCCGCACAACGCTATCCCTGCGGCACGGTAACGTCGGACGTATTTCAGCATAGAATCTTCCCTGTGGTTAGGCTATGGCACAGGGCAGAATCTTAGTTTAACCGGGGTGAATTGGCAAAAATACCCGGAAGGTGCTGCCCTGGCCGGGGACGCTGTCGAGCGCGATGGTCCCGTGATGGCTCTCAACGATCTTGCGCGCGATGGGCAGCCCCAGCCCGGCACCGCGATCGGACCGCGCCTGGTCGATGCGGTAGAAGCGGGCGAAGATCCGCTCGTGTTCGTCTTCGGGAATGCCGATGCCGGTATCCCGGACTTCAACGACCACGCTGTTGTTCTCGCAGTGTGTGCCCACGGTGATCGTCCCTGCCGGCGGTGTGTAGCGAATCGCGTTGTCGACCAGATTCTCGAGCGCCATGTGCAGGTATTTGGGATCGCCCATGATAGCCGGCAGCCCATCTCCGGGCTCCAGGTGGACGGTCAGCCCCTTATCCTGGAATTGTTCCTCGAGCCGCTCGTGCACGCTCTCGATCAGGTCATTGAGATCGACGGGCACCGACGAGAACGCATCGCCGCTGTCGAGCCGCGACATGGTCAGCAGGTCCTGGACCAGGTTCTCGATGTATCGCACCTGCTTGTTCACCGTTTCGAGGTGGCGCTCCTGACTGGTGCCGGTCGCCATCTGGTCGAGCACGTACAGGCTGGTGCGCATGACCGACAGCGGGGTGCCAAACTCGTGTGACGTATCACAGATGAACTCGGAGAGAATCCGGCTGCGCTCTTTTTCGAGCGCCAGGGCGACCGTCTGCTCCTCGGCCAGCTTGCGAGCCGTGATGTCTTCCGCGACGACGAGCACCTGATATTCGTCGCTGTGCGGCGCGATGATCGGGACTTTCGTCACCTGGAACCAGCGCCATTTGCCGCTGCCCGGATCGAAAATCGCCTCTTCCGGGACGACGAGCGGCTGCAGCGTCTCGAGCACTTGCCGGTCTTCTGCCTCGCGGCGAACGCGGTCCTCAGGAATGGGCGCGAATTCGGCGTCGAACCGCCCGACGAGGTCCCCCAGCGGCACCTGCGTCAGGTCGGCCAGCGCCTGGTTGACCAGGGTGTAGCGCCCCGCGCGGTCCTTGATGAAGATGATCGAAGGGGTCACGTCGATGATCTGGCGCAGATACTGCTGCTGGATGGCAAGCGCGTCTTCAGCCTGCTTGCGCTGAGTGATATCGGTCGCGATGCCCAACACAAATTCCGCCTCGCCGTCCGGCGAAAACAGCGGGACTTTGATGGTCTGGTACCACTTTTGCACGCCGCCGGGTCCATGACTACCCGGCACAATCGGGATCAGCCACGGCTCGCGCGTGGCGAAGACGGACTGGTCGGACTCGCGATAGCGGGCGACTTCTTCCTGGTTGGGATTCAGCTCGGCGTCTGTTTTACCCAGCAGATCGTCCACGCTCACGCCATAGCGGTCAGCCATCGCCCGGTTCCCCAGGATGTAGCGACCGGCGCGGTCTTTGGCAAAGACCAGGCTGGGGATCGCGTCGATGATCTGCCGCAGGAAGGCGCGCTGGGCCTGCAGCGCTTCGTCCGCCGTCTTGCGCTCGGTGACGTCGCGCACGATCGCGACGACTTCATCCGGCCCGCTGACCACAAAGCGTGCCTCGAAATGGCGCAGGCCCGCCGGCACCGCTAGCGCGTACTCGAACGCCTCAGGCTCGCCGGTCTCCAGCGCCCGGTGCAGGTGGTCGTAGGCCATCTGGACGATGGGTCGCGGCAGGATGTCGGCGAGCGTTTTCCCCACCAGTTGATCGGCAGGCCGCGCCAGCAGGCTGTTCTGGTGGGTGTACGCGGCCAGATAGGTCCCGCCGCGGTCGATCCGGAATAGCAGGTCGGGGATCGCTTCGATCATGGCGGCCTGGACCGCCTGGCTGGCCTGCAGCGCTTCTTCGGCCCGCTTGCGCTCGGTAATGTCGAGCACATAGACCAGCACCTTGCCCCAGGTGTCTTCGTAGCCAGGGGCGATTGAGATGCCCAGAATGGTATTGATCCGCGCGCCGGTCAGCGAATGGCGCACTTCTTCGCTGGTGAACTGGGTCTTGCCCTCGGCCAGCGCGGCAAATTCCTCGATGAATACATCGGGTCCCTGCAAATCGAGCAAAAAAGCCAGATTATCGGGCAGGACTTCTTTGCTGGCCACACCGAGCAGATCGAGCGTGGCCTGGTTGACATTCACGACCTTGACCCGCGCCGCACACTCGCGCAGCGCCTCGGGATGCCCGGCCAGATAGGCCCGGAAGTCGGTCACGCCTTCGGCCCGCAGCCGGTCGATGGTGCGTTTGGCGCCGGACATATCCTCTTCCCACAATGAGACGGGGGTATATTCGAACACCGTCCGGAATTTCTCTTCGCTCTGCCGGAGCGCGATCTCGTTCTGCAGCGCCGCGTTGGTGCGCGAGAGCTGCTCGGTCCGTTCCTCGACGCGCTGCCTGAGCTCCTCCTGGGCCTGGCGGATGGCCAGCATGAGGGGCCGCATGTGCAGCATGAACAGAACCAGCAGGATCGAGGTCGCCAGCGCCAGCAGCGCGCCTGGCATGCGCGACGTCGCCGCCTCCGAATCGCGGAGCACCTGGGCCAGAATGGTGAACCGCCGCAGCGCCATTACCAGGACCGCCCCAACCATGAGCAGCCAGACCTTCTTGTGGCCTCCGGTCGTCCGGATCAGGCTCAGCGCCAGACTGGCGGCGGTGAGTTGAAACGCGATGGAGGCCAAGAGAATGATCAGAATGCCCATGGGAAGTACACCTTCCAGGCAGCCGGTGGGCCACGAGACACGGCCCGCGTCGAATATCTTCTATCATATAATAAAATTCTAATTAGTAACAGAACAAACCGAAACCTCAATTCTTTGTGTTACAAAAAGGGACAGGCTTATTACCATCGCGTGTCAAGCGTGCCTGGCGCGCGCCAGGCGTATCCTGCTGGCGGGGAGGGGCGTTTGCTTCCACAATAAGTGGTATAGTTTACGTCTCGCGCGACGGAAAGGAAGGGGTGATCATGGAATATCGCAAGCTGGGACGCACCGGGTTGAAGGTCAGCGAGCTGTGCCTGGGCACGATGACGTTTCGCTGGACTGCCACCGAGCAGCAGTCCTTCCGGGTGCTCGACCGCGCCTGGGAGGCCGGCATCAACTTCATCGACACGGCGGACGTCTACAGCCGGTGGGCACCCGGCAATCCCGGCGGCGTCGCCGAGCGCATCATCGGCCGGTGGCTGCGCACCAGGCCGCGCGACCAGATCGTGATCGCGACCAAGGTGCGCGCGCGCATGTGGGACGGGCCGAACGGCGAGGGCCTCAGCCGCCAGCACATCATGCGCGCCGTCGAGGACAGCCTGCGCCGCCTGAATACCGACTACATCGATCTCTACCAGACGCATTCCCCGGACTGGGACACGCCGCTCGACGAAACGCTGCGCGCGCTGGATGACCTGGTGCGAGCCGGCAAGGTGCGCTACATCGGGGCGAGCAACCACGCGTCGTGGCTGCTGACCAAAGCGCTGTGGATCAGCGACCGGCATAACCTCGCGCGCTACGATTCGATCCAGCCGCATTACAACCTGATCCACCGTCGCGAAGTCGAGCCGGACCTGGCCGCTCTGTGCCTCGATCAGGGGATCGGCATGATACCCTACAGCCCGCTGGCGGGCGGCTTCCTGACCGGCAAGTACACCCGCGACCACGTGCCGGAAGGTTCGCGCGGCATGACGAGCGAGAATGTGAAGAGCCGGATGACCGAGCAGAACTTCCAGGTGCTGGACGCGCTGCGCGCGATGGGCGAGGCGCGCGGCAAGACCCCCGCGCAGATGGCGCTGGGCTGGCTGCAGACGCAGCCGTTTGTGACGGCGCCCATCGTCGGCGCCAACACGGTCGAGCAGCTCGAGGAATCGTTGGGCGCTGTCGGGCTGCGCCTGGAGGAAGAGGAGATGGGGCGCCTGGACGAGCTGACCGGCGTCGACCGCAACTGGTTCCGCCGCTAGCGCTCGTTCTTGCACAACGTTTACGGTTTGCAGAGCGTTTTCTAATGCGGCGCCGAGGTTATTCTTACACGCGCGTGCGATATTCTGGTGTGTCAAGAGGTGATCAAGGAGACGAGACGAGATGATGACACTGACCCCCAGAATCCGTATTGGAACGCGCCCTAGCCCGCGGACGATTGACCGGCTGGCCGATGAGCTGTGGCGCACGGCGTGGGCCCGCCCCAGCCAGCTTGCGCCCGACGCGCCGGCTCTGGCGTTGCGCCCCGCCATGGACGTAATCGAGCATGAAAACGGCGTGACCCTCCGCCTGGACCTGCCCGGCATGGCGCCGGAAGACGTGAACATCGAGGTCGAGGGCGACCGCCTGACAATCAGCGGCGAGATGGGCCATACCGCCGGGCAAGAGGGCGAGCGCTATCACCGCCGCGAGCGCTACAGCGGCGCCTTCCGGCGCAGCGTGCGCCTGGCCGACACGCTCGACGCAGCCAACATCAACGCCACCTTCGCGAACGGCGTGCTGACGGTGGAGTTGCCCAAACGGCCCGAAAGCCAGCCCAAGCGGATCAAAGTCGAAACCGCCTGAGCCGCTCGATGAGACGAATCACCGGGATGGGGACCTGCGCCCCGTCCCGGTTTTTCGTTTGAATCCGTTATTTTGCGTCTCCTGCCGCGTGGTATAGACTCTGGTGCATGAAAACACTCACCCAACGCCCCTACGTCACGCTGTTCATGATTCTGGCGGGAGGGCTGGTGCTGGCCGCGTGCGGCAGCCCGGACCCGATCCCGGTTTACGTCACGCCAACGCCCGCCCTCACGGCCACACCCCAGGCTACGCCCGCGCCGATTACGGCCGGGATGGTCCCGGTGAATGCCGCGCCCCAACAGGCCGGTACCCCAGCGGCGACTCTGCCGCCGGGCGTGAACTACGGGCCGATTGTCGGGCCGGAATATACCGCCCAGCCGCTCTATACGCCGCTGCCGAACATCCCGCGCGAGCGACCCTGCCCGGCGATCATCACCGTGCCGCAGGTCACGCTGTATGGCGCGCCGCAGCGCAATGCCGAGGCGGTGGGCTCCGCCGCCGAGCGCCAGCAACTCACCGTCCGCGAGATCTACTCCGATAGCGAGGGCTTGCGCTGGGCCAATACCGACGCCGGCTGGCTGCTGCTGAGCGATGGCGCGACGCAGTTCGCCACGCTGGGCACGCTGCGCTCGTGCGCGATCCTGACCGGCGAGGAGCCGAATACCACGCTGCTGGGGCTGCACCTGCTCAATTGGGCCAGCCAGGCCCAGGTGTTGGGGTTGGTGCGCCGGTTGGCCGAAGCGGGCCAGCCGATGGGCACGCTCAAGGGGCTGTCTGGCGCGGAGGGCACGCTCAACGAGGCCGAGCGCATCTCGCCGCAGACGGTCACCATCTTCCGCTCGATCATTCACGGCTTCACGAACGGCGACTGCCCCAACGGCGACAACGATCCAATCACCGAGGCGCGCGAATGGATTGAGTCGCTGCAGCGCCACTGGACGAAGGTCAACGCGGATTACTACGAGGTGAACAACGAATGCGGCGCCCGGACCGAATGGGTGCGCGACTTCTCGATTGAGGCGATGAAAGCCGCCCACGAGTACGGGCAGTGCCTGCTGTTGTTCTCGTTCCCCGCCGGCGCGCCCGATATCGACGAATACGAGACGCTGGTCCCGGTGTTCGAGCATATCCTGGCGAATCCCTGCGCGTCAGGGCGGCTGCATGGCATCGCGATGCATGCCTACACTCCCAACGAAGCCGGGCGGCTGTCCGAGGCGAGCGTGTGGCTGGCCTTCCGGCACCGGCTGGTGTATGACTTCCTCAAGCAGTACATTCCCAACGTGACCGATGTCCCGGTGTACTACACCGAGGCCGGACAGGGCAACGGCTATACGATCGAGTCGTGCGAGGACATCACCATCGACGCGATCCAGTACATCTACCAGCTCGAGGAAGATCCCTACGTGAAGGGCGTGAACCTGTGGAACGTGGGCACGATCCCGAACGTGGCCTGGGTGGATCTCACGGAATGCCTGGGCACGATCGGCAGCGCGCTGGTGGATTACTACAGCGAGTAGAGCCTTACGGGACGCGGTGGTACTGCGTCACGGCCGATGGCTCGCTGTCGGTGCAGTTGAGATAGGCCAGGCCGGGGACGGTCTCCGCCGCGATGGCCACGGTGTGCCCTTGCCCGCCGCGCGTCTCGGCAAACCGGATCTCCCACCGGTCTGGCCCGGTCTGGACGGCGGTCTGCAGCGCCAGCCCGTCCAGGTCCACGATGCCGGTTTCGCTCCGCAAATAAAACTCCGCCGCCTGGACCGGCTTGGCATAACACGCCCGCCCGCGGTACGTCTCCAGATGAAGCTCGCCCCGGCGGTAAGCGTCGATCGCGGCGACCGCATTCTCCGGCGTCACCCGGCCATGGTAAATGCCGTGCGGCAGCGCGATCACGTTCGCCGCGAAGCGGTGCCCGCCCACGTGCGACACCTGCCAGATGGGCATCCCGGCTGCCTGGCACAGCCGCTCGTAGACCGGCAGCCCGGCGCGCCCGCAGCAGCGATCGCGGCGACCATGCGTGCAGACCAGGACCAGCGGGTCCGTGGTGCGCGCGGTGGCATAGGCAGGATCTTCAGCGCAGATCGCCGTCAGGTCGAGATCGAGCAGATCGGTCATGGTCTCCAACCGGAAGGCGTACAGGGCTGGGCGCCCCTCGCGGATCAGCGCGACGTAGAACGCCAGACCGGGGACGGGCGCCGGCTCGCTCCCCCGGCGGATGAGCCCGAACCGCGCCGGCGCGGCGGCTTCGAGCTGGGCGGATATGGCCCGCTTCACCGGCTCAGGCAGCGCGCTGTCGAGCGCTTCCGGTTCCCAGCGCCCGGTGTATTCCAGCAGGAACCAGACATCGATGCGCGGGGCCGTGCCGAAAAGCTGCTCGCCTGCCTCCCGCGAGATGGCGCTGCAGGTGAAATCCGACATGATGTCTCCCGTGTCGTGTCTCAATCGCCGGTGGACCGGCCCAACAGTCGCTTGAGCGATCCCAGCGCGGTGAACTCGCGCATGTAGCGCAGATTCTCCGGCGTGAAGGGGCGCGGCGCGATCCCGAAGCGCTCGGTCAGCGCGTTGTGCGCGATCGTGTTGTCGACGTTGAGCAGCTCCAGCAAGCTGGACGTCACCGGCGGGTTGGGCAGCGCCGCGGCCATCAGGCTCACCACCGGGCGCAGCACCGGCACTGGCACGCGCACCGTCAGGCGGCGCGTGTCCAGCGCGGCCAGCACCCGCTTGACAATCGCCTCATAGGTCAGCACTTCCGGCCCGCCCAGGCCCAGCTCCTGGCCGATGGTACCGTCGTCGTCCAGGCAGCGCGCCACGGCTTCGACCACATCCCCGACCCACACCGGCTGGAATTTGGCCTGCCCGTCGCCCACGACCGGGAACACCAGCGGCGTCAGCCGGATCAGCCGCGCCTGCACGTTGGCGAACTCGTCCTGCGGGCCCCAGATCACCGAGGGGCGCAGCGCGGTCCAGTCCAGCCCGGACCCGGCGACGGCGTCCTGGGCCTTGCCCTTGCTCGCCAGGAAGCGGTACGGCAGCGACGAGTCGGCCCCGTTCTGGCTCATGTTGACGAAGCGCCGCACGCCCACCGCCCGGGCCGCCTCGACGACGTTGATCGTACCCTGCGTGTTGATCGCCTCGTAGGTGGCGCCGCCGCTCTCGATCGCGATCGCCACCAGATGCACCACCGCGCTGACGCCGTCCATCAGCGGGGCGAGCGTCTCGGGCCGGGTGACGTCTCCCTTCACAATCTCGATCCGGTCGCGCACGTCGGCCAGCCGGGCCTCGGCCTTGGCCGGGCTGTGGACCATCGCGCGGACCGGCTTGCCCACCGCCACCAGGCGGCGCACAAGGTTGTTTCCGACATAGCCGGATGCCCCGGTGACCAGTATCATGCCATCCTCCCCAGTGGACGCCCCAATTACAGTAGGTTGTACACGCATCGCGGGGAAATTGGCGAATGGAGAAGCGCGGCGTCTACTCCACCGCGATCGTCGCCAGCGGCAGGACATCCCCCACCGGCTCGCCGCCCACCCTCACCGGCAGGCGGTCGCCCGGCGCGTCGATCGGGTACAGAGCCACGACAACCCGGTACGCGCCGGGAGCGCTGCCCAGCGGGACCGTTACCCCGTGCGCGTCGATCACCGTCTCGCCCGGCGCCCAGGTAGTCGTCAGCGCCAGGTTGTTGGCCGGTTCGGCGTCGTGCTGCGCTGCCAGCGCCCCATCCGGCCCCCACAACTGGACCGTGACCTTGTACCGCGCATCGAGCGGGGCGTCCGCTGTCCAGAACAGGGTAACGCCCAGCGCATCACCGGGGCGGAACGACTCGGCGCTGAGCGCGTAGCCGGTTAGCGTGATGTGCTCGCCGAAGCGAGTGTCGGCCGTCACCTGCGGCGCGCTCGGCTCGCCGCCCAGCACGGCGTACACCGCCAGCCGCACGTCGCCGTGCCACCCCGAGTCGACGGGATACGCGCCCGCGTCGAGCGCGGCCTGCACTACTCGTCGCGGATCGCGCTCGTCCTGGCCCCAGAACAGCGCGAAGACCCGCGCGTGCCGCGCCAGGATGTCCTCGACTTCGGCGCGCGTCGCGGCGTCGTCGCCGCCCAGCCCGCGCGGCAGCGGGTAAACCGGCGCGTCCCCAGCGTAGTAGTAGGTGAACGTCTCCCACTGGTTCGGTGCGTCGAGGATCACGGCGTCGCCGGGGCGCGCATCGGCCAGGATGCGCGCGGCGATGGCCCGGTAGTCGTCGCGAGCGTAGGCCGGATCGGTGTACAGCGCGTCGAGCGCGGCAGCCTGCCCGATCAGGACGATCCCCAGCCCGGCGGCGGCAACCAACCGGGTGGATGGTCGCGCCGCGCACCACAGCCGCCACGCGCCCCCGCCGATCAGCAGGGCGGCGGCGATCTGCGCGGGCAGCAGGAACTTGAGATTGGCCTCGCGGTACGCGCCGGACGCGAACAGCGCGGCGATGCCGACTAGCGCCCACACCAGCGGGACCGCCGCCCGCCAGCGGGGTCCCAGCGCGGCCAGCGCCAGCAGCCCCGGCGCGACGAGCCAGATCCAGCCCACGTCGCCCGCCGTGTTGCCGTAGGTGATCCAGGTGAGCACGGTGCGAGCCTGTTCGCTCAGCGCCAGATCGACGCCGGTCCGCGGCCAGCCGGTGATCTGGTCCCAGGCGGTGGGCAGCCAGGGCAGGAACAGCGCCAGCGTGAGGGCATTCAGCGCGGCGTAGGCGAGGACGGCGCGGCGGCGTTCCGGGCCTGGCAGGCGCGCGATCCACAGACCGAACAGCAGCGCCTGGGCTAGCAGCGTGAACGGGAACGAATACTGTGTGTACAACCCCGCAGCGTTGACCAGCGCCAGCGCGAGTCCAGAAGGCCAACCACCGAGATCACGGAGAGCACGGAGGCTGTCAAAGCTACTTCTCTGTGTCCTCTGTGCTCTCTGTGGTGAAAAGCTCTGTTCGCGCATCCACCGGACGAACAGCGCCATGCTCGTCGCGCTTAGCAGGCCGAGCTGGGCGTACATGCGCGTTTCCTGGCTGTAGTACACCGCGAAGGGACTCAACGCGACGAGCAGCCCGGCGATCCAGCCCGCCCCGCGCCCGAACAGGGTGCGCCCCAGCGCGGCGGCCAGGGTGACGGTCACGACGCCCTGCAGCGCCGAGAGGAAGCGCAGGCTAAATTCGCTCTCCCCGGCGGCGGCGATCCAGGCTTTGAGCGCCAGGTAATAGCCCGGCGGGTGAATGTCGTGCCCGGCGGACTCGATCAGGTCGGCGGCGGATCGCTGCGCGAGGCGCAGGCTGTTGCCCTCGTCGTTCCACAGCGATTGGGCGTCCAGGCGGTGGACGCGCGCGCCGAAGGCGAGCAGGATCAGCAGGGCGAACAGCGCGAGCGTGGAGAAGGCGCGGGGACGCATGACCCAATCCCGGAGCGTCACAGCGCGGGGCGGCCCAGCCGGACGTAGATCGCGGCGACGAGCACGGTGGCGACCCCCAGCAGCGCGATCAGGCCGG
>Ga0123330_1004698_pt1 | contig 10434 bp, 12 predicted proteins | sample BioC13SIPDNA_2_FD_89704 | JGI IMG/M metagenome (GOLD analysis project Ga0123330, IMG submission 89704) | Anaerobic biogas reactor microbial communites from Washington, USA - Biogas_R2_A C13 SIP DNA | ecosystem: Engineered > Bioreactor > Anaerobic > Unclassified | place: Washington, USA... | reverse complement strand
TTCTCGGCCGCGGCCCTGGCCTGGGCGGCCTTCTGCTCCTGGCGCACAGCCGTCTTCTTCTTCGACGGCCCGATCACCATGACCATGTTGCGGCCGTCCTGGCGCGGGGCGCTCTCGACGAAGCCGAGCTCGCCGATGTCCTCGGCCAGCTTCTGCAGCAGGCGGAAGCCCAGCTCGGGACGGGACTGCTCGCGGCCACGGAACATGATCGTGACCTTGACCTTGTCGCCGCCCTTGAGGAAGCGCTCGACGTGGCCCTTCTTGGTCCCGTAGTCGTGCGGGTCGATCTTGAGGCGGAACCGGATCTCCTTGAGAGCCGTGTTGGCCTGGTTCCGGCGCGCCTCGCGCGCCTTCATGTCGGACTCGTACTTGAACTTGCCGTAGTCCATGAGCTTCGCGACGGGGGGTCGCGCGTCCGGGGCGACCTCGACGAGGTCGAGGTCGGCCTCCTGCGCGAGGCGCAGCGCGTCCTCGACGCGGACGATGCCGACCTGCTCGCCGCCAGGTCCGACGAGGCGGACCTCGCTGACGCGGATCCGCTCGTTGATGCGGGGCTCGCTGATAGTGGGACTCCTTGGTGTCGTTCGGGGCCGCACGCACGAGAAAGGCCCTCGCACGGGGCACGTGTGAGGGCCTGGGCTCCGAGCGGTGCGCGAGCACCGGGGCCGACCGGGTGCCTTGCGGGGCCCCGGACGACCCGAACCGTGGACCCGGCCTCTGTCGCTTGCGCCGTCGAGACTCGGGTGGGAGTGGCCTCCACTTGTGCACCGACCCGCCCCCGCACGCGGGAGCGGACCGATCGGTCGGCGTCCAGGGTAGCAGGCACGCCGACACCACGCCCTAAACTTGATTGATTCAAGTTTACTGCTATGCTCGACACGTGACCGACACCGAGCTGCTGCGCGCCGAGGGGCTGCGGGTGACCGCTCCCCGGCTCGCCGTCCTCGAGGCCGTCGGTGCCGCACCGCACGCTACCGCGGACCAGATCCTCACCGCGGTGCGCCGTGAGCTCCCGGGGGTCTCTGTGCAGGGGGTCTACGACGTCTTGCACGCCCTGACCGACGCCGGCCTGCTGCGCTGCATCGAGCCCGCGGGGCACCCCGCTCGGTACGAGCGCCGCACGGGAGACAACCACCACCACGTCGTGTGCCGCGAGTGCGGCGCGCTCGACGACGTCGACTGCGCGGTCGGCCACGCCCCGTGCCTCACCCCGTCGACGACCCACGGTTTCTCGGTCGACCTCGCCGAGGTCACCTACTGGGGCTTGTGCCCCGGATGCCGGACCGCCCGGGACGCCACCGCCTGAACCATCCAGCACGACCCCGGCGCGGGGCTCCCGCCCCACGCCAGAGCACCTGCCTGAAAGGAAACACCGTGTCGCAACACCTCACGACCCAGACCGGCGCACCGATCCCGAGCGACCAGCACTCGCTGACCACCGGGCCCGACGGCGTCACCGCGCTGCACGACCGCTTCCTCGTCGAGAAGCTCGCCTCGTTCAACCGTGAGCGCGTCCCCGAGCGCAACCCGCACGCCAAGGGTGGCGGCGCGTTCGGCGAGTTCATCGTGACCGAGGACGTCTCGCGCTACACCCGCGCGGCGGTGTTCCAGCCCGGGGCGCGGACCGAGACGCTCCTGCGCTTCTCCTCCGTCGCCGGCGAGCAGGGCTCGCCCGACACGTGGCGCGACGTGCGCGGCTTCGCGCTGCGCTTCTACACGAGCGAGGGCAACTACGACATCGTCGGGAACAACACCCCGATCTTCTTCATCCGCGACGCGATCAAGTTCCCCGACTTCATCCACTCCCAGAAGCGCCTGGGCGCCTCGGGCCTGCGCGACGCCGACATGCAGTGGGACTTCTGGACCAACTCCCCCGAGTCGGCCCACCAGGTGACCTACCTCATGGGTGACCGCGGCCTGCCGCGCACGTGGCGCCACATGAACGGCTACGGCTCGCACACCTTCTCGTGGATGAACGCCGAGGGCGAGCGCTTCTGGGTCAAGTACCACTTCAAGTCCCGCCAGGGCGTCGAGCCGATGAGCCCCGAGGAGGCCGAGCGCCTCGCGGGCACCGACGCCGACTTCTACCGGCGCGACCTGTTCGAGGCGATCGAGCGCGGCGAGCACCCCGTGTGGGACCTGTTCGTCCAGGTCATCCCGTACGAGGACGGCAAGACCTACCGCTTCAACCCCTTCGACGTGACCAAGACGATCCCGCACGCGGACTACCCGCTCATCAAGGTCGGCGAGCTCACGCTCAACCGCAACCCGCAGAACTTCTTCGCCGAGATCGAGCAGGCGGCCTTCTCCCCCTCGAACCTCGTGCCGGGGATCGGCATCAGCCCCGACAAGATGCTCATGGGCCGCGTGTTCGCCTACCCCGACCAGCAGCGTTACCGCATCGGGGCGAACTACAACCAGCTGCCGGTCAACATGCCGCGCGGCGTCGAGGTGCGCAACCACCAGCACGAGGGCCCCATGCGGTACCACTTCAACCCCGCCGAGACCCCCGTGTACGGCTCGAACTCGGTCTCGCCCGTCACGGCGGACGCGGCCCGCGCGGGCGAGGTCAACTGGGAGGCCGACGGTGAGCTGATCCGCGCCGCGCAGACCTTGCGCGCCGACGACGACGACTTCGGCCAGGCCGGGACGCTGTACCGCGAGGTCTTCACCGACGAGGAGAAGGCTCGCTTCCACGACGTGCTCGTGGGCCAGTACGAGGCCCTCACGGTCGAGGACGTCAAGCAGCGCTTCCTGCAGTACTGGACGAACGTCGACGCGGGACTCGGCCAGACGCTGCGCTCGCGCGTCGCGGCCGGTGACTCGGGCGCGACGACGACGCAGCCGCTCGGCGACGGCTGAACCTGCCAGGAGAACCAGCCGTGCGGCCGGTCGTGGGTCTGCCCCACGGCCGGCCGCTCGGTCCTGGGGGCGCGTGCGGGATGGGAGGATGGGGCCATGAGCGCAAGTGACGAGGCCGTGCGGGACATCGCCGACGTCGCGGCCGTCGAGGTCATCACGACGGCCGCTGTCCACCTGATGAGCGCCGCGGCGGTCAAGGTCGGGCTCGCCCCCGACACCGAGACCACCAAGGGCGCCGAGCTCATGGACCTCGACGAGGCACGCAAGCTCATCACGGCCCTCGCCGCGCTCGTCACGGGCGCGGCACCCGACCTCGGCAACCAGCACGCGCGCTCGCTGCGCGACGGGCTGCGCTCCCTCCAGCTCGCGTTCCGCGAGGCGTCCGTCGTCCCCGACCCCCCGGGCGAGGGCCCCGGCGAGACCTACACGGGCTCGGTCGTCTGATTCCTCCTATCCTGGGCGTGTGACGAGCAGGCCGAGCCACGCCGCGACGACCCCGGTCGACGACGGCGCCGACGACGCCCCGGCCGAGCCCACCGCGGCCACGGGGTCGGCCCGGTCTGCTCCGGACTCCCCCGACGCGCCGTCGGCGGACCACACCACGCCCCCCGAGCCCGCGCAACGCGCGTCCGAGACCGAGCCCACCCAGGCGTCCGAGGCCGAGCCCACCGAGGCGTCCGAGACGGGGGCGGCCGAGCACTCTGCGTCCCGGCGTCGCCGGGCACGCCGTCGTCGCTGGGCGCTTCTGACCGTCCTCGTGGTGCTCCTGCTCGGCGCCTCGGCCGGCGGCGTCTACCTGTGGCGGGTCGCCGAGGCCTGGATCGAGCGGGACGCGCAGTGGCAGAGCCACAGCACCGAGCTCACCGGGACGATCGGCGAGGTCTCGCAAGAGCTCGAGGACACGAAGGCCGAGCTCGAGGTCGTGCGCGGCCAGCTCGACCAGGCTCAGCTGCGCATCAGCGAGCTCGCGGACGAGAAGGCGCGCCTCGGGGACGAGCACGCGGTGGTCCGCCAGCTCGCGGAGTACCAGGAGCGGGTCACGACGGCCGCGACCGCGGTGGTCGGGGCGCTCGACTCGTGCATCGCGAGCCAGCAGCGACTCATCCGCTGGTACGCCGAGACCCCCGAGCCCGAGCCCGAGGACCTCGAGACCTTCACCGAGCTGTCCGGCGCGCTCGACGAGGTGTGCAGCGCGGCCCAGGAGGCGAAGGAATCGCTCCAGGAGGAGCTCGAGGGATGAGGCGAGCCGCACCCGCAGCCCTCGTCCTGGCCCTCGCGGCCGGGTGCGCCCAGATCGACGTCCCCCAGATGCCCGGACCGTTCGAGACGGCCCCCGCGCCGACCGCGACGCTCGAGCCCGCGGCGCTCGACGACGAGCTCTCGCCCTACGGCTTCGACGTCGCCGAGCGCATCTCGGTACGCGTGCGCAACCTCGGCTGCTTCTCGCTGTCGACCGGCTCGGGGTTCGCGATCGGCGCGACGACGCTCGTGACGAACCGGCACGTCGTCGAGGACTCCGCCGAGCTCGCGCTGAGCACCTACGACGGACGCGACGTCGGCGTGCGCGCCGCGAGCATCGCCGAGCTTGCCGACCTCGCGGTCGTGCGCACCGACGGCGAGCTGCCCGCGGTGCCCGAGCTCGCAAGCGCCGACCCCGAGCGGGGCGACACGATCACGATCGTCGGCTACCCCCAGGGTGGGCGCCTCACGGCGACCGCGGGGCGGATCATCGCCCGCACGACCGACCCCCTCAACCTCAACCTCGGCGAGGTGCTCGTCGCGGACGCCGCGGTCGAGCCGGGCAACTCCGGATCGCCCGCGCTCGACCACCGCGGGCGGGTCGTCGGTGTCGTGTACGCGATGAACGCCGCGGGGCAGAGCTTCATCGTGCCCGTGAGCACGCTGACCGAGCTCATCGAGGACGACGCGGCCTTCGTCGACGTCGAGCCCGGCTCGTTCGTGTGCGACTAGACCGCGTGGATGCGCAGCTCGAGCGAGTCGACCCGCTCGGCGACGACGCTCGCCGCCGCGAGCCGTGCGTTGACCTGCGCGAGCACCGCGTCGAGGCCCGCGCGGTCGAGACCCGAGTCGATCCCGAGGCGCAGCGCGACCTCGGCGCGTGTCCCGGGCAGCGCCTCCGCGGCACGCACCCCCTGGACCACGAGCGCCGCGACCGTGAGCTCGCGCGCGACCTCGGGGTCCACGGCCGGCTCCCCCTGCGGACCGGCCACGACCGCAGGACGCCACGGCTCGCCCTGCGCGAGCGCCCACACCGCGGTGCGGGGCACCTGGACGGTCACAGGGCCGCCCGGGTCCACCACGAGCAGCTCCCAGCCGTCGTTGACCGCGCTCGCCGCGGCCTGCCGGCCCAGGACGGGGACCGGCCGGGCGTCCGCGCGCCACGCGGCCATCGCCGCGACGCTCGAGAACACCGGGAGGACCTGACGACCGTCGGGAGCAGAGAGCGCGACGACGCCCGTCGAGGCCTCCCGGTCCACCGCGAGCCCCTCGACCTCCTCGACGACCTCGGCCTGCGCCATGACCGGGACGAGGACCCGCACGCGCGCGAGGGCCGCGACGACCCCGGGAAGGCCCGCGGCGCCGTCGTCGGCGAACCGCTCGAGGGCCGCGGCGAGCTCGGCCGGGGCCGAGCCGTCGTCGTCGGCGTACGGCGACGTGCCCGGGAGCTCCTTGCCCGTCACGGACGTCCGGCGACGTCGAGCGCCTCGGGGAGCGTGAACGCCCCCGCGTACAGGGCCTTGCCCACGATCGCGCCCTCGACCCCGAGCGGGACGAGCTCGCGCAGGACGCGCAGGTCCTCGAGGCTCGACACGCCGCCCGAGGCGACCACGGGGGCCTTCGTGCGCGAGCAGACCTCACGCAGCAGCTCGACGTTCGGACCGCGCAGGGTCCCGTCCTTGGTCACGTCGGTCACGACGTAGCGCGCGCAGCCGGCCGCGTCGAGCCGCTCGAGGACCTCCCACAGGTCCCCGCCCTCCTTGGTCCAACCACGCGCCGCGAGAGTCGTGCCCCGCACGTCGAGCCCGACCGCGACGCGGTCACCGTGCTCGGCGATGATCCGCGCGGTCCACTCGGGGTCCTCGAGCGCCGCGGTGCCGATGTTGACGCGCGTCGCCCCCATCGCGAGCGCGGTCGCGAGCGACTCGTCGTCGCGGATACCGCCCGAGAGCTCCATCTTGACGCCCTCGGCGACCATGATCGCGGTGACCTCCGCGAGGACCTGCGCGTTCGAGCCCCGCCCGAACGCCGCGTCGAGGTCGACGAGGTGGATCCACTCCGCACCGCCCTCGAGCCAGTCGCGCGCCGCGGCGAGCGGGGTGCCGTAGGAGGTCTCGGTGCCGGCCTCCCCCTGCACGAGGCGGACGGCCTGGCCGTCGGCGACGTCGACGGCGGGGAGCAGCTCGAGGCGGGTCATCGGTGGTCCTTCACGATCTCGATCCAACGGGACAGCAACGCAGCACCTGCGTCGCCGGACTTCTCAGGGTGGAACTGGGTCGCCGCGAGCGGGCCGTTCTCGACCGCCGCGACGAAGCGACCCCCGTGCTCGGCCCACGTCACGAGGGGCGGGGTGCGCGGGGACTGCTCGAGGAGCGGGAACGAACGCGCCGCGTAGGAGTGCACGAAGTAGAACCGCTCGTCCTCGAGCCCCGCGAGCAGGCGCGAGCCCGCGGGCACCTCGACCGAGGACCAGCCCATGTGCGGGACGACGTCGGCCTCGAGCCGGTCGACGACCCCGGGCCACTCGCCGAGCCCCTCGGTCCGCTCGCCGTGCTCGATGCCCTCCTCGAAGAGCACCTGCATCCCGACGCAGATCCCGAGCACGGGGCGCCCGCCCGCGAGGCGGCGGTCGACGAGCCAGTCACCGCGGACCGCGCGCAGCCCCGCCATGCACGCCGCGAAGGCACCGACCCCGGGCACGACGAGGCCGTCCGCGGCGAGCGCGGTCTCGTAGTCGGCCGTGAGCTCGACGTGGGCCCCCACACGCTCGAGCGCCCGCACGACCGAGCGGACGTTGCCGAATCCGTAGTCGAGGACGACGACCGAGGGCTCAGCCACTGCGACCCTTGCGCACCTGGCGCGAGATCTTCGCGAGCGTGCGCGCGGCGCGCCAGCGCGACATCGACGTGGTCGACACGACCCCCTCGACCTCGCGGGGGTCGGCGACGCCCGTGATGAGGTCCTCGAGGACGACGGGCGCGGCGTCGAGCCACACCCCGGCCTCCTGGACCTCGGTCTCGGCGCCGTTCGTGAACCCGGTCGCGGTGATCTGCCCGCCCTCGTTCTGCAGCACGACGACGAGCCCGCCCTTGAGCAGCTGCGAGAGCGTCACACCCGCCTTGCGCGGGACCTCGCCCTCGGGGTCGTGGCACACCGCGATCGAGCCGACCTCGCTCGGCACGACGTCCGCCGAGACCCCCGCGAGCACGCACGAGGCCGCGAGCGCCTCGACGATCGGGACCGGCGTGACGACGACGGCGCGCCTCGACGCAGGGTCCGTCACAGGGCACCCTTCGTGCTCGGCACGCCCTCGACGCGCGCGTCGCGCGCGACCGCGGTGCGCAGGGCACGGGCGAGCGCCTTGAACTGCGCCTCGACGATGTGGTGCGGGTCGCGGCCCGCGAGCAGGCGCACGTGCAGCGTCAGGTGCGCGTGGTGCGCGATCGACTCGAAGACGTGCCGCGTGAGCGAGCCCGTGAAGTGGCCCCCCACGAGGTGGAAGGCCTGCGCCTCGGGCTCGCCCGAGTGCACGAGGTAGGGCCGCCCGGACACGTCGACGACCGCGAGCGCGAGAGCCTCGTCGAGCGGCACGGTCGCGTCGCCGTACCGCGCGATCCCGGTCTTGTCCCCGAGCGCGGTGCGCAGCGCCTCGCCGATGCAGATCGCGACGTCCTCGACCGTGTGGTGGGCGTCGATGTGCGTGTCGCCCTCGGCCTGCACGCGCAGGTCGATCAGGGAGTGCTTGCCGAGCGCGGTGAGCATGTGGTCGTAGAAGGGCACGCCCGTCGAGATCTCGGTGCGGCCGGTCCCGTCGAGGTCGAGCTCGACGAGGACGCTCGACTCGCTCGTGGTCCGCTCGACACGTGCCGTGCGCTTCGTCACAGTCCTGCCACCTCCACCAGGGCGTCCTTGAACGCCGCCGTCTCGGACGGGGTCCCCACGGACACCCGCAGCCATCCGGGCGGCCCGACCTCGCGGATGAGCACCCCGCGGTCGAGCAGCCCCTGCCAGAGCGTACGCCGGTTGTCGAACACGCCGAACATCACGAAGTTCGCGTCCGAGTCGGCAACCTGCAGCCCGCGCGCGCGCAGCCACGCGACGAGCTCGTCGCGCTCGGCGCGCAACGCGCCGACCTGAGCCATGAGCTCGTCCGCGTGCGCGAGCGCCGCGCGCGCGACCGCCTGGGTGACCGCCGAGAGGTGGTACGGCAGGCGCACGACGCGCAGCACGTCGACGAGCTCGCGTGCCGCGGCGAGGTAGCCCACCCGGGCCCCGGCCATGCCGAAGGCCTTCGACATCGTGCGCGTCACCGCGAGGTGCGGGTGCTCGGCGAGCAGCGTGAGCGCCGAGGGCGTCCCCGCGCGGCGAAACTCGGCGTAGGCCTCGTCGACGACGACGACGCACCCGCCCGCCACCTCGGCGGCGGCGTCGAGGACCGTGCGCACGACGTCGAGGCCGAGTGCCGTCCCGGTCGGGTTGTTCGGGCTCGCGAGCAGCACGACCGAGGGCGCGTGCTCGGCGATCGCGGCGCGGGCGACGGCCGGGTCGATCGAGAAATCGCTCGCACGCTCGACCGCGACCCACCGCGTCTGGGTGTCGCGCGCATACTCGGGGTACATCGAGTAGGTCGGGGCGAAGCTCAGGGCTGTGCGGCCGGGGCCCCCGAAGGCCTGCAAGAGGTGCAGCATGACCTCGTTCGAGCCGTTCGCGGCCCACACCTGCTCGGGCGTGAGCTCGACGCCCGACTCGAGGGCGAGGTACCCCGCGAGCTCGGCGCGCAGCGCGAGGAACTCCCGGTCGGGGTAGCGGTTGAGGCCGTGCGCGGCCTCGGCGACGCGGCGCGCGATCTCCTCGACGACCGCCGCCGAGGGCGCAAAGGGGTTCTCGTTGACGTTGAGGAGCACCGGCACGTCGAGCTGCGGGGCGCCGTAGGGCTCGACACCGGCGAGCTCGGGACGCACGGGAAGGGCTGGCACGGGCCAATCCTAGGCAGCACGGGCCGCCGGGGTTCGCCCGGTCCACCGCGCGGACCCCCGCGCGACCTTCGTCCCATCCGTCCGGTCCTGGGCGCACCTAGGTTCGCAAGTGAGACGCGCGTCACACCGGCGCGCTCGACAGCCTCGAGGAGACGTCATGAGCACGATGCGAGCCGCCGTCGTCCATTCGTTCACCGAGCCCCTGCGCATCGACGAGCGCCCCCTTCCCGCGCCCGGGCCGCACGAGGCCCTCGTGCGGGTCGAGTACACCGGCGTGTGCCACACCGACCTGCACGCCGCGCGCGGGGACTGGCCCGTCAAGCCCGAGCTGCCCTTCGTCCCGGGGCACGAGGGGGTCGGGACCGTCGTCGCGGTCGGCGAGCACGTCGAGCGCGTGCGGGTCGGCGACCTGGTCGGCAACGCGTGGCTCGCCTCGGCATGCGGGGCGTGCGAGTTCTGCGAGTCCGGCTGGGAGACCCTGTGCCCCGCGCAGCGCAACTCGGGCTACTCGGTCGACGGGTCGTTCGGCGACCACATGCTCGTCGACGCCCGGTTCTGCCCCGTCATCCCCGCGGGCGTCGACCTTGCGGCCGCCGCACCGATCCTGTGCGCGGGGGTCACCGTCTACAAGGGGCTGAAGGTCACCGAGGCCCGTCCGGGCCAGTGGATGCTCGTCTCGGGCATCGGGGGCCTGGGCCACGTCGCGGTGCAGTACGCGGTCGCGATGGGCATGCGGGTCGTCGCGATCGACGTCGACGAGACGAAGCTCGCTCTCGCCCGCCAGCACGGCGCCGAGGTCACGGTCAACGCGGACGAGCACGACGCGGTCGGCGAGATCACCCGCGCGACGGGCGGCGGTGTGCACGGCGCCCTCGTGACCGCGGTCAACGGCAAGGCCTTCCCGCAGGCCGTCGCAGGGCTGCGGCGCGGCGGCACGGTGGCCCTCGTGGGCCTGCCGCCCGAGTCCTTCCCGCTCGACATCTTCACCACGGTCCTGCTCGGGCTCACGGTGCGCGGGTCGATCGTCGGGACCCGACGTGACATGGCCGAGGCGCTCGATTTCTTCGCGCGAGGACTCGTGAGCCCGACGTACTCGGTGCGCAGGCTCGAGGAGATCAACGAGGTCTTCGGCGAGATGGATCGCGGCGCGATCGACGGCCGGGTGGTCCTCTCGATGGCCTGAGCGTCGTCAGGGGGCGTCCGTAGAGTGCCCAGGCATGAGCGACGCCCAAACCGGCCGCCCTGAGCCGCACCACGCCGACGGCCATCACCACGCCGGGCCTGCCGGCCCCGGGCTTCGCGAACGCGCCGAGGAGGTGCTGCGCGCGCTCGTCGCCGACCCGGGCGCGCAGCTGCG
>Ga0123330_1004686_pt1 | contig 10460 bp, 13 predicted proteins | sample BioC13SIPDNA_2_FD_89704 | JGI IMG/M metagenome (GOLD analysis project Ga0123330, IMG submission 89704) | Anaerobic biogas reactor microbial communites from Washington, USA - Biogas_R2_A C13 SIP DNA | ecosystem: Engineered > Bioreactor > Anaerobic > Unclassified | place: Washington, USA... | reverse complement strand
CGGCCCCGGCCGGCACGCCGCCACCGGCCCCGGCCGCCACCCCCACGCGGCCGGCAGCGCCCACCCGTCCCCCGCCGTCACCACCGTCACCACCGGCGTCCCCGCCCCCGGCGCCCGCCACCGGAGCCGCCACCATGCAGCCCAACGCACCTTCCGAGCCTCCCAGGCGCCAGCTCGCGCCGGTCCTCGACCCGAGCGTCCTGGACGACCTGGAATCGATGCTGGGGGAAGAGGTCGACCGCCTGGTCGACGTGTTCCTCGAGGACAGCCCGCGACTGATCCGCGCGCTCGAACGCGCCGCCGCGGGACCGGACTACGAAGCCCTGCGCGACGCGGCGCATTCGCTCAAGTCGTCCAGCGCCAACCTCGGCGCGCAGTCGCTGTCGGCGGCGGCCAAGCGGGTGGAGCTGGCCGCGCGCGAAGGCTCGCTCGAACGCCCCGCGGTGGCGGTGGCGCTGATCGCCAACGAGTTCGCCCGCGCGCGCCAGCAGCTGCTGGCGCGCCGCAACGCACGCGCGCAGGGGTGACGGAACCGGCCCTGCGCCGGGCCCGGCCGGGCGCCGCGCCGCTCAGCGTCCGAGGCTGCTCTGCAGGTAGTTCTGCTCGCCGATCCGCTCCACCAGGTCGAGCTGGGTCTCGAGCCAGTCGACGTGCTCTTCCTCGTTCTCGAGGATGTCGGCCAGCAGCTTGCGGCTGACGTAGTCGCCCACCGATTCGCAGTGCGCGATCGCCTCGCGCAGCAGCGGGATGCCCTCGAGCTCCAGCGCGAGGTCGCAGCGCAGGATCTCCACCGGCGTCTCGCCGATCTTCAGCTTGCCCAGCGCCTGGAAGTTCGGCAGGCCCTCGAGGAACAGGATGCGCTCGGACAGCATGTCCGCGTGCTTCATCTCGTCGATCGATTCCTCGTACTCGTGCTTGGCCCACTCCTCCAGGCCCCAGTTCTTCAGCATCTTGGCGTGCAGGAAGTACTGGTTGATCGCGGTCAGCTCGTTGTAGAGCGCCTTGTTGAGATAGCGGATGACCTCTGCGTCGCCCTTCATGGCCGGACTCCTGCAAGCGTGGAACGGGGACACCACACTCTAGCGCCACGCGCGGACACGTGGCGGAACACGAATCGGGTGCATTTGTATCCGCGGCCGCGGAAGGGGGGCGGGTTCAGGCGGCGCGCGACAGGACCACGAGCGCGGTGGTGGCCGCGGGCGGGCTGGACGGCCGGCAGGCCTCGAGCAGGGCACCGGCGGTCTCGATGCAGGTCCCGCAGCAGGCGCCGACCCCGGTGCGCATCGTCAGCTCCGGCAACGAACTGCAGCCGGCCTCGGCCGCGGCGCGGATGTCCTGGTCGGTGATCCCGTTGCAGATGCAGACGTACAAGGTCGTGGGCCAATGGAGGAGAGCGGGCCGTTATTGCGCCACAACATGAGAATGATTGTCAACAAGACTATCGGTCCCATTAGCCCCCGGCACACCGCCGGCCCGGACGGTCGCCCGGATCCCATGGAAAATCAGGCGATTGACCGGTTCAGGTAGTTCAGTCGGTCTGGTCGCGGACCGGATGGCGCGCGTGCCCGCCGACCCGGCGCCGTGGCCGCCGGCGGCTGCGCTCGAACAGGTCGGCGGCGGCCGCGGGGATCGCCTGCGGGCCGGCGACCTGGCGCGCGAACGGTGCCAGGTGGCGCAGTGCGCTGGCATAGACCCCGCGCTTGAACGTCACCACGTGTTTCACCGGGTACCAGAAGTCGACCCAGCGCCAGTGGTCGAACTCCGGCTTGGGGGTCAGGTCCAGGCGCAGGTCGCTTTCCTGCCCGGTGAACTGCAGCAGGTACCAGACCTGCTTCTGGCCGATGCACACCACCTTGTCGTTGCGCCGGATGGCGTTGCGCGGCAGCCGGTAGCGCAACCAGCCCGGGGTCACGCCGAGCACGGCCACGTGCTCGGGCAGCAGGCCGGTCTCCTCGCGCAGTTCGCGGTACATCGCCTCGATCGGCGTCTCGTCGCTGTTCATCCCGCCCTGCGGGAACTGCCAGCCGTCGCGGCGCACCCGCCGCGCCCAGAAGACGCGGCCGTCCGGGTGCATCAGCACGATGCCCACGTTGGGGCGGTAACCGTCCGGATCGATCACGATGCGGACTCCAGAAATCCACTGCGTCCGACTCTGCCACGGGCGCGGTGAAACTTCCAATCCGGCCCCGGCGGCCGCGCCGGCGTTGACGGCGGCCGCGGCGGCATCGACAATAACCGGCTCGCCGCCGCGTGGGCGCGATCGATCTGGCTATGTAGCTCAGCCGGTTAGAGCACAGCACTCATAATGCTGGGGTCGGTGGTTCGAGTCCACCCATAGCCACCATGCCGCCGCGGCCGTCGCGGCGGTTCCGGTACCGCACGAAGGGCCGCACGAAGGGCCACGGAACGCGGCGCCGGGGCGCACCCACGCCACGCCCGGTCCGCCGCCGACGATGCCCGATTCCCCGTCCGCCCCGCTCTGGCCCCGCCTGGCCCTGGCCGGGCTGGCCGTGTTCGTGCTGGCAGCGCTGGCCCTGCACCTGCTGCGGCCGGACCTGGATCCGGTGCGGCACCAGATGAGCCTGTACCTGATCGGCCCCTGGGGCCCGCTGCTGCAGGGCGCGTACCTGGCGCTGGCGATGGCCATGCTCGGCCTGGCCTGGGGACTGTACCGCAGCGCGCCCGCGCCGGCGCGCAGCGCCGCGCCACTGCTGGCCTTCGCGCTGGCGGGCGCGGGGCTGTCCACCACGGCCTATGCCTGGATGGACATACCCGGCACCGACCGCACCCTGGAAGGCCTGGTGCACGGCATCAGCGCCCAGGGCGCGTTCCTGTTCGCGACCACCGGCCTGGTGCTGCAGTCGCTGCGCCTGCGGCACGATCCCCGCTGGCGGGCCCCGGCACGCTGGCTGCTGCCCTGGGCGCTGGCCTGCTTCGCGGCGGTCTGGGTGCTGGCGTTGTGGCGCGAACTGCCGCGTGGCCTGGCGCAGAAGGCGGTGATCGCCATGATCGTGGGCTGGCTGGCCGCGACCGCGGGCCTGCTGCTGGCCCGATCCCGGCCGCGCGGGCCCGGCGCGCACCCCGGCCACCTCGGGAGTCGTTCCACAGGACCGGACCGCACCGGCTGAAACCGTGCCCTACTGCGCATTGCAAGCGCAGTTCCGTGCGCCCGGTCACTGTGCGAGCGACGAATTCGCCGGGAAAACCGACCGTTCAGCTTCCAGTTACCTGAACGGGATCAAGAATCCTCGCCCGGGGGATCCAGACAACACGTCGCTGACGTCGACCGACAGGCCGGCGGGGTCATCCCTGCCGCCGCGGGCGGCGCGCGGCCCCGTCCGCCTGCTTCCCCGGTCGCCCTGTCCATGATCCATTCCGCCCTTTCCTCCCGCCGCGCCGGCCTCCGCGCCGGGACGTGCCTGGCCGCCACCCTGTTCCTGGCCGCGTGCGGCGCCGGGCTCCAGCCCCCCCAGGCGGACGCCGGGCAGGTGGAGGAGGACGAGGCACTGGCCGCGTCGGCGCTGGTCGCGGTGGCCGGGGCGCCACGCGCGATGGCCGCGGCCGCGCCCAAGGCGGTGACGGTGCAGAACCCGATCCTGTTCGTGACCCAGGTGCCGCTCGCCGGCGATCCCTTCGGCAGCCGCGTCTCCTCCTTCGCCAACCACTTCCCCGACATCAAGGCGGTGCCGCGCGGGGGCGACCTGATGATCCGTTACCCCGACGGCACCCTGCGCAACCTCACCCGCGAAGCCGGCTACGGCATGGACGGCCAGCAGGGCGCGAACGCCATCGCGGTGCGCGAGCCGACGGTGCACTGGAGCGGCAACAAGGCCGTCTTCAGCATGGTGGTCGGTGCCCCGGAGCGCCAGCACGGGGCCGACAACGCCAAGTGGCAGCTGTACGAGGTGACCGGACTGGGCCGTGGCGAGACCGCGCGGATCACCAAGGTCCCCCGCCAGCCCACCGGCTACAACAACATCTCGCCGGTCTACGCCAGCGACGACCGGATCCTGTTCACCTCCGACCGCCCGCGCAACGGCCAGGCCCACCTGTACCCGCAGCTGGACGAGTACGAGAGCACCGAGACCGTCACCGGCATCTTCAGCCTGGACCCGTCAAGCGGCGAACTGCGGGTGCTCAACCACTCGCCCAGCGGCGCCTTCTCGCCCACGATCGACAGTCATGGCCGGGTGGTGTTCACCCGCTGGGACCACCTGCAGCGCGACCAGCAGAACTATTCGGCCTTCCGCCCGGTGACCTATGCCAACGAGGCCAGCAACGCGCCACGCCTGGCCAACAACGACGAGAGCTTCCCCGAGCCGCGCGAGCGTTCGAGCACGGACGCCTACGGCCAGGTCAACGGCTTCACCTACAACCTGTTCACGCCCTGGCAGATGAACCAGGACGGCACCGACGAGTTGAGCCTCAACCACATCGGGCGCCACGAACTGTCCTTCAACTACCTGCCGCGCACGTTCACCGGCGACGGTGCGCTGGCCGACACCGTCAACGCCTCGCTGATCGCCAACAGCACCGAGATCGACATCGACTCGGGCCTGTTCAACCTGCGCGAGGACCCGCGCAACCCCGGGATCTTCTACGCCGTCCACGCCAACGAATTCGGCGAGGGCGCCTCGGGCCGGATCGTGCGCGTGACCGGCGCGCCGACCCTCACCGCCGACCGGATGACCATCACCCCGGTCTCGGCCGGCAGCGGCCGGTTCCGCAACCCGCTGCCGCTGTCTTCGGGCCACTTCGTCGCCGCCTACACCCCGAGCGCGCGCTTCCAGAGCGGCATCGAACTGCGCCTGCACCAGCTCCAGACCGACGCCAGCGGCCGCCTGGCCGCCGGCGACCCGCTGACCCCGGGCATCCGCAAGTCGGTGAGCTGGTGGGATCCGGCCAGCCGCCGGACCTACGACGGCCTGCTGTGGGAACTCGAACCGGTGGAGGTGGTGGCGCGCCCGCGTCCGCCGGCGCCGACCGCGCAGCTCGACGCGCCCGAGCGCGCGGTGCTGGCCGAGGAACTGGTCAACGAGGCCGCCCTGCGCCAGTGGATGAAGGCGCGCGGCCTGGCCCTGGTGGTGGTCCGCAACCAGACCAGCCGCGACCGGGCCGACCGCCAGCAGCCGTTCAACCTGCAGGTGCCCGGCGGCGTGAAGACCACCAACGGCAACGGCCGGCTGTATTCGATCTCGCACTTCCAGGTCTTCCAGGGCAACCAGGTGCGTGCCTACGACAATTTCCGCCGCGGCCGGCGGGTGCTGGCGCAGCCGATGTCGGTGCAGGGCAACCCGGCCAACCCGGGCGGGCCGGCGGGCAGCGTGGCGATCGCGCGCGACGGCTCGTCGGCCGCGTTCGTCCCGGCCAGCCAGGCGCTGACCTGGCAGACCACCGATCCCGACGGCGAAGCGGTCGTGCGCGAACGCGTGTGGGTGACGATGCAGCCGGGCGAGATCCGCACCTGCACCGGCTGCCACGGCGAGAACACGTACAACCAGGCCGGCGCCGCCGCATCGCGCAACAAGCCCGAAGCCCTGCGCGCCCTGCTCAGGCACTGGAAGCAGGACGACGCCGGCGGCGGCTCGGTGCCGCGCCGGCGCAATGGCTCCAGTCCGCTCTCGCCCGGCACCTGAATCCTGCGGCCGGGCGCGGCGCCGGGGGTCGTGCCCGGCTCAGCCCGGCGCGGGCTCCGATCCGGCGCTCTCGCCGTAGCTCAGCCACAGGCTGGCGCTCTTGCGGTCGGAGAACACCTGCGCCTCCAGCCCCGACTCGAGCGCCTGCAGCACGCAGTACTCCACCGTGCCCAGCCCGTGCGGCTTGACGTGGGCGATGCGCAGGTTGGCCAGGTCCGCCCCCACCTCGTCCACCACCGTGCGCCACTGCCCGGCGTCGAGCGACGGGCCCTGCAGCTCGTCGATCAGCAGCAGCTCGCGCGCGGGCTGGGCGCGCAGCGCCTCGGCGATCGTGCGCCAGTAGGCCAGGGTGTTGTCGAAGGTGCTCGAACCGGTGACGTGCGCAGTGAGCCGTCCACCGGACTCCCGGTGCAGCCGGGTCCGGACATCGCCATCCATTACGGGTCGTTCTCCACACTTGCTGCGGGACCGGTACCGGCCGTACCGGGGCGGGCGCGAACGCCAGTCCCCGTGACGCGCCCCTCCCCCCGCGAACACTGTCCGCCGGATCGTAGCCCATTCCGCGCGGCCGGTGGCCGGCCGGTGGTCACGCCCGGATCACCGCCGCGCCGCCATGCTGGCGCTCCCTTCCGCACCCGGAGGCGACCATGTCGATCCTCAAGCTGCTCGCTGCCGGCGTCCTCGGCGCCGTCGCCTGGCGCGCCTGGCAGCGGCACCAGGCCCACCGCGCGCCCATGCCCGCCGACGACGGCCAGCGCACTGCGCCGCATGGCGACCCGATCCTGGCCGGCGAGCGCATCGACACCACGCCCCCGCTGCGCCCGGCCGCCCAGGCCAGCCGCGGCTTCGGCGACGCCTGACCCGCGCGCCGTTCTCCCCATCGCCCGGACGGCTCCGATGCGCATCCTGGTGCTGCTGGCCGCCCTCGCCATGCCACTCGTGGCCTGGCTGTCGAACGCGGGTGCCTTCGGTCCGGACAACGGCACCGTGTCCGGCCGCTACCCCACCCTGCTGGTCGCGGCCGGCTATGCGTTCTCGATCTGGGGCCTGGTGTTCCTGCTCGACCTGGCCTATGCGGCCTGGCAGGCGACCGGCTGGCGCCGGCGCGACCCGACCCTGGCGCGGGCCGCGCCCTGGGCGGCCTGCGGCTTCGTCCTCACCACGGTCTGGATGCCGCTGTTCTCGCAGGAGCTGTTCTGGGCGTGCCTGGCGGTGATCTTCGGCGCGCTGGCATGCCTGGTGCGCTGCGCGCTGCTGCTCACGCGCCACCCGGCCCGGGGCGGCCGCGCGCCGGCCTGGGCCCGGGTGCCGCTGTCGCTGCACGCGGGCTGGCTCACGCTGGCCGCCTTCCTCAACCTCGCCCAGGTGATCGTCGCCTACGAACTGCTGCCGAGCGACCGCCAGCTGCCGTGGTCGCTGGTGCTGTGGGCGGCGGCGGCCGCCACGCTGCTGGTCCTCAACCACCGCATGCGCGGCAACCTGGCCTATGTCGCCGCGGTGCTGTGGGGCCTGGTAGCGGTGGCCGTGAGGCAGTGGGGGCATGCCCTGCCCGGCGCGGACACGTCGGCCTGGATCGCGGCGGGCCTGGCGGTCGTGCTCGCGGCGCAGACGGCAGTGCTTCGCCATCGGCGCGGCGGCCGGCATACGCTTCCCGCGCGCCCTCTCTCGCCTGTGGGCAAGTAGCCGCGCGGAGCCGCTGAGCGCCCCACGCGGCGTTCGCGCTACCAGGGCAGCGGCGTGCCGTTCGCGTGCCAGAACGTGCCGGTGTCGGCCAGTGTGAGGCCGTCCAGCCGCTGGATGAGGTTGGCCGCGGCCTCGTCGGGGCCGATGTCGCCCTGGCCGCCGAGCATGTCGGTGGCAACGCGGCCGGGATGCAGCAGGCACACGGCGATGCCGCGCGGGGCGAGATCCACCGCCAGCGACTTGCCGATCGCGTTCACCGCCGCCTTCGAGGCGCGGTAGCCGTAGTAGGCGCCCGAGCCGTTGTCGGCGATCGAGCCCATGCGGCTGGTGACGATGCCGATCCTGGCGCCGTCGGCCAGGCGGTCCTGCAGCGCCGCGGCCACGCGCAGCGGGCCGAGGGTGTTGACCTCGAATTGGCGCTGGATGCGCGCGAACGCGTCGGCGTCGAGCGCGTCGAGGGTTTCGTTGGTGAAGATGCCGGCGTTGAGCACCAGGCCGTCGATGCGCGCCTGGCCGATCCGCGACGGCAGGGCGGCCACGGCATCGGCGTCGGAAACGTCCACGCCGTCGACCACGGTCGCACCGGTCTCGACCAGCGCCTGGCTCGGCTTGCGGCACACGCCGATGACGGTGTCGCCGCGCGCGGCGAGCTGCTTCGACAGCGACAGTCCGATGCCACGATTGGCGCCGGTGATCAGCCAGGTAGCCATGGATGCACTCCAGACAGGTGGGGGCATCCATTCTAGGCAAGCCGGTACTGCGGACATGGCGTGGGGCGGTTCCGGAACAGACCGTCCGACTGGCGCCATGGTTGGCGTCTCGGCCGACGCGCAGGCCAACGTGCGGACGAGCGTGTGCGCTGTGCGGTCTTTGCTGCATGCCCCCACCCCAACCCTCCCCCGCGAGCGGGGGAGGGGGCTGTCCGCTGCGGCGGTGGCACGCAGGCACGGCGATCTTGCATGGGCGCGGCGCTGCTCCTCCCCCCGGTTGCGGGCGGAGGCCGGGAGGGGGCGCTCCAGATCGCGCCGCGGTCGGGCATGCCCCACCCCAACCCTCCCCCGCGAGCGGGGGAGGGGGCCGTCCGCTGCGGTGGTGGCACGCAGGCACGGCGATCTTGCGTGGGCGCGGCACTGCTCCTCCCCCCGCTTGCGGGGGGAGGCCGGGAGGGGGGCGCTCCAGATCGGGCCGCGGCCAGGGATGCCCCCACCCCAACCCTCCCCCGCAAGCGGGGGAGGGAGTCGGCGTTGCGATGCGTGCTACTGCGTGGGGCGGCAGGCGTAGCTGTCGGGCGAAGCGGGATCGCCGCCCAGGTAGTGGGCGTGGGTCGGATACGGGCACAGCGGGCGACGGCCTTCCAGCGATGCCCCTTCGGCCAGGATGCGGTCGGGCGCGCGGCCCTGCTCCACCCAGTCCACCAGGGCCGTGAGCAGGTCGGCCTGGTCGCGCGCGGTGCCGCCGCCGCAATGGCCCATGCCGGGCACCAGGTACAGGCGGCTGGCCCCGGCCCAGGCCTGTTCGCCGTTCGCCGCTTCGGCGCGCAGGAAATAGTCCAGCGTGTCCCAGGCCGAGAACCACGGATCGCTCATGCCGTGGGTGTAGATCACCTTCCCGCCGCGGCCCAGGAAGGTGCCCAGGTTGGTCCACGTGGCGGTATCGGTGAGCATCTGCACCGCGTCGGCGCGCACCTTGCGCGCCTGCGCGTCGACGTCGAAACCGTCCGCCGCCGGCATCACCGCGGCGAGGATGTCCGGGCCGTCGCTGGGCAGGAAGCCCGGAATGCCGGGGCCTTCGTGGACGATGCCCGTGTCGTAGGGAAAGTCGACGTACAGCGGCGCGCCGGACGCGTCGCGCGGCGCCCTGAACGCATCGGTGAGCGCGGCGACCTGGGCGGCGTCGAGGCAGTCGGCCCGCTTGTCGCCCGGGCACTGCAGCCGCGCCGGTTCGAACCGGCAGCCCAGGGCGTCCTCGATCACGCCGTCGGCCAGCCCGTCGAGCGCGTCGCACTGCGCCAGCAGGCCGTCGAGCACCAGGCGCTTGTCGTCCGCGCCGAAGGTGCGCGCCAGCTGCGGCCGGCCATCGGCGTCGCGCGGCGCGGCCCTGGCGAAGACCGCACGCGCATGGGCCAGCGCCAGGTTGGAGAAGCCCGTGCGCATGGCCGGCGCCGTCACCAGCGCGCCGTCGAACAGTTCCGGCCAGCGCTGGGTGGCGAGCATCGCCTCGCGCCCGCCGGTGGAGCAGCCGGCGATATAGGCATGCCGCGGCGCGGCGCCGTAATAGCGCTCGACCAGCAGCAGCGCCGCCTGCGTGGTGGTGCCTACCGATGCGTGCGCGAAGTCCAGCGCGGCGCGCTGGTCCTGCATGAACGAGGCATCGAAGCCCTCGCCACGATGGCCGCTGTCGGTCGATACCACCGCGAAGCCGCGCGCCAGCGCCGGCACGTCGCCGGCCCCGGTGGCCCCCAGCGGCGGGGCGATCGAGCCGTTGAGTCCGCCGCCGCCCTGGAACAGGAAGCGTCCGTTCCAGTCGTCGGGCAGGGCGAGTTCGAAGCCGATGCCGTAGCGCACGCCGCCGGCACCGGTACGGTCGTTGATCCGTCCGTGCACCTTGCAGTGCGCCGGCAGCGCCACCGGGATCGGCGGCAGGTATGGCTGCGCGCGCACGCTGCCGGGCGCGGCGGCCGGCACGCGCCCGGCGGCGGTCACCACCAGGTCAAGCCGCGCGTCGCGCATGCCGGCGAGCGCCGCGCAGGCGTCCTGGCCGCCCGCGGCCGCAGGGCCGGCAGCCACGATGCCACCGAACAGGAACAGGCCCGCAAGCGCGCCGCCGAAGATCCGCATCCGTCCACTCCCCGTTGGCCCGGGTCCGCCGGGCGACGCACGGCATCTTAGCCGGCGGCAGCGCGGGCAACTTCCATGGCATGCTTCGCCACGTTGCGCCCGGACCGCAACCGGGCGCGCCCACCAGGAGGCCCGATCGTGAGCGATGTCGTCGTCCATGCGCAGATGCTCGTCCGCAGGCCGGTCGCCGAGGTCTTCGAAGCCTTCGTCGACCCGGCCATCACCACGCGTTTCTGGTTCAGCAAGGGCAGCGACCGGCTCGGCCCGGGCAAACGGGTGCGCTGGGACTGGGAGATGTTCGGCG
>Ga0123330_1004670_pt1 | contig 10492 bp, 8 predicted proteins | sample BioC13SIPDNA_2_FD_89704 | JGI IMG/M metagenome (GOLD analysis project Ga0123330, IMG submission 89704) | Anaerobic biogas reactor microbial communites from Washington, USA - Biogas_R2_A C13 SIP DNA | ecosystem: Engineered > Bioreactor > Anaerobic > Unclassified | place: Washington, USA... | reverse complement strand
GACGGCACCCGCCGGCTCGCCTCGGCCATCGAGCTCCCGATCGGTGCCGCCCAGCCGTGGACGGACAACACGGCCACCTTCGGCGGCGCCGTCGCACCGCTCGTCAGCGGGTTCGTCTCCGGACAGGGGCTCTCCTCGATCGCGCCGTCGCAGGTCTTCGGCATCCCGGAGCTGACCCCGACGTCGTCACCCCCGTCGGACCTGGTGGACTTCGTCCGGTTCTTCTCCAACGAGGGGACGTGGCCGCGGATCGGGCCGAGGCTGCCCTCGCAGTCCCGCTTCGAGTCTGTCCTGGCGCTCGGCGCGCAGCTTGCCGCCGGCGCGCCCTATGTCTGGGACGCCGTGCTGTCCGGCGGCCGCTACACGTGGGAGAGCCGGAGCGCCTCACCGGAGCTGGGCTCCCCCGGGAACCCGGCCGGCCCCGACGCCCACATCTGCGGGCTGCGGGTCGGCGGACAGCTCGCCTACGACCTCGCCTTCCACGCGCTCAAGCGCTGCCAGTCCGTCGTGCCGACCGGCAGCAGCTCGCCAGGGTGGCTCGTGCAGAGCGCGGGCGACAACTGGAACGTGCCACCGTTGGACCCCGCGCCAGCGGCAGGGGCACCCTTCCTGGCGGGGGCGATGCTGGAGACGATCTCGGCGGTGACCGACTCCCCCGAGCTGTCCCTGCTGCCCGTGCCCGCCGACACGGACACCATCCAGTCGTTGGCCGACGCCATCGTCAGCGCCCTTGGGCTGTCCGCCGGCTCGCTCACGGTCGCGCTCCACAACGAGGAGCGTCTCCGCCGACAGCTGCAGCGGGAGATCGCGACCGCCAAGCGCGGCCAGCGCGATGCGATGTGGTCACTGGCCCGGGCGATCTCCGAGGCCCGCGAGTATGTGTGGGTCGAGTCCCCGACCTTCCTCCAGACCGCCTACGGCTCGGGATCGAGCGCGGACGCGAACCTCGTCGACCTCACGGCACTGCTCAAGGCGCGCCTGTTGGCCAACCCGCTGCTCAAGGTCATGATCTGTGTGCCCCGCCAGCCCGACTTCGCCCCGGGGAAACCGCCGCTGGTGCGCGCCGCATACCGTGACCGCAAGGCGGCCCTGGAGTCGCTGATCTCCGCGGACCCCGACCGGGTCGCGGCGTTCCACCCCATCGGCTTCCCCGGGCGGGACAGCGTCGGGCGGTCCACGATCGTGCTGGTCGACGACGGGTACGCGCTGCTCGGCACCTCCCACTGGCGCCGCCGCGGCATGACCTTCGACGGTGGCTGCGACGTCGCCATGCTCGACCGTCGACTGAACGACCGGGGTGCGGGAGCGACGCTGTCACGGTTCCGGCAGTCGCTGATGGCTGCTCGTCTCGGGATCCCGGCCGCGACGACCCCGGCCAACGCCTCAGCGCTGTGGACCCGCCTGGCCGAGCCGGAGTCGGCGTTCGACGTCGTGCGCGACCTGCTCCAGCAGGGCGGGCTCGGTCGGTGCACCCCCGTCTATGCGGGGCCGACGGACACCTCTGTCATCCCGGAGTCGACGGACAAGATCGACCCGAACGGTCTTGCCGGTCCGAGTCTGATCGGTCTCCTTTCCGGGCTGATCCCGAGCTGAGTCGCCCTGTCCGAGACGAGGCGGCTAACGGTTCGGCCCGCTCCCCGAGTCCTCGTGCGGGAGGTGCTGCTCGAGCAACTCGACAGGCTCGTCGGGCGGCGCAGGGGTGGCGGTTGTAGGGGTCGGCGCCGACGTAGTGGTCTGCGTCGTCGTCGACGGCGCTGTCCCACCCGCGGCGGTCACGTCGTTCTGAGCGCTTGCAGGGTTCTGCACCTCACCAGCGCCTTGAGCGCCGCCACCGGCTTGAGCGTCGTCGCCGCCCGGTCCAGGCTCGCCACCGTCCGGGGTCTGGTGGGGCTCGATCCCGGCCTCTCCCGAGGCCGCGGCACCGGCAGCCTCGGCCTCGCTCTCACGCTTGGCGACGGCTCCGAGGCCGTCGATGGCGTTGCCGGCGACGTTGTCCAGGAGGCGCTCGACGAAGCCGAAGAGGAAGGCTGCTGCCATTGTCGGGACGTTGGCATGCTCGCCTCCGAAGTCGACGCCGGCGAAGGTCTCACCGAGCAGACCCCAGGTCCGCATTGCGTCAATGAGCAGGACCCCGCCATAAGCCGACAGCCCACCGACGATCGGGACGAGGAAGAGGATCACCCAGTTGTACTTCTGGTCCGTGTCGGTGGAGGCGCGGAAGAACGCGATGAGCCGGCTGACCATCGCACCGAGCACCCCAAAGGCGACGATGGCCGGATTGCCGAACATGATGACGAGGAGGACGAGAAGGAGCAGACCCGCCACACCTAGTGACTGCGACTTGCGGATGCGCCGAAGCGCCAGGCGGGTCTCGGTCAGCATCCTCTTCGCCTTCGCGGTGCTGACGACCGCGAGTGCGCATCGCAGATCCTCCGCGTCGGAGTCGGACAGTGTTGCCTTCTCGAGGTACGCCAGGGCGGGTGGGTGGAGCGAGCCCTTGACCGCGGCGGCCGAGGCGATGAGGGCGCTGGTCGTCAGCTCACTGAGCTCCCTGAGCCGCGCAGCCGTGGCGAGGTCGCCCTTCAAGGTGAGCCCGGCGATAATGGCCTCCTCCTGCCCCGCCACTCCAGGAGCCGGTGTCGTCAGTGCCTTGATCACGTCGTCCAGATCGTGTGCGCCCTCCACCCCCAGCCGGCCAATCGACGTCAGCTCCTGCGCGACGACCGTCCTCATCGGAGTGAGAATGAGCCGGTCCTGTGCCCGCTTCGCCAGCCAGTAGTACAGACCCGCCGCTATCACGACGACGACGGCGTCACGGACCCGCTCGACGGTCAGGAAGTCCGTGATCCCCCGACCCATGGTCTGCCACCACCCCGGTCGTTGCGAGGGGTCAGCCTCCTGGAACGGGAGCAGGGAAACGAGAACCGCCTGAGGGACTGCCATGACGCACCTTCCCTGATGAGGTGATGACGCTGTCGTTGGGGCCAACCCTCCTCTCTCAGCTTGCCCTGCACCATCGGCCGTTCGACCGATCGCCGACGAGTCACGTCCTTGCGAAGACGATTGAGTCCCGTTGTTGAGCAGCAAGATTGGCAGGCCCCAACGTGGTCAACCCGGCTCATGGATCGTCGGGGGTGGTCTCGCTCGGAGAGCCGGCCCTGCCCGGCGTCGCTCAATCCACCTAGCGTGGCCTGATGGACAGCCCCTCGCCTTCGAGTCCGACGACGTACACCCACGGCCACCATGGCAGTGTGCTGGCCTCGCACGCGGCGCGGACTGCGGCGAACAGCTGCGCCTACTTCCTCGACCGGCTACGCGAGGGCGACTCGGTCCTCGACATCGGCTGCGGTCCGGGGTCCATCACCTTGGACCTCGCTGAGATCGTCGGCCCGAGCGGCCGCGTCGTCGCAGTGGACCCCGCCGCCGATGCGATCAGCGCGGCGCAGGAGGCGGCCGCCAGACGCGGCGACACCCGAACTCAGTTCGTGCTCGGTGACATCCGCGACCTCGATCTGCCGCCGGCTTCCTTCGATGTCGTCCATGCCCACCAAGTCCTCCAGCACCTGAGAGATCCAGTCGGTGCTTTGCAGGCGATGGCGCGCTATTGCAGGCCGGGCGGGTTCGTGGCAGCGCGCGACGCGGACTACTCCGCCATGTTCTGGTTCCCCGAGTCACCGGGCATGGATCGCTGGCGTGCCGTCCACACCGTTGCGGCGTGGTCCAACGGTGCCCAGCCCGACGCGGCGCGACGGCTGCGGTCATGGGCACGGGCCGCCGGCTTCGAGAACGCCATCATCAGCTCCTCCACCTGGACCTACGCCACCGCGGAGGCGACCAGCTGGTGGGGCAACAGCCAGGCCGCCCGCGTCCGCCACTCGAACTTCGCGAGCCAAGCCGTGGACCAAGGGCTCGGCCCTCAGGAGGTCGAGGACATCGCTGTGGCGTGGGAGACCTGGGGTGAGGACCCCGACGCCTGGTTCACCATCGTGCACGGCGAAGTCCTCATCACGCGTCCTGCGGGGTGAGCCGCCGCCCGAGGTGGACGTGGCGGTCACGGATGTAGCCGGTGGGCTCATCTAGGCCGACAAGAGGTGCATGATCGCGGCCGACGCAGCGACCTGACCGGCGGCCATAGCGGTGGCGACCGAGGCCATCGGCATCGGGAGCGCCGGCATGTGAGCCATGTCCCCGGCGGCCAGGACGCCAGGCACGCTCGTGCGCTGGAGCTCGTCGACCCGCACACAGCCCGACTCGTTGAGCTCGAGGCCGAGCTGCTCCGGAATCGTAGACCGTTGCCGCAACGTCGTCGGGACAAAGGCGACGTCCACTGTCTCCACCGAGCCATCGGCCAGGGTGAGGTCGAGAGCAGAGCCGGTGTCGCGCATACCGACGACGTGTGATCCGGCGACGCGGACGCCATCGGGTCCCTCCGCAGAGTCGCCCTCGAGTGGCAGGACAAGGAGCGAGCCGGCGACGGGAGCGAGCAGTGGGCCGAGGTGTCCTGCCCGCGCGGTCCCGATGATCCCGATCCGTCCCCCGGCGAACTCGTGCGCGTGGCAGAACGGACAGTGCGCAGCCCGTCCGCCCCACACCTCGGCCAGCCCCGGGATCTCCGGCAGCTCGTCGCTCACGCCGGTCGCGAGGATCACTGTGCCGGCGGAGAGCCCTGTGCCGTCGGCGAGGTCGGCGACGAAGCCGCCTCCCGGATCGGACCGGACCGCGGTGGCCGAGACCGGTCGGACACTGACGGTGTCATATGCGGTGAGCTCGTCACGCACACGCGCTCGGAACTGGTGGGGCGGGTTGCCGTCGGCGCCGATGACGTTGTGCATGTGCGCGACCGAGGCGTTGCGGTAGCGGCCGTCGTCGAGGATGACGGCCTGGCGGTGAACCCGGGCGGCGGTGAGCGCGGCCTGCAGACCGGCCGGGCCGCCACCGATGATGAGGATGTCTGTCATGTCCATGCTGGACATGCTGGACCTTCAGGTTGACCTGAAGGCAAGTCCCTCCTCGGCGTTGTCACTCCCCCATGAGGTAGCTCACCGCGGAGGACGCAGCGACCTCTCCCGACGCGATGGCGGCTGCGACCGATGAGGTCGACGCCGACAGAGCAGCCAGATGCGCCATGTCGCCGGCGGCGAAGACACCCTGCACATTCGTGTGCTGGAACTCGTCGACCCGCACTCCGCCGGAGTCGTTCAGCTCCAGGCCGAGCTGCTCCGGAAGCTTCGAGTTCTGCCGCTGGGGCGGTGCGATGAATGCGACGGCGATCGACGCCCGCGAGCCGTCGGCGAGGAAGAGCTCCAGTGCGGAACCGGTGTCGCGCATACCGACGACATGCGATTCGGCGACCTCCATGCCGTCGGGTGCGTCGGCGGTGTCGTCTTCGAGCGGGAACACCGTCAGTGAGCCTGCGATCGGGCCGAGCAGGCCACCGAGATGTTCCGCAGGCTCGGTGCCGAGGATCGCGAACCACCCACCGGCGAACTCGTGCGCGTGACAGAACGGGCAGTGCGCCACGCGTCCGCCCCAGACCTCCTCGAGTCCGGGGATACGCGGCAGCTCGTCGCGCACTCCGGTGGCGAGGATGACCGCGCGGGCGGCCAGCGACGAGCCATCGGACAGGTCTGCGACGAAACCCGTTCGGGTCGGCCGGATCTCGGTCGCCGTGAGCGGTCGGCACTCCACGGTGTCGTATGCGCCCAGCTCACCCAGGGCGCGGGCCCGGAACTCCTCGGGTGCGGCGCCGTCGGCTCCGATGAGGTTGTGCATGTGCCGGACCGGTGCATTGCGATACCGGCCGTCATCGAGCAGGACGGCCTGGCGGTGGACCCTCGCCGTGGTGAGCGCCGCCTGCAGGCCAGCCGGTCCGCCACCGACGATGAGGATGTCTGTCGTGTCCATGAGTGAAGTATTGAGGGCTGACAGGGTGCGGGTGCTGCGGCGGCGCGCTGCCTCGGTGCATTGGTGTACCTTCAGGTTGACATGAAGGCGAGTGCTGAGAACCTGTCCATCGGCGCGACCGCCGACCGCTTCGGGATCGCGACCCACGTCCTGCGCTACTGGGAGGACGAAGGGCTGATCGCGCCGGCTCGGGACGCCTCCGGATACCGGCGCTACGGCCCGGATGATCTCGTGCGCATCGCGGTGATCCTGCGCAACCAGCTCGCGGGAATGACGCTCGACCAGATCGGCGCGTTGCTCGACGCCGACCGACCCGGGCGACACTCGGTGCTCGAGGAGCACCTGCGCAGCATCGACGAACGGGAGCGCGAGCTGGCGCGGTCGCGGGCGATGACGGAGCACGCGTTGCGGTGCGAGGCGCACGACATCGTGGCGTGTCCGCGCTTCGCCCGGATGGTCGATGACGTGGTGCACGGTGGGGCGTGGTCGACGGACGGGGCTGAGTGAGTCGGGCTGCGCCTAGGTGTGAGGAGTGTGTCGCCATGGCGGCCCTTTCCTCACGTGCAATTGAGGGCGGGGCACAGCGTTCTGGCGGGGCATCTCGGAGAGCATGCCAAGATGTCGCCCTGGTAGCCGCGCGAGCGCAACGCCAGGAAGATGTCGATGGCCAGGTCGCAGCGGCCGAAACGTATCTCGGCATGGCCGGCCCGGAGGGTGACGCGACCGGTGCGTGCGGCGTACCGGTCCCTCCGACGGTCGGTCTGCAGTGAGGCCCCCGAGTGGAAGAGGCGTCCGTCCGACTCCAGCACCACTCCATAGGGCTCCCACTCCGCATCTCTGCGGATCTCGCCGTGCGGACCCTGCCCGCGGGCCTGGAGCGTCGGTCGAGGGAGACCATGCCGAAGGATCACTCCTTCGAGGGTGTCCAGCTCGAGAATGCTCTCGATCCCCGCGGCGATGGGCTCGAGCGCCGTCGTGACGAGCGATCTCCGTGGGTACCGCTGTCTCTCGGCCAGTGCCTCGAGCACTTCATCGGCACTGACCTTTCCGCTGTGGACCCAACGCGCCATGAGATGCACCGCGTCGCGCCACTGACTCTGCGGGAGTTGAGCGACCAGGTCGAGCACCGTTGATGCCGCTGAGGTCACGGGCAGCCCTTGGCGGGTCACGATGTCGAGGGCGCGACGTCGCGTGACGCGGGTACCGGCCAGTCGCTGAACCTGCCGGGACACGACTGCGCCACTGAGGACCTGGGGCGCTCGCGTCTCGATGCCGTGCAGGTGCGCGGCCGTTTCCGTGGTCAGTGCGCCGCCTGGACCGAGGCGGAGCGCCAGTGCGTGAGCTCGGGCCATCCAAGTCAGCGGACCGGTGTGGGCGTAGTAGATGCCGTGCGCCATCCGGCTCCACCTCTCACCCCGAACGCGCCATCGGATGGCGCTGACGGTGAGACCACACTGCAACGCCTGGGCACGAGTGACGACACCGTGTTGGCGCCGGATGAGTGTGTCGAGGTCCACCGCTCAACTATGAGACGTTCGGGCTCCGTTGGTCGCCCGCTATCCACATCGCGCCAAAGCCCTTGCCGCACAGACTCATTGGTCGCTGGGCCTCTGGCGCTGCGTGTGACAAGTGTGTCGTCATGGCAGCACTTTCGTCACACGTTGCCGCACGTGCTCGCCACCGGGCAGCAGCGCCTCACCCAGCGTGTGAGAAATGTGTCGTCATGGCGGCACTTCCTTCACACGCTGCGCGGGCGGGGCGGGCGGCGCTATTCGGCGTCGATGGTGCGCAGCGTCTCGTGGATGCTCCGAGCGACGGGCACGGCGGCCTCCGAGCCGAGTCCTGCCTGGGTGATCGCCACGGCGACGACGTAGCGCGGTGAGGTGGCCAGCGCATACGAGATGAACCAGGAGACGTCGTTGCCGTGACCGCTCTCGGCGGACCCGGTCTTCCCCGCGACCGGCCACTCATCGAGCGGGAAGCCGGCGAAACCCGGTGCTGCGGTGCCGGTCTCGACGACGGCGGCGAGCGAGTTCCGCAGGTAGGCGCTGACATCCGCGGCGAGCGGCACCTGGACGCCTGGTGTCGGCTCGAGCTCGGCCACCTCGCCCGTGCGCACGTCGATGAGCGCGTCGGCGAGCCGCGGGGTCATGGTGGGGCCGCCGGTGGCGACCGCCGCATACACCTGGGCCATCTGGAGCGGGGTGGTGAGGACATCGCCCTGGCCGATGCTGAAGTTGGCCGCGTCGCCGCCGCGGTAGAGGTATCCGTGCTCGCAGTTCTCGCGGGCGATCGCGGTGAGGAGGTCGCGACGCTCGAGGTCGGCGATCTCGGGGTAGCCGGTCTGCGCACGCTCGCACAGCGTGTCCTTCGTGGCCTCCCAGTACGTGCGGCGCCACTCACGCCCCGGCACCCGACCGCTGGCCTCCCCCGGCAGGTCGATCCCGGTCGGCTGCCCCAACCCGAACTCGCGGGCGGTGCGGATGAACGGGTCGGCGCTGTCGTCCTTCGCGCCGGTGCGACCGAGGCTGACCCAGTTCTGGTAGGCGAAGTCGTAGAAGACGGTGTCGCAGGAGATCTCCATCGCGCGGTGGAGGGTGATCCTGCCGTGGTCCTCGCGGCCGAAGTTCGTGAACTCCCGGCCGCCGATGGCGTAGCTCGCCGGGCAGGAGTAGGTGCCCGTGAGCGGGTTGCCCGCGGCGACGGCGGCCGGCAGCGTCACGGCCTTGAACGTCGACGCCGGAGCCAGCCCCGCCTCGGTCACGCGGTTGATGAGCGGGTGGTGGGAGTCGTCGGCGGTGAGCGCCGCATAGTCCTGCTCCGAGATACCGCCCACCCAGACGCTCGGGTCGTAGGTCGGGTAGCTCGCCAGCGCCAGCACTCCCCCGTCGCGCAGGTCGAGGACGACCGCGGCGCCACTGTCGGCGACGTTCCCCGCTCGCCGGCGCTCGAGGATCTGGTCCTCGAGGGACTGCTCGGCCACCTTCTGGAGGCGCACGTCGAGGGTGGTCCGCAGGTCTGATCCCGAGATCGGGGGGACGTCCTCGACGACCTCGAGGGGCACGCCGCGCGGATCGGTGCGGAGGAGTGTGTGGCCGGGGATGCCGCGCAGGATCTCGTCGTACTGCCGCTCCAGACCCGCCCGCCCGACGAGCTCGTTGCCGTGGACGTGGCCCTGGCTCGCGGTGACGTCCTCCTCGGTCGCCCGGGCGAGGTAGCCGAGCACGTGCGCTGCGAGGACGCCGTCCGGCTGGGGGTATGCGCGGGTCGCCACCGGCTCGATCCGCACCCCGGGGAAGAGGTCGGGTCGCTCGGCGACGGCGAGGGCCTGGACCGCGTCGAGCTTCGGGGCGAGGATCGCGGGCGCTGCCGGGGAGCCGGGAGTGCACGTGGGTGGGGGCGCGGCGTCGGGCGCGCCGCAGGAGGTGGTGCGGGCGCGGAGCTCGTCGGGGTCGATGCCGAGCTTCTCTCCGAGGGAGAGAAAGAGGTTGTCTGCTGAGGTTTCGTCGAGGGAGGCCAGGACGGCGCGATCCATGACGAGTGACGGGTAGGAGTCGTTCTGGACGAGGGGAATGCCGTTGCGGTCGAGGATGCGTCCGCGGATCGCGGGGGTGACAAGAGTCGTGAGGTTCGGGTCGTGGGTGTGCTCTTCTCGTGCGTCCTGGGTGGAGGCTTGTCTGGTGCCGTACCGGCTGGCCCGGTCGTCCTTGGCCTGCGTGGCTGCTGACTGTGGCTGGGCTGTTGCTGCCGTCGGATTGAGGACCTGGACCTGGGTGAGCCGTCCGACGAGGGCGCCCAGCATGAGAAGGAGGAGGATCACGAGGACGAGCACCCGGCGGCGCAGATGGCGCAGTGGTGCACCACGGTCCTGGGCCGTCATGGCGGGCGGTCTCACAGCGGCTCCTCCCCCGTGTCGAGCCGGATGAGCGGGGGCACGAGGACGATGGCGGCGAGGAGCGTGACAGCGACCTGCGTGGCCGCACCGGCCACGTCCAGCTGCTGGCCGAGCCAGGCGCCCTGAAGGAGCCGGCCCAGCGCCGGGATGGCCGATGCGCCGAGGCAGACGAGCGCCACCCACCGCAGCGGGAGGGGACCCACGCGTCGGCCGAGCCCGGCGAGGAGGCCGGCCAGCGCATACAGGAGCGCGGTCATGCCGAGTGGCTCACCGCCGGGCGGGACGAGGTCGACGACCCAGCCGGCGGCGAGTCCGAGGAGAGCGCCGGGGACGGGGCCGCGGCTGAGTGCGAGGGCGAGGACTGGAAGGAGCGCCAGGTCGGGAAGGATCCGCCAGCCGCGGGCCTGGAGGACGACCACAACCACGGTGCCGACGACGCAGAGGACAAGGGCGACGACGGTGCGAACTCCACGACCGGCTCGTGAGATTCGGCTGTCGGGAAGGGTAGAGACGTCGCTGGTGATGCGGCTCGTCCTGCGGCGGTGCATGTCATCGACCCCCTGGGACGATGACCGCGACGACATCGAGGGTGCCGATGTCTACGGCCGGGAGGAGCGTCGCAGTCACATCGACGCGTCCGCGGGGTGGGTCGACGCTGGTGATCTTCCCGACAGGGATCCCCGCGACGAAGGG
>Ga0123330_1004667_pt1 | contig 10494 bp, 6 predicted proteins | sample BioC13SIPDNA_2_FD_89704 | JGI IMG/M metagenome (GOLD analysis project Ga0123330, IMG submission 89704) | Anaerobic biogas reactor microbial communites from Washington, USA - Biogas_R2_A C13 SIP DNA | ecosystem: Engineered > Bioreactor > Anaerobic > Unclassified | place: Washington, USA... | reverse complement strand
GTAGTGAACCTCTGACAGTTTTTGCGCCTCAGACCTTCAATTCTCTCAGATCAAGACGTGGTTAACACCATGAGCGGAGCTGGCATGGCCGACACCCGTTATGGGAAGCACATGCATCGCATCGGTGGAATTCATGTTGCCATATGGGATCCACGTCCCTTTGATCGGCTCCATCCCTGACTAGACCCATGCTGGAATCACTTACAGACAAAATGAATCAGGCGCTCCGTAGCCTGAGAGGACTGAGCCGCCTATCCGAAGACAATATGGCGGAGGCACTCAAGGAAGTGCGCAACGCCCTGCTGTCCGCAGATGTGCACTTCAAGGTCGTGCGCCAGTTTGTTGATCAAGTCCAGAGCCAGTGCGTGGGACAGGCGGTCCTGAAGGATGTCTCCCCGGGACAGCAGGTCGTGAAGATTATCCACGACGAACTGGTCAAGCTGCTGGGTGAAGGAAGCGTGGAGTTTGCGGAGAAGAAACCGCTGCGGGTGATGTTGGTGGGACTACAGGGTTCGGGGAAAACCACGACTGCCGCCAAGCTCTCGCTACTCCTCCGCAAAAAGGGATTCCGCCCGGGATTGGTAGCATGCGACGTCTACCGGCCGGCAGCTATCGATCAGCTCGAAACCCTCGCGAAACAACAGAGCTTCGCTTCTTATGCGAACCGCGAGACCAAGGATGTCGTCCGCATCGCCAAAGAAGGCGAAAAGGCCCTGCGCTCCGATGGTGCGGATCTGGTGGTTTTCGACACTGCCGGACGCCTGCAGATCGACACGGATCTGGTGAATGAACTGATCCGGCTCAAAGCCGCTATCCAGCCTGAGGAAGTGCTCCTCGTGGTGGACAGCGCGATGGGTCAGGAAGCGGTAAGCGTGGCGCGCACCTTCAACGAACAAGTTGGGCTTACCGGGATCATCCTCACCAAAATGGACGGGGATGCACGGGGAGGTGCCGCGCTGTCGATGAAGTCGATCACGCAGCTCCCCATCCGCTTCATCGGGGCCGGTGAAAAGGTGGATGAGTTTGAAGTTTTTTATCCGGAGCGTGTAGCTTCCCGGATTCTCGGCATGGGCGATGTGGTTTCCCTCGTTGAAAAGGCACAGGAGACCATCGACCAACGCGAGGCCGAAGAAATGGCCGAGAAGATGCGAAAGGCGGACTTCAACTTTGAAGACATGCTCAAGCAGTTCCGCCAAGTGAAGAAGATGGGCTCGCTTGGATCCATCATGTCGATGATCCCCGGAATGAGTGGGGTTCAGGTCGGGGACAAGGAAACCCGGCAGATGGGAAGGACCGAAGCCATTATCCTTTCAATGACGGTGAAAGAGAGGCAGAACCCTCAAATCATCAACGGATTGAGGCGCCAGCGCATCGCGAGGGGCGCGGGGGTCCAGATCCGGGACGTCAACCAGTTGCTCAAACAGCATGGGCAAATGCGCGATTTCATGCGCAAGATGAACGGAGCCAAAGGTCGGCAATTGATGAAGCAGATGGCCAAAAATCCGGATGCCCTTCCCAAGGGCATGGGCGGCCGTTAATTGAGCGGCAGAAACGGGACGGCGGAACAAGCCAAGCCCGGTTCTCATTTCCAATGTAGAGCCGGACTCACACGATGATGGGTGATCCCCAAATAAAGAGGATCGATCCGGGAGAGAAGTCCAGTTGCGATGCACCTGAAACATGAGGTCACCGCCTAAGTTTCCCTCAAGAACACCACCCATCAAGCCTGCAATCCCGAAACTCCCCGGTATCAGCGATCCTTGCGGGCGATCGAGTACAGGTTACCCTTCTTGTCTTTGAAATGGAGATGGGTTTCATCCATACTGTCGAAGGTTACGTCCTTCAGACCGGGAACACCCTGGCCGGCGCGCACCAGGCCATAGAAATCCACCAGAATCTGAGGTCCTCTAGGAGTCTCGCGGATACCGAGAATCGGCACCTCGCTGATCGCACTTGCAATGACAGGATCACCCGCAGCCGGCTTGGGAAGCTCAGCCACAGCAGGAGCCGCAACTTCCGGAACGGATTCGACTGGCGGGACTGCATCGGGAACAATCGCATCGGCAGGGGGAACGGGTTCAGTGACCGGGGGCAAAGGCGTATCGGTGACGGCCCCTTGCGAAGTCGGCTCAGGCAAAACCGGTGCGACATCCTCAGGAACAACCGGAACAACTTCGGCGGGAGCTCCGGAGACTTCGGGAACCACCGGTTCTTCGTCCGCGGTACCCGGGCTCACCGGATCGGAAGGAGTCGCAGATTCAGATGGAGCCGGCACGTCTTCGGCCATAGGATCGGCAAGATTTCCCACACCGGGAATGGCTGATGGCTGAGGCTCGGCAAAGATCTGATCGGGTTCAGGAAGAACTATCGCCTCAGATCCGGAATCAACCGCGCTGTCGTCGATCTTCGGCTCCGGCTTCAACACAACGGCCACCGGCTCTGGACGCTCTGCCTGGAGGGAGATCCGGCGAAGTGATCCTTCAACTCTCACCAGCACAGGCTTTCCATTTGGGTCGACCCCTTCCTGATCTCCCCAAAACTTCATGATATACTCACCCTCTTCCCTCACGACCTTTTCATTCAGCTGAGTAGGAAGACTCGTCTTGGGCAGCATCTTGGACCAAGTCGCGGTTCCCCGCGCAACATCCCCTTTCAAAGCGAAAAGAATCGCCTCCGGGGAAGACGGGTCGGAAATGAAAGTGTAGGGCTCCCACTCACTTAAAATGATGCGGTAGGTCGAGACCGATTCACCGTCTTCAAAGATGTAGGACACATTGCCCTTCAAAGCCTGATCTTCCCACCAGTAAGCACGTTTGACAGCAAACTTATTTAACAGCTCACCACGGGAGGTCTTGATCTCAAAATCACCTTCCCATGTTCCGAGGTAATCATCGAAGAAATTCTTGAAGTCGGCGGGATTCATCACAGCCAGCGCGGATGCGCATCCAGCCAGAGTTCCGATTGCGTAACTGATCAGTCGATTGAGCTTCATTGGATGGGAGATGATAGGCAAACCGATGCATTATCGATTGTGCTGAAAGGCAGTCTAGCGTTTTTTTGCGAAAGGTAAATTCAAAAGGCTCATCCCTTTTTCCGCCCTTTTCGCTTCTTCGTCAAGCGCGCCTCGACCCAGTTCTCATATTCCCGGATAAACGCCTTTGGATCCTCGACCCCTTCCTCCGGGAAAAGGGCCAAGGTCTTTGAATACTCAGACTTACCGAGATGGATCACTGGCAAAGAGGTTCCCAGATAGTGCTCAATCGCATCGAGTTTGGGCTGCTCCTCAGGAGAAGAAAAAGCGATGGCAATGCCCTTTGAATGGCCCCGGCCGGTTCTTCCGATCCGGTGAACGTATACCTCGGGATCATCCGGAAGATCAAAGTTGATCACGTAGTGAACCCCGGGAACATCGATGCCACGGGCGCTCACATCCGTTGCCAGAAGCAGCCCGGAAGTCTCGTCCCTGAACCGGCCCAGAGTGTCGGTCCGCTCAGCCTGGGCCAATTCTCCGTGAATAATCCGGGACGGATGCCCGGATTTCTCAAGGAACGCAGCCACCCGCTCAACACGAACCCGGGTACGCAGAAAGACCACCACCTTGGAAGTCGGGTGCTCCATCAGAAAACGGGCCAGGAAAGCCCGTTTCTCGTCTGCCTTCACGTGGATGACCGCATGTTCAACGTTTTTTGAAACCGGATCATCCGGCGAAATCTGGATACGGATCGCCTGACTCCGGATCAAGTCATATGCGATTTTCTTGATATCCGGATTGATCGTCGCCGACACAAAGAGAGTTTGATGCTCACGCGGGAGCATGCGCTTAACCCTGCGAATATCCTCAATGAAACCAAGGTCCAGCATGCGATCGGCCTCGTCAAGAACGAGTGTGTGAACCCGTCCCAGATCGAACACCCCTTGATGGGCAAGATCGAACAATCGACCGGGAGTGGCAACCAGCACATCCACTCCCGTATTGAGGCGAGCGATTTGAGGATCCTGCTCCACCCCGCCGTGCAAAGCAAGAATGGCGGCGCGGGTATTTTTCGCCAACCGGTTGAAAACCTGTCCCGTCTGGGCCGCCAACTCACGTGTGGGCACCATCACCAGACACCGCACCCCCTGAGTGCGGCGACTCGTCTTGCCCCGGTGGATACGATCCACGATCGGGATCGCATAGGCGGCGGTCTTGCCTGTTCCGGTCTGGGCAACCGCAAAAACATCCTCACCTTTCTGAATGGGCAAAAGCGCCTTATACTGGATATCAGTGGGCCGCACAAAACCCATCTCAGCCAAATTCGCCTTGATGGGATCGGATACTCGGGATTCCTCGAACTTCATTCGAGTCCATTATCACCAGAAGAATGGCCCTCAGATCAATCCATTTCCAAGCTCAAGAGAATTTCGTTCAGAATTCGGCTTTACATCCATCCGATTTTGATCCATGGGTATTTCCTTTATGCGTCGGGGCGTCGCACAGCCTGGTAGTGCACCTGCTTTGGGAGCAGGGGGTCGCTGGTTCAAATCCAGTCGCCCCGACCAATTTTCTTTCGAAGCCACCCTTGCTTCAACCCGGGGAGACAGCCCCCATGAATGGAAAGCGTGATTTCCATCGATCCTTCCCCTTCCGGGAATCCGGTTGTCGGCCGTTTGTAGTCGTTTGGATGCTTTTTGCCTGGGTTATCGGCGGATCCTTACTCATGGGTGAAGGCACCTTCCGGGACGTCTTTGATTCGGGAATCCAGGCATTTAAGAATCAAGAAGCCCAAACCGCCTATACGCTTTTTTCGAAGGTTGCCGACATTTTCGGAGAGGAAGCCGATTTCCGGACGCCGGAATTCCAGCAGGTCTTTCTGCCATTGCACGGGATGAGCGCCCTCTACTCGGGAGATTACGCTGTCGCGGCCCAATCGCTTTCGGCCTACTTCAATCTGAAGCCCGAGCCCACCCGCCAGGACGCCTCCTTGCTGCTCGGCTGGAGCTTCGCATCCCGGCAACTCCAGGATTGGACCACCCTGCTTTCGTGTTACGAACGCTTCATTACCGCCTATCCGCACCACCCGGAAACCTCACTGGTGAAGTTCGAGAGCATACTCGTGCTCTACCACTCCGGGCGCTACGATGAAGCCTGCAACGCTGCCCTGCTCTACTCTGCTTCCGATGCTCCCATCGCGCTCCGCATGCGCGTGCGGCTGATCAGTATCCAGGAAATGATGCGAAATGGGCATAGGGACGAAGCCACCGAGGCCCTTCTATCATCGGAGTGGACACCCGAATCAATGCCCGAACAGGCGGTTCTCGCTTTCACCGCTCTCGACATCGGGGAGTCGCTTATGGACGCAGGCGATTACGAGCGGGCCATCCGCGTCTACCGCATGGTTCCCTACTACCCCGCTTTGATCCAAGGACAACAGGAGAAGATCCGGGTCGCACGCCGAGGAATGGATCATTTGGCCAAACGCACCCCCGACGGAACCGGCCTGATCTGGCAATCCCACTATTCCCACCTCATTTCCCGCATGGAGGAGCGGCTCAAAGCTCTCGAGGAATCCGGCGACTACACACCGTCGTTTCTGCTGCGCTATGGGCGTTGCATGCTGCACGCTGGACATCATGGTGAAGCCTGGGCGCTTTTCCGCACCCTTGCCAACAACTCCGGAATCCCTCCAGATATCGGAGAACAGGCTCGCTATCACTGGATTCTGGCCAGTCATGCACTCGGCCGATTCGCGGAAACCTTTCAGCTCTGCCAGGACTTTGCCCAACGGCACCCGGGCCACGAACTGCTGCCATCTACCCAGTATCTACTTGCCTGCGCCTATGAAGACGCCGGAAACGCTGACGAAGCCCACGCGGTCCTGTCCGCTCTGATGGAATCCTACCCAAGCCACAAGGACCACCCGTCCTGGTGGCTCACACGGGCCACCCATCTCGCCCGGAACGGCAAAACGGCGGAGGCGATCACCGACCTGGAGACCCTCCTTGAAAGCGGGCCGCCCGAGTCCGTCCACGCCCGTGCCCGTTATTGGCTTGGGCGCACCCTTGCCGCAGACCGGCGTTATGAGGAAGCATTCCGGGCATTCGAAAAGGTAATAGCTGATCATCCCTCGCATTGGATGGTCCCGGAGTGCCATTACCGTGCAGGCGCAATGGCCTATTCATTAAAAAACCATCCCGCTGCCCGTGCCAGAATCGAACACTACCTCGCGCACTTTCCTGACGATGCATTCGTTCCTGAGGCAAAGGTTCTGCTCGGCGACATCCTGCTTGGCGAAGGGAAACTTGATGAGGCGGTATCCCGGTTTTCGACCATCGGATACGATCACCCGAATCTCGCGACCTACGCGATCTTCCAGATCGGTAAAGTGCTTCGCGCCAAGGAAGACTACGAAGGTATGATCCACCATTTCAGCCAATACGTCGATAATCCCGACTTTCCGCAAAAATCCCGAATCGGAGAAGCGATACGCGAGATCTCATGGGCCATGCAGCAAATGGATCGGCACGACATGGCACTTCCCCTTATCCTGCGAACCGTGACTTCAACCTCTGGCGATCCCCGCTCCGGCGAATTCATCGCGCTCCTTCAGATGCTCGAATCCTCGAGGGCCCGCTCCGGGCAATCCACAGAGGCATCCCCTGCTTCAGGTGATCCATCCGTCGCCGCGTTCCTGTCAGCATCTTCATTCAAACAATGGCTAGACGAGCAGACCACATCCGCTGCCGACAAAGGAAACTGGCTGGGATTTGGACGCTTCCTGCTCTATGAAGTCATGAAAGCCAGAAGAGCCGGAGCAGACGGACAGGCGGAGGCGATTCTGCATCGCATAGCCCATCAGGTCCCGCTCGAGTTAATGGACGATCATCTCCTTGGAGAGACTGGATTGTCACTGTGCGTGCTGGCACCAACACTCGCGAGGGACCGCCTGACCCTCCTGTTGGCGCTCTACCCGAACAGCCCGCACAAGGGACTGGCCTATGCGGGTCTAGCACGCTTGGCAGCTCAGGACAAACGCCCTGAAGAATCGCTGGTGTGGATCCACCGTTTTCAGCGGGAGTATCCCGCGCATCCACTCACTGCCGATATGCACCTCCTCGCCGGCGAAACGCTTCAAACCCTGGGTCGGTGGGGCGAAGCTGAAAGCACCTACGATTCCCTGCTCCGGCTCAAAAACGCCAGAGGACTTCCGCACGTCAAAGCGCTGGCCGGACTCGCCCGCATCAACGAGAGCCTCGGAAATCCCGAAAAAGCGATCGCCTACTGGCAGCGGATTTACACGTTGTATCGGGCCTACACGGACTTGGTTGCGGAGGCCTACTTCCAAAGCGCCAGACTCTTCGATTCCATCGGCAACCACGATGCTTTCATCCGCTCGCTCGATGAAATGCTCAGGCAAGAGGATCTCAAAGAGCAACCGCAATTTGAAAAGGCGAGATTGCTCAGAGATGCTTCGGCCGACGCGCCACTACCCACTGCCCCGACGCCAGGAATCGAAGCGACAAGCTGAATACACCCCCATGAGAAGGATCAACCAGCCATTCCACGAGACAATGACCCATCCCAGCTCCCAGGGTGGGATCTCTCTGATCGTGGCGATCCTCCTCCTCTTCTCCGGTTTCGCCTCCTCCGGACAAAACTCCGACCACGATTTCACCCTCCCGGATCGCGCGCGCCTTGCGGCACGCCAACCGGTGATCCTCCACTTTTCGGACAATCCGGTCCCCTTCGAAGGCTACTTCCGGAGCTCGGATGATGACACCGTCGTTATGTGGAAACCCGTGGGTAAAGACGGAGAGGTGGAATCCAGCATAGCATGGAACCGCATTCGCAGCGTGGATTTCTCCGATCCTGCCCTCGCGTCCGAACTGGCGGATGCGATTGAATCGGAGGCTACCCCCGATCTGATGTCGGTTTTTTCCATGCTGGTGAGCCAACGGATTCCCTACACCAGAATGCTCACCGATGACCAGATCCGCCCGCTCATCGTCTATGCCCAGGCGTGCCTGCTTCAGGATAACCCAACCCAGACACTTGGCATCATCCGGGCAATTCGCCTCAACCCCAGACACCAACGCACCACACGCCAAATCGAACACATCGAGCTGGACGCCCTACTCGCACTCGGCCTTCAGGCCGACATCATTGCGCTCGCAAACCGGATCATCGGTAGTGCGGAAAGCCCCTCTGATGGAGCATTCGCGTGGGTTGCACTGGGATGGACCCACCTCAAGTCCGGATCATGGTATCCTTCCCTTCTGGCCGCGTGCCACGCGATTGCCTTCAGCGACTCCATTCCCACCCGAAACACCACCGATGCCGCTTTCATCGCCATGGTTTCAGCCCTCCATTTGGGAAAAGCAGACGACGCCCGACGCTACCGTGCAATCGTTCTGTCAAACGGGCAAAGTCCGCGCCGGCTCCCGGGGTTTCCCGATCGGGCAGAATGGGACCAACTCCTCGATGAGGCACACTTTCCAGCCGTCGAGGCAGCGCTTCTCAACCGAGCGAGGATCCAGGCAATTCTGCACCCCGAACAGTCCGAAAACTCCCTCGATATTCTGCCGGTTCCCCGTCTCTACACCAATCCGCCGGACGCCCCGTTGCCTCCGGATCACCCGTCTATTTCCAATCCTTAACCAAATCCATCTCCATCCTCAAATACCACATCATGAAAACTGGACAACACCCCACGGATCAATCCCGCGCCATTCGCATGTCGCTTATTTTTGCGATGGCACTCGCCACTCCCACCGCACTCTTTGCGGAGGAATCCGCATCCGGCAAACTCAGCCTCTGGGGAATGATTCAGCAAGGCGGATGGGCAATGTATCCGCTCGGACTGTGTTCGCTTATAATGTTCTTCCTCATCTTCCACTCATGGAGGGAAACCCACCCCCGCCGCTTCATCCCGTCCGAAGGGATCGACGAAGCGCTCGCCCACCTCGGGGCATTCCGCATTCAGGAAGGGATCGATACCCTCAAGCGCTCACCCACTGTTCTCGCCCGCATCATGGAGAAATCCCTCCGACGGATCAAACCCGAAGCCCCCCAAGTCAACAAACCCAAGGCAGAAGCCACCCTCATCGAGCACCTTGAAGCGGAGGAAAACGCAATCGGACAATGGGTCAACTACCTCAACGTCGTGGGCTCGGTATCTCCCATGATCGGACTTCTGGGAACGGTCAGCGGCATGATCAGTGCCTTTCAAACCATCGGACAAGGAGGAATGGGCAGGCCCGAACTTCTCGCAAACGACATCGGTGAAGCCCTCATTACCACCGCCGCCGGCCTCATTGTGGGGATCCCTGCGATGCTCTCGTTCTTTATCATGCGCAACCGCCTCACCGCGACCGTCGTCGCCACCAGCCAACTCGCCAGCGACCTCCTGGACGAAATCCCTGTTAACGTCGTCTTCGAAGAGGATATACCCGGATCACACGAGCCCGAATAGGCACGGGAACATCCTATAGTTTGACAATCCAAACGACAGAAGCAAATGTATCGGTTAACTCAGAGTTTCGGCATCAAGACCCTTTCTTATCTAAACTGGTGCCCAGCTTGGGGCCCATGCTTCGACGACTCGCATTCCGTCTTCGCATCCCACATTTACTTTTAAATCAGATCTTCAAGATTACCCATTCGCGTTTGTGTATGCACCAAACCGCTCTTTCCTTTTGTTGCTGGCACGCGAACCTGATCCCGACTACACACTTTTTGAGCGATTCGCTCAAATGGCAGGCGACCAAGGGCTTACCACCAACTAACTCATCGTCCTCGATCGCGAACAATCAGACTACAGCGAACGACGATCATCAAAAACTGGAGAATCACCAATCCACAACAATGTCCAGTGTAGATTACGGGACACCCAGAAGCTTGCGTAACACCTGATCCACAACGGCGGGATTTGCTTTGCCTTGTGTCGCCTTCATCACACGACCTTTGATAGCATTGATGGACTTCTCGTTCCCGGCAAGAAACTCCTGCACAGCCTTGGGGTTCTCGTCCACCGCCTGACGGCAGATGGCCTCTATCTCTCCCGTATCCGAAGACTGACGCAAACCTTTTGCCGCAGCGACGGTTTCAGCCGACTGGCCGGTTTCAATCATTCCCGAAAGCACTTCCTTGGCCATCTGGTTCGACAGGACTCCTTTGTCGACCATTGCCACCAATTCAGCTACCCCGGCTGCCGATATCCCGAGCGAATCCAGCGACCGCCGTTCACCTTCCCCGCTTTCACTTCCCGCAGAGGCGACACCAAGTTCGCGCAGCAGGTCATTTGCGATGAGGTTCGCAATCGCCAAGGGATTGTTGTGGTGACGGATCGCCTCCTCGAAAAATGAACTCAACCCGCGATTCGTGCAGAGAACGGATGTCACCGTGTAGGGCAAGGAGTAATCGGCCATGTAGCGCCGCTGGCGATCAAAAGGCAACTCAGGCAAACCTTCCGCGAGCTGAGACTTCCACTCCTCGCTGATCCGTACCGGCATGAGATC
>Ga0123330_1004665_pt1 | contig 10496 bp, 7 predicted proteins | sample BioC13SIPDNA_2_FD_89704 | JGI IMG/M metagenome (GOLD analysis project Ga0123330, IMG submission 89704) | Anaerobic biogas reactor microbial communites from Washington, USA - Biogas_R2_A C13 SIP DNA | ecosystem: Engineered > Bioreactor > Anaerobic > Unclassified | place: Washington, USA... | reverse complement strand
TCTTGCAAGATATCCCGTTTTAATTTTAGGTTCGGGACAGACCCATGCGCTGCGGCGAATCTCAAGCTCCTCATCAGAAACGATAAGCTCTATTTTGCAGGCTGGAATATCGATGGATATCGTGTCTCCCTCGCGGACAAGAGCTATATTGCCGCCCAGCGCCGCTTCGGGTGCAACATGACCAATAGAGGCACCGCGTGTCGCACCGGAAAATCTGCCGTCCGTTATGAGCGCAACGGTTTTATCAAGTCCCATGCCTGCGATGGCGGAGGTCGGGTTCAGCATTTCGCGCATTCCCGGACCGCCCTTCGGTCCTTCATAACGGATGATAACAACGTCCCCTGCCACAATTTCTCCGGCTGTAATCGCCGCAATAGCCTCGTCTTCGCTGTCGAAAACCCTTGCAGGTCCCTGATGCTTCATCATTTCCGGAGCAACTGCGGATTGTTTTACAACGCAGCCGTCGGGAGCAAGATTGCCTTTCAGAACCGCAATGCCGCCGCTCTGAGAATAGGGATTTTCGATAGGACGAATTACCTCCGGATCAAGATTCCTGACACCCTCAAGATTTTCGCCAAGCGTTTTACCGGTAACTGTCATTACCGAAGTATCAAGAAGTCCTTTTTTATTCAGCTCCGCCATGACCGCATGGACACCGCCGGCGCGGTCTAAATCCTCCATAAAGGTATTTCCCGCCGGAGCAAGATGGCAGAGGTTAGGAGTCTTTGCGGAAAACTCGTTTGCCATATCAAGATTCAGCGAAACGCCTGCCTCATGTGCAATCGCCGGAATATGCAGCATAGTATTGGTTGAACAGCCAAGCGCCATGTCCACTATCTCAGCATTGTGGAACGCCGCCTCTGTCATAATGTCACGAGGACGGATATTCCTTTCAAGAAGCTCCATTACTTTCATGCCCGCCTGTTTGGCAAGGCGCAGTCTCGCCGACATAACGGCAGGTATAGTGCCGTTGCCGCGAAGCGCCATTCCAAGCGCTTCGGTGACACAGTTCATGGAGTTTGCGGTATACATCCCGGAACATGAGCCGCAGGTAGGGCAGGCCTCCATCTCATAGGCTTCAAGCTCCTCTGCGCTCATTTTGCCCGCATGATAAGAGCCCACCGCCTCAAACATGGAAGACAGGCAGGTCCTCTTCCCGTCAAGATGCCCAGAAAGCATCGGACCGCCGGAGACAAATATCGTAGGGACGTTCACGCGCGCCGCCGCCATAAGCAGACCGGGCACATTTTTATCACAGTTGGGAATCATGACGAGCGCGTCAAATTGATGGGCAAGCGCCATGCACTCTGTGCTGTCCGCAATCAAATCTCTCGTAACGAGGGAATATTTCATACCTTCATGTCCCATAGCGATACCATCACAGACTGCAATCGCAGGAAACACAATTGGAGTGCCGCCCGCCATCAGAACACCGGTTTTGACGGCTTCGGTGATTTTGTCAAGATTCATATGCCCCGGTACAATTTCGTTATAAGAGCTGACTATGCCCACAAGCGGGCGCTCAAGCTCCTCCTTTGTATGTCCAAGGGCGTAAAACAGGCTGCGGTGAGGCGCCTGCTGAATGCCGTTTCTTACATTGCCGCTTTTCATGATTTAACTCCTTTGTAAGGATTTTGCACAGTCCTTGTACGGGAAAGCACATAATGCCGAATAGAATAAGCTGCACTTCGTGCGGAAGGAGACTTCGCACGAAGTACAGCGCCTGTCCGCTGAACGGCGGTTCATGCACACGTTGCGGAACAGGAGAAACTATTACTTTTTCAGCCAGCTCATCATCTTGCGAAGCTCCGCGCCGACCTTCTCCAGAGGATGCTCGCTCTCTTTTCTGCGGGTTGCAAGGAACTTTGCCTGTCTGCCTGCGGAAAATTCCTGTATAAATTCACTTGCAAAAGTACCGTCCTGAATCTCGCCCAGAACCTTTTTCATTTCCTTGCGCGTTTCATCGGTGATAAGGCGTCTGCCTGTGCGGTAATCGCCATATTCCGCTGTGTTGGAAACGCTGTAGCGCATCATCGCAAAGCCGCCGCTGTTAATAAGGTCAACAATCAGCTTCATCTCGTGGATGCACTCAAAATATGCCATTTCAGGCTCATAACCTGCCTCGACAAGCGTATCGAAGCCGGCTTTCATAAGCTCTGTAACACCGCCGCAGAGAACGCACTGCTCACCGAAAAGGTCGGTTTCAGTTTCTTCGCGGAAGCTGGTCTCAAGTATGCCTGCACGACCTGCGCCGATGCCGGAAGCGTATGCAAGCGCATAATCCTTTGCCTTGCCTGTGTAATCCTGATACACTGCGATAAGGCTGGGAACACCCTTGCCCTCCTGATACTGGCTGCGGACTGTGTGTCCGGGTCCCTTGGGAGCGACCATCGCAACATCTACGTTCGCGGGGGGAATTATCTGGTTGAAGTGGATGTTAAAGCCATGCGCAAACATAAGCATATTGCCCTCTGAAAGGTTTGGTGCAACTTCGGCATAATATATATCCGCAGCTTTCTCGTCGGGAACGAGCATCATAACCATATCTGCCGCCTTAGCCGCAGAGGGGACGTCCATTACAGTAAGACCTGCTGCCTCTGCCTTTGCCCAGCTTGCGGAATCCTTTCTGAGTCCTACAATAACCTTAACACCCGACTCCTTGAGGTTCTGGGCATGAGCGTGTCCCTGACTGCCGTATCCGATTATTGCAACGGTGCGATCCTTGAGCAATCCCATATTGCAGTCTGTATCGTAATACTTGTTAATCATTTTGTTAATCTCCTTATTATATATTATTTTTTATCATATGCTATTGGTTTAATTTGCGTCGATACATTTATTTCATGCGCGAAACACATCAGCATTTATGACTTTCTTTGTTTTCGCAGGACATGATTTTGTTCCCGCGGTCCATCGCCGTCACCCCTGTGCGGCAAAGTTCAAGTATCTGATATTTTTCGATCACATCCAGAAAACCGTTTATTTTGCTGGGCTTTCCTGTCAGCTCGCATACGATGCTCGAGGGTGAAAAGTCAACAATGCTTGCCTTATACACTTCGCAGATATCGCGGATAGTAGCGCGCTGACTTTCATCCGCGGCTACCTTTACAAGCAGAAGCTCACGCAGGATAGCTTCGTTTTCGTCTTCAAGCTGAACCGCCTTGACCTCGACCAGCTTTCTCGTCTGTAGAACAATCTGCTCAATGATCCTGTCATCACCCTGCGTCGTTATCGTAATTCTCGATATCGTCGGGTCGTTGGTTTCAGAAACGGTGAGAGAGTCGATATTGTAGCCGCGTCTTCCGAACAGCATTGAAACGCGTGAGAGCACATTTGCGTTGTTTTCAACAAGCAGTGCGATGATTGCCTTTTTCTCGTTCATTTTCCTGCCTCCCATCTATTCCATTATTGCAGAGCGGACTGTTCCGCCGCCGGGGATCATGGGCAGAACCCTCTCCTCACGGTCGATGGGACATACGATCCAAGCCGGACCTTCGCCCGCAAGCGCCTCGTCAAGGACTTTTTCAAACTCCTCTTTAGTCTCAGCTCTAAATCCTCTTGCTCCGAAGCCCTCCGCTACCTTTACATAGTCTGTTTTTCGCTCCGGCTGAGTTGAAATGTAATGCCTGTTATAAAAACTTGTCTGCCACTGGCGAACCATTCCGAGAACTTTGTTGTCAAAAATCACCGTTATGACCTTTAGGTTGTTTGAAACGGCTGTGCATGCCTCGTTCATGTTCATGTGGAAGCTGCCGTCGCTCGTGATATGGAAAACCGTTGCATCGGGAAGCGCAATCTTGGCTCCGATAGCCGCACCGTAGCCGAAGCCCATCGTTCCAAGCCCTCCGCTCGTTATAAAGCCGCGCGGCCGCGTCTTTTTGCAGAACTGTGCGGCCCACATCTGGTGCTGCCCCACGTCTGTTGCGATAACTGCGTCTGAACCGCATTTTTCGCCGATGACCTCCATTATTTCAACAGGGCGGATGCCGGTTATGTTCTTGCCGTTTATTATATCATATTCTTTCTTCCAATTGCCAATAGTTTCAAGCCACTCGGGGCGCTCTTTGCCCTCGACAAGCGGGATAAGGCTTTGAAGCTCTGTTTTTATGTCCCCGATTATTGCCATGTCTGCCATAACATTCTTACGGATTTCGCTCTCGTCTATATCAAACTGGACAATGGTTGCGTGGGGGGCAAAGTCGCGCAGGTTCAGGGCAACCCGGTCGGAAAAGCGTGTTCCCATCGCAAGAAGCAAATCAGTCTCATCGATAGCGCTGTTTGCAGTCATGCTGCCGTGCATACCGATCATGCCCATATCAAGGTCATCGCCAAAGCCAATGACACCTGTTCCCATAATCGTGTGACAGGTGGGAATCCTTGCCTTTTTTACGAACTCCACAAGTTCCCCGCCGGCCTCACTGCTTATAACTCCGCCGCCGAAGCAGACAACAGGCCGTTTTGCCTTTGCGATAAGATCCGCTACTTTTAAAAGTTCACTCTGCGGTGCGGACGATACCTTAGGTTCTTCCCAGCGCGGCATGGGAGAAAACTCATACGTTGCCGCCGTGATGTCCTTGGGAACATCGACAAGAACGGGACCGCGTCTGCCGCTTCCTGCGATTCTGAATGCATCGCGGAGAGTTTCCGCAAGCTTATCAATATCACGAACTGCATAGTTATGCTTTGTAATGGGCTGTGTTATTCCAGTGATGAAGACTTCCTGAAAGCTGTCCTTGCCTATGAGGTCTGTCCCGACATTGGCTGTAATAACCACCATAGGTATGCTGTCAAGATAAGCGGTCGCTATCCCTGTAACTGTGTTCGTTGCACCGGGGCCGCTTGTTGCAAGAACAACGCCGGTTTTTCCCGTTGCCCTCGCATAACCGTCTGCCGCGTGTGTAGCACCCTGCTCGTGAGCAGTCAGATAGTGCTTTATTTTGTCCTGCCTGTGGTATAGAGCTTCATAAATATTGATTGCGGCTCCGCCGGGGTAGCCAAATAAATCCGTCACGCCCTGCTCTATCAGAACCTCGGTGATTATTTCTGCTCCTGTCAGTTTCAAGTCAAACTCCTCCTGTTTTGGTTCATATTGGTTCCCAATGTAATGCTTTAAATCATTAGTCCCTATAGATAAACAAAAAGGCCCCTGTCTCTTTCATAAAAATATCAAGAGACAAAGGCATAACTCCTCTGCGGTACCACTCTTATTGTTCATCCAGAAGCGCTGCACTGCCTAAAGACGAACCACTCTGCGACGTCAATAAACGTCTGACGCTATAACGGGCGTTTTACCGTTTTTGCTTACGCAGCCGGAAATCCCCGACCTTCTGCAAACTGCTCCGGGATGATTTTCATCCGAAACCGCGGCGCTGCTTTTCACCACTTGGCAGCTCTCTGAAGCCCAGCTTTCGGATTACTTGTTCCCATCAAAGCATTTGAAATATCTGATTGTTTTTATGTTACATCACAAAAACCTCTCTTGTCAACTGTATATTTCTATAAAAAACAATTTTCAGTATAGCCTTTTTATATTCAAATTATTGTTTTCGGCATACAATGTACTAAAAATACGGTCACGCGGCGAAAAAGAGCCTGTGAAACCGAAAATCTTTTTTCGGGATTTTTTTAAAACCTCTTGACAAATCCGAAATCTTCGTGTAGTCTTTAGCACAATAAATCAAATGCAGTGACAGGGACAAAGCCTATCGGTCACATTCAGAGAGCCGCTGTTTGGTGCGAAGCGGTATGTTAAGATCAGGCGAACTCACCCTTGAGCAGTCAGCTGAAAGCCATATGGCCGTAGGTGTGAACGGGTTTCCTCACCGTTACCAAAGAGGCAATATTTCTTATGAGATGTTGAAAGCGGACAGTTTACTACTATTAAACTGTCAATTGGAGTGGTACCGCGGAGTTTCAGCTTCGTCTTCTATGGAAGACGGGGCTTTTTTGTTTTTCCGCAATTTTTATATCGCAAGGAGGAACTGGAAAATATGAAGAAAATCAAAGTGTTCGACACCACCCTGCGTGACGGTGAGCAATCCCCGGGCTGCAGCATGAACCTCTCCGAAAAGCTGCAGATGGCCCGTCAGCTCGATGCGCTCGGTGTTGATGTTATAGAAGCCGGCTTTGCAATTGCCTCTCCGGAAGACTTCAAAAGTGTTGAAGCTATATCCCAGACCGTACAGAACTGCAAGGTTGCCAGTCTCGCCCGCTGCACACAGGGCGATATTGACGCCGCTTGGAATGCCGTTAAATACGCGAAGTACCCGCGTATTCACGTCTTCCTCGCAAGCAGTGACATACACATGGAATATAAGCTGAAAATGACCCGCGAACAGGTTCTGGAGAGCATTGCAAAGCACGTTGCCTATGCAAAATCCCTATGCAACGACGTTGAGTTTTCAGCCGAGGACGCCTCACGCTCAGACAGGGAGTTTCTTTCCAAATGCTGTGAGACGGCAATAAAAGCCGGTGCTACCGTTGTGAACATTCCAGATACCGTGGGTTACTCCTCGCCGCAGGAGATGTTCGACCTGATAACGTTCCTGCGCGAAAACACGCCGGGCATCGAAAATGTCGACATTTCCGCCCACTGTCACGACGACCTTGGCATGGCGGTCGCAAACTCTCTTGCCTGCCTGCGCGCCGGTGCGACACAGGTCGAATGTACGGTTAACGGCATCGGTGAGCGTGGAGGCAACGCAAGTCTTGAGGAAATCGTAATGGCGCTTAAAACACGCCGCGAGTATTTTCAGATGGAAACTTGTGTAAACACGCAGCAGATCTACAAAACAAGCAAATTACTTTCTTCAATTACCGGTGTTCCAATATCGCCGAGCAAATCCATCGTGGGTGCAAACGCCTTTGCGCACGAAAGCGGTATACACCAGCACGGCGTTATCGCCAACGCCCTAACTTACGAAATTATGAGACCCTCGGACATCGGAATTCCGCAGAACTCTATGGTTCTCGGAAAACACAGCGGCAAGCACGCTCTGCGCGACCGCCTCAACCAGCTTGGCTATGAGGTCACGAAGGAGCAGCTTGACGGGATGTTCGTCCGTTTCAAAGCGCTCGCGGACAAGAAAAAGAACCTTACAGACCACGACATCGAAGCCCTCGCTCTCTCCAGCACCCATGCTGTAACAGCAACCTATGAGCTTATCAGCCATGTTGTAAGCACCGGCAAGGATATAACAAATATCGCCTGCGTTAAAGTCAAAAAGAATGATGATATCATTGAAGAGGTGGCAATAGGTGCGGGACCGATCGATGCGGCCTACAAGGCGGTGGATCGTATAACAGGGCTTGATTTGTCGCTTGAAAACTTCAGCTTAAACGCCGTAACGGACGGCGAAGACGCAATGGGCGAGGCCGTGGTTAAGCTTCGCTGCGGAAACGAATTGTACACCGGCTGCGGGCTTTCAACCGATGTAATAGAATCCGCAATACGGGCTTATATCAACGGAATAAATAAAATAGTCGGCGCAAAGTAGCTTTATACGACATTTTAACGTAATATCATCCCATTATAGGCGAAATTCTTAATAGATTCGGCAAATATTTTCCGAAAGGACTGATAATCTTGGGAATGACAATGACACAAAAAATCCTTGCCGCACACGCGGGTCTTCCGTCTGTAACGGCAGGGCAGCTTATAAAGGCAAAGCTTGACCTTGTGCTTGGAAACGATATAACAGCGCCCGTTGCGATAAACGAGTTTGAAAATGCGGGCTTTGATAAAGTTGCAAAAGATACCAGAATTACCCTTGTCATGGATCATTTTGCCCCCAACAAAGATATTAAGGCGGCGGAAAGCTGCAAAAAGTGCCGCGGCTTTGCTAAACGCTTTGACCTGCCGCATTTTTATGACGTGGGAGAAATGGGAGTTGAGCACGCCTTGATTCCCGAAAAGGGGCTTATAGCTCCCGGTGAAGCCGCAATAGGCGCCGACAGCCACACCTGTACTTACGGCGCCCTCGGCGCATTTTCCACCGGCGTCGGCTCTACAGACATGGCGGCAGCCATGGCGACAGGGGAGACATGGTTCAAAGTTCCCTCTGCAATTAAAATCAACATTACGGGAAAAAAAGGCAGATGGGTCAGCGGCAAGGACGTAATATTGCACCTCATAGGCATGATAGGCGTGGACGGTGCGCTGTACCAGTCGCTTGAGTTTTCGGGCGAGGGTCTAAAAGACCTCAGCATGAGCGATAGGCTGACGATATCCAATATGGCTATTGAAGCCGGTGCAAAAAACGGAATATTCTCTGTAGACGATATAACACGCAAATATATGGAGGGACGATGCGACCGGAATTGGATAGCATATGAGGCTGACGCTGACGCGGAATACGCAAGGGTCATTGATCTTGATCTCTCCGAAATACCCTGCACCGTAGCGTGGCCGCACCTGCCTGAAAAAACACATCCTGCCACAGAGGGAAGCGATATCGAGATAGATCAGGTGGTAATCGGCTCCTGCACCAACGGCAATATTGAGGATATGGCGGCTGCCGCCGAAATTCTCAAGGGCAGACATATCAAAAAAGGTCTGCGCGGAATAGTGATTCCCGCGACTCCCAAAATTTATATGGAATGCATCGAAAAAGGCTATACGAAAATCTTCATGGAAGCCGGATGCATAGTTTCAACGCCTACTTGCGGTCCCTGTCTCGGCGGTCATATGGGTATTCTCGCGGCAGGCGAAAGAGCCGTTTCCACAACAAACCGCAACTTTGTGGGGCGGATGGGACATATTGATAGCGAGATTTACCTCGCTTCCCCCGCAGTCGCCGCCGCGAGCGCGGTTACAGGGCATATAAGCCATCCAAAGGAGGTAATGGGTGAATGAACGCACATGGAAAAGCAATAAAATACGGAGATCACATCGATACTGACGTTATCATTCCCGCCCGTTATCTTGCCACGCAGGACCATAAGGAGCTTGCATCGCACTGCATGGAGGATATTGACAAAAGCTTTGTCGGCAGAATCAAAGAAGGCGACATTATGGTCGCGGGCGTAAACTTCGGCTGCGGCTCCTCGCGTGAGCACGCCCCAATCGCTATAAAGGCAAGCGGAATTTCCTGCGTCATCGCAAAGAGTTTTGCGCGAATATTCTACCGCAACGCGATAAATATAGGTCTTGCTATCCTTGAATGCGAAAAAGCAAGTGAAAACATCTCCGAGGGTGATGAGGTTGTTATTGACTTTGATACGGGACTTATCAAAAACCTCACGAAAAATGAAACCTATCAGGCACAGCCTTTTCCCGATTTCATCAAGGAAATGATTGCAAAGGGCGGTCTTATGTCCTCAATAAAGGGAGGAGCAAAATGACAAAAAACATAGCAATTATCCGAGGCGACGGAATAGGTCCCGAAATAATGGCCGAAGCCATTTCCGTACTGAACAGAATAGCGGAAAAGTTTGGACATACATTTAATTATACAGAAGCTCCGATGGGCGGCGAAGCAATCGATAAATTTGAAGACCCTCTGCCCCAGTCGAGCTTGGATACCTGCCTCAATTCGGACAGCGTTCTGCTCTCTGCGGTCGGCGGACCAAAATGGGACAGCGTTCCTAAGGAAAAGCGCCCGGAGCGCGGACTTCTGCGCCTGCGCGCCGGCATGGAGCTTTATGCCAACATCCGTCCCGCACAGCTCTTTGATGAGCTGCGTGACGCAAGTCCGCTCAAGCCGTCTATCGTTGATAAGGGAATCGACTTTGTTGTTGTACGCGAACTTATCGGCGGTGCTTACTTCGGCGAGCACAGAACGGAAAAGCTTGACGGGGAATATTATGCTCAGGACATAATGGCTTACTCCGAACATGAAATCGAGCGCATAGCGCATGTTGCTTTCCAGACCGCGCAAAAGCGCCGAAAGGCGGTCTGCTCTGTCGATAAGGCAAATGTTTTGGACAGCTCAAAGCTCTGGCGCAAAGTCGTGACTAAAGTTGCCGAAAGTTATCCTGATGTGACACTTTCTCACATGTATGTAGACAATTGCGCGATGCAATTGGTAAAAGACCCTTCACAGTTCGATGTTATAGTTACAGAAAACTTGTTCGGAGACATTCTTTCCGATGAGGCAAGCATGATAACAGGTTCTATAGGCATGATACCCTCCAGCAGTCTCGGCGACGGTACCCGCGGACTTTACGAACCGATACACGGCAGCGCTCCCGACATCGCGGGAACGGACACGGCTAACCCTATCGGCATGATACTGTCCGCCGCGATGATGCTTCGCTATTCGTTTGATATGTCCAAGGAAGCCGATGCTGTGGAAAAAGCGGTCGACTCCGCTCTTAAAGCAGGTTTCCGTACGGTAGACGCTATGAGCGAGGGCAAAACAAGGCTCGGTTGCCGCGCAATGGGCAAAACAATCTGCGATATGATATGAATTTTATGATTTCTGCGCGAGAAATTGCATATAATCTATTTTGTTGTTGAAAAAATGGGGTGAAATTGGTACAATAAGCATTATCAT
>Ga0123330_1004642_pt1 | contig 10525 bp, 9 predicted proteins | sample BioC13SIPDNA_2_FD_89704 | JGI IMG/M metagenome (GOLD analysis project Ga0123330, IMG submission 89704) | Anaerobic biogas reactor microbial communites from Washington, USA - Biogas_R2_A C13 SIP DNA | ecosystem: Engineered > Bioreactor > Anaerobic > Unclassified | place: Washington, USA... | reverse complement strand
TTCTCCGGTATAAGGCTGGGGAGCATCCCGTTGGAGGATTTTCTCTTCGGTTTCAGTATGGTCGGCTTCTGCCTGATCGTCTGGGAAAAAGCGCAAAATCGGTGAATATGTCTGTAGTTTCCGGCACGGAAAAAGAGGATCTGCGGATCTGCCGTTCGCTCAACAAAAAGCACGGGTTGAATTATTATTACGCCGCCGCTTTTTTCCCGGCGGAATTGCGCCGTTCCGTCTATGCGCTTTACGCCTTTCTGCGCGTCCCCGATGAGATCGCGGACAATAACCGTTCCGGCGGCGAAGAGCGCATAAAGGCAGAGCTTTCCGCCTGGCTGGGGAAATGGCGCGTCGCCTGCCGCAAGGATGTTTCGGATGAACCTGTCCTGCGTTCGGCGCTGAGCGCGTTTCGCAGACATAATATCCCCTATGGTTACAGCGAGGATTTCTTCCGCTCGATGTTCATGGATAGCGAGAAGCGGGAATACGCGAATTACGCAGAATTGCGCGAATATATGTACGGCTCGGCCTGCGTGGTGGGATTGATGCTTTGTTATATCATCGGTTTCAACGACCCGCGCGCGCTGGAATACGCCTCCTGCCTGGGAGAAGCGATGCAGCTGACCAATTTTCTGCGCGATATAGACGAGGATTACCGGCAGAGGGGAAGGATATACATGCCGCGCGACGAGCTGGCTGCCTGCGGGCTTTCGCGTGAAGACATCGCGCGCAGGCGTTTCTCGCCGGCATTCCGGGATTTTATGAAATTACAGGTAGAGCGTTCTGCGGGGCTTTACCGCCGCGCCCAGCCCGGGATCGCCATGCTGGACAAGCGCGGCAGGCTGGCGGTGCGCGTGGCCTCGGCTTTCTACAGCCGCATCCTGGTGAAGATAAAACAGATGGATTATAACATATTCCTGGGCCGCGCCCGCAGCGGGACGGCCGAGAAAACGGTTCTGGCTTTAAGAACGCTTTTAACTTTGCCCGGAGGAAATATATGAAGAAGAAAGCCGCGGTCATCGGGGCCGGCATCGGCGGCCTGGCGTCAGCCTGCATCCTTGCCAAAGAAGGGTGGGATGTGAAAGTGTTCGACAATAACCGCAAAGCCGGCGGGCGCTGCAATATTATGGAGGCCCAGGGTTTTGTCTATGATATGGGGCCGTCCTGGTACCTTATGCCGGACATCTTCGAGAAATTTTTCGCGCTTCTCAATGAGCGTGTGGATGACCACCTGGAACTGGTGAAATTGAGCCCTTCTTACCGGGTCTTTTTTAAGGGAGGAAGGCAGGTGGATTTCTACTCCGACCTCGCGCGCGACGCGCAGACGGCGGATTCTCTGGAACCGGGAGCCGGGCAGAGGCTGCGCGAATACCTGAAGATGGCCGCTTACCAGTATAATATCGCCATGGGTAAGTTCGTCTGGCGTAATTACGACTCGCCGCTGGATTTTTTCAACTGGCGCATGCTCAGTCAGGGCGTCAAGCTTTCAGTTTTCAGCCGTATGCAGGATTATGTCGGCAGGTTCTTCAAGAGTCCGCAGATGCAGAAGGTCGCCCAGTACACGCTGGTGTTTTTGGGAAGTTCTCCGTATAACACCCCGGCATTCTACAATATCATGAGCCACGTTGACCTGGATATGGGTGTTTTCTATCCACAGGGAGGGCTTTACAAGATCGTCGAGGCGTTGGAAAAAATAGCGGCCCGCTCCGGGGCGCAGTTCCATTATAACTCGGACGTTTCGCGCATACTGACCTATGGCAGCCTGGCCGACGGCATCGAGCTGGCAGCCGGGGATAAGGTGCCCGCGGATGTCGTCATCTCCAACGCGGACATTTATCATACCGAGACGGATTTGATCAAAGAACAGCGTCTGCGCAGTTACAGCCGGCGTTACTGGCGGACGCGGGTCGTCGCTCCTTCCGGGCTTGTGCTTTATCTGGGAGTGAAAGACAAGATACCTTCGCTCGCTCATCACAACCTGTTGTTCAGCGCGGACTGGGGGAAGAACTTTTCCGACATCTTCGACGAGCCGCGCTGGCCGCGGGATCCCTCTTTCTACGTCTGCTGCCCCTCCAAAACCGACCCCGCCGTCGCGCCGCGCGGCAAGGAGAACCTGTTCGTTTTCGTGCCGATCCCTGCCGGGCTGGAATACGGGCCCGGGGAATTGTCCGCCTATACGGACAGGATACTGCACATGATGGAAAAAGAAATGAATATCCCGTCTCTGCGGTCAAGACTGCAGGTCAAACATCATTTTTGCGTGAAGGACTTCGTTTCGCGTTACCACAGTTTCCGCGGCTCCGCGCTCGGGCTGGCGCACACTCTCGGGCAGACCGCGATGTTCAGGCCGGCTAACAGGAGCAGGAAAATACGCAACCTGTTCTATGCCGGAGGCAACACTCTCCCCGGCATCGGCGTGCCGATGTGCCTGATCAGCGCCGACCTCGCCTGCAGAAGGATCCTCTCCGGAACATATAGAAGCATGGCCCAGCCTTAAAGGTGTTCGTTCTATACGCCATGCTGAATACCGGCTTTCTTAAAAAGGATGTATATTTGCTCCGGTATCCGGGCCGGGGAATAAATATACCTTAAGCTCAAAGGAAGTTTATGATAGAATCTGTGTTATGAAACGAGTAGTGATAGTCGGGGGAGGATTCGCCGGGCTGGCTGCTGCCGGGATATTGTCCCGCCGCGGTAAAAACCTGGAAACGGCGCTGGTGGACAGGAGACAGTGTTTTAATTTCTTGCCTCTGCTGCCGGACGTTCTGGGTAGAGGCATCCCGGCGGGGCTGATGGCATATCCTTTTAAGGATATCTGTTCGGGATTAAAGGCGCGTTTCATTCAGGATATCGCCCAGGCGGTCTCACCCGACGGCAGAAGCCTGCACCTGGGAAGCGGGCTGAATATCGACTGCGATTATCTCCTGCTTGCCTGCGGCACGGAAACCGATTTCCACGGGAATGTCTCCCTGTCCGAGTCAACTTATAAACTTGACAATGTTTCCGACGCCCTGAAACTCCGCCAGGCCCTCGAAATCGGTTGTTATGATAATTACCTGGTTGCCGGGGGAGGTTATACCGGCATCGAGATCGCTTCCAATCTTTCGCTTTTCCTGCGCGAAAAACGGCGCAGGAGCCGGATAATCATCGTAGAAAAATCCCCGTCGATCCTGGGCCCGTTGCCGGAATGGATGAAGGTTTACGTTAAGGACGATCTCGCCGCCTGCGGGATAGAAGTGAAGACGGGGCTTTCCGTTACTGAGACGCGCGCCGGCAGGAGCGTGCTTTCCGACGGAAGTGTTTTCGGCAAAAGCATCGTGGTTTGGGCGGCCGGGGTAAAGACGCCGGATTTTATAGACCGTATTCCCGCGCGGCGCACGCCGCAAGGCAGACTGAAGGTAGATGAGTGTCTGCGGATATCCCGGACGTGTTTTGCCGCCGGGGACAACGCCTGTTTATCCGCAGGGCAGGGTTGTTTACGTATGTCGGTGCAATTCGCCATCACCCAGGGCGAATCCTGCGCCAGGAATATCCTAAACGATATGGATTCGCTTCCGCCGAGGGAATACCGGACTTTTGACCCGGGCTATATCATCCCGATGGCAAACGACCGGGCCTGCGGGATAATATTCGGCCTTCCGGTACGGGGCATATTACCTGTGTTCATGCATTATTTGCTTTGCGTCTGGCGGAACCGCGGGATGAAAAACCGCATTCGTCTCGCCCTGCTACTGCTTAAAAAAGCGGTAAGATAAAGAATATTAAGCAGCAAATATCCTTTATGTTCAAAATAAGCATTGAAAAATCCGGCTCCAATCCTTAAGATTGTTTCTTATAACCGGCTTGAAAAGCAGGGATTTCTGCGGTTTGATTAAATCTCGGCTGTCGTTTCCCGGTTACAATGCCCTTGTTTTTAGTCTTGTACCCCTCCTTCATTCTCTCCATCGGAGGACAGGGAAGATTAATATCTCTCCTAAATCCTCCTCATCGAGGGGAGGAAAAAGCGGAGGGGGACCCATTCGGGGAAAAAGATAAGTTGGGTTCTGTTGGTTACCGTAACCGAAAATCGAAAGGCGAAATTTGACCGTCCCGCCGCCGAAGCGTTGGCGGCCTCTGTGTGCTGTAAAAAACTTATCAAACAGCGCACTAACGGGCTTCGTGACCGTAAGCGTTACCGAGTAATGAAGCTCCCCTTGGGGAGCTTCCCAAATTAACCCCATGTCGTAAGATACCGGGGAAATCTCTTCGACATTTTCCCGGCACTCTACGGGGTAACCTGCGCCGCATTCTGCGGCTTGATTAAGTATCGTGTCCCCGGAGTTACGGAGTTAACGTTGAAAAATGACCTCATTCTGATCACCGGCGGTGCCGGGTATATCGGTTCGCATATGTTGAGCCTCTTGCTTGAGCAGGGAAGAGAAGCGGTGGTGTTCGACGATCTATCTACCGGCAGGAGGGAGCGCGTCCCGGAGGGCGTGGAATTCGTGCGGGGCGATCTGCGGTCCGCGCAGGATCTGGAGAATCTTTTTTCGCGCTTCCGCTTCGATGCCGTCTTGCATTTCGCGGCCTCGATAGTGGTCCCGGAGTCGGTGAGCGAGCCGTTGAAGTACTACGACAACAACGTCTGGGGATCTGTCAACCTGCTTCAACATTGCCTGAAGCACGGCGCGCGCAAATTCATTTTTTCTTCCTCGGCCGCGGTTTACGGACAGCCGGAGCTGGTGCCGGTGAACGAGGAAGCCCCCCTGCGGCCGGAGAACCCTTATGGAACTTCCAAGATGATGGTGGAGCAGATATTGCGTGACTGCGCCGCCGCCGGAAAGATGGATTATCTGGCTTTGCGTTACTTCAACGTTTCCGGAGCGCACCCGAGCGGCAGGATAGGGCAGCCGCTTGAAGAGGCGACGCATCTACTTCCCAACGCGCTGAAGGCGGCGGCGGGTGATATCCCGGCATTGAACATCTTCGGGGATGACTATCCCACGCGCGACGGTACCTGTATCAGGGATTACATACACGTGATGGATTTGGCCCGGGCGCATTTACTGGCCTTGGAGGCGCTGGACAAGAGCGTGAAAAACGCCGCCTTAAACTTGGGCAGCGGCAGGGGATACAGCGTCAAAGAAATGGTCTCGTCCGTCGAAAAAATCACCGGCAGTCCCCTCCCGGTCAAAATAGCCGCGCGCAGGCCCGGGGACGCCGCGGAACTGGTGGCCTCCTACGCTAAAGCCGAAGAACTCTTTGGCTGGAGGCCCAAGCTCGGCCTGGAACAGATAATATCCTCGGCGTGGGAATGGCAGCAGAAGAACTCGAAGGGCGCTAAACGCAAGAAGGATAAGGAGTAATCTAAATGTATAACATCTGCGTGATAGGTGCCGGATACGTAGGATTGGTGACGGCGGCGTGCTTAGCGGAGATCGGCAATAGAGTGCTCTGCGTGGACAACGACCGCGGGAAACTGGAAAGACTGAGGAAAGGCGGCGTTCCCATTTATGAACCCGGGCTGAATGAGTTGATAAGAAAGAACAGAAAGTCCGGCAGGATAGGGTTTATTCACAGCATCAAAGAAGCCGCGCGCAAGTCGGATATTATTTTCATTTGCGTGGGCACGCCGGCCAACGCTGACGGCGGCGCGGACCTTTCGGCGGTGGAATATACGGCGCAGGAGATCGCCGGGTCTATGAACGGCTACAAAGTGATCGTCGCTAAATCCACGGTCCCGGTACAGACCGGGGAACGTATCCGGCAGACCGTGGAAAGGTTAACGCGCGGCAAATACGAATTCGACGTGGCCTCCAACCCGGAGTTCCTGCGTGAGGGGCAGGCCATTTCCGATACCATGCATCCCGACCGCATTGTGATAGGGGTGGAAAGCGAGAAGGCCGGGAAGATAATGCGCAGGCTCTATGCCCCGATCAATGCCCCGGTTGTAGTGACCAATATTCCCACGGCGGAGATCATCAAGCATGCCTGCAACGGTTTTCTTTCCACCAAGATATCCTTTATAAACGCCGTGGCCAATCTTTGCGAGCTTGTCGGGGCTGATGTCAAGCAGGTGGCGCACGCCATGGGGCTCGACAAGCGCATCGGCGCCTCTTTTCTCGACGCCGGGGCCGGGTTCGGGGGGTATTGTTTTCCCAAAGACCTGGACGCCTTTATTCATATCGCCCAGAAAAAAGGCTATAACTTTGAATTGCTGAAAGCAGTGCGCAGTATAAACAAGGAGCAGAAGAAAGTCGTCTTCAAGAAAGTAAAAGCTGGGCTCGGTAAAATAAAAAACAAGACCATCGCCGTGCTGGGCTTAAGCTTCAAACCGAACACCGATGACATACGTAATTCCATCGCTCTTGAGCTCATAGTTACGCTGCAGCGCTCAGGCGCCAGGATCCGGGCTTATGATCCGCACGCGATGCCTAAAGCCGCGCGGGAATTAAAGGGGGTGAAGTTCTGCCGTGACGCCTACGCCGCCGCCACAGGAGCGGATTGTCTGCTGGTAGTTACTGAATGGGAGGAATTCCGGCGCCTTGACCCGGCCGAACTTAAAAAAGTGATGCGCAGCCGGTTTATCATAGACGGCAGGAACATTTTTAATCCGGAGACAATGGAGCGATTCGGATTCCTATATAAAGGAATAGGGCGCTAAAACAGAGCCGAGCGCACAGTACCAATTAATCAAACCGCAGCAAATCAACAGTCCGCTGGAAATCAGCTTCTCGGGTTTGGAGATCAAGGAACTTAAAGATCCGGCGTTGTAACTATTGTGGAGCCCCTCGGGCTAAAGCCCGCGGCTCCTTCGCACGAGCGAACACTTAGCTTTCCAATAAGCTAAGGTGTACCGCACGAGCGAATACTTTCACACTGGTGAACACCTGCCTCTCCTTTAAAGGCAGGGTGTTATCCCAATTGGCCAAGGTATAACGCACGAGCGAATACTTTCACACTGGTGAACACCTGCCTTTCCTTTAAGGCAGGGTGTTATTCCTATAGGCTAAGGTATAACACACAGGTGAATACTTAGCCATCCTATAGGCTAAGGTACCCCCGGGTTAAAACCCGGGGATTTCTGGGCGAGGGGATTAAATATAACGCATTATGAGGGGCCCGGTTAGTGGAGGCGGTAAGCCGGATGAAAGTCGGCCGTCCTTCTTGAAGCAATCTACCCGGCGCGCCGCGGTTGACTCCTTCGACAACCCTTTGTAGTGAAACTGTTGAACTGCTTAGATCCGTTCCTTTTACTGTAGAAATCGCCTGCCGGGCCCTTTTGATGGCTGTATGCTATAACTTTAATTGCCGCAGCAAGTTACACCTATGTCTTAAAAATAATGTTTGACAGCCCCGGAGGGCGGCAGTAAAATACTACAAAACCTCTTGAATTCCGGGGAGTGTGCTGTTCAGTAAGTTTTTTGGACAGCGCACGAAACCGCCAACGCTTCAGTGGCGAGACGGTCAACTTTCGATTTTCGGTTACAGTAACCAACAGAACCCAACTTGTCTTTCATCCCGAATGTACCCCAGGGTGCCGGGCTTGAGCAAAGTCGAAGGACCAGCCTGGGAAGTTCCATTCCTCAAGGAGCAACCATAATGAAAGAAATACGTATTCACGCAAGGGCGGGGCAGGGCGCCATTACCACGGCTTCGTTGCTGGGGTATGTTTATTCCCTGCAGGGGATGTATCCTTACGCCTTTCCGAATTTTGGGGCCGCGCGTATGGGAGCGCCGATGAACGCGTATGTGCGGGTGGATTCCAAACCCGTGCGCCTGCGCAGCCAAATTTACGAACCGGATTATCTGCTGGTGATTGATCCGACTCTGATGCGCGGGTTCAACTGTTTTTCCGGTCTGCAAGACGCCGGCATCGCCGTGATAAACGGCAAGGACGGCGAAGTGGAAATCCCGAAACTGTCGGCGCGCCAGAAGGCCTTGCTGGTTCCGGCGACGGATATAGCCATGAAGACTATCGGCAGGCCGCTGGCCAACACGGCCCTGCTTGGCGCGTTTGCCGCAGCCACCGGAGAGTTCAGCCAGGAGGCGCTGCTGGAGGCGATCAAGAAGAGATTCAGCGGTAAAGCGTTGGATGGGAATATAGCGTCGGTAAAAGAGGGGTTTGAGTACGTGAAACATAAATATAACGAGGTAAAATAATGTTCGGTCCACTTATTTCCAAGCCCGGTTCCAGCAAAAATAATAAAACAGGTTCATGGCGGACCGAAAAAAGGCCGAAATACCTGCAGAAGAACTGCATCGCCTGCCGTATGTGCCTTTTGGTTTGTCCCGAAGCCTGCATAGAAGGAGAAGGGAAGAATACCTACAGATTCGACCCGGATTTCTGCAAGGGGTGCGGTCTTTGCGCCTCCGTTTGTCCTAAACAGGACATCGAAATGGTTAAAGAGGAAAACTAACCGCGTCATCCCTATACTGAAAAGGAATAGCTATGAAAGAGTTCGTTGAAGGTTCACACGCAGTAGCGGAGGTCGTGCGCCAATGCAAACCCGGCGTGATATCCGCCTATCCCATAACCCCGCAGACGCACATCGTAGAGGACTTGGCGCAGTTTGTTTCCGACGGGAAACTCGCGGCGCAGACCGTGAACGTGGAATCGGAACATTCCGCGGCCTCCGTGGTGCTGGGGGCGTCGGCTACCGGCGTGCGCTCTTACACCGCGACCAGTTCCCAGGGATTGTTTTATATGTTCGAAGTGCTTTTTAACATCGCCGGGATGAGATTGCCGGTGGTGATGACCTGCGCGGCCAGGGCTGTTTCGGCTCCCATTAATATCTGGAACGATCAGCAAGACGCGGTATCCCTGCGCGACAGCGGCTGGATACAACTGCACGCCGAAGATATTCAGGAAGCGGTGGACCTGCACCTTATAGCTTACAAACTCGCCGAGAATAAATCGATCATGCTCCCGGTTATGGTCTGCATGGACGGATTTGTCCTTACTCACGGGATCGAGACGGTCGATATCCCCGAGCAGGCGATGGTGGATAGTTTCCTGCCTCCATATATCGCTCCGTATAAGCTCGACCCGGCAGCCCCGGTGACCATGGGGCCGCTGGTGGATCCGGAATATTACACGGAGACGCGTTATGCCCTGCAGGAGACGCACAAGAAGGTTTTGGATATGCTCCCTCAGATAACCGCGGAGTTCGCCAAGACCTTCGGCCGAAAGTATAACGGATTGGTGGAAGGTTATCATCTCGAGGGCGCCGAAAAGGTGATCGTCGCCATCGGCTCCGTCTGCGGCACCATCAAAGAAGTCATAGACGAAGCCAGGGCGAAGGGCAAGAAGATAGGAATGTTGAAAGTATCCTGTCTGCGGCCGTTCCCGGCGCAGCAAATATACGACGCGCTCAAAGGCGCCTCCAAGGTCGCCGTGATAGACAGGGCGTTGTCTCTGGGGTCGACCGCCCCGCTGGCTTCGGAAGTCAAAGCGGCTTTCTTCGGCAAGAAAAAGGCCCCTTCTGTGATCAGCAGTTTCGTGGTCGGGCTCGGCGGCAGGGACATTACCAAAGACTCGATCAGGGAAGTGATAAAATTACTAAACGGCAGGGAAAGAAACGGCGAGTTCATAGACCTGAAGCCGGAACTTCTAAAGGAGAGTTATGAATAAGAACCTTTTTGTCTCGGGTCATACCGCCTGCGCGGGATGCGGCCAGTCTTTGGCGGCGAGACTTGTCATAGACGCCGGCGGGCCGAACACTATAGTAGTCAATAACACCGGCTGTCTGGAGGTGTTTTCCACGAAATACCCGGAGTCAGCCTGGGAGGTCCCGTTTATCCATTCTTTATTCGAGAACTGCGCGGCAGTGGCTTCCGGAGTCGAATCCGCACTCAAGTTCCTGGGCAAGAAAGACGGTATCAACGTTATTGCCCAGGCCGGCGACGGCGGGACCGCCGATATCGGCCTGCAGGCTCTCTCGGGAATGCTGGAACGCGGTCACGACATTCTCTACGTTTGCTACGATAATGAAGCTTATATGAACACCGGTGTCCAGCGCAGCGGCCTGACGCCTTTCGATTCCAACACTACCACCAGCCCGGCCGGCAAACAGTCTTTCGGCAATTTGCGGCCCAAGAAAGCCCTGCCGGAGATAGCCGTGGCGCACGGCATCCCGTATGTAGCGACGGCCTCGGTAGCGTTCCCGCAGGACATCCAGAGAAAGGTCAAGAAAGCCTTTTCAATAAAAGGCCCCAAATATATGCAGATACATGTCCCATGCCCGCTCGGGTGGAGGCACGATTCGAGCCTTACCCTTACCGTGGCGAAAGCAGCCGTAGAAACCGGTCTTTATCCGCTGTTTGAGTATGAGAATGGACAGCTCTCCGCCGTGCGTAAACTAACACAGGCCAAACCTGTGGAAGAGTACCTGAAAATGCAGGGAAGGTTTAAGCACCTCACAGGTGCCGCCGAGGAAATAAAGAAGATCCAGGAGATCGCTGACAATAATGTCAGGAAATACGGGCTCAGGGACCAGGTCTCCGGGAATTAGCGGAAGGGGGTAGGTCATGGGAAAGCAGGCAAGGGCGATAA
>Ga0123330_1004634_pt1 | contig 10546 bp, 8 predicted proteins | sample BioC13SIPDNA_2_FD_89704 | JGI IMG/M metagenome (GOLD analysis project Ga0123330, IMG submission 89704) | Anaerobic biogas reactor microbial communites from Washington, USA - Biogas_R2_A C13 SIP DNA | ecosystem: Engineered > Bioreactor > Anaerobic > Unclassified | place: Washington, USA... | reverse complement strand
GGGATCGGTCGTCATGAAGATGTCGCGCCGCGGGCGCACGTTGGCGACCAGCTCGCCATCCTTGTACACCGCCATCCGGGCGACGATCATGGTGCGGCCATCTTCGGCCTGGGCTTCGTACAGCCCGTTGTGCTGCAGCTCGTAGTGACCCAGCGCCAGACGCTCGCCCACGTTGAGCGTTTGCATCGTCGTCTTCTGAAAGCCCGAGCTGCCGATGATGCCGATGCCCATGACGACCATGCCCAGGTGGATGAAGTAGCCACCGTAGCGCCGCCGGTCGCGCCGGACCAGCGCCAGCAGCGCGGCGAGGTAATTCTCGCCCCGGCGGTGCCGCGCCGCCATGCCCTTCCAGATCTCGACCAGGGTGGCGGCGCCGGCGAAGGTGACCAGGCCATAGCCCAGCAGCGCCCATGGGCTGTCGGTGTCGGTGGCGACCAGGTAAGCCATCAGCGCGATGGCCAGCGCGGTCGGCACGATCAGCGAGCGGCCCAGGCGCTCGGCGGTGGAGCGGCGCCACGCGGCCAGCGGCGCGATGCCCATCAGGATGAAGATGCCCACCAGGAACGGGCGCACGACCGGCGGGTAATAATCCGGCCCCAGGTTGATGATAGTGTCGCGCAGGCCCAGGTCGACCAGGATCGTCGTGATCGCTTCGGCCCACGACCCCCACAGCACCACGACCGTCAGGCCCAGGAACATCCAGTTGTTGAGCAGGAAGAAGCTCTCGCGGCTGAACACCGAGTCGAGCTCGTCCGCGCCGCGCAGGTCGCCGCGCTCCTGGCGCCAGGCCAGCAGCGCCACGCTCACCAGCATCGACAGGCCGAGGAAGGTGAACATCGGCAGCCCGATCTCGGATTCGGCGAAGCTGTGTACGCTGCTGACGACCCCGCTGCGCGTGGCAAAGGTGCCCAGCACCACCAGCAGGAAGGTCGTGATGATCAGCAGCATGTTCCAGAATTTGAGCATCCCGCGCTTTTCTTGCACGACGGCGCTGTGCAGGAAAGCCGTGCCGGTTAGCCAGGGGAGCAGCGCCGCGTTCTCGACCGGGTCCCAGCCCCAATAGCCGCCCCAGCCGAGCACGTCATACGCCCAGCGCCCGCCGAGCAGCAGCCCCAGGCTGAGGAACAGCCAGGCGACCAGCGCCCAGCGGCGCGTGGCGCGCAGCCAGCCGGAGCCGAGCTGCCCGGTTGCCAGCGCGGCAAAGGCGAACGCGAACGGGATGGTGAAGCCGACGAAGCCCAGGTAGAGCATCGGCGGGTGAATCACCATGCCCAGGTGGCGCAGCAGCGGGTTCAGCCCGTTACCGTCCGCCGGGTGAAAGACTTCGGCCCCATCGGGCGCGAACAGCGCCGGTTGGATGCGGCCTGTCTCCGGCGTGACCCAATAACGTTCGAAGGGGTTCTCGATGAAGTTGTTCAGGATCAGAAAGAAGCCGAGGGTGGCCATCGTCACCGCGATGACGACCGGCATCAAGCGGCGCTCGGAACGCCAGTTGAGCAGCAGGGCGGCGAAGGTGAAACCGCTCATCAACCACGACCAGAACAACAGCGACCCGGCCTGGCTGCCCCACAGCCCGGTGACCAGGTAGAAGGCGGGCGTGTTATTGTCGGTGGTTTGCCAGACGTACGCGATGCTGTAGTCGTGGTCGAGCATGGCGTAGACCAGCAGCCCGCACGACACGGTCAGCAGGGGGAAGGTCGCGATGGCCGCGTTGCGAGCGCTGGTCACCAGCGCATCGCGGCGGGCCGACATGCCCACCAGCGCCGCGACGATGGCATAGGCTGCCGCCACGAATGCCAGGCCAGTGGCGATGATGCCGATTTCTGCGATCATGGCGTGGTCTCCAATCGAATAACAACCAAGCAGCAAGCGATGACCGAATGCGTCAGCCGTCGCTCCCCCCCTCTAGCCGGGAACGGACTCGCGCAAAGTGCCGCGCTTGCTGCCTGTGCTGTCCGACGATAAGCGTTCTATTTTCTAAAAATCCGTCAGATATAATACTCGATCTCCATCGCCGTTTCCACTTCACCCCCGTGACAAATGGAGCCATTTTCCGCGCCAAGAGGCATTTTGCATCAACGGCGGTCGATATATTGCGCGCTGATCCGTCCGTTCGACCGGCGTGGTTAGGACTGTGTAAGATTATGACAAAAACCGCGCGCAATTCCATCCCAATCGCGCAGTCTCGAGTCTAGGATGTGGGAGGCTCGCTCGCGGGCTGGCCCGTCTTCTCGTCCTCTACCAGCGCCGTGAACCGCATGAACGCCCGTTCCTGCGGGCTCATGTCGGGCGGGTAGATCGTATCGTCATACGTTTCCAGGATGCGGTAGCCCTGCTTGATATAGCTTCGCACGGTGTGCGGGCTGATCCCCATTTCGTCGGCGGCCAGCTCGGCGGACATGCCTTCGACCACGCATAGCTGCAGCGCCTGGCGGATGCGCTCGGTCAGTTCGGGATAGGTGCGGCGATCCGGCACCACGCGGGCGCGGAACAGCCGGTCTTCGAACTCGTCCTTGAGCGCGTCCTTCACGCTCTGGGTCACGATGAAATCGTGCGCCTGAGCCCACACGATCGCCCAGGCGATACGGATGCGCAGCTCGTCGCGCAGCAGGTATCCGTTGACGCGCGCTTTCACGCACGCGCGCAGCGTGTCCATGTTCAGTTTCCGGTCTAGCACGAGCGTCATGACGTTGGGGATCGTGTCCTCAATGTGCTTGACCAGCTCCGCCAGAGCGTCCGGCGTATCGGCGGCCAGCGCGTCCAGCAGCACGACATCCGGCCATTCGGTGTCCGGCACCCGGCGCACGTACTCGACCACGGACTGCATGGTCTCAGCCAGATGCACCACGCGCGTGCGCCGGTCCCAGGCCAGATAGCTGTTGATTGCCTGCCGGGCGTAATAGTCCGTGTCCAGCACCAGCACTTTGAGGTTGGTTCTTCCGATCATCTCACCCTCCTGCATCGGGCTAACTGGCCGGGCCAATCTCGAACACTAGCGGCTTGTAGGGCACGCCGTCCAGCGCGCGGCGCAGCGCCTCGTCGCTGTCGAACGGCACGCCGGGCAGTTGCCGCGCATCGATCCACAGCGTCAGCGGTCGATCCAACGGGAAGGGGTCGAGCGTCATGCCGCGCGGCCCATTGCCCGCAATCCGCAGCAGCACGCGCTCGCCGCCGCCGACCGGCACATCTTCGAGCGTCTGCTCGTGGACGGGGCGCATGCAGACCACCAGCGACAGATAATCCCATACCTGCAGCAGGCGCAGGTTGCACAGCAGCGCCTGCTCCTCGACCGCCAGGGCGTAGCGCGGATGGCTGGACAGGGCGGCGATCGTCTGTTTCTCCCACGCCCGGCGCTCCTCGAGAAACGCATGAATCCGGCTGCGGGCTGGCGGCGGATCGGCCAGGAAGCGCAGCCGCTTTTCGTAGAGGTCCGAGCAGTGCAGGCTGGTGAGCAGGCCCGCATAGCGGTTCTGGACGAAGACGGCCTGTATGCTGTCGGTCCAGATGCCGAAGTGATCGTCCATGTCCATCTCGGTGAAGGTGCGCGGCTGGCCTTGGGGATTGATTTGTGGGGAACGCTCAGCGCGCGCCCACCCGGCGTCGTGATTGGTGGCGGCGATGACCAACTCCTCGTGCAGCGACAGGGTCGAGGTCCCCTGCCCGATCCAGTGCCCGGCGATTTGGCCCGAAATGAACGCGTGGGCGGCCTGGTGAATCAGCCAGATGGAGTCGGGTTCTTCGCGTCGGATCATCCTGGTTAGTCCTTCCCATGCCTGGTTACGGCGTTATTGTAGCGCAGTCAGCATGGTTGATCTATCTCAACCGGCCATCTCGATCATGCCGCGGGAATGAGGCGTTTGAGGGGCAAATCCGCAGCACGAACCGCACGACTCACCTACACTATGCCACAAAAGGTGGTTGCCCTGGCGCGATTCGGCTACAATCTTCAGGCAAGCCAGGATCATCTTTGTGTTATCGGTAACCTTAAAATCCAGGCGAGGTGGCAGTGTGATAACGGCTTTACGTGCAATCCTGATCGCGATGGTAGGTGGAATGGCGCTCTTTGGCCTGGTGGACACCGGCGCCAGTTATGAGAGGCCCGTCGCGCCTACTCGGGCCGCGGCAACGTCCAACCGGTGGGTGATGAACACCGAGCGCGGCTTCATCTTTGGCTGGCCGAATTCGGCCGATCTGCCGGGGCTGGGCGCCCTGGTCTTCATGCCCCAGAATACCGTCAGATTTGCGTCGCAGATGCAGCCCGAAGCCCTGAAGATTCCGCAGGGTCGCGTGACACTGTTCAGCTATCACGATCAATACGACTATGCCTGGTTCCCGTGGAACGAATTCGTGGCCTTCAACGACGCCGAGATCGCAGCGGGGCGTCCTTCGATGCTGATCACGGCGGGCGGCCAGCCGGTGGTGGCGTTCGCCGACGAGCCGAATGGCCCGCGCCAGGCCGTGAACATCGGTGACGACCGGTTCATCAACTTCTGGATCAACGAGTACGTGCGCAAGCGGCTGTTTGCCAATCCGGCCACCGGCGAGCCGTACCCGTATGCCAACATGTGGGTCGGCATCGACAACGCGATCTTCATGCAGGGCATTTTCACGCCCAGTACGGGATGGGACGCGCCCTTCCCGCAATCGGAGGAGGAATATCGCCAGGCGGCGATGCACTTCTTCCGGCGCGTCAAGGAGCTGGCCCCCGATATTCATGTCATGGCCAACAACGGATCGCTCGCCGACGAGAACGCGTTCCGGGATGTGTTCGCGAATATCGATGGGCTGATGGCCGAGCGATTCCCCCACGTCGATCTGACCGATGGGTATCTGAAGGCCGACAGCCTCAAGGTGCTGCGCCGCCTGATCTGGTTTGGCGAGCAGGGCCGCGTGACGATGGTCAAGTCGATCATCCCGATGGACAACCGCGTCGAAGAGCACGTGCGCAACGCGTATATGGCCTACCTGATCGCGCGCGGCGACAACTCGTTTTTCGGCCCGCACGCCGGGCAAACCGCGGACCCGCTGCCGGAGGGCTACTACGCGGAGATGCAGCAGGTGTTGGGCTGGCACACAGGCCCGGCTCAGGAGATCCAGCCGAACGTGTGGACCCGGCAGCACCAGGGCGGCATCGTTTATCTGAACTGGAGCGACGCCCCGGTGACGCTGGCGGTCTCCGAAGGGTACGTCGACCGGGCCGGTGCCCCGGTGACGGAGATCACCATCCCGGCCAACAGCGGCGATTACGTCGCCGTCATCCGTCCGCACGACCTGCCCTAGCCGCGCCGCACCGGCTAGCCAGGTCGATCATCTGAGACCAACCGGACAGGCTGCAGCAGCGTCCGGTCGAAGGAAGCGATGGCCGCCGGGTCCATCGCTTCGAGTTCCTGGCGCACGCGCGCCGCGTCCGCTTCCAGGCGGCGCACATCCACCCCCTGGCACACGTCCGGCAGGATCGCCAGCCACTGCACGCTGCGGCGCAGCATTTTGAGCGCCCCGGCGTGGTTGCCGCGCGTGATGTGGTAGTAGGCCACGCCCACCTGCAAGATCGCCCGGTAAAGCTCGCGCACCGGGCCGTTCTCGATCATCCACAGCTCTTCCAAAGCGTCGTGCTGGGCGTAGTAGGCGCCCGCGTTGAAGCGCTCCACGCCCAGCCGGGCCAGCGGCGGCAAATCGTCCCCGCACTGGCGGGCGAGCGCCTCCGCCGCGGCCGGGTCCAGCCCGCGCGCCAGCCCGCCGATCCGGTCCAACCAGTCGCCGTCCGGACTGTCCGGCGCGAGCACGCCATCCGCGCCCGCCCCCGCCGCCCGGTCCGGATCCAGATCGCGCGCGATCACCAGGACGGGGATCCGGCGCGTGGCCTGGTCGGTCTTGATGCGCGCCACCCGGCCGGGCCAGTCGGACAATGTGCCATCGACCAGCGCCAGGGCCGCGTGCCAGTCGGCGAGCTGGTCCACCAGGCGCGCCTGGTCGTCGCACAGCAGCACGTCGAAACCGTGATCGCGCAGCAGAGCCGCGATCCGGCCCGCCCAATCCGGCGCCCCGATCAGCGCGATGAGCGGGCGTGTCATGTTAGAAGCGCTCGCGGATGAAGTCGAGAATCACGGGGTCGAGGCGGCCAGCGTCGGCGGGCGTCCAGCGTTCCTCCAGGTTTTCGGTACCCACGAAGGCCCAGAACGCATCGATGGTCGGGCCGTCCCACGCGCCGTCGACCGGTCCCTGGTAATAGCCCAGCCGGGCCAGCAGCGCCTGAAGCTCGCGCGCCAGCGCCGCGTCGATGGGGATCCGGCGCGCCGGGTCGGTCTGGCCGAAGTAGAGCTGGTGCAGCTTGAGCAGCCCGGCCAGCCGCCCGACCGGGTCCGGATCGTCGTCCACGCGCAGGTCGAGGTAGCGATCGTTGTCGCCGCCGTAGCCGCCGCCCGGCGTGACGACCAGCACCGCCGCCGATTGTTTGCCGCGCCGGTCGCCCCCGGCGGCGTCGCCGGCTGCCAGCGCGGCGACCAGCCGCGCGCCCAGGTCGCCGGGCGCGGACTCGAACGCGGCGGCCATCGCGTCGAGCGTCTCCGGCCCGGTCAGGATGTTGCCCTGGCAGGTGTAGCCTGGCCCGGCCCGGTGCCCCGCCCAGGCAAAACACCCTGCGCCGGTGAACGCCGCGCTGCGGCCCTGGGCATCCACGCAGGCCACCTGCCGCCGGTCCCGCAGGGGATCGTCGCGCAGCAGGCGGTCGAGCGTCTCCTGGGCGCTCAGCCCGCCCGCCATCAGCTCCAGCCCGGCAGGGCCAAAGCTGACCCTGGCGAAGGCCTGGGTCGCCACCGCGCCCGCCCCGGCGCGGGCCCAGCTCACCAGCGCGCCCGCCGCCAAGAATTTGCTCGCCACAGCGACGCCCCATGCCCGCGCGGCGGGGTCGTGGGCCACAATCGAAAAGGTGTGCAGGGTGGGCATGGTCACCGGTCCTCTGCTGGGCCTAGAAGGGCGGCTCGCCGTCGAAAAACAGGTTCCACCACAGGTGCCAGTTGGGCGTTTCCGGCTCGGAGGGGGGCGCGCTGACGAAGACCGGCGGGGGTGGTGTGGGCGTGGTCAGCTCGTCACCCACCGGCACCGGGATGACCAGCACCTCGCCCTCGCGGACCAGCTTGCCTTCGGTGTGCGCCCACTGCTCGATGTAGGTCTCGCTGGAGGCGTAGTCGCGCTGCTTGAGCAGGTCGATGTGCTGCGTCGCCAGCACGTCGATCGTCGCCTGGAGCCGCTGGCGCTCGTTGTCCATCTGCTGGCCGCGCGCGATGCGCCCGCTGAAATTGATCACTAGCAGCAGCCCGATCGACAAAATCGCCGCGAATACGATCTGCAGGCTGGAGATCTGCTGGGGACGCTCGCGGCGCGGAGGCCGGGGCGGCGCGGTGTCGGTGGTGAGCTCGTCGGTCACGGTCTGTTCCTCGGTATCAAACGTACCACAACGCACCGATCCGGGCAATGAAAAAACCCAGGCTGGTGTGCAACCTGGGTCTCTGGTGCCGAAGGTGGGAGTCGAACCCACACCCCCGTAAGAGGACTACGCCCTGAACGTAGCGCGTCTGCCAATTCCGCCACTTCGGCGCTGTGTATGTCATTGTAACGTGCTTGCGCCGCCTGTCAAGACTGAATCCAAAAATCGGATACAGCCCGGCCCGATCACCCGCTGAAGCGCCAGTCCTGGACCGTCCGGAACCGGTCGCTGGGCGCGCTCATGAACGCGATCTGGACGCCCTCCAGCCGGGCGTCGGTGGCGTAGATGTACAGCGGGTAGTAGAGCACGATGGCCGGCGCGCGCTCGGCGAATAGCTCCTGGAAGCGCTCGTAATGCGCGACGCGGTTGATCCCGTAAGGCTCGCGGCGGGCCGCTTCCAGCGCTTCGCTCACGCGGCGGTCGTCCATGCCGCCGAAGTTCTGGCCGTCCTCGGCCTGTCCCTGGTGCCAGAAGACATACGGGTCGGGGTCGGCGTTCGGCTCGAAGCTGAGCTCGACCAGCGCCGCGTCGAAATCGCCAGCTTCCAGGCGGCTCTGCAACGTCGCCGCGTCCACCGTCTCGACCGCGGTGGTGAAGCCAAGCTGGCTCCAGCTCGCCGCGACGTCTTGCGCCAGCGCGCCCAGCGCCGGATCGTCCGGCGTCAGGATGGTGATCGCCAGTACGGGCGGCGCTTCGGGCGCGGGTAGTTCTTCGGTGGCTTCCTCAGCGGGCTCGGCAGGCGGCTCTCCCTCGCCCGCCGCGGGCGGCTCGCTCTCGCCTTCAGGCGCGGGCGCGTCTTCAGCGGCGGCCTCGGGCGGGGGCTCGTCCGCACCTTCCGCTGGCGGCTGGCCCTCGCTCGGACCTTCGGGAGCAGCGTCCTCAGCAGCTTCACCCGTCGCGGCCTCAGCCTCGCTTTCGGGCGGGGCGGGCGGCGAGTCCAGCACCGATCGCGCCGTCTCCAGGACAGCCTGGGCCTGGGCCAGATCATAGGCCGGCCAGTCGCCCGGCCGGTAGGCCCACGAGTTGGGCAGCAGTGGGCTGTCGGCCAGAATTGCCCGCCCGCCCAGGTGCGTGGCGACCAGGGCCGCCCGGTCCACGGCGTGGGCCAGCGCCAGCCGCACGCGCTGGTTGCGCAGGAACCAGACGGATTCGCGCTGCCAGTTGTAGATCAGCACGCCGACGTGCGGCTCGATGGCCGTGTACAGACTGAGGCCGGGAACCTGCTGGGCCTGTTCCTGCCGCGCCGGCGGCACGCGCCCGATACTGTTCACCTCGCCCGCGTTGTACGCGTCCAGCGCGGCCTGGAAGTTGGGATAGGTGCGGAACACAATGCGGTCCAGCGCGAAACCCTCGACGCCTTCGGGACGCTGGCGGTAGACCGGGGCAGCGCGCAGTTGGATGCCGTCGATCTCGCCCTCCGAGGCGGTGAGCGTCTCGATCTGGTACGGGCCGGTGCCGATCGGCGCCAGGTTGAACCGGTGCTGCCCCAACTCCTCGACGGGCGCGCCGCGCAGCGCATGCGCCGGGACGATTCCGATCCGGAGCTGGTCGAGGAACGAGGCCAGCGGCTGGGTCAGGCGGAAGCGCACCAGGAACTGGTCCAGCGCCTCGACCTCGACCGTGCGCCAGAATTCGTGGAGCTCTGGCGCGCCGGGGAAGAGGGGGTTGCTCAGCAGGTCGAACGTGAACGCGACGTCCTCCGCCGTGAAGGGAATGCCGTCCTGCCATAGAATGTCCTGGCGCAGGGCCACAATGTATTGCAGGCCGTCGCGCGAGATCGTCCAGGATTCGGCCAGGTCGGGCACAATCTCGCCGTATTCGTTGGAGGCGGTCAGCCCCTCGAAGATGAGCGAGGTGATGTCGCGATCGACCGGGTTGTATGTCGCCAGCAGCGGGTTGAGCTTGCTGATGCGGCCGATCAGCGCCTCGACCAGGATCGATTCGGGCGGGACCGGTGTTGGGTTGGGCGGCAGCGGCTGGGTGTCGAGGGTGGGCTGGGGCGAGGGTTGCGGGGATGCATCAGCCGGCGCAGGGGTGGCGGTGGGCGCTGCCTGGGCGGCCTGGGGCGTCTCGTCGGGCTGGGTGATCAGCGCCAGCGCCATCACGATGCTCGCCATCACCAGGGCCAGAAACGGCCAGCGTAGTCCCTTCAGCATAATCTCCTCCTGAAACACAACGAGGTGTCCTGCACGCATGCAGAACACCCCCCATGTGATCGTGATTGGTTTGCTGGTCTGCGCGGGCCGGTTAGATCTTCTGAATCAGCAACTGGATGATGGCATTGGCCAAAAACGCGACCGACAGCCCGACCGTGATCTGGAACAGAGTTTTTTCCAGGCCGCGGCGAGTTTTGGTAATCCCCATGCTGTCCGAACCGCCGAACAGACCGCCCAGCCCCTGGCCTTGAGCCTGGAGGACGATCACGACGATCAGGGCCACGGAGGTCAAAATCTGGATAAATTGCAGTGCATCTTGTACGGACATGTTGAGTCTTTCTCCTCGGTGTCAAGCGGGGCGAATTATAGCACGCCTGCGCCGGGTTGCAAGGGTGAGTCTGGCGCACGGTGGGTGCGGGCCGGGCTGTTCCTGCCCGCGCTGGGGGGCTCGCCCACCGCGAAAAACCTATTGTCAAGCGGGCGAGGTTCGGGTAACATTAGGATGACGCGGGCATGGTGTAGCGGTAACACAACAGCCTTCCAAGCTGTCATCACGGGTTCGAGCCCCGTTGCCCGCTTCCAGCGCCCGGACGACCGGGCGTTTTCGTCCCCGGGCCTGTAGCTCAGCGGTTAGAGCAGCCGGCTCATAACCGGTCGGTCGCAGGTTCGAACCCTGCCAGGCCCACTCTCGTCGACCAGTCACCTGCTCAAAACAGGCGGCTGGTTTTATTTTTTCCTTATATCTGCCCCCAACTTATAAAATCTTAGAAAATTACTGACGGCCATATTGAATCTGGCATGTTTGGTCTGGTATGATAGATTTGTGCGCCCATAATCTTGAGGTAAAATTATCGAAGTGTTGAGGACGCAGCGGGTTTTTTAGGATTTGTTGCCAGGCCGGTCAGAT
>Ga0123330_1004631_pt1 | contig 10558 bp, 12 predicted proteins | sample BioC13SIPDNA_2_FD_89704 | JGI IMG/M metagenome (GOLD analysis project Ga0123330, IMG submission 89704) | Anaerobic biogas reactor microbial communites from Washington, USA - Biogas_R2_A C13 SIP DNA | ecosystem: Engineered > Bioreactor > Anaerobic > Unclassified | place: Washington, USA... | reverse complement strand
GCGACCTGTCCTCCTCCGACGGCGCGGTGATGGTTTCGGTCACGGCCCTCGGGGAGCTGCCCGGGGGCGGTGACCCGGTGCTGCGCTCCGGGGCGTCGGCGGGACAGGACGTGGCCGTCTCCGGTTCGCTCGGACGGTCGGCCGCGGGGCTGGAGATCCTGCGCAGGGGAGACGTGGGGTGGTGGCCCCCGACCGAGCACGCTGCGACCGCCGCTGAGTGGGTCGCCTACCACTGCCGGCCGGACCCCGATCTGACCCAGGGACCGGTGGCGGCCTCGGCCGGTGCGACCGCGATGCTCGACGTCTCCGACGGGCTGGTGCGCGACGGCACCCGGATCGCCACGGCCAGCGGGTTGCGGATCGACCTCGACGAGGAGGTGCTCGCGCGGCTGGCGGGCGCGTACGAACCGGTGCTCGGCGGCCGGATGGCGCTGGACTGCGTCCTCTCCGGTGGTGAGGAGCACTCGCTGCTGGCGACCTTCCCGGTCGGCGCGGCCCCCGCCGGCTGGACCGTCGTGGGCCGGACCTCGGCGACCGGTCCAGCCGGCCCGGGGGTGTGGTGGCGCGGCGAGCGCGCGACCGGCGGCGGCTGGGACCACTTCGGCGGCTGACTCCCCAATCGACCGAGCGCGTCGTGTTGCGCTCTCAGACCCGACCGGGCACGTGGTGTTGCGCTCTCAGACCCGACCGGGCGCGTGGCGCGGTCTCAGGCACCGGAGACGTGGCGCGGGCCAGCGCAGCCGAGCAGCATGACAAAGGCCGGCCTCCCGTGGGGAGTCCGGCCTGTCGGGTGCGGTCGTGACCGCGGGGCGTCAGCGAGTGGTGATCTTGCCGGCCTTGAGGCACGACGTGCACACGTTGACGCGCTTGGGGGTCACGCCCTTGGGGCCGACGAGAGCCCGCACGCGCTGGATGTTCGGGTTCCAGCGGCGCTTGGTGCGGCGGTGGGAGTGCGAGATGCTGTGACCGAAGCTCGGTCCCTTGCCGCAGACGTCGCAAGTGGCAGCCACGGTTTCTCCTGAGGTCGAATGGTGGATCGGTATCGGGTCCCGATCACCCGTGGCCGCGCAGGCGGCAACCACAGACTCCATCGGGGAACCGGTCAAGAATAGCCGACGGCCGCGCCCCGCGCCAAACTCGCCGTGCCCACCCATCTGGCCGGGCACGAACGCCGCAGGGAGCCTGACGCGACTCAGGTGTCGGTGGCCGACTCGTCGTCTGGCCCCTCGGCCGGGTCACGTCGGTTCTCTCCGCGCAGGGCCGGGTGCTTGGAGGTCATCATCTCCGGGTCGGCATCGGGGTCCTGATCCGGGTCGTAGGACGTCGTCGTGTCCTGCTCCGGCTCCGGCTGAGGCGCGTGGCCCGGGTCGTCGTGATCGTTCTGCCCGCTCATCTCCTCACCGTGACAGCGATGCATGGTCGGCGCATCCCCAGACGGTGACCTGACCCAGGGCGACATGACGCAGGGTGACTGACGCAGGGTGACTGCGGGACGCTCGGGCCGCCCGCCGGGAGGTCGGGCGCCGGGAGCGACCTCGCCGCGTCGCCCACGTGCCTGCGGCGCGCGGGTGTGGATAGTTCCGGGCGCCTGTCACGGGCGGGAGATAACCTGCGGGTACCCCAGTCCGGCTCCCTGGTGCCCACGGGCCGAGCCGGAGCCAGCACGCGAGAGGACCAGAGTCAGGTGAGCCCCGTGAGCACTCCGACCGAGGTCCCGCTGGACCTCGCTGCCGCGCGACGCTGGGCGCTCGCCGCCCGGGTCGGACTCGCTGAGGCCCGCAGCCAGATCGACGCGCTCAACGTCTTCCCGGTGCCGGACGGGGACACCGGCACCAACATGTTCCTCACCTTCGACGGCGCGCTCGACGTGCTGCGTGGGCACCACGACGTCGACGGACGGGGGATCGGGCTGGTACAGGGCCTGGCACTGCTCTCGCGCGGCATGCTGCTGTCCGCCCGAGGCAACTCCGGGGTGATCCTCAGCCAGCTGGCGCGGGGGCTGCACGAGGCCGCGGCCCAGGCCGGCGGAGCGCTGGACGAGGTCGACGCCGACCTGCTGGCCGAGGCGTTCACCCGGGCCGACCACCTCGCCTGGGCGGGGGTGTCCTCGCCGGTCGAGGGCACCATCCTGTCGGTGTCCCGCGCGGCCGCCGCAGCGGCCCGCGAGGCCGCCACCCCCGACGGAGCCTCACCGGCCGCGGTGAGCAGCGCGGCCCTCAACGCCGCGCGCGCCGCACTCGAGCACACCCCCTCACAACTGCCGGCACTGCGCCGTGCCGGAGTGGTCGACGCCGGAGGCGCCGGGCTGGTCATCGTCCTCGAGGCCCTGCACCGTGTGCTGACCGACGGACGCGTCGAGGCCGACGCGGGCGACAGCCCGTGGTTCCGAGGGGCCGCGGTGCTCCCGCCGGTGGAGTGCGCCGACGACGGCGAGGGCGCCTACGAGGTGATGTATCTGCTGAGCGCCTCCGACGACTCCCGCGTCGGGCACCTCCGCGCGCACCTGGAGCAGGTCGGCCACTCCGTCCTGGTGGTCGGTGGCCCGGAGGACTGGCGCGTGCACGTGCACCTCGACGAACCCCAGGTCGCGGTGGAGGCCGGCGCGATGGCCGGACACGTCGACCAGGTGCGGATCGAGGCGCTGGTGCGTCCGGACGGGGCGGCGCAGACCGCGGTCGAGCAGCCACGAGCCGCCATGGGCGTCGTCGCCTGTGCCGGTGGCGACGGCCTGCTCGAGCTGTTCGAGCAGGCTGGTGCGACCGTGGTGCGATCGGCCGCCGGGGCACGCGCCTCGACCGGCCAGCTGCTCAACGCGATCTGGGCGGTGCCGGCCCGCAGCGTCGTCGTGCTGCCCAACGACGGCGACGTGCTCCTGGCCGCGCAGGCGGCGGCCGCGGCCGCGCGCGAGGAGGGTCTGGTCGTGGAGGTGGTGCCCAGCCGGGCCGCCGTGCAGGGGCTGGCCGCGCTCGCCGTCTTCGACCCCGAAGCCGACCTGGAGGACACGCTGACGGCCATGGCCGAGGCGGCCGGCGCCACCGTCCACGCCGAGCTCACGGTCGCCTCCCGCGATGCCCAGACCGGCGCCGGGCCGTGCCGCGCGGGCCAGTCGCTGGGGCTGCTCGACGGCCAGATCGTGATCGTGGACGACGACGCCACCCGCGCGGCCACCCGGCTGCTCGCACGACTGGTCACCGACCAGACCGAGCTGCTCACCGTCGTGAGCGGCGCGGAGGTGGACCCGGCCGCACGGGCCGGGATGGAGCAGGTGGTGGCCGCGATCGAGCAGGCCCACCCCGACGTCGAGGTGGTCTGGCTCGAGGGCGGGCAACCGGCCTACCCCTGGCTGCTGGGTGCCGAGTGATGGCGGGCGAGCGCCCCACGCCGGACACCAACCTGCGCTCCCTCGTGGGCAAGGCCGCCGTCAACCTGGCCAAGAAGGACCTCGTCACGGCGCGGGACCTGCTGGAGTTCTGGCCGCGGAGCTATCTGGACCCGACCAGGCCGACGGACTTCTCGACGCTGCACGACGGGGAGTATGTCGTGGTGCTGGCGGAGGTGCACACCGCGGTCACCCGCAAGATGCGGCAGCGGCGCGGCAGCATGCTGATCGCCACCATCCGCGACGGCGCCGGGAACCAGCTCGAGCTCACCTTCTTCTCCGCGTGGGGCCACGAGAACGCCCTGGTGCCCGGGCGGCGGGTCCTGGTCAGCGGCACGGTCAGCCACTACGGCGGCCGGCGCCAGCTGACCCACCCCGAGTACGAGCTGCTCGGGGCGGGCGCCGAGGCCAGCAGCACCTTCGGGGAGGGCCCGATCCCGGTCTACGGCCAGGTGCCGAAGATGAACTCGATGAAGGTCGCGGCTGCGGTCGACCTCGTGCTCCACGCCGTGGAGGAGATCCCCGACCCGATCCCGGTCACGGTCCGTGCCGCGCACGGGCTGCCCCCGTTGAGCAACGCCTACGCGATGATGCACCAGCCGCGCAGCACCCAGGAGCACCGCAAGGCCCGGTGGCGGATGAAGTTCCAGGAGGCCTTCGTCCTGCAGGCGGCGCTCGCCGTCATGCGGCACTCCTCGGACGCGGTACCGGCCGTTCCGCGGTCCGCCACCCCGGGCGCCCTGGCGGACCAGTTCCGTGAGCGCCTGCCGTTCGACTTGACCGAGGGACAGCAGCAGGTCCTGGCGGAGATCACCGCCGACCTTGACCGGACCCTGCCGATGCACCGGCTCCTGCAGGGCGAGGTCGGCTCCGGCAAGACCGTGGTGGCGCTCCTGGCCATGCTCACCGTCATCGACGCCGGGGCACAGGCGGCGCTGCTGGCCCCCACGGAGGTCCTCGCGGTCCAGCACCACCGTTCGATCAGCGCGATGCTCGGACCGCTCGCCGAGGCGGGCCTCCTCGGCGGGTCGAGCGACGGCACCCGCGTCGCCCTGCTGACCGGCAGCCAGTCGGCGGCCGAGCGCAAGAAGAACCTCCTGATGGCCGCCAGCGGCGAGGCCGGGATCGTCGTCGGCACCCACGCCCTGATCCAGGAGCACGTGCAGTTCGCCGAGCTCGGCCTGGTCGTGGTCGACGAGCAGCACCGCTTCGGTGTGGAGCAGCGCGACGCCCTGCGCGCCAAGGTGGAGGGCGCCTCGCCCCACACGCTGGTGATGACGGCGACCCCCATCCCGCGCACCGTGGCGATGACCGTCTTCGGTGACATGGAGACCTCGACGATGACCGAGGTGCCCCGCGGCCGCCAGCCCATCACCACCCACGTGGTCCGCGGGGACCAACCGACCTGGGTGCAGCGGACCTGGGAGCGGGTGGCCGAGGAGGTGGCCAAGGGCGGACAGGTGTATGTCGTGTGCCCCCGGATCGGGCAGGAGGACGACCCGGACCTGCCGGACGGGGCGACGATCGGGCCCGGCGGCCCGATCGCGGACCAGCACGGGCCGGGCGGTCGCCGCCCGGCCCCCGACGAGGACGACGAGGGCCGACGGGCCCAGCTGCACGGGGTGCTCCAGGTCTGGCGCGCCCTGCGTGAGCTGCCGGCGACGACCGACCTGCGCCTCGGCATACTCCACGGGCGGCAGCCGACCGAGGAGAAGGACGCCGTCATGCAGGCCTTCGCCCGCGGCGAGATCGACGTGCTGGTCGCCACCACGGTGATCGAGGTAGGCGTCGACGTGCCCAACGCCACACAGATGGTGGTCATCGACGCCGACCGGTTCGGCATCTCGCAGCTGCACCAGCTGCGCGGGCGGATCGGCCGCGGCACCAAGCCGGGGCTGTGCCTGCTGATGAGCCAGGAGGCCGAGAGTCTGAGCCTCGAGCGGCTGGAGGCGGTGGCGTCCACCACCGACGGGTTCGAGCTGGCCCGTCTCGACCTGGAGCAGCGCCGCGAGGGCGACGTGCTGGGAGCCAGCCAGTCGGGGGCGCGCAGCAGCCTGCGCCTGCTGCGGCTGACCCGCGACGAGGAGCTGATCACCGCCGCGCACGACGCCGCGTGGCAGCTGGTCGCGGACGACCCGGACCTGACCGGTCATCCCGAGCTGCGCGCCGAGCTGGCCCGGCTGGACGCCGAGCGCGCGGCCTTCCTGGAGCGCGGCTGAGATGACCCGGATCATCGCCGGGGAGTTCGGCGGACGGACCCTGGCGACGCCACGGGGCGCGGACACCCGCCCCACCACCGACCGGGTGCGCGAGGCGCTGTTCTCGCGGATCGAGTCGCTGATGGACCTCGCCGGGGTGAGGGTGCTGGACCTGTATGCCGGGTCCGGGGCCCTCGGTCTGGAGGCGGTGAGCCGGGGGGCCGGGTTCGTCGCCCTCGTCGAGGCGGACCGCCGCACCGCGCGGCTGGTCGAGGCCAACGTGACCGGGCTCGGGGTGGGGGACCGGGCCCGGGTCCACGCCGAGAAGGTGGACCGGGTCCTCGAGCGCGGGCCCGGGGGAGGGACGTTCGACCTGGTGCTGCTGGACCCGCCCTACCCGCTGGGCGAGGCGGACCTCACGGAGGTGCTCGCCCTCCTGGTGACGCGGGGCTGGCTCAGCCCCGACGCGCTGGTCGTGGTCGAGCGCTCGGCGCGCTCGCCCGAGCCCGCCTGGCCGGCGGGGCTGACCCTGATCCGGTCGCGCGCCTACGGTGAGACGACGGTGCACTTCGCGGAGCCGGATGCGTAACGCGCGACCGCCGTGGACCAAGAACGGGTATGAGTCATCACGAACGAGATCCCGACCCCGGGCCCATCGCGACCGATCGGGTGCAGGTCGCGACCGATCTGGGGCAGATCGCGACCGACCCGGACGCCTTCGAGGCCTTCTACCGGGAGCACGTCGGGCCGGTGCAGCGGTTCGTCGCACGCCGGACGAGCGACCCCTGGACCGCCGCGGACCTCACCGCCGACATCTTCCTGACGGCCATCGAGGCCGCCCCGTCCTACCGTCCGGAGCGGGGGAGCGCGACGGGGTGGCTGTTCGGTATCGCCCGCAACGTCGTCCGGTCGCAGGCCCGGCGGTCCGCTGTCGATCGAACCCTTTCTCGGAGTCTTCGACTACGGCACCCCGTCGTTCACGCGGCTGCGCGACCTGGTGCGGGAACAGGTGCTGGCCGAAGCCGTCAGGGCTGACCTGCCGGGCCTGATCTTCACCTTCGTCTGGGCCTTGGACCTGCCGGATGACTCTCGGGAGGTGGCCAGGATCGTGCAGCCCTTCCACGATGCGTGCATTCCCGTCGACTTCGTCGAGCTCGAGGTCGACCGAGCCACATCCCTGGCCCGTGAGGGCACGGACGTCCGGGTGGCGCACAAGAGGTCCAAGTCCGACGTGGCCTGGGCGGCCGCTCACAACGAGGAGTTGCACGGCCGCCATGTCTTCAACACCCGGGGCACCTCGGACGTCGAGATCCCCGGACGGCACACGGTGGTGGACAACGGCCCCGAGCGGTCCGCTGCGCAGACCGCCGAACAGATCATCGAGCGCTTGCGCTTGCCTCGTCGGTAGACCCCGGCATCGAGGGGCATCGACCGGCTCTGGGCGGTCGCGTGGTCAGTCCACCAGCCGCAGCACGGCGTCCAGTCCGCGGACGCGTGTGTCGGTGCGCGGCAGCAGCAGGGTGCGGATCCCCAGCGCCGCCGCACCGGCGTCGTCGCGCCAGCTGTCGCCGACCATGAGCGCCTCCTGCGCGGTCGCCCCGAGGGACTCCAGAGCGTGGGCGAAGATCCCCCGGTCCGGCTTGACGCTGCCGACCTCGTAGGACATCACGAGCGCGTCGACGACGATGCCGTTGCGCGCGATGACCGGCCGCAGGTCGAAGCCCACGTTGGACACGATCGCGGTGCGCACCCCGGCCTCCCGCAGCGCGGCCAGCACCGGCGCGGTGTCCTCGAACGCCGTCCACTGGTCCGGCATCACCGCGTAGAGCGCTTTCGCGAGGTCGGGGTCGACGCCCGGGCACCGCTCGACCGTGCGGAGGAAGACCTCCCGGTGCCGCTCCGGACCCTCGTCCCGGGTGCTCTCCGGGTCGATCACGGTGGCGTGCTCCCAGATCCGGTCCAGGAAGTCGGCGGCCGTCGCGACCTGGTCGGGGCCAAGGTCGGACGTCGCATCGGTCCTGCGCCCGGCCGCGTCCCAGCCGGCCGCGAACCAGGTGGCGGCGTCACCGCCGTGGACGAGGGTCTGGTGGAAGTCGAACAGGACGGCACGGATCGGCACCGGCAGCGCGGTGTCCGCCGCCTGCACAGTCGTGGGGTCGGGGAGGCCCACCGGTCAGCCGCGGCGCGCGACGAGCGCGTCGCGCACGATGTCAGGCACCAGTCCGGTGACGTCCCCGCCATACTGCGACACCTCGGTGACCAGCGAGCTGGACACGTGCTCCAGGGCCGGGTCGCCGGGCAGGAAGACGGTCTCGACACCGGTCAGGTGGCGGTTCATGAGCGCCATCGGCAGTTCATAGGCGAAGTCGGTGCCGCCCCGCAGCCCCTTGACGATCGCGGTGGCGCCGAGCTCCTGGGCGATGTCGACCAGCAACCGCCCGCCGAAGGCCTCGACCCGGACCGTGAGGTCCGGGGGGAGCGCCTGGCGGATGAAGTCGATCCGTTGCTCCACGGGGAAGCGGCCGCGCTTGGACGGGTTGTGCAGCACGCCGACGACAACCTCGTCGTAGAGCGCGGCGGCGCGGACGATGATGTCCAGGTGGCCGTTGGTGACCGGGTCGTAGGATCCGGGGCAGAGGCAGCGACTCATGCGGGCCAACCTACCGGCCCGTTCGGCGGACCCGCCGAGGTGACCGGGGCGTGGCCCGGGGCAGGCGGCCGCTCGCAGTGGCCCGCTGATTTGTTGGGGTGCCAAACCCTCGGCTAACCTAGTGTGTCGGTCTGTGTCCCTGGGTGGACCCAGGCCGATCCACACGATACGCGAGGGACGACATGGCAACGCAGGACGCCGCGAGCCCCTGGGTCTTCGACACCCGGGAGCTCGTCCGACGGCCGGGCGCCATGACCGAGACCTCGCGCAGCGTGACGGCTCCGGACCAGATCGGCACGGACGTCATCGCGGTCAAGGAGGGCGACAGCGTCGACCTCGACCTGCGGATGGAGTCTGTGATGGAAGGTGTCCTGGCGTCCGGATCGGTCGGGGCCATCGCGACCGGCGTGTGCGTGCGGTGCCTGGACGAGGTGGAGATCCCGGTGGATGTCCGCTTCCAGGAGCTGTTCGCATATCCCGACCGCGCGGCCCACCACCACGAGGTGGCGGCCGACGAGGACGAGCAGGACGCGGGTTATGTCCTCGAGGACGACCGGATGGACCTCGAGGAACTGATCCGGGACGCAGTGGTGACCGCCCTGCCGTTCCAACCGGTGTGCCGGGACGACTGTCCGGGACTGTGCTCCGAGTGCGGGGCACGCCTGGCGGACGATCCGGACCACCACCATGACGTGATTGACCCCCGGTGGTCGGCGCTAGCCGACCTCGCCCACCAGGGCACCGACGACGAGAAGAAGAGGAACTGACGTGGCTGTCCCGAAGCGGAAGATGTCCCGCTCCAACACCCGCTCCCGCCGCGCGAACTGGAAGGCCTCGCCGGTTGCCGTGAGCACCTGCCCGCAGTGCAAGTCGCTCAAGCAGCCCCACATGGCGTGCCCCTCCTGCGGCACCTACGCCGGCCGTCACTACGACGCCGCCGAGCGCACCGAGCACCAGGGCTGAGTTCCTCGTCAGTATGACGTCGGGCTCCGGCTCCACCGCGGACACCAGCGCCGCGACCCCTGAGCAGCGCCCCCTCGCGGACCTGCGCGACTACCTCACCGAGGTGGTCGGGCGGGAGTGCGACGAGGCGCTGCTTCGGCGTGCCGTCACGCACCGGTCCTACGCCTACGAGAACGGCAACGTCCCGCACAACGAGCGGCTGGAGTTCCTCGGCGACGCCGTCCTGGGGCTGGTGATCACCGACACCCTCTTCCGGCGCAACCCGGACCTGCCCGAGGGACAGCTGGCCAAGCTCCGCGCGGCCGTGGTCAACTCCCGGGCGCTGGCCGACGTCGCCCGGACCATCGGGCTCGGCGACTATCTCCTGCTGGGCAAGGGCGAGGAGGCCACCGGTGGCCGCGACAAGGCCTCGATCCTCGCGGACACCACCGAGGCCGTCATCGGGTGCGTCTACGTCTCGGTCGGGCTCGAGGCCGCGGACCACTTCATCCACCACCTGCTCGACCGGCTCATGGAGCGCACCGCCACCATGGGGGCCGCCCTGGACTGGAAGACCAGCCTCCAGGAGCTGGCCTCCTCCGAGGGGCCGGTCTCCCCGAGCTACCACATCGCCGAGGACGGCCCCGATCACGACAAGGTGTTCACCGCCAGCGCCGTCATCGAGGACGAGGTGCTCGGCACCGGGGTGGGACGCAGCAAGAAGGCCGCCGAGCAGAAGGCCGCCGAGGCGGCGTGGAAGGTCTTGACCGAGCGGAACACCGCCGTCGAGGACGCCGAGTCCGACCCCGCCCCGCCCGCCTGACCCGCCGTGCCGGAGCTGCCTGAGGTCGAGGTCGTCCGCCGCGGACTCGCCGACCACGTCGTCGGCCGCCGGATCGCGACCGCCACCCTCACCGGGGCCCGGGTCGCCCGGCGCCACGATGCGGGCCCGCTCGATCTGTCCACCCGGCTGACCGACGCCAAGGTCCTGGCTGCGGACCGCCGTGGCAAGTACCTCTGGCTGGTCGTCCAGACCCCCTCCGACGACCCGCGCGCCCTGGTGATCCACCTCGGGATGAGCGGGCAGCTACTCGTGGAGCCGGCCGACGCGCCGCGCGAGAAGCACCTGCACGCGTCCTTCGACTTCGCCGACGACGGGCCCCAGCTGCGGTTCGTGGACCAGCGGACCTTCGGCGGGCTGGCCCTGACCGACCTGGTCTCGGACCCGTATGCCGGAGGCCACCACACCCACGGGGTCCCGGTGCCCGTCGGGCACATCGCACCCGACCCGCTCGAGCCCGCCTACGACCAACCGGCGGTGGTCCGCCTGCTGAAGCAACGGCATACGGCCATCAAGCGTGCGCTCCTGGACCAGGGGAAGGTCAGCGG
>Ga0123330_1004627_pt1 | contig 10562 bp, 9 predicted proteins | sample BioC13SIPDNA_2_FD_89704 | JGI IMG/M metagenome (GOLD analysis project Ga0123330, IMG submission 89704) | Anaerobic biogas reactor microbial communites from Washington, USA - Biogas_R2_A C13 SIP DNA | ecosystem: Engineered > Bioreactor > Anaerobic > Unclassified | place: Washington, USA... | reverse complement strand
TGGGCCCAATCCTTCTCTTCCAGCTTGCGGAAGACCGGCCCGGGGATCGGGTAGAGGCGGCCCATGTAGTAGAGGATCTCCTCAATATCCCGGCGCAGGGCCGGCGTGTCCTCGTCGCCCGGCAGGTAAATCTTGACCGTGACTTCCGGCTGCAGCGCCTCCGACTCCGGGCTGCCGGGGGCGGCGAGCTGCTCCAGGGCCACGCTTTCGTTATAGGCCAGCGGGCGCAGCGCCTCGGCGACGGCCTCCGCCGCTTCGCCGTCCGTGGTCACGCTGACCTCCAGCCAGTAGTCTGGCGTTGGCACGCTTGGCGTAGGAACGCTCGGCGCGGGAACGCCGGGACTGGGATCGTCGCCGTCGTCAGGGCCGTCCAAACATATCTCCCAGCGCCTCGCGCAGCTCGTGCAGGAAGCCCTTCTCCCGCTGCGGGATCACTTCTTTGCCCAGCGTGCCGGCCATCTCTTCAAACAGCTCGCGCTGCCGGGCCGTTAGCTCCGTGGGCACCTTCACCTGCGTGATCACAAGCTGGTCGCCGGCGCCGTGCCCGTTGCGGTGCGGCACGCCCCGTCCGCGCACCCGGAAGACGGTGCCCGACTGGGTGCCCGGCGGGATCTTCAGCTTCTCTTCGCCGTAGACGGTAGGGATAATCACCTCGTCGCCGAGGGCAGCCTGGGCCACGTTAATCTCCAGGTCCAGCAGAATGTCGTCGTCGCGGCGCTCGAAGAGCGGATGGCGGCGCACATTGATGAAGACGTAGAGGTTGCCTGGCGGGCCGCCATAGCTGCCGGGCGCGCCTTCGCCCGTGTAGCGGATCTGCTGCTCGCTGCGGATGCCCGCCGGAATCTTGACCTTCAGCGTGCGCTGCTGCTGCACCTGCTTCTGCCCGTAACAGGTACGGCAGGGCGTGGCGACGATCTCCCCTTCCCCGTTGCAGCGCGGGCAGGTCGTGACGTTGACGTACTGGCCGAGAATGGATTGCTGCACGCGCCGGACCTCGCCCGTGCCCCGGCACTCCGGGCAGGTCTCCGGGTGGGTCCCCGGCTCGGCGCCCGTGCCGTTGCAGTCGGGGCAGATTTCCGGGCGCACCAGCTCGATTTCTTTCTCCGTGCCGAAGACCGCTTCCTCGAAGTCGATGGTCAGGTCGTAGCGCAGGTCGGCGCCCCGCCGTGGTCCGCGACGGCGCCGCCGGCTCGCGCCGCCAAAGCCGCCGAAGAACTCCTCGAAGAAGTCCGACATCGTCCCGAAGCCGGCGAAAGGATCGAAGCCGGCCCCCGCGCCCCTGACGCCGGCATGGCCGAAGCGGTCGTAGGCCGTGCGCTTGGTCTCGTCGGAGAGGACTTCGTACGCCTCGCTGATCTCCTTGAACTTCTCGTCGGCGCCGTCTTCGGTACTGACGTCGGGGTGATACTGGCGGGCCAGCCGGCGATACGCTTTCTTGATCTCTTCTTTTGTCGCCGTGCGTGGGACGCCCAGCACGTCATAGTAGTCGCGTTTATTTGCCATAACTCTTCAATCGTCGGCGCCGGCAGGACAGGCCATCAGGCGTCGCTCGTCTCACCCTCCACAACGCCTTCTTCGTCCGGCGCCGTTTCCGTCTCCGTCTGCTCGTCGCCGCCGCTCTGGGCGTAGAGGGCTGCGCCGGCCTTCTGGAGCGCCAGCTGCAGCAGGCTGATCTCCTCGCGTATCGCCAGGGGATCGTCAGATTCGAGCACGGCGCGCATGCGCTCGATTTGCTGCCGCAGCGATTCCTGCTCGGCGGCGGGCACTTTCTCGCCATTTTCGGCCAGGAAGCGCTCGCTGCTGTAGAGCGTGGTATCGGCGAGGTTGCGCGCTTCGGCTGCCTCGCGGAACTTCTTGTCGTCGGCCGCATGTTGCTCGGCGGCGCGCACCATCTCCTCGATCTCCTCGTCGCTCAGGCCGCTGGAGGGGATAATCTGCATCGCCTGCTCGCGGCCCGTGGCCTTGTCCTGCGCGCTGACGTGCAGGATGCCGTCGGCGTTGATGTCGAAGGTCACTTCAATCTGCGGCACGCCGCGCGGCGCCGGGGGAATCCCGTCGAGGATGAACTTACTCAGGCTCTTGTTGTTCACCGCCATCGGCCGCTCGCCCTGCACGACGTGGATCTCCACCTTGGTCTGCCCGTCGGAAGCCGTGGAGAAGAGCTGGCTCTTGCGCGTGGGGATGGTCGTATTGCGCTCGATGAGCGGCGTGGCAACGCCGCCCAGCGTCTCGATGCCCAGCGTCAGCGGGGTTACGTCCAGGAGCAGCACGTCGGTGACGTCGCCAGCCAGCACGCCGCCCTGGATCGCCGCCCCGAGCGCCACCACCTCGTCCGGGTTGACACCCTTGTGCGGCGGGCGGCCAAAGAAGTGCTCGACGGCGTTCTGGATGGCGGGCATGCGCGTCATGCCGCCGACGAGAACAACATCGGTGATCTGCGACGGCGAGAGACCGGCGTCCTGCAGCGCGCGCCGCATCGGGGTGATCGAGCGCTCGATCAGGTCGTCCACAAGCTGCTCGAACTTGGAGCGCGTCAGTGTGAGCAGCAGGTGTTTGGGTCCGCTGCTGTCGGCCGTAATATAGGGCAGGTTCAGCTCGGTCTGGAGCGTGGTGGACAGCTCAATCTTGGCCTTTTCGGCCGCCTCGCGGAGCCGCTGCAGCGCCTGGGGGTCGCGGCGCAGGTCCACGCCCTCGTTGGCGCGGAACTGCTCGGCGGCCCAGTCGATGATGCGCTGGTCGAAGTCGTCGCCGCCCAGGAAGGTATCGCCGTTCGTGGCGCGCACCTCGAAGACACCGTCGCCCATCTCCAGAATAGAGATGTCGAAGGTGCCGCCTCCGAGGTCGTAGACGGCGATCAGCTCGTCGCGGTCGCTGTCCAGCCCATAGGCCAGTGCCGAAGCGGTTGGCTCGTTGACGATGCGCAGCACTTCCAGCCCGGCGATGCGCCCGGCGTCCTTGGTCGCCTGGCGCTGGCTGTCGTTGAAATAGGCCGGCACCGTAATCACCGCCTGGCTGACGGGATAGCCCAGGTAAGCCTCGGCGTCCTGCTTGATCTTCTGCAGAATCATCGCCGAGATTTCCGGCGGGGAATATTCCTGCCCGTTCATGGCCACGCGCACGTCGCCATTGAGCGCCTCACGCACCGGGTAGGAGACGTAGTCGCGCGCGCGGCGTACCTCTGGGTCGTCGGCTTTGCGGCCCATGAAGCGCTTCACCGAGTAGATGGTGTTCTCCGGATTGACGACTGCCTGCCGCTTGGCGACCTGCCCGACCATCCGCTCGCCGTTCTTGGGGTTCACGGCGACCACAGAGGGGAACAGCCGCCCGCCTTCCGAGCTGGTAATCACGACCGGCTCGCCGCCTTCCATCACAGCCACAACCGAGTTGGTCGTGCCCAGATCAATGCCCAGGATTTTGCCCATCTTCCTCTCTCTAAAGCTATGCCGCCACCACGACCATCGACGTCCGGATGACACGGTTCTCAAGCCGGTAGCCGCTCTGCAGTTCGCGTACGACGATACCGCTCTCAAATTCGTCCGACTCTTCCTGCATCACCGCTTCGTGATAATTGGGATCGAACGGCTCGCCCACGCTGGGGATCCGCTCGATGTTCTCGCGCTCAAGAATGGCGAGCAGCTTGCGGTAGATGAGGTTGACGCCGTCCACCCACTCGTCGCCGGCAAGCGATTCGGGTACGTTGTCCAGCGCCCGCTCAAAATCGTCGAGGATCGGTAACAGGTTGGTGATCAACTCGATAGTCGCGTTCTGGCGCGCTTCGGCGCGGCTGCGCTCCAGCCGCTTGCGGGCGTTGGCGAACTCGGCGCGCTCGCGCTGCCAGCCGTCCAGGTATTCGGCGGCGCGGGCCTCGGCTTCGGCCAGCTTTTCTTCCGGCGTCAGCTCGACCGCCGGCTCTTCAGCCGCCTCCACACCCGGCCCTTCGCCGTTGGTTGGCTGTTCGGTCGCTTCCGCGTCCACGATTTCTGGTTGTTCGTCGGGATGTTCGTTAGGCTCAGTCACGGATTCTTCCTTGGTTTTCATCGCCGGGGCTGTCGCCCAGCGGAGATCTGTCCAGATAGTAGTCGAAGATGAAACTGCTCATGATGTCGGCCACGTAGCGCACCGCCGAGATGTTGCGCCCGTAGGGCATGCGGGTAGGCCCCAGCACCGCCAGGGTGCCGCTCAGCTCTTCCTCGGCCCCATAGCGGCTGACGATGATGGCGCAATCCTTCAGCTCTTCCCAGCGCCCCTCGCCGCCAATGATCACCTGCACGCCGGTCGCTGCCGGCTCGGTGACCTGGGAGAGCACGTCGGCGAGCAGCGTGCGCTCTTCGAGCACGCGCACCGCCTGCCGGGTACCCACGTCGTCGAGCAGATTGGCCACGCCGTCCCGGTAAATCTCGCTGAAGTCGCGCGCGTCGGCCGTGCGGATGGTGTCGATGACGAGTCGCGCCAAGTCCATCTCCAGGTCCTGGCCCTCGAACTGGCCCGTACGCGCCTGCATTTCGGCCGCCGAACGGCCGTCAAACGCGCGGTTGAGCCGCTCGGCGGCGGCGCTCAGCCGCTCCTGGTCCAGCGGCTCGGCGAGCGTGAGCATCTGCTGCTTCACGTCGCCGCCATAGAGCACTAGGATCATCAGCACGAGCCGCCCCTGTGTGGAGATCAGCTCGACGTGCTTGAAGCGATTCGGGCGCGGGCGCGGCGAGGTGATGACGCCGGCCCCCTGCGAGGTGCGGGCAAGCACCGCCGCCGCCAGCCGCATCCACTGCTCCAGGTCCAGCCGCGCCTGGTGGAATTGGTGGCGGATCATCTGCTGCTCGCGCACAGGCAGCTCGAATTCGCCGAGCAGCCGCTGCACGAAGTAGCGATAGCCGCCCTCGGTGGGGATGCGTCCCGCCGAAGTGTGTAGCTGGGCCAGATAGCCCAACTCGTCGAGAACCGCCAGCTCGTTGCGCACCGTGGCCGAGCTGACGTCGAGATTGAACTGCTCGACCAGCGTCTTGGAGCCGACCGGCTGGCCTGTCTCGATATAGGAGCGGACCACGAGACCCAGAATATACTCTTGTCTTTCGGTCAAATTGTCGATCATTTTGGTCCAGCCCGGTACTCTGTGATTGGCGGACTTACAAAATTAGCACTCTTCGCGGAAGAGTGCTAACTATGTCCGTCCCGTATGATAACATGAGGGGAAAAGTGCGTCAAATAAAAGCATCTCTTATGGATCGCGCCTGCCATTCTGGCAGGCAGCTTCCAGCCCGCAGGCCACCGTCATCCTTTTGAACTCTGATTAACCTGATTGCCTATGATTGGCCGGCGTCATCACGTAGGGCGGGTTTTCAACCCCGCCGCCACCGCGCTTCGAAATCATAGTTAATCATAGGTAATCACATAAATCACAGTTCAAAAACGGCTCAGCTCTCGCTTCTGGCGATCTCTTCCGTGGCTTCCTGCCCGTTGGCGGTCGGCGTTGTCTCGGCCGGGAACTCGGCGCGGAGGCTCTCGTCGGGCTCCGCCAGCAGGACCGGCCCGCTATCCTGCTCTCCCTGCCTGCGGCGCAGCAGCCGGCCCACGATCTGCCAGATAGTGCGCAGGATAATCTTGATGTCCAGCAGCGGCGACCAGTTCTCCGTATACCAGAGGTCGTACTTCGTGCGCTCGACAATCGAGGTATCGCCGCGCAGACCGTTGACCTGCGCCCAGCCGGTCATCCCGGCCTTCTCACGGTGGCGGTCCATGTAGCGCGGGACGGTCCGGCGAAACTCCTCGACGTAATAAGGCTGTTCCGGCCGCGGGCCGACGAGGCTCATCTCGCCGAGAAGGACGTTGATCAGGTTCGGCAGCTCGTCGATGTCCACCCGGCGCAGCAGCTTGCCGAGCTTCGTCTGGCGCGGATCGCCGGCAACGGTCCAGCCGGGGCCGTCGCGCTCCGCGTCGTTGCGCATGGAACGGAACTTGATCATCTTGAACGGCCGGCCGTCGAGGCCCATCCGCTCCTGTATGAAAAAGGCCGGGCCGGGCGATTCCAGCTTGATGGCAATGGCGACGAGCAGCATGATCGGCGCGGCGACGATCAGGCCGAAGGCGGCGCCGAGGATATCCATGAGCCGCTTGATGATCAGCATGTAGCCGCGCAGGGCGTAGTTGCGCACGGTGAGCAGCGGCAGGCCGCCCAGGTCGTCGATGCCCGCCTCGGAGGATACAAACTGGAAGATGTCGGGGAAGACCTTGATGGAGACGCGCCCGCGCTCGCAGTAGGAGAGCACGTTGACGACCTCGCGGTGGCCCTTCTCCGGGATGGCGATGATCACCTCGTCAATGTCCAGCTTTTCGATCAGCGCCGGCAGGTCTTCCTCGGTCCCCAGGATCGGCAGGCCCAGGAAGGAGCCGTTGGCAGCATCGTCGGCGATGATGCCCAGCAGCTCATAGCCAAGCTGCGGCGACCACTGGATGCGCTGGGTGATGATGCGGGCCACGTCGCCTGTGCCGACGACCACCAGCCGGTCCTTGCCGATGCCCCGCTCGCGCAGCTCGTAGCGGATCATCTGGTGCACGGTCCGGCCGAAGACGACGAGGATGATGCTCAGGAGCCAGCCGTAGAGGACCATGACGCGCGGATAGTCAACCTCCAGCTGCGTGCCCTTGAAGATGAAGGCGAGAATGGCGACTGAGAAGATAGTCGCCAGGGTGACGCTGGCGGTGACGGAATAGAACTGGTCAACACGGGAGACGGTTCGCGGCACCACGTACTGGCGGTTGAACATCAGCACGGCAACCGTCGTGACCATCTGCAGGCCGATGAGGCCGAGATAGCTGCTCAGCGGAGCCAGGTTCTCGACCGGGGCGGGCCACGGGATGCTCACGCGCAGCTCGTAGGCGAGGATGAAGGCCACGCCGACAAGCAGCGCGTCCAGCAGGATCAGCGTCACCGCGTAGATGTTCTTGACCTGTTGTGTCTTCATCGTCAGGATGCGGCTGCCGCGCGCGCAGCCACGTCCGCCTGCTTGCCGAAGCCGGGGCGCTCCAGCAGCTTCGGGCCGGCGAGCACGTCGGGCCAGAGCGCCCGCCCGCCCTTCAGGGCAATGCCGAGCAGGACGAGGGCGTGCAGCCAGAACGGCGTGCTCTGGCGGTAATGTTTGTAGTAAAAGATCAACATGGCCCGGTAAAACTCAAGCTCGCTGCGCGCCCTGTTCTGGCGGCTGGAGGCGCGCTTGACGTGCAGGACGGTTACTGCCGGATTATAGATCACTTTCCAGCCGCGGTCTTTGATCCGCTTGGCCCAATCCAGGTCTTCGCCGTACATCCAGAAGCGGTCGTCCAGCAGGCCGACCTCGCGCAGGGCGTCGCCCCGGACCATCATAAACGCGCCGACGACGGAATCGACCTCCGCCAGCTCGTGCTCGTCCAGGTAGGTCATATTATAACGGGCGAAGCGCGGCGAGCGCGGAAAGAGGCGGCTGAGGCCGATCATGCGGTAGAATAGAGCGTTCATCGAGTCGAAGCCGCGCCGGCAGGCAAGGTCGAGCGAGCCATCGGGCAGCACCAGCCGCGGCCCGACGATGCCCACCGACGGGTGCTCGTCCATGTAGGCGACGAACGTTGCCAGAGCGTCGGGAGGAAGCTCGGTGTCCGGGTTGAGCAGCAGGACGTAGCGCGGGCCGTCTTCGTCCTCCGCCCGCAGGGCGCGCAGCCCCTGGTTGTTCGCCGCCGGGTAGCCGACGTTGGCGCTGTTGGCGATGAGCAAAACCTGGGGAAACTCGTCGCAGACCATCTGCACGCTGTCGTCGGGCGAGGCGTTATCAACGACGCAGACGTCGAAGCTGATGTCGCCCACGCTCGCAAAAACAGATTGCAGGCAGCGGCGAAGCAGCGCTGATACGTTATAGTTGACGATGACGATGGCGAGATCCAGCACTACCCACTTCCTCGCGCTGAGCCGGGCTTCTGCACCAGGCCCGACTCCGGCGACCGATGATGGTTTCATTCTAACACAGCCGGGAAAGCCCTCAAACCAGGGCGTCCCACGTTTAACGGCTGTTCAGCCTACGTCAACACAACGCTAACGGCAGTAGGTTAGTCTGTAGCCATTAGCCAGAGGCTGATCGCTAACGGCTGACCTGGAGCAGTAATGAACAGAAACAACCTCTTTGCAATTCTATTTGTCTTCTATTCCGCCGCCCTTCTCACCGCCGGTTACTGGATGGGACAGAGCGGCTGGCCTCTCGCCGAGCTGGGTCTGGCAACGCCGGCTCTGAGCGCGGACGACCAGGAAGCGCTGGCCCCCCTCTTTGAGACCTGGAACCTGATCAACGAGCACTATTATGACCAGCCAATAGATCAGGAAGCGACGGTGCAGGGGGCCATCGAAGGCATGCTGGCCACACTGGGCGATCCCCACACGCGCTATTTGCCGCCGACGCCGAGGCAGCCGCCCGCTCCGCGATGGAAGGGGAGATGGAAGGGATCGGCGTGCTCGTCGAAGAGGTAGAAGGGCGCATCACGGTCGTCTCGCCCTTCGAGGGCTCTCCGGCCGGGCGGGCGGGTCTGCAGGCGGGCGACGTGCTGCTGGCGGCGGATGGCGTCGAGCTGACCGGCCTGGGGCTGGACGTGGCGGCGAGCCTGATTCGCGGGCCTGCCGGGACCGACGTCCTGCTGCTCATCGAGCGCGAAGGCGAAACGTTTGAGGTCAGCGTGACGCGCGACGTCTTTGAGGTGCCCAGCGTGCGCGGCGAGATGCTGGAGGAAGGCGTGGCCTACGTCCGGCTGAGCAGCTTCGCCAACCGCACCGCCGAGGAGCTGGACGCCATCCTCGACGAGCTGCTGGCCCAGGAGCCGAAGGGCCTGATCCTCGACCTGCGCGGCAACCCCGGCGGCGGGCTGGAGCCGGCGTTGGATGTCGCCGACGCCTTCCTGAACGAGGGCATTGTCCTCGTGGAGCGCTTTGGCAGCGGCGAGGAGCGGGTCTACCGCTCCACCGACGGCGAGGCAGGCGAGGAAATTGACATGGTCGTGCTCATCGACGAGGGCAGCGCCAGCGCATCGGAGGTGCTGGCGGGCGCGCTGCGCGACCGGGGGCGGGCGATACTGATTGGCGCGACAAGCTACGGCAAAGGCACTGTACAGACGTGGCACGCCCTGAGCAACGGCGGCGGCGTGCGCATTACGGTGGCCCGCTGGCTGACGCCCGATGGCAACTGGGTGAGTGAAGCCGGGCTGGAGCCGGAAGAAGTCGTGCCGCTGCCGGGCGTGGGCGAGCCCATTGAGGACACGCAGCTTCAGGCCGCCATCGACTACTTTACCGGAGTGGAGACGACGGCCCAACCCTAGCGAGCGACCGGACAAAGGGCCGTGCCTCCTGGACACGGCCCTTTTTGATCACGCTGTTATTCCGGTGTAGAGACGGTCAGCTTCGGGCGGCACTCCCGTGAGCCTCATACCGGGCCTCGATGAGCGGGAAGGCTACCGCGGCAAGCCCCTCGGGGTCCGCTGGGCCGTCCCCACGCACGAGATCCTCGATATACTTCTCCCCACCATAGCCGCCGACCCACACCTCGTCGCCCTTTTTCAGGGGGAGCGCCGGGTTGCGCGGCGTCATCTCCGCGCAGAGGCCGTGCGCGCCGGCGACGACACGATCGCCGCGCAGCTCGAGTACCTCGGCGCGAATCCAGCGCCAGACGATCTGCGGCGGCTCTGTCGCGCGGTTAACGGCGACGAGTTCGCGGCGGCGGATGTAGATATGTTCCGTTACTGCCGCCGAGTAGGGAACCCACACAGGCGTCTGGTCGCCCGCAAGATAACGAATGGTGCAGCCTTTTTCGTCCCTGGACAGGACAGTTGCGAAAACAAGGTCCATCAGCTGTTCTCCTTAAGCAAGGTTTCTAGGCACGATCGCTTGACGCGCCGGCACACCTGCCGCCAGCCAGATGGTTGCTATGCACTTGTCTATCGACGCGGGGAATGCAAAAGCGCTTAGCGCATCCGTCCAGACAGGAGGGCCGGCAGAAGGGATAAGTTGGAGTCAGGCTGATGGCTCACCATAGGCGCCTCCTGGTTGGGGATGGACAGACAACAGAAGACAGTCTAGCCGAGACGACCTGCGCGCGTCAAGCGTCAGGCGGGTGAGTTTCAGCATGTCGCGCGATGGCTCGCGTAGCCGCGCTTTCCTGAGCGCGCCGCCGGCTCTCCCAAACCCCTCCCCGGCGTTTTACCGCTTCCTCGCCAGCAGAAACAGCTCGCCGCCCAGCCAGAGCAACAGCGACTGCTCGATGCGCTGCCGCTCTGTCTGCGCGGTGGGCGGCGGGTCGAGCCGGAGGTTGCCCCGCCGCGCGAGCGCGTAGGCCCGCAGGCCGAAATAACGGCTTGCCTGCCTGAGTCCCCGCAGCGGCGCACGCAGCGCGGGCCAGCCCCACAGCAGCCCCTTGTCGCTGGCGTGGGCGCGCAGCCCTTCGAGCGACATGGCGGCGAGGGGAGGCGACGAAGCCGTTTCCACCTCGAAGCCTGCCTCCTGCAGCGCGGCGAAATAGTCCAGGAGGTCCGGTCGCCTTTCGTTGATGCCGTGGCGAATCTCG
>Ga0123330_1004613_pt1 | contig 10593 bp, 6 predicted proteins | sample BioC13SIPDNA_2_FD_89704 | JGI IMG/M metagenome (GOLD analysis project Ga0123330, IMG submission 89704) | Anaerobic biogas reactor microbial communites from Washington, USA - Biogas_R2_A C13 SIP DNA | ecosystem: Engineered > Bioreactor > Anaerobic > Unclassified | place: Washington, USA... | reverse complement strand
TTTACCATCCCCATCGGTCCGGCCATGACGACCGGACCGGCGTCCGCCGAAGGCTCGTGTTGCAGCCCGGCAAAGCGCAGCGAGTGTGCACCCGTTTCCTGCACTTCGAGCAAGGAAGAGCGGGAGTGGGGGTACGCCATCCGCACCTGGAGTAGCCCTTCTTCATCATATACTTCCTGGCTGCCGCCCGCGATGAACTCCATCGTCTGGCCGGGAATCAGGCCAAACATGCCCGCGCCGTTGCCGAACAATTGAAGCGCCTGCGCATCCTTGGTCTGGTGCATGACCCGGCTGAGCCCTTCGATGCCGCCCACCAGCACTTTCTTGCCGCGGAGCGCCTGGGCGAGGTGGTGACCCAATCCCAGCTCGGGGTTCAGCGCCAGGTTGAGCGCAGCCACCGAGCCATCACAGGCCTTGTGCACCGTGACCTTGAGGCTACGTTCGGGGATGCCGGCCTTGGCTGCAATTCGCTCGACATAATCTTCGCAGGCAGGTGTCGTTATGCCGACCAACAATGCGTCGACTTCGCCGGGATCCCAACCGGCGGCATGACTTGCCTCAGTAATGAAGCGTGCTCCGGCCTCGATCTCGACATCCACGTGTTCCTGGGGCTGGAGCGCGGGCACGTGATGCCGGAATAAAAAGCCCAGGTCGCCCACATTCAGCGGCCCGTTGTCGCCGATAGGGTGGCCTAGGATTTGCTCAACGGTTGCAGCCAGGTCCACGTTCGGACAGCACACACCCCACGTGCCGTATGCCCCGCCGATGCCCACGCTGGGGTTTGTCGCCTGTTCGATTCCCAGGGGCACGCCCGGCCCCACCTCGATCGTTTCTACGCGTACGCCCGGTCGCTCGAAGAATGAAGTGGCCGCTGCTGGCTCGTTCGTTTGCTCTGTGCTCTCGCTCATCTGGTCCATCCCCGCTCATCGGTGTCAAAGAGTAACCCTGTTTAATCACAACACCTGAACTTTCGAATAGTAGCGCGTCTTTGCCGATGACGCAATTCGGGCGTGCGCAATTTCGGCTTTGACGCTGCCTGGAGCAGATGCCACTTCCTTCCAGCCGCGAACGGCATCTGAGAGCTTCTTGTTCCTGCCATACAGCGTACTCGGTGGATCGTCCGGCTTTTGCTTAGTAACTTACGCTTGGATCAGTAGGTGCGAGCGGCGCAGTTCAAGACTAAGTGCGAGAGGTCCGAATCTTCAGCAGTGAAGGCTAGCCTTGATTTTTTGCGGCGTCGCTGCAGGAAGGCGCAAATGCGGAGTAAATCTGTAGCATGCGGTCGACGTGCTCATCCAACGACATCGGTTTAGAAACGCAGCGCCCCATCTCCTGGAGACGCTCTGGATGTTCCACCAGGCTCAGCAGCGCCTCGTGCCACCCGGCAACGTCTCCACGCGGGACCAGGAGCCCGTTGACGCCATGCTGTACCATCTCCGCTAAGGCCCCGCAGTCAGACGCCACGATCGGCAGCCCCGCGGCGAACGCTTCGTGCGCGATGAGGGAGAACGTCTCGGGCCACAATGAAGGCACCGCAACCAGGTCTACCTGGCCGAGAACGCTCCAGACCTGCTCGCGCGACAAAGGGCCCAGGAAGCGCACACTCGGGCCCGCCAGGCTGTACAGCCGGCGCGTGTAATCGGGCGCAAAGTCCTCGTTGCCGCCCAGCCACAGCTCGGCACGGTCCTCCAGCCCCTCAAAGGCTTCGAGCAGCACGTGGAGGCCCTTTTGCCAGGAGACACCGCCGATGGCGGCCAAGCGGATCGGTCTGTGTACGCCAGGCACGCGTTCGATCCGTTCCGGCATATCCACGCCGTGTTCGAGCACCCTGGCATTGGGCAGCTCAACACCGCTGGCCAGGTAGCGGTTGAGGACGTATTGTGACGGCGCAATCACGCAGGCAGCCTGGGCCAGTGCCTCACGCGCCATACGTGCGCGCTGGGCAAAGAACACCGACAGCGTCGGCGCAACGGCAGACAGGCCCGGCACCCGCAGGCGAGCGAACGCGCATAATGCGCAATTGCGCCAGTTGTCGGGCTCGCTGCACAGCTGCTGATCGAAATACTGCAGCAACTGCGAGTTAGGACATAACCACCAGTAGTCGTGCAAGGTGACGATGAACGGAACGCCGGCACGCCGGATTGCGGTAATGGCAGACAGGGGAAAGCCCATCAGATGTTGGACGTGTACCAGATCTGGCCTGACCTCAGCCAGCACCTGCTTTACCACTGCTCCGGCCGCAGGCTCCCAGTAGCTGGCAGCAAACCGCGGTACGGTGCTCGTGTGGCGCGCGCCAAGAGTGAGGATCTGCACGCCCTCGATTTCCTGGCGCTCCAGCCGCACGGCTGTCCGGTTTGCGCGCGACAGCACGGTCGTTTGATGGCCGCGGTGTGCCAGCGACTGCGCCAGCATTTGGGTATACAATTCGGTTCCGCCTGTTTTCACAGGCGGGAATTGATGCACGATCTGCAATAGGCGCACTAGAGCATACCCTTTTGATGGAATGGGCGCCGAATCTTATGCCTTCGGAAGAAGCTGCATGCGTTGAACGGCTGTGTAACGGGCCAATACCTGGTCCGCGTGCTCGGCGATGCTCGGCACTTCTGGCCTGGCACCGTCACGCAACGCCTGTCTTTGACCCGGGTTATCCGCCAACTCAGCCATCGCCCGGGCCAGGGCCCCAACATCTCCTGGAGGAACCAGTACGCCGCTCTGCCCCGCTTGTACCACCTCGGGCAGCGCACCGACTTCAGAGGCGATAATGGGTTTACGCGCTAACATCGCCTCGCGAGCCACCAACGAATAGGTTTCTTTCCATCGCGAGGGTATCACCAGCACATCTTCGTTTGCCAGTATAACTGGAAGCTGCTGATTGTCATAGCTGCCCATGAAGCAAATTCGCCTGTCGCGGCCGGCCAGCCGACGCAGCACCTCTTGATACGGATCGTCCGGCCGGCCATATCCGTAGATCGACAACCGCATATTCGGCGCTGCGACCTGCCGCAGCGCCGAAATCAAGATGTCGACCCCTTTATGCGGCAGCAGGGTGCCGATATACACGAATCGGACGACGTCCTCGCTGCTGGCGCGCGCCGGTGGGCGGTTTTGCCAGGGGCCCAGGTCCAGCCCCAGCGGCAGCACGTCGATGCGTCCGGCCGGAATACCGAAATCCGTGTATACGTCCCGCACACAAGCCGAAGGCGCGATGAAGTTCTGGCATTGAGACAGCATGTCCTGCATGGTCGCGACGCGGCGCTGCACGCCGGCCGCATCCTGGCCCGTTGTCCCGGTCGCCCGCCTGCCACCGGCCAGCGAAAGCGCGGCCAGGGCCGCCTGCTGCACTCTAGCCCAGGCCCGTGGTGGCACGGCAGCTTTGATCCGCCGGTAGATAGGATACCGGTGCAACCGCCGCGCCAGCCGGTCTGCCTGCCCCAGGCAGGCGGTGCAGTCGGCGCCGTGATGCGCGCCCGGGCAAATCTGCATCTGCGTGTTCAGCAACTGCACGGTCGGGCAGATGTACCAATAATCATGCAGCGACAGCACCAGCGGCATGCCCAGCCGGGCGGTTATTCCCAGCAGCGTGACCGAGAGCCCGATGGTGTGCTGAAAGTGAACGATATCGGGCTGCTCGCGGTCGACCAGCTTGAGAAATACCTGCTCGATCGTCGCGTTTCGGTAATAATCGTCGAATGCCACCACGTCGAGCAGGCTGTTTACCACCCGGTACACGGTGACGTCGCCGGCTCGGTCCTGAATCACCCCGTAATCCGGTCGCCTGGGATCCTCCTCGCGGCAGATCACCGCCACTTCGTGCCCACGCCCCTGCAGCGACTGCGCCAACTGATAGGTGTACTGCTCGACACCGGCGCGCGCGGTGGGCGGGAAGCCGTTGCTGACCTGAAGGATCTTCATTACGGGTACGGTGCCTGGGAACTGAATTGCGCCGGCGTAATCGCCGAGCGGTAGGCGGCCAGGCTGGCCTGGCTCGAATCGACCGTGAAGCTACCCGCGTCGTCGTGATCGTACCAGATGGCGGCCCGCAGGTTCGGATAGTAGGGCATCGCGGCAAAAGCCTGGGCGATCCAGTCGGTCTTGCTGCCGCCATCGTCTTCCACCGAAGCGTAGTCCGCGATCATCTGCGGTTTCGACGGGTGCCGCGCCGCCTGGTCACGCAGAAACGAGTCGAAAATCATTGTAAACGGCATCCAGCGGTAGTTGCTGTTGCTGCTGCTGTGCCCCCAGTTATAGCCGACAACGCCAATCCAGTCCACATAGTCGTCGCCAGGATAATAGGCGTTGATGTCGTTCCACGATTCGCCCGGCCAGCTCTGATAGTTGGGGGACCACACGAACAGCACGTTGCGGGCGCCCTGCTGGCGGAATATATCGTGGATATGCCGGAACGCAGTGATGAATTTTCCAGTGTCATTGTTGTTGCAGTAGCCAGACCACGAGTAATCTACCAGGTTCATTTCGTGCCCCCAGCGCAGCAGCACGGTGTGACCGTAGCCGGCCATGCCCTGTGCAAACGAGCGAATGTAGGCATCGTGCGCACCGTTGACGATGCTGTCGAGATTCCAGTTCGGATCACCGCAGCCTAAAGGCTTGTCGCCCGTTGCCGGAATCGACATCCAGGTAATCATGGGCGTCGAACCGCTCGCAACAATGGTATCGAGCAAGTGTTTGTTGAACGCGAAGTCAGGTCGCCAATCTATAAAGTAGTGATAGATGGCCTGTTTCTTGCCAACAGTCGACTGAAAATCCCGAATTTGCTGATCGTAAGTGCCATAGTCTGGCGGGAAATAGACACCCAGGGAGACGGCATTGCTCTGACGTGACAACACCTGCGGCAGGTACGCGCGGGGCCGCATGCCAGGCGCAGCCGCCGTGCTCGCGATCTGCGCACTGAGCTGGCCGCCAGACGGCAGTAATAGGCCTGCCAGCACCAGAGCCGTCAACAAAGTACCGGCAAAACGTTTCCGGGAACGATTCTTCACTATTGTCCTCGCAGTCGTAAACGGGATTGCCGAGAAAACCATGGTTGCATGGCCTCGGAAATGGCCGGCGAGGCAGCGCCAAGCCAGGTTCCCAGCCCGGCTGCTCCGTGCCAGAGCGGGCTGTAGCCGCTCCAGTAAAGCTTCTGTCGCAAAGAGAAATGCGAGCTTCGCCAGATATACGCCCAGTCACGCCTCACCGTGCCGAGCGACGAGAGCACGAGACCCGCTTTCCGGGCCGGCTGGCCGGCCTCGGCTGGCGCTGCAAAGCGGTGCATCCCGCGCGCATGGTCAAAATTCTGTCGGCAGTGCTGCAGCAGTGGATAACTGTGCGAGTGCAGGACCGTAGAGCCGGGCTCGTACACCAGCGTGTAGCCAGCAGTAAGCACGCGTTCGGCCCATTGCGCGTCCTCGCCAAATTCCGCGGCCAGAAAGTGATATTGCTCCCAAACCGAACGCCGCAGGCATGAGCTGGTGTTGGCAAAATATACGTAGTGCATTCTTCGCCGCGAGAAATCGCCGACATCCGTCACTCGCTTCACCACCCGCGCCATCGTCCCGCATTGCTCCCAGTCCTGCGTCATCGAGCGCGCCAGTATCGGATTGCAGTCAGGCCGCGGCACGTGTCTGCTGAATGCCCCGGCAACCTGCGGATCAGCCTCCAAGGGCTGCAGCACGTGGTCTAGCCAGCCGGGCAATGGGGTTGCATCCTGCGTCAGATACACCAGAAAACGACTGGCCGGGTGCGCGAGTTCCCCGCCCAGGTCCCGCGTGGCGCCATGGTTGAACTGTTCGGGCGGGATCGCATGCAGCCCCACCGGATAGCGGCCGAGGATCGCCAGCGTCGCATCGGTGGAGCCGGAATCTATGACCAGCACCTCGAACCGGTAGCCCGTGACCTGAGCATAGATGCCGTCCAGTACCTCAGCCAGGTATGCCTGGCCGTTCTTGGTCGGTATGATGATAGTCACGTCCGGCGGGTTGGCAGTAGTCATTTCAGAGCTCATACCAGCCTGGCCGGCTCGGACCCGATACCCAGGCGCGCCAGGTCCTTGCGCGCCCTGCGGAGGATCTTCGTCCGCAGCGGAAGGCGGTGCCACGCCAGCGCTTCGCGCAGCTCCATCTCGCGTTGCATGGCACTGGCCTGTAGGTTTTCGTGCCACTGCCGAGATGCCGCGGTATCATGATCCTCCGCTTTGGCCGGATTGCGGCAAAAAGAGCAAAGCGCCTGGGTTGTCTTGTGCCAGGTATAGCGCTCGGCCACCGTGCGCATACGCTGGCTGTATTGCGCCCGGGGTGTGTCGGCCACCTCGAGGATCGCCTCGGCCAGGGCCGCGGGATCGGGCGCGGCCACGCAGCCCAGGCCCTCGCGCTCGATCACGTCACTCCACCAGTCGCCGCTCACGCTTACCACGGGCAGGCCGGCCCACAGGTAATCCAGGACACGCGTACGGTTCGAATAGTAGGTTTCCAGATTAAGACGATGTGTGACCAGGCCCAGGTTTGCGTCGAGCAGGTAGTTCTGGCGGCTCTCGTAGGGAACCCAACGCTCATTGAAGATCACCCGTTCGTCTGACAGTCCAAGCTGCTTGCTCAAAGAGCGCGCCTGAGCGACGATATCGGTTTGGGGCAGCGCGTCACCGAAAAGCGTCGCGCTCAAGAACACCAGCTTGATGTCTTGGCGGTCTGCCGGCAGGCAGGCCATTGCCTGGATGGCCAGCAGCGGGTCGAGCCAGGGCCACATGCCGCCGCCCCACAATACGATTTTGTCGCCAGGCTTGATGCCGGGATGCACGCCGCGCAAGCCATGCGCCGTGGCAACGGGCGGCTGTTCAGGCAGGCCAAACGGCACCACGTCGATCAGCCGGCGCAAGGTTGGGTCCTCACGGCACGTCAGGTGGTTGATGCGCCCCATGGTCAGCAACATGCCAAGCCACAGATCGCGCTGGCGCTCATTCGCGCAGACAAAGTAGTCCCCGGCCAGCAGCTGGGTCTGGAAGACCTTCAGGTTGATATCGAAGTCGTGCTCGCGGCCTGCCCGGTCGCTGAAGCCGGCGAGATTCTCCAAAAACGACGGATCATACAGATCGACGACGATGATCTTGGCCGGGTCAAGCAGGAACGGATGGTGAAAGGCGGTCATCCCCTGCAGCACGACAATCTGCGCGCTTCTGGCCGCTGCCTGCAGCGCCTCAGGATCGCCTCCATACGCGCAACTGCGAAACCCGGTATCGTGCAGGTCTTTGACCTGGGGTGCTGCCAGCGTGACGGCATGCTGGTCGGCGCACAGCGTGCGCGCGAACGCCAGCGCGCGCGCGGCGGGCCCCGCCATGTACGCTCCTATCGTGCCACCGCTGACAATCAAAATCTCAGACACAGCAACAATGCACCCTACGTCAAAAGGAGATCGAGCCCGGCTGCCAGTCGCCCACGCAGCGTCCAGGGCTCAGACTAGTCATGTACCGGACGATATGATGTGATTCATCGCTTCGATCCAGACATTGGCCGTACAGCCCACTGTACGTTCGCTATGGAGATACCGCGCGGCCTGGCCGGCCAACCGGGAACGCAGATCCGGGCTGTTTACCAGAGAATCAAGCGCGTCGCGCCAGGCCTCGGGCTCGTTGTCGACCAACAGCCCGGTGACCCCGTGTGCGACGCTCGCTTGGTAAGCCGGCACGCGGCTGTAGATGCCTGCCAGCCCCACTGCGCAGTAATCCAGGAATTTGATGTCTGACTTGCAGCGATTGAACCGATTGTCGCACAGCGGCGCGATCGCCATATCCCAGGCCACGTTGCGCGTGAACCATGAGATAAAGTCTGGATAGTCGGCTGACCCGTCCGGCGGTGCAATCCGTTTCACCGGCATACCTGCCATCGCATCTACGGTATCCTGGCGAAAGGCCACGCCGATAAGCTGGAGCTCGACCTCGCCCGAGTGCTGCCGGCACACCGCCTGCAAGGCGGGCAGGACCATCAGCAGGTCGTCGTCATGGGTGTACGTTCCCATGTACCCGATAACGGTTTTGCGGCCCGGTGCGTGAGATCGCGGATGCAAGAATTTCCCGAACCAGCCGGCGAACCGGCCCTGCCGTTTCTTTGCCGCATCCACCGGCGCGGGCACGAGGCGCTCGTCGATGGCATTGGGCACATGGTAGATTTTCGAATTGTAGCCAGCCAGGTACTCCGCCAGCCCGGGCGTGGTGACGACGACACCATCGGCGTTGCGCAAGAAATATTCGAGAGCCCCAAGCTGGTCTGTGCTCGGGGTCCAATCCTTGGATTCTTCGGCCAGGGTGAAGAAATTGTCGTCCAGCGCGTAGATGAGCCGGCCACCGGCGCGGCGCACGCGCGCCAGCAGTTCTTCGGCGAGCGCGACCGAGATATCCGGGCGCCACAAGCGATCTACGACGACCGCCTCGACCGGTTGGCCGTCATATTCCAGGCCAAACGTCACCGTGAACTTCTCGGCGAGCGCGGGATGCGTCCAGGGACGCAACAGGCGTACGTGCGCGCTGCCGAAAGGCTGCTGATCGGCGCCATGCTCGTAAAGGATGTGGACGCGCGGACGATTCACAGGCCTGGGCCGTCCTACCTGGAAAACAACGCGGCCAGGATCTTCAGCGCGGCACGCTCGGGATAGTACTCCACGACGTCCGCGATGGCCGCCTGCTGCACTCGTTGGCGCAGGTCGTGATCCTGAATCAGGCGTTCGAGCGCATGCACACACGCGTCAACCGAGCTCGTATCGACCACCAGGCTGTTCTTCTCGTGGCGGGCAAATGTCATGGCCCCGCCGTTGGATGGCACCGCGGCGGCCGCTCCGCAGGCCATCGCTTCCAGAGCCGTCAGGCCCATGGCCTGGTGTGAGCTGAAGTCAACGAAGATGTCGACGTCGTTCATCAGCCGGGCCACCTGCGCCGGGGTCAGGATACCCGCGCAGCGCCAATCGAAATCGTGGGGCAGAGAGGCAAGCCCCGGATCCTGTGGCGAAGCCCCGAAGATCACGGTCTGCATTTCGCTGCCGAAGCGTTGGGCAACCCGCCGGAGAACATCCATGGTCAGCCCTGGCTCTCGGCAGGGCGTATTGGGCCGGATCATCGCGGCAACCCGCAGCGCGCCGAGCGGCCATCTTGCCACCGTGCTGGGCCGCGGCCGATACAAATCGATATCCAGGCTAGGCCCAACGATCGCGCAATCGACCCCGATATGCCGCACGACCTGCTGGCGCGTCCATTCCGTCTTGGTGAAGCGCACCAGGTCGGGCAGCAGTGCATAGGACGCCCACGCCTTCTGGTAGTCGGGCGTCTCCGGCGTGTAGATATAGGGCTCAAACCCTTGTACGTAGTACCCGCGCACCAGGCGGTCGCCATCCTGCTTGACTGAAGACAGCCACTCGACCGTGAAGTTGACCGTGGCGATGGCAGCATCGAACCCGCTTGCCAGGTCGGGAACATCGTGGACTTGCCCGAAAATCACGGGAATATCCAGCGCTGGGTAGCTCCGCACAAACTGCGGCCGGTTCGCTTCAAGATTGAAGAAGGTGACGTCAACGCCCATTTGCTGCAGGGCGTGCGCCTCGGTGATGATCACGTTCGCGCCGCCGCCGGGTTCGGCTACGGGCAGCACGAACAGCAGGCGGCGGCCGGCAAAGTGCGCTTTGCCCTCGGCGACACACTGCTGGCGGCCGGCCAGCACCCGGCTTTGCGCCCGAATCCCCTGCAGCACACGATCTTCGCGTGCTGCACGGCAGCTCTCCACTATGACTTCTGGATCGTGTTTCGCGTTCAGCGCGGCTACGGCGCGCTCGCTGAGCGCTCGCCGCCGCTCATTGCTGTAGCTGCGCGATTGGGCGTGATATACGTAAACGTCATCGGCAAGCGCCAGGGACCAGCCGGCCTTACGGGCACGCAGCGCAAAGTCGTCTTCCTCGCCGTACCCGTCGCCAAAAGTCTCTTCGTCAAAGTAGCCAACCGTCTCGATCACCTTGCGCCGCAGCATCAGGCAGAAGCCATTCAACAGCGGCATCGTCGGATACACCCGCCCGGAATGCTGGGCGACCAACTCGCCCATCCTGGCGGCCGTAATCCCCTCGGGGAGCTGGTTGGCAGCCCAGTCGTCATTCTGGATCAGCTCCGGGATCGATTGCCAGGACGCCGTATTGGAGAGCGGGCCCACGATGCCGATGCCGGGATTCGACTCGGCGCACGCAACCATGCGATCGAGCCAGCCGGGTGGCACGAGCGTATCGCTGTTGAGCAGCACCGCGTAGTCGGCGTTCGAAGCGTGGAGGCCCTGGTTGGCGGCTCGCGTGTAGCCCCTGGCCGTCTCGTTGCGTATGAGCTCCGCGGTGTGGCTGCCAGCGAACTCTTGAAGGAAGCCACACGTTTCCGACTCACTGCCATCGTCTACCAGGATCAGCCCGAAGGGCGCGCTGCTGTAGAGCAGCACCGATTCCAGGCAGCGTTGCACGTCGGCCAGGGCGTTGTGCACGCAGATGATGACATCTACGGTGGCGCGGTGCGTGTGCACCGGCTCGCGGGGCTTGACGGCGTCAACGTCTATCAGCCTCTCCGCGGGCGAAAAAGCATCTGCCGCC
>Ga0123330_1004590_pt1 | contig 10628 bp, 10 predicted proteins | sample BioC13SIPDNA_2_FD_89704 | JGI IMG/M metagenome (GOLD analysis project Ga0123330, IMG submission 89704) | Anaerobic biogas reactor microbial communites from Washington, USA - Biogas_R2_A C13 SIP DNA | ecosystem: Engineered > Bioreactor > Anaerobic > Unclassified | place: Washington, USA... | reverse complement strand
CTGATACAATCATTATAATCCGCCACTTGCCGCAAAGACAGCGGGCATCCATACAGAAATTTCACATTTGTTTTGTGACGTTTAACACGTGCAGCAATATAGAACAAATGTTTGACAATAGCAGGTTTGCCCACTATAATGATTGCAGACGTGAATGGGAGGGATTGCGGTGGACCTGATGCAAAAACTGGCGATCCTGGGCGAGTCGGCGCGCTATGACGTGTCCTGCTCAACCAGCGGCGTTGTTCGCGATAACGGCGGCCAGGGGGTGGGCAACGCCTCGCTGGGCGGCATCTGCCACACCTGGACGGAGGACGGCCGCTGCGTGTCCCTGCTCAAAGTCCTGTTGACCAACCACTGCCGCTACGACTGTGCCTACTGCCTGAACCGCTGCTCCAACGACATCCGGCGGGCCGCCTTTTCGCCCCGGGAGCTGTCCGACCTGACGCTGGAGTTCTACCGGCGCAACTATATCGAAGGGCTGTTCCTCAGCTCCGGTGTCCTGGTCAGCCCGGACCACACGACCGAGCTGATGATCCAGACGCTTCGGCTGCTGCGCGGGGAGGGCCGCTTTCGCGGCTACATCCACGCCAAGGCCATCCCCGGTACATCGGCTGGTCTGCTGGAGCAGCTGGGCTTTTTGGCCGACCGGGTCAGCGTCAACATCGAGCAATGCACGCCCGCCGGCCTTCGTCTCCTGGCCCCGCAGAAAACCGAGCTGGCCATCGCCGCCCCGATGCGCTTTTTGACCGGCCGTTTGGCTGAAAGCCGTGAAGAGCTGGTGCGTTACCGCCACGCGGCGCCCTTCACGCCGGCCGGCCAGAGCACGCAGGTCATCGTCGGCGCCAGCCCCGAACGGGACCTTCAGGTTCTGACCATGGCACAGCACCTGTACCGGAACTACCAGCTCAAACGCGTGTACTATTCCGCCTACATTCCGGTCAACCAGGACCATCGCCTGCCGGCGCTGACCCAGCCGCCGCCTTTGCTGCGCGAGCATCGCCTCTACCAGGCCGACTGGCTGCTGCGCTTCTACCGGTTCGATGTCACGGAGCTGCTCGGAACGGACAACCCCGATCTTGATCTGGACATGGACCCCAAGTGTGCCTGGGCTCTGCGTCACCTCGACCGGTTTCCAGTCGAGGTGAACGAAGCCGATTACGAAACGCTGCTGCGCGTGCCGGGCATCGGGGTCCGGTCAGCGCGCAAAATTGTCGCGGCCCGGCGGCTGCAGCGCTTGCGATTAGAGGATTTGAAGCCATTCAACATTGTGTTGAGACGGGCCGGCTGCTTCATCACCTGCAACGGCAAGCTGGCTGCGTCCCGCCTGCCGGATGAGACGACGCTCAGGCGCCTCATGACGGACCGGGCGGGAACCGCACGCCTGGCGCCCGCACAGATATCCCTGGAGGATTTAGGTTATGTTTGTCCTGCATGAACCGACCTTCGACGGCCTGCTGTCTGCTTTCGCCTGGTGCCTGCGCCGTAAGGAGGTCAGCCCGGTCTTTTTCGCCGACACCGACCAGCCGGTGCTGCTGCCGGTTCAGCCGGTCGCCGCCGAGCCCGGTATCCGGGCGCTTTTCCAACGCCATTTCGGCCGCCGGCTGGGCGATGCGGCCGGCAAAGCCGTGCTGGAAACCGTCTACACCGCGTATTTGTCCGAGCAGGACGGCCTATCCGCCCACCTTTATCGCTACCTGTACTTGGCCCTGGACATGAAACGGGATCCGAGTGCTTTGCTGCAGGACCGTTCGGTCGCCGCGGTCGTCCAGGCCGCCCGCCGGGCGGGCGGCCTGGCACACCAGTACCTGGGGCTTTTGCGTTTTCGCCTGGTGCACGATCAGCTCTACATGGCTGAGTTCGCGCCGGACTGCCATGTGCTGCCTTTGATTTTACCTCATTTCACCGACCGCCTGTCCGACCAGCCTTTCGTGATCTGCGACCGGCGCCGTCAGCTGGCCGCCTGGTACCGGCCGGGCCGTGGCTGTTCGCTGCACCTGCTGCTGGACCCTGAGCAGGAGATTGCGTCTGCCGGTGCCCTGCCTGCCCTGCCCGGACCATCTGAATCCGGCAGCCGTGACGAGGGGTCGGACTTTGAGCAGCTCTGGCAGCTGTATCTGACGCGGCTGGCCATCCCGGAACGGCGCAACCGCAAGCTTCAGATCGCCAACATGCCGAAGAAATACTGGCGGTATCTGACCGAGAACCCGCTGGCTGCGCAAGGTCAGGACAAGAAAAAAGGCGCTTCCGGACAAAAGCCGGGAAGCGCCCTGTTGACAAGCTGAGGCAGCCGGGCTGCTTCAGAACCTTTATGCTCAGCCAGGTCCCTCACGAGGTCCTGGCGACAGTTTGCGTGTTTAGCAGTAGTGACGGACGCTTTCAGGCAGTTCGTCAGGGTCGGCACTAAGAATGATCATGACATGGAAATTGTCTTTTTGGGCGAAGGCGTCAAGATCCTTGAGGAAGGCCGCCAGGTTTTCCGGATTGTCGTCGCCGGCTACCTTGTAGATGCTGTCGATGTACAGGTGGGTGATGTCGTAGTCCTTCGCGCTGATGCCGGCGATAAAGCTCAGCAGTTCACGGTAGCCGTGTACCGGGTACTCCGTGATGTCCGTGAGACGGATCTGGTACTTGACCAGCCGATCGAGCCGCCGCCCGGCTTCGATGCAGACCACATTGGTCGCATCGCTCATGGCCTGCGCGTTGAGGTCATCCACGAGCCGGGCGGTTTTCCCGCTTCCTTTGCTGCCAACAATTACTTTGATCATAGGCGCACACTCCCTTGCGTGTTTGGTCGCCGCTCCGGAAAGGCCGGACGGCTTAACCCTATTGTAACGTAAGAATATGTCTAAAAGAAGTCAGCCCGGCCGGTTTTCAGACGCCGGCCGCCTAATTTTCCGGCTGCCTTTTGTGAAAACAGACGAACGTGCCCCAAACGGCTTGTTTTTCCATCTCGTATCCTTGCATCGGCAACTGGCCCATGCTATAATACCGAAGGAATGGCAGCAACGCGCAAGCAAAGAGTGGGGTACACCCACTCTTTGTTGCTTCATGCCTGTCATCGCTGACCACTGGCAGAGAGGAGCACCGTGCATGGCCGCCAAAACGCCCGTCAGGGAAATCGTCACCCGCCTGGCCGAGGAGCCGGTTGCTTCACTGGGCCTTGAACTGGTCGATGTCGAACTGGTTCGCGAAGGCAAAGCCAGGATTTTGCGCCTGATCGTCGACAAACCGGGCGGCGTCAGTCTGGACGACTGCACGGCGGTCAGCCGTCTGGTCGACCCCCTGATCGACAGCCATGCGGAAGCATCGGGTCACGACTATTTCGAAGTATCGTCGCCCGGCCTGGAACGCCCCTTGAAAACCGACCGTGACCTGGCTCGCCATCTGGGGGAAGAGGTGGAAATGAAACTCTACCAGGCGATGGACGGTAAAAAGACCTGGAAAGGGCGGCTGGCCCCCTGCAGCGAGGCAGAAATCCGGCTCGATCTGGATGACGGAACACAGCTGGCCGTTCCCCGGCAGGCTGTTGCCAAAATAAAGCGAATAGTTCGTTTTTGAACCTACGGAAGGAGAACACGTGGAATGAACGCGGAGTTGATAGAAGCCCTGCGATTGCTGGAAAAAGAGCGCGGTATCGAGGCGGAGGTCCTGTTTGAGGCCATCGAGGAAGCCTTGGTGTCGGCGTATAAGCGTGAGTTCGAGGCCAAGACAACCGATAACATCCGGGCGGAAATCGACCGTCAGACCGGTGAGATGAGGGTCTTTTTGACCAAGACGGTTGTTGAGACGGTGACCGATCCCAATACGGAGATCGCGCTGGCGGAAGCCAAGGCCCTGGCCGACGATTTTGAGATCGGCGACATGATGGAGTACGAGCTTCGTCCGCAGGATTTCGGCCGGCTGGCTGCCCAGACCGCCAAAAACGTCATCAACCAGAAGCTGTGCAGCGCCGAGCGCGAGCGCATTCACAACGAGTTCAGCAGCCGCGTCGGCGAGGTTGCGGCCGGCGTGGTGCAGCGCAAAGACCGCCGCGAGGTGATCGTCGATATCGGCCGCGCCGAAGCCGTGCTGCCTTACAACGAGCAAGTCCGGCTTGACAGCTACAACTTCAACCAGCGGCTGCGTTTTTTGATCCTCAAGGTGGACGAGAAGAAGGGCCGGCCGATCATTTACGTCTCCAGGAGCCACCCCAACCTGGTGCGCAAGCTGTTCGAGCAGGAAGTCCCCGAGATTGCCTCCGGGATCGTTGAAATTGTCTCGATCGCCCGCGAAGCCGGTTCGCGCACCAAGATGGCTGTCGCGTCCCGCGACCCGAATGTCGATGCCGTCGGATCGTGCGTCGGCCAGCGCGGCCTCAGGGTTCAAGCCGTCATGGACGAACTCGTCGGCGAGAAGATCGACATCGTCGAATGGGATCCGGATGAAACCGTTTTTATCAGCAACAGCTTGAATCCGGCCAAGGTCGTAAGGGTCGACATTCACGAAGAGGAGAGGATTGCCCGGGTAATCGTGCCGGACCACCAGCTTTCGCTGGCGATCGGCCGCGAGGGACAGAACGCCCGCCTTGCCGCCCGTCTGACCGGATGGAAGATCGATATCAAGAGCGAATCCCAGTTCCGCGCCGCCGTAGAATCCGAGCTGATGGCCCGTTTTACCGAAGCGGCGGAAGCGACGGCTGAAGAATTCGCCGATAACGAGCCGGAGCGCTGACACCATGCCTCGCAAGGTGCCGCAGCGGATGTGTGTCGCCTGCCGGACCATGAAGGCGAAGCGGGAGCTGATCCGGGTCGTGCTCGGCCAGGACGGCAACGTCACAATGGATGCAACAGGCAAAAAACCAGGCCGCGGCGCCTATGTCTGCCGCAGCCGCACCTGTATCGCGCAAGCTGTCCGGGCCCATCGCCTGGACAAGGGATTGAAAACAGCCGTGGGAGCGGATGTGATCGATCAGCTGATCGAAGAAATGGAGGCTCTGCCGGAACATGAACCGACAGACACGGACTATAAGTAAAACGCCGATGCCTGGCGCCGACCCGCTGGCGGTTTACCGCCTGCTAGGCCTTGCCCGGCGCGCCGGCCGTGTCATTTCCGGCACGGAGGCGGTCCATAAAGCGATTCGCCAGCACCAGGCACGCCTCGTCATTCTGGCCGAGGATGCGGCAGAACGGACCATCCGCCAGGTGCAGCAGGCTGCTGAGAACAGCCATGTTCCGGTTGCTGTCTTTGGCGACAAGCAGCAGATCGGGCACTGGACAGGCACCATGAACAGGGCCGTCATCGCGGTCGTCGACACGCATTTCGCTTTGCGGCTCCAGGAACTGGCAGGCCAGGTGGCTGCCGTCCGGCAAGAAGCATGAATGAAAACGGGCCCCGGCCTGTAAAGCATAGTGGAGGAACAGGAAAGGTATTATGGTAAAAAGAGAAGATCCCGGATCCGGCTTGAGAGCAGGATTTGTCCGCGGCGACGGCCTGATGCAGCAACCGCGCAAAAAGGAAAAGCCCAGGCAAAAAGAGGAAGAACCGGAAATCGTGAAACAGCCACCGATACCCGAACCGGTTCATGAGCCTGAAGAGCCGGCCGGCCCGACGCTGACCATGCAGGGTGTTTCCGGCAAGATGATCACCGGCGTGGTTAAGGTCGTCAAGAAGGTCAGGCGCCCTGCGGACGAACCGCAGGAGACCGAGCCTGCCAAACCGGAACAAGCGCCGGAACAAGCCGAGGTCAAGACCGGGAAACCGGCCGAACCTCTGGCTGTGCCGATGCCCGTGCAGCCAACGGCTGCCGAGGCGCCCGCACCTGCGCCGGCTGAAAAGCCTGAACCGGCGGAAAAACCGGTTCAAGCAGAAAAACCCGCGCCTGTGGCGGAGAGGCCCGCACCTGTGGTGAAACCCGCACCCGTTTCGGAAAGGCCCGCGGTCCAGCCCCAGCCCCGGCCTGTTCAACCGGCTCAACCGTTACGCCCGCAGGGAGAACGGCCGTCCTTCGACCGTGGCCCGCGGCCTGCCCCCGGCCGGCCAGCCGCACCGGGACCGATCGGTCCTGGCGCGCGTCCGCCGCGCGGCCCGCAAAGCGGCCAGTATCTCAACCGGTCTGCCGGTCAGCCTGCCCGCCCGCCGATGAACCGCGGCCCTGTCGGCGGCTTCGATAAAGACGATGACGCGTCCGCAGCGCGGCCCGGCACAAGCCAGCGCCCGACGGCGCCCCGCAGTGCTCCCCCGCGCGGCCGTCTCAAGATTCCTGGCGTGCCGGAGGAAGTAATCAAGGAGAAACCGGCTGAGACGCGCAGCTTCAAGGCGCCCAGGCGCGAAGACAAACCTGAGAGCCGCGATGTTCGCAAGGACACCGTGAAGACGCCGGCCGCTGTCAAAGACAAGCACCGCACGCTCAAAAAGCAGGCTCAGGAACTGTCAGGGAAACCGGTTTCGGATGCCCTCTCGGACGAAGTGATCCTGGATACGATTTATAAGGAGCCGGCCAAGTCGTCCCGTTCACGCGGCGGACGCAATTCACGGCGCAATCAGCGCCAGCCGTCGCGCATGGTTCGCGCCGTTCTGACCCATGTCAAGTTACCGGCCACCCTGACGGTCAAGGAATTTGCCGAGGCGATCAAGAAGACCGCGGCGGAAGTGATCAAGAACCTGATGAAGCTGGGCATCATGGCCTCGCTCAACCAGGAGATCGATTTCGATACCGCAACCCTGATCGCCGCCGAATACGGCATCACGACGGAGCAGCTGGTGGAGGTCACGGAAGAAGACATCCTGTTTGACGACTCCGAAGACGCCGATGAAGTTCTCGTGGCGCGTCCGCCTGTTGTGGTGGTCATGGGCCACGTCGACCATGGCAAGACGTCGATCCTCGACCGGATCCGCTCCGCCTCGGTTGCCAGCGGCGAAGCCGGCGGCATCACGCAGCATATCGGCGCCTATACTGTCAGCGTCAAGAACCGCCAGATCACGTTCCTTGACACCCCGGGCCACGAGGCGTTTACCACCATGCGTGCCCGCGGCGCCCAGGTTACGGATATCGCCATCCTCGTGGTTGCCGCCGATGACGGCGTAATGCCCCAGACGGTTGAAGCGATCAACCACGCCCGCGCGGCAAACACACAAATTGTTGTGGCGATCAACAAGATCGACCTGCCCGGGGTCAACATCGACCGCGTCCGCCAGGAACTGGCCACGCACGATCTGATTCCCGAGGATTGGGGCGGTTCCACCGTCATGGTTCCGGTTTCCGCCAAGACCGGTGCAGGCATGGACGAGCTGTTGGAAATGGTCCTGTTGACGGCGGACCTGATGGACTTGCGTTCCAATCCGGAAAAGCAGGCCAAGGGTACGGTCATCGAAGCCAAGCTGGACAAGAACCGCGGTCCCGTGGCCACCGTGCTGGTGCAGCGCGGTACGCTCCATACGGGTGATACGCTGGTGACCGGTTCGATTTTCGGCCACATCCGGGCCATGACCGACGACCGCGGCAAGCCCGTCAAAGAAGCCGGTCCCTCGATTCCGGTCGAGGTGCTCGGACTGCAGGAAGTGCCGGAAGCCGGTGAGCTGTTCTACGCGGTCACCGATGAGAAGGTGGCCCGCAGCCTGGCCGATCGGCGCCGCGCCCAGCAGCGTGAGCAGCAACTGCGCGCCAGCTCGCGCATGACGCTCGATTCGCTGTTCAGCCAGATGGCGGCCGGCGAGGTCAAAGACCTGAACATCATTGTCAAGGCCGATGTCCAAGGCAGCGTCGAGGCGGTGCGCCAGTCACTCGAGAAGCTGGCAACCAAGGAAGTGCGCGTCAATGTCATTCATGGCGCGGTCGGTGCGATCACCGAGACGGACGTGCGCCTCGCCGAGGTGTCCAACGCCATCGTGATCGGCTTCAATGTCCGCCCGGCGGCCAATGTCGCCGAGCTGGCCGACGAAGTCGGCGTCGACTTGCGCATGTACCGTATTATTTACCAGGCCATCGAAGATATCGAAGCGGCCATGAAGGGTATGCTCAGCCCGAAGATGAAGGAAGTCGTCCTGGGCCATGCCGAAATCCGCCAGGTCTTCCGCGTCAGCGGCGTCGGCAGTGTCGGCGGCAGCATGGTGACGGACGGCAAGATCATCCGCTCCTGCGAAGTCCGGGTGGTGCGCGACGGCATCGTCGTCCACGAAGGCCGCCTGGCATCGCTGCGCCGTTTCAAAGACGACGTGCGCGAAGTGGCGGCGGGCTACGAATGCGGCATCGGGCTTGAGCGTTTCAACGATATCAAGGAAGGCGACGTGATCGAAGCCTTTGAGATGCAGGAAATTGAGGGAGGCTGATCAGGTTGCAGCGCGCAAACCGGGTCGGCGATGAAATCCGCAAGGTGATCGCCGACCTGATTCAAAACGAGATTAAGGACCCGCGCATGCCGGAACTGGTTTCTGTTGTTGCGGTTGATGCGTCGCGGGACTTGTCCCACGCCCGGATCTACATCAGTGTCATGGGCGATGAAGAGGCCCGGAAAAATTGTGCGGCCGCCCTGCGTTCAGCCTCGGGCTATATTCGCCGCGAGGTCGCATCCAGGATCCGGCTTCGCGTCGCGCCAGAACTGCATTTCCAGTTCGACGACTCGATCGAGCGCGGCATCCGGATCTCCCGCCTGATCGACGAAGCGCTGGGCGAACCGGACCGCCAGACGAAACAGAAGACGGATCATGAAGCAGAAGATTGACCGGCTGTCTGCCCGTTTGCTGAGCCTTAGCGGCCGGCAGGAACGGGTCGACTTGTTCCCCCATGTCAATGTGGACGGCGACGCTCTGGGCTCGGCGCTGGCTTTGCTGCTTGCGCTCGAAAAACTGTCGGTAACGGTGCGATTGCCCCTCGATGAACCGGTTCCGCCCAAGCTCGATTTTCTGCCGGCCCTGGCGAAAATCAGCCCGGTCGACACCAGCGGCACCGGATGGATGATGCAGCCTGAAAAGACGATCGCCCTGCTCCTGGACTGCGCGGATCCGCAGCGAACCGGACAGCGCGAGGCAGGCTGTGTCCTGGCTGAGGAACGCTGGGTTCTGGATCACCACATCGCCCGCAGGCCGCTTCACGAGACGGATCTGGTCGATACCCGCGCCGCCGCCTGTGCGGAACTGGTCTACGACCTTCTGCTCAGCCTCGAAGCCAAGTCCGGGACCCGCCTTCTGGGTCCGGACGAAAAAACGCTCTTGATGGCCGCTCTGATCTCCGATACAGGCGGTTTTGTCTATTCCAACACCTCCGCGCGCAGTTTTACGATCGCGTCCGAGCTGATGCACCGCGATCTGGACCTAAGGCAGATCACCTACCGCCTGTTCCACCAGTCCAGCCAGGCGAAGCTGCGCCTCAAAGGCTATTTTTGCACCAAGGCCCGCTTCAGCTACTCGGATCGTGTCGTGTCTGCATCGGTCGATCCGGCTACGCTGGATCGCTTCCAGGCGACCGACGACGATCTGGACGGCATGATCAACGAGCTCAAAAATGTCGCCGGCGTCGACCTGGCGATGATTTTGCGCATGCAGGCAGACGGGCAGATTAGGGTCAATCTGCGCACGAGCACGGCGGTCGACGCCTCGCAGCTGGCCGCCCGGTTCGGCGGCGGCGGCCATCCGCGCGCGGCCGGCATGACCCTGGCGGGTTTGTCACTGGCCGAAGCCGAAAAATTGCTTCTCGAGAAGGCAGGTGACGCGCTGTCAACGCCTTGCGCCTGACATCCGGCGGTATCCTCCTGGTCGACAAGCCGCGCGGCTGGACATCGTTCGATGTTGTCGCAAAACTGCGCGGTGTTTTGGGTATCCGCAAGATCGGACATACCGGAACGCTCGACCCCTTTGCCGACGGACTGCTTCCGGTGTGCTTCGGCCGGGCCACCCGCCTGATCCAGTATATGGAATCGCAGGACAAGACCTATCGGGTTACTGTCGCGTTCGGACGCACGACAGACACCCTCGATCTGACGGGCCAGACGACGTCTGTCCATCGGCTGACAGATGCCGAACGCGCGCTGTTATTATCTGACAACTTTGCCCCGGTGCGACAGGCCGTGGCCAATCTGACAGAGATCAAAAGCCAGGTGCCGCCGCTCTATTCTGCGGTCAAGGTCGATGGCCGGCCGCTTTACCGCTATGCCCGCCAGGGACAGGAGGTCACCCGCGAACCCCGCCCGGTTCGTATCTATGAGGCTGTTCTGGAGCATGTCGCGCTGCTCGAACACGTACAGGCGGTTATCCGTGTGCGCTGTTCGAAGGGCACGTATATCCGCAGCCTGTGCGAAACCATGGGAGAGGAGACCGGCTGGGGCGCGCATGCGCAGGCCCTGCGCCGGACCGGGGCAGGACCCTGGACCGACAGCCAGGCGATCGGACTCGGCGAGCTGGCCGAGCATCTGTCCGGCTGCCCTGATTTCGAATGCCGGCTGACCCGTCTCGAGGCGGAACAATGGCTGGTTTCTCCGGCAGACGCCCTGCCGGACTGGCCGGTTCTGGATCTGGAGCGTGGGCAGGCCGAAGCCCTGGTCAGGGGACAGCCGGTTTCCCTGGCGGCCGATCCGGGATCGGACCGCTGCCTGCTGGCCTGGAACGGCCGCCTGGCGGCCATCGCGCGATGTCCATCACAGCAAGCGGATGCCTGG
>Ga0123330_1004575_pt1 | contig 10650 bp, 14 predicted proteins | sample BioC13SIPDNA_2_FD_89704 | JGI IMG/M metagenome (GOLD analysis project Ga0123330, IMG submission 89704) | Anaerobic biogas reactor microbial communites from Washington, USA - Biogas_R2_A C13 SIP DNA | ecosystem: Engineered > Bioreactor > Anaerobic > Unclassified | place: Washington, USA... | reverse complement strand
GCCGGTATGGCCGGCCTTCACCGAGAGGATCACCTGCTTGGGCTTAGGCGCCGCCTCGTCGAAGAAACGGATCCGGCCGTCGATGCCCTTGTCGGCGCCCTTCTTCTGCTCGGTCACGCGGGCGCCCACCAGGCCCAGGGCCCAGGACTGGAACTGGAAGGGGTCCTCTTCGGCGAGCTGCTTGGCACCGGAGAGGTCAGTGGGCTCTCCAATCACCTGGTAGTCCTTGCCGGCCACGACCTTGTGTTCGTCGAGCAGGCGGAACTTGATGAGGTTGATGGATAGATGGGTGATGTCAATGCCGATCCACTGGCGACCCAGCTTCTGAGCGGCAGAGACAGCCGTGCCGCAGCCGCAGAAGGGATCCAGCACCACGTCGCCCTTGGTACTAGAGGCGCTGATAATACGTTCGAGGAGAGCCTCGGGCTTCTGGGTAGGGTAGCCGAGGCGCTCGGCCGCCTGCGCACCAATCGGCGGAATGTCATCCCAAACGTTCGCTACCACAACACCCTTCTGCTCAGCCAAGTAACGTTTCAGGCGCGGCCGCTTCGTCAGATCATACTTGCCAGCCTTATCCTTCGGGTAGTAGATACGCTCATCGGCGTCGAGCGCGCTCATGGTCTCCCTCTGGTAGCGCCAACCCATAGCTGGGCAGGGGAATCCCTTCCACTCATACATCATGTTGGGCCGAGGGTTCGGGCTCGCCATGTTGTCCAGAGTGTAAGGCCCGCGCCCATCCTCGTCGTCGTGGCGGTAGAACTTGTTCAGGTATTCCTGTGAATGGGCCGTGTACTGGGTATGGAACTTAGCCCGACTCGTCTTGCCGTAGAACAACAAAGCGTCTGCGACATCAGGGAACTTGACCCTGGCATCGTTATGCGTGTTAGTACGCCGCCAGGTGATCTCGTTGCGAAAGCTCTCCGGTCCGAATATGGCGTCCATCAGCAGCTTCAGATAGTGGCTGGCCGTGGGATCACAGTGCAGATAGATGCTCCCGGTCGGCTTCAGCACCCTTCGTAGCTCCACCAGCCGCGGGGCCATCATGGCCAAGTAGGCCATCATGTTGCTCTCACCCAGCAGGGTCCGGAACGCGATAAGCGCCTGCCCCACCTGCCCGCCGATCTCTGTCACCGTCTCCTGGTACTCCCGCTCGGCCTCCTGGTCCCAACGCCAGGTATCTTCGAATGCCTTGATCTGGGCAGCGGCCCGGGAGCCGTCCTGCTCAGCAAACAGGACGTTGTAGGTGGCGTTGGAGTTGAAAGGCGGGTCCAGATAGACGAGATCGACCGTCTCATCCTTCAGGTACCGCCAAGGACATCCAGGTTGTCGCCGTAGTAGAGAGTGTTAGTCATCTCTGAGAAGTCTCAGAACTGGGCACGGGCTCGAACTTCAAGTCCGAGAAGGTCACAGCAGGTAGCTGAACCGGGCCCCAGGCTCCGCGGCTGGTGGCCATGAAGACGTGCTCGCGAGCCGCTGAGTACAACATGGACGCCCCGTTGACACCAATGAGCCGCGGTAGATCAGCGTTCTTCAAGGCAGAAGGCTGAACCGAGAAGAGCCCGATCATATCGACGTCAATTCGATAGGGAGGGGGACTCTGTCCCCTCTTGGGTCTTACGCGGATCTCGAGCGTGAGCTTCCAGAGCCTTTCGTCCTGGCTGTTCTGCGCAAGCTGAGTTATCTTCGACGTGTACCGCGCCTCGCTGTCGTCGTCATTCGGATCATGTTCATCCAAGGTCTGGACCAGCAGACGGCGTACGGTGAGTTGATCAAGCGACAAGAAGGCTGGTCTCATCAGATGCCTCAAGAGGTTCGGTTTCAAGATCGTTTTCGCTCACTCGGTAGTCAGAGCGGAGAGTCGCATCCTCAGGAAAATACAGTAGATCCTTCCACGTGGTGACGCTGTGGCGAGGGGCAAGGTGGATCCGCACCCGATGGTCCAAGGCCATACCAAGGGTAGTCATAGTGCCGATCGTGAAGTTGCTCTCGGCGCGCAGAACCTGAGTGACGTACGCCGGAGACTTGCCAATGCGTCTGGCGAGTTCGGCGCGCGAGATTCCCTTCTCCTCCATCAGGCGGTAGAGATCCTCGGCGAAATCCAGGATCGCGTCTTGCCGCCAGTATTCGGGATGCTCCTCAGCGGCTTCGAAGAGCTGCCTGAAAGTCCTTTCCTCACTCATGAATCCAGAATCTCCAATTCCCCGTTGTGTTTCGCTTCGAAGTACAGTTTCCTTGCCCGACACGCCCGTTCCTTCTGACCGTGGCCGATCTTCTGGCTCTGCTTCGGGTAGGCATGAGAACAGATGATGACTCGACCCGCGTCGTAGAAGAAAAGAACCCTCAGCCCCGATTTTCTGAGTTCATAGATGTCATCGCCGAGATCTCGCGAGAGTTCCCTATTTCCAGATAGCCCGTGCTCCGCAGTCCGCGCGATGAGTGCCAGCATGTTGCGGGCGGCTTTCCCAGTCGGGCAGGCGGAATCTCCAAGAAAATCAAGAAGCTGACACCCTCCCCGCTCGTCACAGACGGCTAGTATCGTCCATCTGACTTTTCGGACGTATCGTAGCTTCATGTTAACTCAGAACTTAACATTGTCAAGCACGAACGCAAGAAGACCGTCCCGTCATTCGGGTCAGATAAGTCGGTCCTTCATTCAAGAGGCTGCGGATTCCCAGGGCAGTATTGAAGCAGCCACTCACACCCTATACGATATCAAGTAGCCTCGCCAGGGATAGTATCCCCGGTCCGACAGCCCCTCGGAAGAGGGGCTGTTTCTTATCCGTCAGTGAGCCGGACTCCATCCGTTATGCCCCCACATAAGGTTATTGACTTCAGCAAATACCTTTATAGCGGCACGACTGAGACTCAAGAGCTCGAGCTCAGACTTCGGTTCAAAGGCGCACGACTCACCGCGATGGACGAACTGGTTGCGACGCTGCCTCAGGCGCTCCCAGTCCGCAGCGAAGGACCTCTCGCCCAGTCCACGTGAAACGGTGCGGTAGTCGACTCCGGTGATGGCTTTGATCATCTTCAACCGCCGTTCGACGCCCAAATCGGAATCGAGTACAGCGTCCATGATCCTGTGGTTGTCTGGCGTACATCCCCCAACGCTATCGATTGCTGACGCCAGGAGAAACTCAGTCATGGACTCGAGGGCGATCGTAACAAGCATGCCCATGGTAGCCATATCCTCGTAATCTTCCGGATTCTGAGCGAAAGCCTTGTCCAGTAGCAGTTCCGCGGGACCGCCTGGCCAAGGCAGCCCGGACCTGGAGCCACAGTTGGGGCACGGAGACCTCGCCTCATCCCAAGGGTTCCAGCCCTCGACGACGAGCCGGCAGTCCTGACACTCACCCCAAACAAACAGCGATTCGAGTTTGTCCATCAGGTCGGGAGCGGAACGGCCTGCGGTAGCAGACGTTGCTTTGGTGTTTGGCTCCAAGTCCGTCCGTCGAGTTCACGCCCCGCCTTCTTCTTGTTGAGCCCGCCCCATTGCTTGAAGAAGAAGGGCACATCGGCCGCATTGCACTGATCCCGGACGTCTCTAGCCCACTCCGGATCCATCGGACGCGCATTTGAGCCCGACTCGCCACCGACTATGACCCAACCAATGTCCTGCAGGTTTAGATCTGGTAGGGTCCCCAGCAATGGTTCGCAGGACAGGAACTTGACTCGCGCTCTCGTTTCCCGCAGGTAGTCAATGCGTGAAACATAGTCCTGCCGCTCCACCGTGACACCCATCCAGACGTTGTCCGGCCATTCGATGCTGTCGTTCAGCTCCAACAGCCGTTCGGCCCGCTTGGTTAGCACCTGAAAACGGTGCCAGGAGGCCTCACGCATGGTCTCAAAGACATCCTGCACGAACTCCTCGGGTATGTCCTCGTGGAACAGATCACTCATCGAGTTCACGAAGATGGTGCTGGGTTTCTTCCATTCGAGAGGGAGACACAGTCTCTCAGGGTGGAGTGTGACTTCGAAGCCGTTGACATAGGCGGGCTGTCCCATCGCCTGAAGGCGTAGGGCCATACGCTCCGCGTAGCAGTGCCGGCATCCAGCGCTGATCTTAGTACAGCCGGTGACCGGATTCCACGTCGATTCGGTCCACTCTATCGCGGACTTAGCCATTCATCCTCCCTTCCCTGCGCGCTCCGAACATATGTTTGTATTCTACCTGATCTGCCAGCTATCCTGTCGCCCGGCTTGGCTCAGAGAAGCGACTGTTGTCCGCTTAAGCGCTTCTTGAGGCAGCTACTCATGATCGTCGTCCCTACCTGATGATCCGTCGCGAATACGAGTGTGTACAGGGTTCGACCTCTTTCGCCATGAGACAGGATGTGCCGATGGATGGGTGGTTCGACGTAACCAAGCTCGGTTGTCAGAAGGTTCTCGTATGTCCGCGCGAGGGCTTCGATTAATTTGGGCCCCCGGAGTGGCGGCGTGGCAGTTACAACTTGCCTCCACGCCTGCGAGGTACCGAATACGCGATCAAGGACCCGGTCATGTTGGACGCCTCCCTTGCAGGGAAACAGCCGAGCCAAGACCATACCTGTCGGCAGCAGGATCAGGAGCTCCGGCTTTCGTTTCCTCCTTGGGTTTGCCCGCGCTATCTGTCTCAGAGTCTCGAACTCCAGTTGGTTTGCTGTCTGGTCCATGAAGATGAGTACGGGAAGCCACGGCTGCAGATCGCCAACGATGCCCGGGACAATGGCATTCGCATCACCCTGCAGGATCCTTACGTGGGTGCCCAAACTGAGACTCTTCAAAGCGGCGATGTGCTCCAGCTCTGTGTCGATCAAATACACCGCGGAGAAGGCTGAAGCTGCAGCTATCTGGGGTGACCCGGCGAAGAGACCACCGCTGTGGACATCTTGATTCCAGCCGGGGCCCGCAAAACCATCGATGAAGCATCCGCCGTCGGCTCTCTTACAGGCAACCGTGAAGCCCCGTACGTATGCCTCTAGCAGCATGAGCTTCTCGCGCGACCACTTGCCGCTTGCCCGAGCTGCCAATGCGCTCTGGGTCATGTCCCGTCGGTTCGCGATCAAAGCGCTACCTCCACACCGATCTCACTTCTGTAGCTGCGTTCCCGATACCTGTTCTCCACGACCGTCACTTCACCCTCCCCGTCCCCTCACCGCGCCTGCACGATCGCCCGATAGGCAAGAAGGATTCCCAGCCACACCGCCCCGACCCAGAGAGCAGCGCTGAAGATCTGGTTGAGAATCACCACAGGCATGATCGGGGAAATGAAAGTTTCCACCCCCCGCTCCATGAGGGCGGCGTTGCCGATGACCGCCATCGCGACAACGACGAGCGGCGGCCACAGGGAAGGCAGTCTCTTCTTTGGCGCTTCGGTCAGAACGTTCGCTGGCTCACGATTCATGGGGCCCCCTTGGTCTTCCGTCTTGTCGCAATGCTTTCAGATGCGGTACTACGTCGTCGCCAGGATCAGCTCGATGTCCTCCGGCTCAATCAGCCCCTCACCGCCTACTCCAGGCACTCGGGTCTGAGCACCGTCTCTTCCAACAAACGCCGGATCTCAGCCAAGTCCATTCGGTAGCCGGTGTTTCGTCGAAGCTCTTTGCGTATCGACTCGATCACGGCATCGGACCGCAGCACGTCTCCTAGAGACTTCGGCGAGGTAGCTCGCTTGGTCTTCCACAGCTCATCAATCTGGTTCTTCTTCATGGCTTCGCGGCTGAGGTACAAGAGGGCCGCGGCCTTGCTGGCCGCAGTCTCTGGTCCGAGTAGATCTACCGAGAAGAGCAGCTCGTTCACAAGAGGGACCGTGGTCGACAGGTGATAGACGTGCCATTCGGCGCCATTGGTCAAGATCATCCACTCGACACCCTCGTTAGCTGCGTAGGATTGAACCTGTCTCAGCTGCTTTGCCCCGAGTTTGATGTTCGTTCTTTTGACCTCGATGAAGGCCACCATCTCTCCGTCAATACGGATGCCGAAGTCGGCGAACTCACCTTTCACGCGGTATTCCGTGGTCAGATCCGTGTACTTGTCATAGCCAAGCCCATCGCAAAGGAAGTCGGTCACGAGAAGTCTGGTGTCGCCTTCGTTGGCATCCCGGGCTGCCAGGTCGCCAAGAGGCCTCGAGTACTTCTTGATGGCAAGTCTCAGTCTTTCGATGGCGTTCTGCTCCCACTTCGGCCGCTCACGCTTCTTCGCGGTCGACTCCGGCACGCTTGTCACCTGGACGCCATCAGGCTCTGAACTCACGACAGGCCCTCCTCCTAATCGGTTGTCTTGTCCCCCTCCGGTCTACCCCGATATTTCTTCCCCGCCAGTATCAACTCAATATCCTCCAGCTCGACGAGCCTCTCCGCCATAGCCTCCCGCACCAGCTGCTGAGCCCCTGCGGTCTTCCATCCGGCGTGCGCGCTACTATGGACGAACATTTGTTCGTGGGCCGAAGGAACCAAGAGTGATCTGCCGCGTGGGCAAGAACCTTGGCGGGGGCCTTTGGCGGCAGAGCCGGCCGCGGACGCTACAAGCATCCGTCAGACCCCGAGGGGAGAATGGGCCGCAGTGTTGGCCGCAGTGTTCCAACTGAACAGGAAGAGGGGTGAAGCGTCGTGCAACGTTGGTTGTCTGATCTGCTCGTACTACTCGCCATTTTACTACTGCGGCTCGCCGCTGCGGTTACGTCGCGTCCGTTGCGGGCTGCCTCGTTACGGGCGACCATCGGCACTCTTCGCCTGCTCGGCTAGGTCGGCCGCGTACGCCATGATCTGATCGTAGAACGCCTCGTCGAGCTCGGGGTTGTCGTTGAACGCCAGCCCTATCTGGTAGAGGCGGTATTCTCTCCAATAGGTCAGCGGCACGCCTAGCGCGTCCGACAGCCTCCTCAGCGTGTCCAACGAACTCGCGCTGAACTCCCGGCCGCGATCGCCCTTGGTCCAACGCGTCAGAGTGCTGGAGCTGAGACCAGCCGCGGCCCACACGTCGGTCTGAGTCATACCGCGTGCCGCGATCAACTCCGTCAGAGCTTCGGGTAGTGGCTTCATGGCGCGTTCTTCGAGCATAAGCCCAGTTTAGGCCACATGTGACAAGTCGGCCTTGACATATGTGGCAGACAGCGGTAGCGTTTGGTCTGTCACATATGGCAGAGAGGACTGAAACGTTGCCCAAACTGGCTGAATTGATGAAGGAGCGCGGCCTAAGCGCTCGGGATCTGGCCACTCAGGCGCAGATACCGGAGCGCACTGTCTACCGTCACGTCCGGGGTGATGTGACTCCCAATCTGTTACAGGCCGCTGCATATGCCAGAGCCCTCAAGTGCCGTGTTGACGACCTTCTGGGGGACCCGGAGGAGGCGGCTTGACGATGACCCCCGAGGAGCGCATCCGCAAGGCCAACGACATCGTCATGCGCGGGGCATACCGCAAGTACCTGCGCGAACGCGGCCTGGAGCTCGGTCTGCGGGGCCTCCCCGTACCGATCGGGACCCGTGAGCGCTCGCGCGTCCCCCTAGAGCCACTACGTGTTGCGCCGGGAGAGGCCCAGGTCGCCGCCACAGCCGTGTGCCATGCAGGCTGCGGAAGCGCGGCCATCCCCGGCAGCGAGAGCGCGATTCCATCCGGCCGCGTGATCTCGCAGACCCCTCGCCGGCTCCTCAATCCAGCAGCGGGTCTGAGGCATAGAACACCCTCTCCATTCAAGTCGTCATCGAGAAGACCGAGGCCTTTGCGGGGTACCCGCCTCGCGAGATATGCTGTGACCTGTAGCAACATGGACTAGGGAATCCAGAGTTTGTCTTCTTCGCCCAGCAGTCGATCCGCCTCTCGACCTGAACACCCCCGACTCTACTACGGATGGGTGATGCTGGGTCTGTGTCTAATCCTGCTGACCATGACCTACGGCATCCGTTTCTCCTTTGGGGTCTTCTTCCAGCCACTGCAGGAAGATTTCGGCTGGACCCGCGCGGTCACCTCGACCGTCTTTTCGGCCTACATGCTGCTGGGCGCCGTCTTTGCGGTGCTGTGCGGCTGGATCGCCGACCGCTACGGTCCCCGCATCGTCTTTCTGGCTATGGGATTCCTGGCTGCTCTGGGATTGGGGCTTTCTAGCCGGGTGGATTCGTTCTGGCAGCTTCTGCTGAGCTATGGCCTACTGGTATCGGCGGGTAACGGCGCGACGTACCCCCTCGTTGCTTCTCTCGCCAGCCGCTGGTTCAAAGAGAGACGGACGCTGGCGCTGGCCATATCCACTTCCGGGGTGGGGCTGGGGTCGTTTCTGTTCCCGCCGTTCAGCTCGCTCACCATCGACAGTTACGGATGGCGGACATCCTTTCTGATCCTGGCGGCCTTGTCCCTGGTCATCACCACCACCTGTTCGCTACTGCTGAGGCGCCATCCGTCGGAGAGGGCTCTTCCATCGGAAGAGATGGGGCCGTATCAAGGGGGTTCCACCCCGAATGCGGGAGTCGGAGGGATCTCCGGCGATTTCTCTCTGAGCCGCGCGATGAAGACCCGCAGTTTCGCCCTCATCGGCGCCATATGGTTCTTCTACTCGCTGTGCCTGTTCATGGTCATCGCACACCTGGTTCGCTATGCCATCGATCTCGGGGTAGAGCCGCTCCAGGCGGCCTCGGTCATGAGCATCATGGGGATAACCAGCATTCCCGCCCGCATCAGTGCCGGCATACTGGCCGACCGGTTCGGGCGAAGGTGGGTGGCCATCGTCTGCGCCGCGGTCATGGCCGTCAGCATGCTGTGGCTGACGCTGTCCTCCGGCGCGTTCATGTTGTACGTCTTTGGGGCTGTGTTCGGAGCAGCCTATTCAGGACTGGGGCCGTCCACCAACGCCATAGTCGGCGATACCTTTGGAGTGCGCCATCTGGGTAGCATCATGGGGGCCCTGGAGGTCGCCTGGGTCTCTGGAGCAGCCGTCGGGCCGGCCCTGGCCGGATATGTGTTCGACTCCACCGGCAGCTACAACGCGGCTTTCAATCTGGCGGTGGGGGCCTCCTTGGTGATCGTGGTCCTCGTCGTAGTGGTGACGAGGCCTCAGAGTAAGGACACCAGTCCAACCGTCGGAGAGATCTCGGGCTGAGGGCAGCCGGCGCCTAGATCTCTGAGGTACATGTTGATCCAGGCTGCGACGCAAGAGGACAGGTGGCCGGACTGCCTACTCCGCTCGGTCGACACAAATGATGCGATCGTCTCCAGACCGGGGGTCGCCGCGCCCGTCGAAGTTGCTGGTGCCGACATATAGTGCGCCCTCGGGGCCTTGGGCCACGGCGCGCAGGCGTCCGAACTCTTCATCGAACAGGATCTGTTCATCAGCAACCGTGAGGAAGTCCGCTTCATCTGTAGGAACAAGCACTCGAAGATCGCTCTCCTTCAGAGTGACAAACACAAGGGCACCTGTAAGCTCGCTCAGCATAGCCCCCGAGTAGAAGAGAGTCCCGGCCGGGGCAATGGTGGGGCTCCAGGTCATGACAGGGTCGATGAAGCCGGCCCGATTCACCCGGCCGCGCAGGTTCGGCCACCCGTAGTTGCCGCCCATCTGCAGCTTGTTGATTTCGTCGTCACTGGAGGGTCCATGCTCAGTGACATACGCCTGTCCGGTGTGGGGGTGAAAGGTCAGCCCCTGGGGGTTGCGATGGCCGAGCGTGAAGATAAGTGCGAAGGGGTAGGGCTGAGTCTCATAGGGATTGCCTGGAGGGACCTTCCCGTCCGTCGTCATACGGAGGACTTTGCCGGCAAGTGAGTCCGGACGCTGGGCTAGATCACCCTTCCCGGAGTCACCTGTTGTCACCCAAAGGTAGCCGTCAGGACCAAAGGCGACCCGGCTTCCGTTATGGATTGAACCGGCCGGAATGCCGTCCACAAGGATCGTCTCACTGTCCAGCCCGGGGGTGGGGCCGTCAAGGCCGGTGATGGTGAACCGACTGACCCGGTTCAGGGCATTCCCATCCTCACTGTAGGTGTAGCTGACATAAACGTTAGAGGACTCCGGAAAATCAGGGTCCAGTGCCAGGCCCATGAGGCCGCCTTCTCCATCCGCCAAGACCGCAATATGGCCTATCTCGGTTGTGGTGCCGGATCTCACCTCGGCCAGAAGTACGCGGCCCTGCCTCTCGGTTATGAGCAGCCGTCCATCAGGGATGAATCGCATTTCCCAGGGTATGCGCAAATCATCTATCACGGTTGTGGCACGATACCCGCCGGGATACCCGGCGGCGGTAACAGAAGACGTGGTTGATGCGGTGACAGAAGACGTGGTTGAAGATGAGGAAGCGCTCTCCGAAGATGTTCCGTCCAGACTGCTGCTGGGGACGCTACTCTTCGGCCCACGCTCCCCTATGTCGCAGCCGTTGACCATCAACGCCAGCGACAACAAGAAGGCACACATCACCGCTGATCTCATCATGTTCACAAACACAAACGAGCTCGTCTCTTCCGTGCATTCCAAACACGCCTGGTGCTTCTTTACCCACCCAGAGCCGTCGCCATGTGCCGGTGGCGTGCTTTCCTAAACGGCAGGCCATGCAGAATCACTCTGACAGCCAACCCAGACGCCGGAGTGCCCCCTAGATGTGTCTGCCGTTCGCAGACGGGGGAACCCGGGGCTGGCGCCGGAAGGTAGCCAGGTCGCGACGCCCAAGCCATAGTGCCCGGTCGAGTTGATTGT
>Ga0123330_1004559_pt1 | contig 10681 bp, 13 predicted proteins | sample BioC13SIPDNA_2_FD_89704 | JGI IMG/M metagenome (GOLD analysis project Ga0123330, IMG submission 89704) | Anaerobic biogas reactor microbial communites from Washington, USA - Biogas_R2_A C13 SIP DNA | ecosystem: Engineered > Bioreactor > Anaerobic > Unclassified | place: Washington, USA... | reverse complement strand
GTGAACACGCCGCTGCCCGGCAAGGAACTCGAAAAGCTGCGACTATGCGTTAGGCGTAACCGGCCCTACGGTGACGAGGCGTGGCAGCAGCGCACGGCCGCGCGGCTGGGCTTGCCGCACACAATGCGCGCCGAAGGCCGGCCGCGGAAGGAGTTGGCCGGTGAGCGCGCCGGTCACGGCGGAAACTAGCGCTAGTTTGTGCGCCGATGCGGTTGCCTTCGCGGATAGCTGCTGCCTTTTGCCCACTCCCCCGCTATTGGCGCGCAGCCACGCATAATCCGCGCAGTCCGGCTCAAAGCTGATACCTTAGGGCTGATAGCTTCATAGAATCTCTAGCAAAACCGCGCCCGCGCGCAGAAAGGCCCTGCATGAATCTGTCATTCTTAATTGCCGCCTTCCACGCCCTATCTTCTGCTAATCACCTGTCTCCTGTTCACCTGTCTCCTGCTCTCGCGCCGCGCGTTATCGGCACTTTGCCAAAACCGAGCGCGCATACCTTGGCAATATGGCAACCTGCCCCTGGCGCAACCCAAACGCGGCTTTTATCGGTCAAAACGGAAACCACTTGGCAATCTGGCAAACTGGCGTTCCGGCCCCTGCTGTCTCGTCGCAAAATTATCGGCACATTATCAGAATCGAGTGCACAATGCATGAGCACCTGCGCACCTGCCCCTGGCGCTCCCTCGCACCACGTTTTTATCAGACGCATGATCATCTGCTTGATCACCTGCCCCATGAACCCGCCGGAACGCCGGTCTTGTCGCACCGCCTTGATCGCCACGCGTCCCCCGCCTCCCGCCCTTGTTGCCTCGCCGCCTGCTCTTCGTAATCATCTATGGCGGAACCCCCGTTACGCCCAGCGGACGGGCTGTCTATGCCCAGGAGACGGGCTATGTCTGTAATCCAGCAGAAAGTTAACCGCGCACGCCAGCGTCTGATGGCCGACGTAATCCTCGACCGCGCCGCGTTTGCCCTCCTGATCGCCACCGGCCTGTGGGTGCTCGTCTTTCTGGTCGAACGCGCCTTCGTCCTCCACATTCCGATCTGGACCAGCGCCTGGCTCGCCCTGACCCTGGCCGCCCCGATAACCGCTATCGCCACGTATTACCGCCGCGTCAGCCCCTTGCAGGCCGCCGCCGTCGTCGACCAGGCCGCCGGCTTAAAGGAGCGCCTCAGTACCGCCGTCGCACTCGGCCCATCCGCCAGCAACGACCCCTTCGCCCGCCTGGCCCTCGTCGATGCCGAGAAGAAGGCCGCCATCGTCCACGTGCCCGCGCACGTGCGCCTCCGCGCCCCCGCACTCTGGCCCTGGACCACGGCCGCCGTCGTCGCCGCCGTCATCCTGGCCTTCACGATGCCCGAGCTCAACCTGCTGGCCGGCGCGAAAGACAAGGAAAACGAGGAGCAGCTCAGCCAGACCATGGCCGAGAAGCAAGCCATCCGCCAGGACTTTGAAGTCCGCCTCAACAAGTTCAAAGAAATGGCCGAGGCCAACCCGGCGCTGAAGGACCTCGCGACCGACCTCGAGCCGCTTCAAATGCCCGACCAGCCCACCGCCACGCCAGAGGACGTCCGCCGCGAGGCCGCCCAAAAGATCGACAACGTAACCGACCGCCTTGCGGCCCGGCAAAACGATCCCAAGCTCGAAAGCTTGCGCGAGACACAGCGCTTGCTCTCACGCCTCGATCCGCAAGCCGGTCAGGACCCCGGCGCGCAGCTCTCGCAATCGCTGGCGCAGGGCGACTTCGAGGGCGCCCGCAAAGCGCTCGAACAAATGAAAAAGAAGCTCGAAGACGCCGCCCGCACCGGCGACGCCGCCGCGCGGCAGCAGCTCAAGCAGATGCAGCAGCAGCTCGAACGCCTCGCCGACCAACTCGCCAAACTCGACGATGCCACCTACCTGCGAAAAGAGCTGGAAAAGAAAGCAGGCCTCTCCGAGGCCGACGCTCAAAAGCTGCTCGATCAGCTCTCAAAGATGGACCCGAAGGAAGCCGCCAAGGAGCTTCAGCGGCAGTTGGGCGACAAGGGCATGTCGCAACAGCAAATTCAGGAACTGGTCAGGAAATTCCAACAGAAGCAGCAAGCCCAGCAATCCTGCCAGAACATGGGCCAATGCCTCGCGCAGGCCGCCCAGGCGGTCCAGCAGGCCGCCCAGTCTGGCGGCGGCGGTGGCAGTGGGGCCGAAGCCGCCAGCGCGGCTCTCGCCGACGCCGTCGGCCAGCTTTCCGACCTGGAACTCTCGCAACAGTTGCTTAACGAGCTTGAAGCCCAGATTTCCGACTTGCGCAGCATGCGTCAGTCGGTCTGCAACGGCAGCTACGGCCGGTGCGGAGCCAACTGCGGGCCGAACGCCGGCGGCGACATTGGAAGACAGAGCCCGAATTACGGTCTGGGCATCGGTGACACCGTTGGGAAGCAGCGCACCGCGCATGCTCTCGAGCCCACGAAGGTGAAATCGCGCATGCAGGGCGGCACGATCATCGGCCAGATGCTGGTCGACGGCCCGCAAATGCGCGGCCAGGCCACCGCCGAGGCTCGCGAAGCCGTCAACGCCGCGCAGCGCGACGCGCAGGACGCCATTGACCGCGACGAGGTCCCGCGCCAGTACCACGGCGCGGTGCAGCAGTATTTTCTCCGCCTGGCCGGGTTGATGAATCGCGACCTGCCGCCCGCCGCCACTCAACCCAGCCAACCCGAGAACCCGTAACACACCCGGGCGGACCTCGCGTGCTTTCGCCCCGTCTGATACCTCGGTAGACTCCCGTTTTGCGCGTCGCCGCGGACCATGCAGACGAGCGCTGACCACCGACGCAAGACGGCCATGAGAATTAACGTCCCCAATCAAATTACGCTCGGGCGGCTACTCCTGGCCGCGATCTTTTTCGTGCTGCTCTCGCTTTTTAACGCCTCCGACGCGGACAACCTGCGCTGGCTCATCGTCGTCAGCTTCTGGATCTTCGTCGTGGCCGCGATCAGCGACGTCCTCGACGGCTTTTTGGCCCGCTCGCTGAAGCAGGAAACCCCCTTCGGACGCGTCGTCGACCCCATCGTCGACAAAGTCATGATCTGCGGCGCGTTCGTCTTCTTCGCCAGCCCCAAGTTTTACGCCCCTGGCGTGGACGGCGCCCCCGGCGATTACATCACCGACGTCAAACCCTGGATGGCCGTCGTCATCCTGGCGCGTGAGCTGGCCGTTTCCGGCATCCGCGCCCACGCCGAAGCCGGCGGCGAGAAGTTCGCCGCGCTCTGGGCCGGCAAGCTGAAGATGTTCGTCCAATCGGTGACCGCACTGGTGATCTTGGCCGAGATAGGCTGGAATCTGAAAGGTGTGCGGCCCGTGAGCACCGCGTTGGTCTGGCTGACGGTCATCATCACCGTGCTCTCGATTATCAGCTATCTGCGCCGCGCACACAGTTTCCTTCTCTCCAGCGCCGCGCTGGGCGCAACGAGCGCGACGGCGCCACAAGTTGAAACCCCGCCTTCGAAGCCTGAGTTGCCGTCTTCCACTAATCGCTCGCCCGGAGCCACAGTTTGAGGACCACAGTGCCAGCAGGACTTAAGACTGCGGAACTTATTAAGACCGGGTGCATCACGGTGCTCGGCAGCGGCTATCTCTGGCCGCCGGGCACGTGGGGCTCGGCCGTGGGCGCGTTGGCATTCGTCGTGATCTGGTGGCTGAACGGCCTGGCCGCGGGCCCACAGTGGACAGTAGACCTGATCGTCGTAGCGGGCGTGCTCGTGAGCTCGGTCATGTCCGTAATCTGGGGCGAATGGGCGATTCAGCGCTTCGGCCGCGCCGACCCACGCCAGTTCGTCCTCGACGAATTCGCCGGCCAGTGGGTGGCCCTGCTCGCTGTGCCGCTGGCACTCGCCGCCACGCCCGCCGCCCTGGCCGCAGTCGTGTTTGGCCAGTTCTTTTTTTTCCGCATTGCCGACGTCATAAAGCCGCCGCCGGCTCGCCAACTCGAGAAGCTGCCGGCCGGCTGGGGCATATTGCTGGACGACCTCATGGCCGGCGTTTACGCCAACGTCGCCGGACAACTGTTGTGGCGGGCGACGCCGCTTGCATCCTGGTTAACGCAGCAAACCGCGACCGCGTAACTCCACTGCGAAGGGCAATAAATGGATGCGTTGAACACGGTCGTCCTGGGCATCATTGAGGGCCTGACTGAGTTCCTGCCCGTCTCCAGCACCGGGCACATGGTGATCGCCATGCCGCTGCTGGGCGTCCAAGCCGACCGGCCACCCTGGAACACGCTCCTGTGGGTTTCGCAATTCGCGGCTATTCTGGCCGTTATCCTGTACTTCTGGCGTGACCTCTGGACCCGCACGTTCAACCCCCGTCCCTGGTCGTGGCGCCAACACATACTCGTCAAGCTGTTCTTCGCCATGGTGCCGACGGTCGTGCTGGCGCTGCTGTTCAAGAAGCGGCTTGATCCGCTTGAACAAATGCCGCTGGCCGTCGCCGCCGCACTGATCGTCGGTGCGGGACTCATTGAGCTGATTGACCGCCGCTACCGCCGCGAGGGCTCGCAGAACCTCGAAGACGTCACGCTTTCGCAGGCCTTCTTCATCGGCCTGATTCAATGCGTCAGCATGGTTCCCGGCGTCTCGCGGGCCGCCGCCACCATCATGGGCGGCATGGCGCTCGGCCTGACGCCGCGCGTGGCGACCGAGTTCTCGTTCTACCTGGCGATTCCCACGATGTTGGGCGCGGCGCTCAAGACCCTGCACGACCACCGCGATGAACTGACCGGCAACAACGCCGGCCTGATTGTGCTCGGCTCGGCCGTCTCATTCGTGGTCGCCCTGCTGGTCGTGGCGGCCTTTCTGGAATACGTGAAACGCTACCGCTTTACCCCCTTTGCCGTGTATCGCGTCGTGCTGGGCATCGTCGTAATCGGGTTGTACATGAACGGCGGCTTCCGCGTGCGACTGCCGCAGGAGCGCCCGCAGGTCTTGCCCGAGCAGGCCGCCCGCTACGCGCCGCTGGCCGCCAACGCAGCGATCTTCGTCCAGAACAGCCACATGACCGGCGCGGCCAGCAGCGGCGAATCGAGCACATCGAGCACGCCGCCGAATCCGGGAATGCTGTTACCCGAATCTTTGAGCGCGGCGTCACGTTTCAGTAGTGACTCGCATAAGTCGCCCAGCACCGACAGACCGGCCATCAGCAGACCAAAAACCAGCAGCGTGAAAAGCGCCGCTATCCCGCCCGGCAAGCGCAGCGTGCCGGAGCCGTACAGGCCATAGCCAACGCCGATCGCGAACGCGGTCGCAACGATGATTCCTCCGGCGAAACCCTCCCAGGTCTTCTTCGGGCTGAGCCATTCGATCAGCTTGTGCCGGCCCGTTGCCATCCCGGTGAAATACGCGCCGATGTCCGTCACTTTCACGACGAAGACGGAGTACAGCAGCAGAATCGCCCCGCTTTCGCCGCCCACCTCCATCCGCAGCCGCGTAAAGAATTGAGCCAGCCCGCCCAGGTAAAGCACGATCAACAGCGTGGCGCCTAAGTTCCCAAATACCTTCGCAGTTCGATACCGCACCGCCTGGTGAAGAAAGGCCAGCCCCACCACCAGCGCCAGCACCAGCATCTCCCACCCCCCATTGGCCCCGCGATCCGCTCCGCTGTTAAACGCGAAGTACGGCAGAACCGCCAGCGCGACGCTACCCACCTGAGCCAGCGTCCGGCTCGGCCGATATCCGCAAGCTGCCGCGAACGTCGTCAGCTCGCGCGCCGCCAGCCAGATCAACACCCCCACCAGAGCCGTCGAGATCGCCCCGTTTCCCGCCCACCGGCCCAGCGTTGATTCCGGCGTGCGCGCGGCCAGCCATCCATCAACGAGCAGCAGCCCCACGAACGCAGCCGCCATCAGAACGCCGAATGTAATTCTCAGCTTGAGCACGGCCCCTCGCGCCTGGGCCTTTTCTGGACCAACCCGCGTTGTCACGCTTGCCCGCCGCGATCCGCCGGGCGAGCCGGCGCCGCATCCAACACCGCCCCAAAGCGCCGCTCACGCTGCCCATACGCACGCAGCGCTTCGTACAAGTCCGGCGGCCGGAAGTCCGGCCACAGCACCGGCGTAACATAAAGCTCGGCGTAGCTGATCTGCCAGAGCAGGAAGTTGCTGATCCGCATCTCGCCCGCCGTGCGTATCAGCAGGTCCGGATCCGGCAACCCGGCCGTGTAGAGCCCGTCCGAGATTGTCTGCTCGGTGATGTCTTCAGGCTTCAGCTCGCCGCGCTGCACTCGTCCGGCGATCGACCGCACGCAGTCGATAATCTCCGCCCGCGAGCCGTAATTCAGCGCCAGGCACAGCGTCATCCGCTGGTTGCCGCGCGTCAGCTCCATCGTACGCTCGAGTTCGCTCAGAACGGCCGGCGGCAATCCGCTGCGCCGCCCGACCTGAAACAGGCGGATTTCGTTATCCATCAGCTCGGGGCGCTTGGCGGCCAAGTACTCCGCGTAGAGCGCCATGAGCGCCGTTACTTCGTCCTGCGGCCGCTTCCAGTTCTCCAGGCTGAAGCTGTAAAGCGTCAGCACTTGCACGCCGAGCCGCGCGCAAGACTCGACAATTGCCCGCACGGCCTGGGCCCCCTGGCGATGACCTTCAATCCGCGGCAGTCCGCGCTGCCGCGCCCAGCGCCCGTTGCCGTCCATGATGATGGCGACGTGCCGCGGCAGAGCTTCAGGCGACAAGCCCAGCACTTCACGCGGATCCAGGGGCGGCATGGTGGGCATAATCGCTACTTGCCTTCCGTGACGTTTGTCATTCGGCCTTGATCGTCAGTTGTCTTCCAAAATGATCGTCTGATCACGAGCCGGACCGACACTGATGATCCGCACCGGAGTCTCCAGCCGGGCGCTGATGAATTCCACGTAGCGCCGCGCCTCGTCCGGCAGCTTGGAGAACTCGCGGCAGTCACCGATTTCGCCGCTCCAGCCGGGCAGCGTCTCGTAGACCGGCTCCGCTTCTTCGAGACTATACACGTCGGCCGGAAAGTCGTTCACAATCTTCTTACCGATACGGTAACCGACGCAGACCCGCAGCTCGCGCATGCCGGACAAGGTATCCAAGTGCATGATGGCCAGGTGCGTCGGTCCGCATACTCTGGCTGCATAAGCGGTCGCCACCGCGTCGAACCAGCCGCAGCGCCGCGGGCGGCCGGTGGTCGTGCCGTACTCGCCGCCGCGCTCTCGAATGATGTCGCCTACTTCGCCGGCTTGCTCCGTCGGAAACGGGCCGCGCCCCACACGCGTCGTGTACGCCTTCGCCACGCCCAGAATGCTGTTGGCAGCGCTGGCTGGCACGCCCGCCCCCGCGGCGAAGTTGGTCGTGCTGGAACTTGTCACGAACGGGTACGTACCGTGATCCACGTCCAGCAGCGCTCCCTGCGCGCCCTCGAACAGTACGCGCTTGCCCTGCCGGATCAGCCCGTTCAGCACTGCCGTCGCATCGCACATGAACGGCCGAAGCTGCTCGCCGAAAGCCAGGTATTCAGCCGTGATCGCGTTCGCGTCGAACGTCTCGCGACACTCGTAAACAGCCCTGAACAGGGCGTTCTTATAGGCGCAGGTCGCCAGAATACGTTCCCGCAGCCCTGCCGGCCGACATAGCTCGCACACGCGAATCCCCCAGCGCCGCCCAGCCTTGTCTGCGTAGCACGGCCCGATGCCGCGGGCGGTCGTGCCGATCTTGTCGCCCGCCCGGGCCGCGCCTTCGGCGATGACGTCTTCCCGCCGGTGCCAGGGGAACACCAGGTGGGCCCGGTCGCTGATCCGCAGATTGTCGCCGTCGAGCCGTACGCCACGCTGTCGCAGCGATTCGATTTCTCCCAGCAACGCGGCCGGATCAATGACCGCCCCACTGGCGATGATGTTCATTACCCCCTCGCGCAGCACTCCGCTGGGCACCTGGTGCAGGGCGAAGCGGTCGCTGTCGATGACGACCGTATGCCCGGCATTGGCTCCCCCGGCATAACGGGCAACCACGTCAAAGTGTTCGACCAACAGATCGACCACCTTGCCCTTGCCCTCGTCGCCCCATTGCAGGCCCAGAACGCACGTATTCCCTAAGTCCTTGTGACGCATCGCACTCTGGCTTTCGGATCGCTTGCGCGCGGCGCCCGGCGGCGCCGCAGGACAGCCCCATTAACGCGGCTGATTTTTAGCATGAATGCGCGCGGATGGCAAACGCGGAGAGTAATGGATCAAGCGATCGAGGGGACGTCGCCACGGCCGTCGACCGCCCCTCCGATGATCTGACGCCGCAGCACCTGCGAAGCAAGCGCTGCGCTTCGTGCATCCAGTCGCCTTCTTCGCTTTCAGGAAAGTTTCGCCCGCTTGTGGCTTCCACTTCCTTGCCCGAAAATGCGCTCCGGTGCCCTTCGCCGCTCACACGAGGAGGTTGGCGGTGCGATTCTTTTGGACGGAAGAAGCCGATCGGCAATACCTCAAGCACTACTCAGATCGAGAGGCACGGCGGGCGTTCGACGACCTGCTGGGGTTTATCGAGGATGACCCCACTCGTGGATCGGAGATTCGCTTGATCGAGCTTTCGGGCGACGAATGGGAACGCCGCGCGGCGAAGGCCCTTCGCGGAGTCATAGACGACGCGCGGCTTGTCCTGGCGGGCGTGCAGCGGAGCGCCGTTCGCAGTGAACCGCACGTTCTGGCGGCAGTTGTGCACTCGCCCGCAGTGCCCCCGGGTGTAGCTGCGGATCACACGATATACACGCCGGGGCTCGTGCTGCGCACCAACAACTTCGACTGATTAAGGCGCCGGCCGCTGGCCGGCTTCGCGAATGGAACCGCGCTTGTTCATCAAATCCTCAGCCGCTCGCTCCAGCGACTGCACGAAACCCGGGTCGCTTAAGGCCTCGCGTTCGGCGCCCGGGCGAACGCCTGCGCCCCGAACGGATCCGCGGTGCTCCGCGAAATCTGCTACGGCCCGCTCGAGGGAGCCCACGAAGTCGGGGTCAGTAAATACGCTGTGCAGCGCCGCGAAATCTTCAAGCGGGCACACGAACAACCGACGGCCGCTGGGCAACATGACTGCCGCAGATTTCTGCTGTTCGCAGAGATGTTCCAGCTTTTCTGCAACGTCCTTGCCCCAGGAAATTTGCACAACGTCGCTCATACCTCAACTCCTTGCGTCGGCGAAGGTTGCGTTCAAGTCGGGCGTTTTCCTTCACAATAGAATGTCGTGGCGGGCTTTTTTTTCACGAAATTCCCCGCCCAGGTGCCCGGTCCGAAAATATGCGCGGTAACGAGTGCGAAATCCTGCTCGAGGCGTTGCGCGGTTCCAACTACATCAACGCATTGCCACCCTCGGACCGCGACGATGTCCTGCAAGCTACGCTCGAGCTGATTGTCAGCAAGTACGCTCATCTTCGGGAACCCGATCTTAGCCGTGTCGGTTTCAAGATCGCAAAACTTCTGGCACTCGCAGCGTTCCGCGGCAGGAGCCGCATTCACGCCCAGCCGCTCGCCAAAGAGACGCCTGCTCCCGATCCGGGACCGGCCGAGCGGCTGGAGCACAAGGAGAAAGAGGAACTGCTGGCCAGGTTAAGGGCGGCCCTGCACGAACGGCTCCAGAACGCGCTTACGCCCGAGCAGCGGGAGGCGGTGTTTCGCCGCTTCAACCGCAACGAGAAGCTGCGCGAGATCGCAGCCGCGTTGAACCTCTCGGTCTCCGGCGCCCATCACCTGATCGAGTCGGCCCTGCTTGTCCTGCATGCCGAACTCGCCGAATACCGCGAACTGTGGCCCACTCTGAACCGGTGAAGTCAAACGCGGCGCATCGATCTCGGCGTCAACCGCGGCGCGCCAGCACGGTATAATGCACCAGAACTCGTCGGCGTCGCGCACCGACCGCGGAGGCGTCCGATTTGGAAAACCTTCCGCCACATCTCGTTCACCGCCAAAAGCGCCCGAGCTATCCGACCAAACTGCAAGCTGCTGCAGATGCTGAGCTTCTGAAGCAGCATCTGCCGCCACAGTGGCTGTCGCATCGCGAGCTCGCTGCGGTTGCCGGCGCGCTGCTGGCGGCCAATGTGGCGGGCTGCGGCGGCGGCAGGACGGCGCCTCTGGTCGCGCCGGTGTTCGAACACGGGGAGGGAAAGTTTGCGAATCCTCAAGCCTTGATCACGCCACTCGCCGGAACTCCGGCCTGGCCGGCGTACGTGACCGAGGAGGCGTTTCTAAGCCACGACGAGGCGCTGGGAATCATCGCAGAGGAGTTGGCCCAGGCCGGCCTCTCAATGACCAATCGCGACGTCCGGCTGGACAGGGTGGTCATTCGCGGGCATGACGTCCGCAAGGCATATGACTAGGTTCACAATTGCTGGAGCTGGCAAGCGATCGAATGCGCTGGGCCGCTGGTCGCGGATCTGGCGAACCAAAAGCACGCGGTGTACGTCGAATTTCTGACCAAAGATGATTACTTCCCGCTGGGCGGCGTTAGCACAGACGATCAGCATCAGGCCCTCGGGGCCGTGAACGCAGGTTGGATAAGCAATCACGTTGATCTTGGTCGCCGGCTGAGTGAGCAGGTGCAAGGAGTTCTGCCGCGAGTGCGCCATCAAGGAGCGCTGCCACAATACCTGCGGCTGCCTGAACTGGCAGACGACCGGCTCGATCAACGGCATTTCGCCGGTGTTGTGCCGCTACGAGCAG
>Ga0123330_1004543_pt1 | contig 10711 bp, 12 predicted proteins | sample BioC13SIPDNA_2_FD_89704 | JGI IMG/M metagenome (GOLD analysis project Ga0123330, IMG submission 89704) | Anaerobic biogas reactor microbial communites from Washington, USA - Biogas_R2_A C13 SIP DNA | ecosystem: Engineered > Bioreactor > Anaerobic > Unclassified | place: Washington, USA... | reverse complement strand
TATCGCCACGGAGGGGGGCAGTACGTGGGGATACCGGGGAAAAACTGTCTCACGAGATGCACCCCCCCGGATAGTGTGAAAAGAGATCGATACTCTCCTCCGTTGAGCGTGCCGGTAATTGGGAATCGTTGCACTACGTCGGTCCCGGCGGCGGCCGGGCCCTTACGGGGCCGGTGCGGCCCGGCAACCTCACCGTGAACGGCACTTCCGGATGAACGCCCGGGCCTCCTCGTCGGTGATCGCGTAGGTCGCCTGTGCCTCGAGCGCGACCACCCGGAGGATCACCGCCACGTCGTCGAGGCGGCGCTTGTGGTCCCCGCGGACGTGCTTTCTCACTTCGCGGAGAGTCTCAAGCGCGGTTCCGACGTTTGCTATCGTGCATAGGGCGCTCTCCCGGGTGCCGATCTCGACGGCGGGGAGGATACGGGGCGGGGGCCGGGCGGCAGGGGCAGGAGCCATCGTACTTACCCTCACGCTCCGGAGATTTGAACCTGCTGGACCCCTCTCTGCTAACGTATTTAACTGGAAACCTCAAATCAGAACTGAGTATCTCCCACCTGGGAGTTCGACCCATGACCGTGGACCATACAACCAGCGCCCCCGGGCCAGCCCGGTGGAAAGCCCTCCTTCAAAACCCCTGCCTAATCAGCCTCATAAAATTCATCCTTCCACTCGCCGTCATCCCGGCCATCTTTGCGGCGCTCTACCTGACTGAGCCCTACCAGCAGTTCCTCATTCTCTCCGGCCTGATCGCCGCCTACTTTGTCCCTCCGGCAGGGAAGGAGACGATCATCCCGATCGCGATCCTGATGGGTTACCCCTGGTGGCTCATTATGCTCGTGATCTTCCTCCTCGACGTTGCCGTCTCCCTCTTCGTCGTCTGGAACTTCGATCTCGCGCTGAAGATCCCGCTCGTCGGCCGGTTGCTCGAGAGTGGAATGGCAGTGGCCCGGAACTACACCGAGACCCAGCCCTGGCTCCGGCGGCTCTCGACGGTCGGGCTCATCCTCTTTGTCTTCTTCCCGCTCCAGGGAACCGGGGCGATGAACGGGTCGATCTTAGGAAGGCTGCTCGGGCTCGAGAAGTCCCGGGTCTTTTCGTGCGTCTGCATCGGGTCGTTCACCTCCAGCCTCGTCATCGCGCTTGGTGCCGACGTCCTCATCGACGTCTACCGGCAGGATCCGGCGCTCGGGATCGGGCTGCTGGTCCTGGTCGTTGTCGCCGTCCTTGCGGGGGTGGTGGGATGGCGGATGCGGGACCGAAGGCTCCGGGGCCGGGTTCCCCGGTGAGGGATCTTCGCACCTGCACCTCTCCCCACCCGGGATGTCGTCCTCCTCACACCGCCCCCGGGTCGTCCTCCCAGAGTCCCAGCCGGTTCCCCTCTGTATCCTCGCAGAGGGCAAAGTAGCCCCGCCCTGGGACTGCTCTCTTCCGGACCGCAACCCTTCCCCCGGCCCGCTCCACCCTGCCTGTATACTCCTCGACCGAAGGGACACCGACAAAGACCGTTATCGGCTCCCCGGGGTGGGCCCGCGGGAGTATCTCGCCGCCGATCCCGCCCGTCGCGAGCTCGAAGGCCCCCTCCATCCCCGGGAACGGTTCCGCCGTCCAGGAGAATACCTCCTCGTAGAACGCCCGCGCCCGCCCGGTCTCGGCGGCGGGGACGTTGAACCAGACTATCGTCGGCATGCATTCCGGTGGAGGCCGCGGCGCATAACTGTTTCCCCCGCTCCGGCGCTGAAGGTTTTTATAGGCGGGCACGGATAGGGTGGCTCATGGCGGCACTGGAGAAGCGCAGGTTCGGGAAGACCGGGGAGGAGGTCACGGTGGTGGGGCTCGGGGGGGAAGGGGTCCTGAGGACCTACGGGCGGCACGTAGAGGCACGGGCCGTCATCATGGAGGCCCTCAACCAGGGGATCACCTACTTCGACTCGGCGAAGGTCTACGCCGGGAGCGAGGACTACTACGGCGAGGTCTGGCGGAGCAGCCCCGATCTTCGGGCACCCGTATTCCAGGCCAGCAAATCGGCGAGCCGGCTGCATGCCGAAGCCGAGATGGACCTTGAGGAGACCCTCCAGAGGCTGGGGATCGAGACCCTCGACCTCTGGCAGATCCACGATATCCGGACCTTCCCCGAGATCCGGGAACTCGAGGGGCCGAGCGGCGCCCTTGCGGCGTTTGTCGAGGCAAAGGAGATGGGCATCGTCCGGTATATCGGGGTGACGGGGCACCACGACCCGGATGTCCTCTCGCACGCCGTGGAGAACTGGCCGGTCGACGCCGTCATGCTGCCCGCAAACCCCGTGGAAGGGGCACTCGGCGGGTTCCTCACCTCGACGCTCACCACCGCGAAGGAGCAGGGCGTCGCGGTCATCGGGATGAAGGTGCTCGGCAAAGCGAACTACCTCGTCCCCGATGCGGGGGTGACACCGGAGACCCTCGTGCGCTACGCTCTCGCCCAGGAGATCTCTGTCGCCATCGTCGGCTGTTCGACGCCCGCGGAGGTGCGGGCGCTTGCGGCGGCCGGGCGGAGCGGGCCGCTCGCCGACGACGAAGCGGAGGCACTCGTCGAAGCGTTCCGCCCCTACACCCGCGAGCTCGCGTACTACCGGGGACACCTGTGAGACAGCCCTCCGGCGCCGCACTCTCCTGTCAACGATATATGCTGGCGGCGCCAACCTACCGGGAGGAAGCGGCGGCATGCCGCAGGGAGAGATACTGTTATGACAACGAGGGTGCTGCACCGGGACCGCATCGCCGCATCGCCGGACGCCATCCTCGTGCTGGTCGTGCTCGTCATCTTCATGGACATGATGATCTACGGCCTCCTCATCCCGGTCTTCCCCGGGTACGCTCCCCGGCTCGGGGTCGACGAATCGATCATCGGGGTCGTCTTCGGGGTCTACGCTGTCATGCTCCTCCTCTTCTCCATACCGATGGGCCTCCTCTCCGACCGGGTTGGGCGCCGGCCTCTTATCGTCGCCGGGATGCTCCTCCTCGCTCTCGCGACGGCCCTCTTCGGCCTCTCGACCACGGTCGTGCACCTCTTCGTCGCCCGGACGGTCCAGGGGGTGTCGGCCGCGGCCACCTGGTCCGCGGGGCTTGCGCTCCTTGCCGATACCTGCGAACCTTCCCGGCTCGGGGAGAGGATGGGTGTCACGCTCTCGGCCGTCGGTTTCGGGACCGTCCTCGGGCCGGTCGTCGGGGGGCTACTCTTCGAGTACCTGGGTTACACCGCGACGTTTCTCATCCCGGCGGTGCTGGTGGCCTCGGTCGGCCTCGCGGTCCTCGCCGTCCCGGTCCGTACCTGCAGGCAGGGGCGCTCAGAGATGCTGCCCCGGGGCAACCTCCTCCCGCTCGCCGCATGTGCAGCCGTGGTCGTCGCGGTCTCCGGGACTTACGGAGTCGTGGACCCCTACCTCCCGGTCTACCTGCACACTGCCTTCTCGGCGTCTCCTGCGATGATCGGCGTCGTGTTTGCGGTGCTGGCGGCCGCGGCCATCCTCGCCCAGCCGGCGGCCGGGAGGTTCTACGACCGGCACGGGGGCAGCCGCCACCTCATCGGCGCCGGGCTCCTCCTCTCGGGCGTCGCGCTCGTCGCGGCCATCGAGGCCCCGGCGTTGCCGCTGGTCGCCGCCGCCGTCTTTGCGCTCGGGATCGCGCTGAGCTGCGCCCTGGTGCCGGTGATGCCGATCATGGCCGGGATCTACCGGGACCAGGGCTCGCAGGGCGCCGCCTACGGGATCTACAACACCTTCTTCTCGGTAGGGCTCTCGGCCGGGCCGTTTGCGGGGGCCGTCATCGCCGGCCGGTGGCCATTATCGGCAGTATTCCTCCTGCAGGCAACGGCTCTCGCGGTTACGGGGGTTCTCGGCTGGCTTGCCATCGGGAGGCTGCACTGGCGGTGATCCGGCCCTCATGCGCTATCTTCTTGGCGCGGCCGGGCCTACAGAATACCGCGTTTCTCTCCGGATGATACCATGCCGTTCGAACCCTGCCGTCGCCACGTCCCCGAACTGCTGCTCGCCTTCTTCGGTCTCATCCTGCTGGTCGTGAGCTCCGGGTCCGTCGGCGGGGAGGCGGGATCGTTCCTCACCGCCGCACTCGACGTGGCGCCCTTTGTCGTCCTCGCGATGCTCGTCTACCTTGCCGGGGACCGGCACCGGGCGTTCCGGTGGACCGCCGGCATCTGGCTCCTCGTCCTCGTCGGCGGCATTGCGGCCGCGACGGCAGGTTTCGGGGTTATATCCATCCTGCCGGCGGAGGCGCTCGAGGCCGAAGAGTCCGCTCCGGAGATGGTCGACCTTGCCCTGGCTGCAGAGGTGGCCTTCCTCCTCCTCGGCGTCCTCGGGGCAGCGCTCGCAAGCCTCGTCGGGTTCTCCCGCCGGTTCCGGGTATGGCTCGCCCGGTACCTCCCGTTCGACCCGGACTCGCTCCTTCACTCGGCTGCGCTCGTGGTCATCCTTGCCCTGACCCTGATCCCGCCGGTGCCCCTCCTGGTGACGGGGGTCCCGCCCTATCTCTCGCCGCAGTTCATAGAACTCCTGACGGAATCCGGGGACCTCCTCGGGGATACGGTCACGCTGAACGCCTATACCCTCTTCTGGACGATCTTCGGCTCGTTCTTCATCGCCGGCGCATGCGTGCGGCGAACGCCTCGTGAGGCCCTGGAGCGTCTCGGGCTCGTCCGTCCAACGTGGCGCGAGGTTGTTCTCGCGGTTGTCGCGGCGTTCGCGCTCGTCGTGGCGTTCCACTTCATCGACCCGGCGCTCGCCGCGCTTGTGGGCTCCCTCGGCCTGCCCGTCACCGACGTCGAGACCGTCAACCTGCTCTTTGCGGGGACGCTCACCATCCCCGGGATCATCGTAGCATCCATCACGGCAGGTTTCGGCGAGGAGGTCAGCATCCGCGGGCTGCTCCAGCCCCGGTTTGGCATCCTCCTCCCGGCGCTCCTCTTTGCATCGCTCCACGCGTTCCAGTACAGCTGGGACGGCCTCATATCGGTCTTCCTTGCGGGGATCGTCTTTGCCTGCATCCGGAAGCGCTCGAACACCACGACGTCGGCGATCACGCATACCATCTACGATCTCGTGCTCTTCGCCCTGCTCATGACGGGGATATCGATCTGAAGAGTCAGAGCCCGGGTTTTGTCCGAAGATAAGTCAGTGCTTCCGGCGGACCTTTGACTGGTGACCGACTTCCACCAACGATGAGCCGTCGTTGTTTCCCGGCATTTTTCCGAACTCTGCGTCGCGCGAGGAGGGCTATTGCCATGCCCAATTGGAGCGCGGTGCCCGACGAGTGCCGTGAGCACGACGGGTCGTGAAACGAGCACACATGATTGACCGCACGATCTCCCACAATTGAGCACAGATATGTGCAGATTACCTCTATTTCCCTCCGGGGATGACGATTGTGAAGAGTAGGGGAAGTCAGGAATGCGGACCCTGACAAAATCTTTATCTCCCATACTGCTCTATGGATAACTATGGTTACGACGATCCAACTCCAACCCGAGACCAAGTCTCGCCTGGATGATGTGAAACTCCATCCACGAGAAACCTACGACGAGACGCTGAACCGTCTCCTGGACATGGCGTATGATCCGGAACCGCTTTCCGAAGAGTCCATGAAGAAAATCGAAGAAGCCTTCGAAGACATCCGGGCCGGCAGAGTTCGCCCCTTCGAGGAGTATGTTCAGGAACGGGGCTTATGATATGGCGACTGCTCATCACGGCGGGTGCCGAGCGGGACCTCAATAAAATCCCGGAACCTGATAGCAAACGAATTAAGGATGAACTCCGTGCTCTGGCAGATGAACCGCACCCTAAATCTTACGTTAAAAAGATAAAGGGGCACTCACGCAGTCCCCTGTACTCTTTTCGTGTTGGGCAGTATCGAGCGATCCTCACCATCGAGGGCAATACAATGATAATCACCCTGGTCGAGGTCGGAAACCGGAGTAAAGTCTATCGGAGATATTGATGTGTCGCGAAAACTGCGAAACTGATACGTCAATCCCAACTCATTAGCCGGCACGCGACACAGCACCAGCCGACCGGAACGAGACCTCCCTTCCTCTCAACGACACCCTGAACATAGGTCCGGCTCATCGCGGACCTGCACACCTGGCACCTCGGTGCCGGCTCTCTTTTCCCTACGCTATAGGATAGCAAAAGCACGAAGGGTGTGTATACGTATCCCGGATACCCAACGAGACAGAACGGATCGAATAATAATACTCTGTGCAATAGTAAAAACGCTGAGGGGGAGATTTGAACTCCCGAGGGGCTCAACGCCCCACGGGCTTTCCAGGCCCGCGCCTTACCGGTCTAGACTACCTCAGCACAGAACGTGCATCATTAGTTGGCGCGTGAGTCTATTAATAATATCTCCCCGCGGCCGGGGTATCACGAACGTCCTCGCGCCTTCCAGCCCCGGGGATAGGTGCCGGGCTGCATCAGGACGGTGGTGGGGGCGACGACGAGCCCGGGTTCCCCGGGTTTCAGCGCCGGTGAACCGACGAGGGCCTTCCCGAGACCCACGAGTTCGCCGCGCCCGGTCACGATCGCGACCGTCTCGCCTTTCGCAAACCCGCCTTCCTTCCCGGTGATCCCCACCCCGGCGAGCACCGCGCCGTGGCAGACGGCGTCGACCGCGGTGTCCCGGATGACGACCTTCGGGAGGTCGGCGACGGCGGCCTCCGGGGGGAGGATCATCCCCCGGAGCGGGCCAGGAGCGCCTTCCCGTGCCGCTGCAACGGCATCGGCGAGCTCGTGGAGCGAGACGGCGGCGGTCTCGTCGAACGGCCCGGAGCGTATCCGCCGGAGTTCCTGCATATGGGCAGAGACCCCGAGGGCGTAGCCCATGTGGATGCAGAGCGTCCGGATGTAGGTGCCGGCATCGCACCGGACGCGGAAGAGGACGAGTCGGCCCTGCATATCGAGGACCTCGATCTCCTGGATCTTCCGGATCCGGAGGCTCCTCTTCACCGCGCTCTTCTTGGGCGGCCGCTGGTAGATCCGGCCGGTAAACTCCTCCGCCACCCGGTCCACGGCCTCCCTCGATACGCCGCCGTGGAGTCGCATCAGGCAGACGTACTCCTTGTTGTGCGAGAGGAGGACGGGGGCGAGCCGGACGGCGCCGCCGAACATGACGATGAGCACCCCGGAGACCTGCGGGTCGAGCGTTCCGGCGTGGCCCACCCGCCGCCCGAGGATATCCCCGGCCCAGGCGGTCACCTGGTGGCTGCTCGGCCCCCGGGGTTTATCGATGATGACGATACCGGACTCGGGGATGGAGGTCTCTTCCCGGCCGGTCATGCCCCTTCCCGGCGGCGGTTCAGCGCCTCAAGGGTTCCGGCGAGCGATCCGTCCCCGACGACCGCCGGGGGATATCCGCCGGCTCGCATGGCGTCGGCGGTGATGTCGCCGATGGCGACGAGGAGGAGGCCGTCGCGGGGCCGCCACCGGGCCTCCCGGTAGGACATAGCGCTCGTGAAGAGGACGGCGTCGGCGGCGTCAAGCGCGAGTTCGGTCCCGGTGGGGACGAGCGCGTAGACCCGCTCCTCCCGGACCGTTCCTCCCGCTCCGGCGATAGCGTTATGGAGGCCCGGGTTCGGGACGTCGGCCCGCGGGATCCCGACCGTCCGTCCCCGGAGCCAGTCGCCGAGGTAGGGGACGAAGTCCCGGGAGTAAAACGAGGGGAGGACTTCCGCATCGATCCCCGACTCCCGGAGGACTTCCGCCGTCTTCGGCCCGATGGCGATCACCCGGGGCCACCGCTTGAGTTTCGGCCCGACGATCGCGGCAGGGAGGGCGCTTGAGAAGAAGAGGCAGTCGAACTCGCCGCGGTGGACGGCGTCGACGAACGCGGCGACTCTCTCCATCCGGAGCTCCGCCCGGAGCGGTGATACCGTGTAGCAATCGTGGCCGTAGGAGGCGCAGAGGGCACGGTCTCCCGCCGCCTTGTTCTCGAGCCGGGTGATGGCGATCTTCATCGTCACAACGTTCGCCCCGGTGGAATATGACTGTATCGGACGGCACGATTCGGTTGGTTTATCCGCCGCGGCTCCGACGGATAATCGACGTGCTCTCCAGTATCGTGCTCGGGGCCGCCATCGGCATCGGCTGCGGCGTCGTGAGCGGCCTCGTCCCCGGGATCCATGCGAACACCATGGCAGGCGTCCTTCTCTCGCTCCAGGCGCTCCTCCTTGCCTGGTTCGACCCGGTGTTTATCGCCTCGGCCATGTTCTCCACGCTCGTTACGCACACGTTCCTTGACAACGTCCCGGGGACGTTCCTCGGCATACCCGACGCCGACACATCGCTTGCAGTCCTCCCCGCGCACGCCCTCTGTCTCGAAGGCCGCGGAGAGGAGGCCGTCCGGATATCGGCGCTCGGGAGCGCCGCCGGCGTCGCCCTCTCCCTCCCGCTCGCGGTGGCGTTCGTCCTGGTCCTTCCTGCGCTCCAGCCGGCGATCGACTGGGGCATCGGCCTTGTCATCCTCGCTGTGGCGGGCTACCTCATCGTCGTCTCCGAGTCGCCGGGATGGGCGCTCGCGGTCTTTGCGGTATCCGGGGCTCTCGGCCTCTTCTCCCTCGGTTATGCCTTCCTTGCCTGGCCGGCGGGCGGAGAGTCCGGGGTACTGATGCCTCTCCTCTCCGGGCTCTTCGGGATCGCGGTCCTCCTCCAGGCGTCGCACGGGGTCATGCCTGAGCAGCATTTCACCGGGATCGATCTCCCCCCGGGCGCCTTCCGGCGCGGTTCCCTCCTCGGCTCCGCTGCCGGAGCCCTGGTCGGCTGGCTCCCCGGCCTCTCGAGCGCCACGGCAAACGCCCTCCTGACCTCGGCCGTCGGCTACGACTCGAATCCTCGCGAGTACATCCTTGCGACCAGCGCCGCAAACACCGTGAACGCCTTTCTCGGCCTTGCGGCATTTTACGCCATATCCCGGACACGGAGCGGTGTCATGGCGGCGATTGGGGCTCTTGAGGAGGTGCCGCCGGCGACCGCCATCCTCCTTGCCGGCGCGATTGCCGCGGTCGGGGCCTACCTCCTGACCATCCTCCTCTCGCGTGCGGCCTGGTGGTTTTCTGGCATCAACATCACGAACCTCAACTACGCCGTCATCGCCTTCGTCGTCCTTCTCTCGCTCTTCCTCTGCGGCCCATTCGGCGGGCTCATCCTCCTGCTCGCAACGGCGGTCGGCTACGTGCCGACTCTCGTCAACATCCGCAGGGTCTACTGCATGGGGGCGATCATGGTCCCGGTGATGGCCTACTCGTTCGGGATCGCCTGACCCATTATATCAGCGAAACTCCAATACCGTACCATGCTACAGCGCTACTGGTTCGGAGACGTCGATGAGGAGGGGTGCCGGGCCGCCGGCACCGATCCGGCCGCGCTCGCCAGGCGGGCGGATGAGCTCCGCACCAGTATGGAGACCTACGTCCCCATCGACTGGGAGGTTGCCCGGGACTGCGGCGTCGTCCGGACCCGGGAGGAGTACGTCGACCTGCTCCGTGCGGTCTGCATCGCCCGGGCCAGGGAAAAGATTGCGGTCTCTTACCAGGCGCGGGACGTCGAGCTCCTCCAGATGGTCAGGATGCTCGACGAACTCGACAACGTCATCAACCTCCTCTCGGAGCGTGCCGCGGAGTGGTACCAGGTCACGACACCGTCATTTTCGCGGAAGTACCGTAGCCTCCCGGCACGGAAGATGCTCGACCTCATCCGGAGGGGGGCCCGGGGCGGCCTTTCGGACGTTGCCGGCGAGATCGAGCGGCTCACCGGGACGCGGAGCCGCCTGATGCGGGAGGTCTCGGCCAGGGCCGACGAGGTGCTGCCGAACACGAGCGCCCTCATCGGCGGTCTGGTCGCGGCCCGCCTCCTCTCCCGGGCGGGCGGGCTTTCGGCGCTCGCGAAGATGCCGGGGAGCGCCATCCAGGTCCTCGGCTCGGAGCGGGCGCTTTTTTCGCATCTCCGGGCCGGGACGCCGCCGCCGAAGCACGGGATCATATTCCAGCACCGCCGGGTCCACAACGCACCCCGTGAGGTCCGGGGACGGGTGGCCCGAGTGCTCGCGGCGAAACTTGCGATCGCCGCCCGGCTCGACTACTACCGGGGGGAGGCGGTGCCGGAGTTCATCAAGGAAGCCCAGGCGCGGATCGACGAGGCGGGGGTCGCGGCATGATCCGGCTCGGGAACGTCCTGGTCTCACCCGGTGAGGGCGGGGTCTACGGGGAGCGGACGCTCGACGGCTACCGGGTCTGGGACCCATACCGGAGCAAGCTTGCGGCGCTCTATACGCTCGGCGGCGGGGTAGACCTCACGCCCGGGATGAGGGTGCTCTACCTCGGTGCGGCAAACGGGACCACGGTCTCGCACGTCGCCGATTACGCAGGGACCGTCTACGCGGTGGAGTTTGCGCCCCGGCCGATGCAGGACCTCCTCGAGGTGGCCCGCCGGAGGAAGAACATCGTCCCGATCATGGCCGACGCGAGCCGGCCGGAGGAGTATGCGCCGTTCATGGAAGCGGTCGACCTGATCTACCAGGATGTGGCGCAGCCGAACCAGGTCGAGATCGCGGAGCGGAATCTGGTCTTCCTCAAACCTGGGGGACACCTTATCCTGATGCTCAAGACCCGGAGCGTGGACGTCCGGCGGGATCCAGCCGTGGTGCTCGAGGAGGCCCGGGCAGGGCTTGAACG
>Ga0123330_1004539_pt1 | contig 10716 bp, 8 predicted proteins | sample BioC13SIPDNA_2_FD_89704 | JGI IMG/M metagenome (GOLD analysis project Ga0123330, IMG submission 89704) | Anaerobic biogas reactor microbial communites from Washington, USA - Biogas_R2_A C13 SIP DNA | ecosystem: Engineered > Bioreactor > Anaerobic > Unclassified | place: Washington, USA... | reverse complement strand
GAAGCCTCGCGATAACCGCGGATCGTGACCGTTGCCGGATGCTCCACGCTACGCTGCTTGATCGCCTCCCAATCCCCGTCCGCAGGAGTCCATCCTGTCTCCGAAGCCGGGCAAATGAGGCCTTCTTGGCCATCCTGAAACGCCAACTCAACCTGCCAACTCAACCGCTCTGCAGGACTCGATTGCCAGACGAAGGTCGGAGCCGCAATCTCCGGCGGAAATAGCGTTTCGTCCAACGGATATCGGATTGTGAGAGTGACTTCCCCAGCCGCAGCGTCCACGGTTGGTGTCGCCACTCGGTTACCCTCCGGAGCGACACGCAAGCCGAACAGAAAAGCCGCGGCAATAACCAGGCCAACGGCCCCTATCACCGCCGACCTGTAGACCAGACGTTTTGACACCAGCATTTCTCCCTGTTGCGTCTCAGACCGCCGGAAACCATGAGATGACGCTATCCGCAGCGAAGCGGTTTGCCCTGTTCGAACAACAGGAGTGACCGCTCGATCGTGTCGGCAAGCCCGTCGTTTCCGGCAGCCTTGGCCGCCTCGAGGGCATTCTTGGCGAATGCAACCGCGTCGCTCATCCGCCCCGCCTCGGCGTACGATACCGCCATCACGTGGAGCGACTGGGGGTCGCGGAAGTCCGACATCTTGCAGGCTCTTCTGGCCAGCTTGACGGCTTCTTCTCCGTTCCGCAAGGCCGGATCCTCGCTCGTGGCCAGGACCGACGCCAGGGCCAACATGGCCATCTTCGCGTCCGGGTCAATCTCCAACGTGCGGCGGTAACAAGAGACGGCTTCGGCCCCCTCGCCGCAACGCAGGTGGAGCCCTCCCAGGCAGAAGGCCGCCTTTGCATCGAGCGGGTTCAGTCGCACGGCCTCCGCCAACTGCGTCTTCGCCTCGTCCAGTCGACCGCCGTCCATCAACGCCACTCCCAGCCGGAAGCACCCCTCCGAACTCTTGGGGGTGATCCGCACCACCTCGCGAAAATGGACCGTCGCCTCTTCAAGATCTCCCCGTTCGGCCAACATCACCCCCAACGCTTCGTGCGATCGCCAGTCGTCCCCGTCCAACTCGAGGGCACGCCGGAAGTGCTTCTCGGCTTCCCTCGACTCCCCCAATCGATTCAAGTCGAAGCCCAACGCGGAATGGGCATCTGCATTGTCCGGATTGATCTCCAAGGCCTTCCGGCAGGCACGAATCGCGTTCTCGTAATCGAGCTGCTGGCGAAAATCAGCGGCCGAACGAACGAAGTGCGTGTCGTTGAGGAAGGAAACGGCAATCTCGCTGATCGCATCGGGGGCCACATTCACAAACTCGGGAATATTCGCCGCACGGCCTTCTTCCGTCAAACTGCTCAACGCAACCGGCGGGCTGCTGTTGCCGGCTTCGTCGATGTGAGTCAAGAAAAGCTGCGTATAGAGAGAACGGGCTTTCGATGAAAAGACCAGCCATCTCCCGTTTGGCGACCAACTGTGCCAGGAGTTCATCCGGTTGGTATTGCAGGCCAGTCGTCGTGCCTGGCCCCCTTCCGCAGGAATGATGTAGAGTTCGCTGTCGGGTTGGAGGAGCATGAAACTTTTCGATTGGCAAAACACAATCCACTTGCCGTCGGGCGAGTACCGGGCGAAGTAGTTGCTCTTGCCGTTGCCTGAAGCACCCTCAATCGGCTCCGCCTTCCCTCCCTTTCCCCCGTTGAAGGGAACCCGATACAGGTCGTACTGAAAGGTGCCCACCTCCTTGAGAAATTGCACGCATTCGGGATGATTCAACAAGGCCACTCCCGTGGTCTCCGATGAACGAAAGACCGCTTCGGACTCGATCCGCCGCACCTTGGCTCGCGCGAAGACAATATCCCTCCCGTCCGGACTCCAACTCGGATTGCTCTGGACATACTCCGGATCGTCGGCCCCTGACAGAGCGCGGAACTCTCGTCTCTCGCGATCGTAGCAACAGAGAATGCCTTCGATCGGAAAGAAGATCTGCGAGAACTCCAAGTCGGGCACCGCCACGAATACGGAACGATCCTTTACGGTGCAAATCGCGTATTTCCCGTCCGGCGAGATCTGGGAAAGCAAGCCGAATGTTCCGGTAGAGTCTTCGCGTCGGTAATCGCTCCAGGTGATAATCTTCGACGATTCAAATTCGATTTCTTCTTCGACGGACGTGATCACGTAGGACCCCTTATCGTTCGCGTAATCGACGTCCATTCCCAGCACGGAACCGTCGGCCGAAAAGGAGTGGCAATTCGCGCAGACGGGCATCTTTTCCAGAACGACCGGCGGCGGTACCTTGCTGGAAATCGGCCCAAATCGCCAGCGAATGCACCGGGCCGGGTCGCGGACGGCGTCGGCGAAGGGAAGATTCACCTCGCGAAAGAACAAGGGAGCGCCTACCTCATCCTGCGACGTGGACATCGAGATTTTGCCGGCCGCCAGCAGCTTGCCCGGATCCCCGCGGCTGAATCCGAACACCGAGACCTTTGCCGGAGCTTCAATGCTCCTTGCCTTGATCGACGCCCAATCCTCGTCCGAAGGCCTCCACTCGCTCTCGCTGCACGACCGGCTCAGACGCGGCCCCCCGTCGCTGAAATCAATCGCCACAATCCATGCATCCGACTCCGTTTCGGAAGACCAGGAGAACGTCGGAGGAGCGATTTCCGGGGGAAACACCGCCCCATCGAAGGGATAGTCCAGCGTGAGCCCCCCATGCAATCGGGCTTCTTCCCAGGCGGCGGGGATCTCCCCATCCTGAACGGCCGATGGTCTCCAGTCATTGCCGGAACGAACGAACCACGCAACAACTCCCAAAATGCCGACCAACGCAACGGCACCCAGAACTCGGTGTCTAAGCCTCTCCCAGAAAACGACTTGCGCAGAGTCTGAATCGCGCACGTGCACCTCGTCAGCTTCAATCATCGCTGGGGTTCGATCCCTTGACGAATCCCGCCCAACATGGCACGGTGACCGGCCTCTTGCCTGCCCGTTCCCCCGCCTGCCCATTACCGTTGCTGCCCGGTTCCGCTGATGAGCGTCCTTCGCGGCAATCGTCGCCCCGCTCTCCCATTGCGCAGCGCTACCTCGCTGCCCCTGCGCCTGTTTGACGCGAAGGGACAGAAGTCCCTCCTGGTGGTCGCGTTTCTCTCCCAATGCCCGAGAAACAGTCCGAAGAAAGGTTGTCAATCTGGAGTATACCTGCTGCTATCTGGAACGACAACCTACGCAACCTTAGCCAAAGAACCATCGAACCAGGCACTTCGAGGCCGCCTTGAACCGCAATCACAGTTCAATAAGGCGTCACCGGACACACCGGCAACGGCCATTGCTGGGGTTGGGTGGCACGCTCAGAACGCGCCACCCATGAATAACCTGAGTTAGGTAGGTACCCTCCCCCGCCACCACGGGGGGTGGGGGGGTCATTTGTTTCAATTTTCCGAGGGAACTATGTTGCGTACCCAACTTCAATTCAATATAGTGTGGTCGTGTATATGGAGGAGGTTAGTGAAGAGTCTATTCTGTGGAGGTGACCTGCACGAAATCCCTTCAGTGCTCGTGTTTGTGGGTCGTCCGGCTTCTCTTGTCGGATGAACTCGCGTGTGTGGCTTTTCCTATTTTCTATTCATGTTCTGTTGGGAGGATTGACATGAAATGGTTTCGAAGAGGACTAGGTTTTACCCTAGTCGAGTTGTTGGTCGTCATTGCGATCATTGGTATCTTGATCGCACTCCTGCTTCCCGCGGTTCAGGCGGCCCGCGAAGCAGCGCGTCGTGCCCAGTGTACGAACAATCTCAAGCAGTGGGGACTGGCGCTTCATAACTATCATGATACCTTCAAGGCGTTGGTCTATCGCAAGGGCGGAACCTACGCCACTATACCCGGCAATCTTAACTCGGGGAACGCCGATTGCCGGAGCGGGTTCGTCTCTCTGCTGCCGTTCATCGAGCAGGGCGCCTTGTGGGATGCCATCAAAGCGGGCGACGCCACCGTGGCCCCCGAAGGACCTTACGGCTGGTATGGCTGGACGGTCTGGAACGTTGCCCCCGGCATCGTCAAGTGCCCTTCGGACGGTGTGACCATGGCCAGAAGAGACCGGTGCTCCAACTACGTGTTCTGCATCGGCGATCAAGCCAGGAGCACGTGCGATGACTCGACGCCTCGTGGCATCTTCGGGCGTCAGAGATGCACCACATTTGCCGAGATTACGGACGGGTTGAGTAACACCATCGCCATGAGCGAACGCCTGTGTGCATCCGACATGGGATGGGGACCCGACGGCAGCGGCAACGCCACCGTAGGTCAGAACACCACTGGCGGCGTGTATCTCTCCAAGTTGGCCACGGCCCAAATGCCTGGCGTTTCGACCAGCCCCATCCTCTGCTACGGGACGACGGACGGTAAGTACGTCAGGGCAAACATTTCCGGCGTAGGGTTGGCCTGCGGCAACTACACCTATGGCCAGCCACAGCGAGTCGGGTTCAATACCGTCCTGCCGCCCAATGCTCCTTCCTGCTCGGACGGCGGAACATGGGATAACCAGAACAACGCGGTGTTCCCACCGTCAAGCAATCACCCGGGCGGCGTCAATGTGATGATGGCCGACGGGTCGATCCAGTTCATGAGCGATACGGTCAACACCGGTGATCTCTCGCAAAATCAACCGGATGCGGGAGCTAGTAAGTACGGAGTCTGGGGCGCCCTCGGTTCGAAGGCCGGCGGCGAATCTGTTACGCTTCCGTAAGACAGACTCGAGTTGCGACTGTTGCGAGGAGGCACACCGGGTGTGCCTCCTCGTGTTTCAAGATGAGAAGGCCAAGTGGTTTTTCGTGAGGACGGATGGACAATGATGAATGTGAATTCTCTCGGCCGGGTTGTGTTGTTGTTGCTTGTTGTGGCCTTGGTAGTGGGATGCCAGCCCGCGGGGGCAGATCGGCCTGCAACCTTCAAGGTCACCGGGACGGTCACCATGGGCGGAGCGCCGCTCGAAGGCGCCAGTGTGATGTTTGTGCCCAAGACTCCGCCTGGGAATGCTGCGTCCGGGATCACCGACGCCAGCGGCAAGTACGCCCTTTCCACTTTTGGCGGCGATGACGGCGCCGTGCCCGGCGATTACTTCGTAGTCGTCAGGAAGTACGAAGCCGCGGCACCTGCGACAGGCGGCACTGCGGCCCCCGCCGGAGGAGAGGTCGAACAAGATGCAGACTTCACTGGAGAAGCCGTGACAGAGGAAGGGGCGAAGAACCTTCTGCCGGAGAAGTATGCCAGTCCGGCAACGTCAGGCTTCACCGCCACGGTTGAGGCCAAGGACAATTCCTTTGATTTCCCGCTTGAGGGCGGCGAGGCTCCCAAAACCGACGCCGCTCCGAAGGAGTAGTCTGATCGATTGCACAGACGATCTGAAGCGATTCTCGCATCGCAGATCGCCTCGGCGTTGTTTCGTCCGATGTCTCGCAGACGGAACAATCGCTCTTCCAGATCAGCGGCAAACGGCCGCGGTTGACAATCGTGTGTCAACCGTGGCCGTTTCTATGCCCCCCAAGCTGTGGATTCGCACGGAACTGGTTTTCACGGCCGGTAGGTCACAAGGCCTCTCAGGTCTGCAGCCGAGCCGCTCCAGGGCGACTCGCTGTCGTCAACGCGAAGCGGCGGCGTCCGGGACGGCCTGGTTTCTCCACACCGCCAGCCAATGGCGATCCTTCCGAGCCCAGGTGATGTGAGGCCCCGGCCCCGTCACGAAGTCCAGGTCGCCGTCCGCGTCAAAGTCCGCCATCTCCATGGTGGCGTAGAACGGCGACTCGCTCTCGAGCGTATGCCGCACGAAAACGCCCGGCTTGACCTGCTCCAGGCAGATCACCGAGGCCAGCGGCGCCGCCTTCACGCTCGCCGGCTTGACGTTGCCGGGCAGCCATGCGACGACGATCACGTCCAGGTCGCCGTCCAGATCCATATCACCCGCCAGCGCCCTGTAGGCGCCCGGCATGTCGGTGAGCCGGTGGTAGTCAAATTGCATGTTCCCGAGATTTTCGAGCCATTGCACTCCGTGCGCGGGTGTCGCGTAGAGATTGTCAAAAGCGTCGCCGTTGGTGTAGAGAACGTCTGTGTCGCCGTCTTGATCGAGATCCACAAGCTCGATTCCGCTCGAACCGAAGGTGAGGTCAGGCCCGGCCCAGAGCGTCTGCAGGCGGAAAACTCCTCCCCCCTGGTTCAGGAAGGCATCCACCGATTCATATTCCTGGCTAACCAGCGCAACGAAATCCACCTGTCCGTCGTCGTTGAGATCGCAAACCGGCACATGGATTGCGCCCGGCCGATCGTCGATCTCCTCGACCTGAAACGTCGGCCCTTCGCCAGGCTCGGAAATGTCGCGTAGGAGTAGTACCCTCCCCGTGCGGTACCAGCCGAATTCCGCCACGACCATATCGAGATCCCCGTCGCCGTCAAAATCGGCCGGACGCAAATCGGCGACCCGGGCCAGGCCTGACGCCAGAACGAGCGGCTCCAGATCCCCCTCTTCATCCTGCCGCAGCCAGACGATTCGACCACGGTTGTGATCGTACGGCATATAGCCGCCCTGATCGGCTACCAGGAGGTCCATTCTCCCGTCGGCGTTGAGATCGCACGGCTCCGCGTGGCAAGGATTGTTGAGCAACGCAACCGTCACCGGCAGCGGATTGGGGGCCGTCAGGTCGACCATTCCGATGATTCCCAACTGCATGTCAGAGAATACGAGTTGCGGGTGATCCGCCGCCAATCTGGTCCACTTGAGATGGGAGATCTCGGGCATGGCGTTGGCCTCGGGGGCCAACATCAGCTTCTGTACGGTGAATGAGGTTCCCAGCGTGGCGTCGGCTTCCTGCGGCTTCGGAAAAACCGGTTCCTCCGGGGCCAACGACCGGTAGTAAGCAACCGTCGCTTCCAGCGGCGGCGGATCCAGATCGGTGCGCCCCGATCGGGCATGATACTCGTATCCCTTGCTCACTTCGTAGTGCCAGCGATCGCGAGGAAAACTCTCGGGCTGCGGCATGCCGTGGCAATCGCTGCAAAAGGCGGTGATCCGCGATACCATCTCCTCGTCGACTTCCCCCAAAGACAATCCGCCCGCGACCGGCTCCGCCCCTTCGTCCGGGGCCGGCGACTGAGAGACAGGCGAACAGGCCCACACGCCCGGGAGAACGGCACACGCAAATGCCGCCGCCAACCACCTTGCCCGTCTCGAAAGCCGTGGTGTCGCATGCCGGTGCTTGTTCATAGCTCGATTCCTGGTTGCCCTTCCACGATCAACCGTGTGCCATTTCGCCTCTCCTCCGGCGACGACGGCAATCTCGTCGACACGGAATAGAAAGCACACCACGGTTCTCTCAACTTAGCGTGCATGGCCGGAGTTTCAAAGGGTTGCTACCGCTCAGCCAGGGGAACTGCAAAGTGGCAGGCACGCTCCGCCGTGCCGTCCGCAGAACTACCGGAAATCGCGATTTTCCGCCAGCGGCGCTCGGAGAGTGCCTGCTACGTCTCTCGCCACATGAGGACTTTGCCGTTCTCCTGCCCGCCCGGCCTCAGGCGGCCTCTGTGTCTGTATTGCTTCTCCGCCGTCGGGTAGAATAGACACCAGCCGAAGAGTCTGACAACCTCTACAGCGACGTGCCGAATGGAAACGAACCCGCAGAATATGTCGTCCCAGCCCCCCTCCGCCGACCCAGAACCTCCCTCACGGAGGCCGCGTCTCCGGGCTTGGCTGGCGATCGTGCTAATCATTGCCGGTGTGTTGATTGGTTTGCCGAGACTCTTGGCTTGGCGAGCCCGGGAGACTGCCCGTTGCCAGATCGGCATCGGTGCCTTGAGCCCCGCCCAAGAGTGGCTCGCCTGGTCCAAACGTTTCGCTCCCCATAACGGGACGACGAGTCTGCTCGAAGCGACCTGCTTCCGACGACTGGGCGAAGAGCAGCATTGGAACCAGGCCCTTCAGTCTGCCCGGGAGTTTGGGGCTGACGCCTGGCAAATCGACCAGGAGCGCCGACTTGGCGATCTCCGTTGGGGGCGGTTCCAGGCATCCCCCGAGGCTGAATTATCGGCTCTCCTTACCGAGGGGGCCGCACCAGAGGACGCCGCTTCATCGGTAGTTTTCGGCCTGCTCACCCAGGGGCAACCTGCCAGGGCCAGAGAAGCACTCGACGTCTGGGCCTCCGACCTTCCAGACGATGCCCATGTCCAGTTCATGTACGGGATCTTCTACCGCTGGGCCGGAGATTTCGCCCAAGCCGAATCCTATTACCGCGGCACCCTCGCCCGGCAACCTCGCTACGAGTTGGCACGAGCCGGGCTTATCGAACTGCTTGAAGGACAAAACAGGTTACGCGAAGCCCTGGAGTTGAATCGGGAACTGGTGGCAATGGCCCCAACGAACACATCCGCCAAGATCACCTTGGCGAGACTCCTTCGAAAATCGGCCCAGTTCAGCGAAGCTCGGGCGATTATCGCGCCGCTCCTCTCCGCGCCGGAGCCACCCGCCGGACTTGCGATCGAAATGGCGCAAATCGAGTTCGAAAGCGGCAATCAGGAAGAGGCTGCCGCCTGGTTCCGACGGGCCGACACGGGAGGCCCCCTGCCTGAAGAGGCTCTTCGAGCGGCCGGAAACTGCTTCTCGCTTCAGGGAGACTTCAACCGGGCCGACGCTATCTTCCAGGCGATTGACTTCACGCGTGACCGTTCGCTCAGGTTTAACGACCTGCAATTGCAGCTTGCCGTCAATCCCGGCAACCAGGCAGCCATTCACGAACTACAGCAACTGGCAACAACCGGCCCTGTTTCAGCAGACATTGGGGCCGCAGCACCGCCGACTCCGGACCCGGCACCAGCTTCGAGAGCGTCCCAACTCTACTCGCTCCATTGCAGTGCGTGTCACGGAACCAACGGCGACGGCAAAGGACACGCCGCCCGGCACCTTTTTCCGGCGCCGAGAGATTTCCGCACCGAACGCTTTCGCTTGGCGAGCACGGCCAACGGCGTGCCTGCCCTCGAAGACCTGGAACGAGTGACTCGCCAGGGCATGCCCGGCACGACGATGCTGGCTTTTGAAGACTTCACCGACGAGGAGCAACGCTTGCTGGCCGGTGAGGTGATGCGTTTGGTGAAGGAGGGCGTGCGAGAGGAGTACGCCCAGGCATTGCGGCAAGCAGGAGAGGAAATCGACGAACAGGATCTCCGGGAGGCGGCTCAACTCGCCACGACCCCCGGTGAGTTGATCCCCGTCCCGCCGATCGGTCCAGCCGATCCCGAGGCGATTTCCGCCGGAAAAAACCACTACCTGGAGTGGGGTTGTACCAAGTGCCACGGCGATGACGGGACCGGCCCGTCAGACGAGCCGCTGTATGACGATCAGGGACGGCCTACCGTCGCTCGTGACCTGGTTCACGATCCCATGAGAGGCGGACCCGAGGACGCATCGCTCTATCTCCGCCTCCGGTTGGGAATGCCCGGCACTCCCCATCCAGCCTGCCCCAACGTCTCCGAGCAGCAACTGATCGAGTTGCTCCATTACTGCCGTTCGCTGGCTCGGGAGCCGAAACGGGTCCTTACCAGCCACGAGCAGCGACTTGCCGCCACCATTCGGCCGCAGGAGGCCGCAGATAGCGTCGCCAAAGGCCCCTGACCTTGCTCATTCGTCCGAGCGGGCAGGCAGAAACGAACGGCAAGGGGTATGTTTCCGGCACGGTCCGCCCGTTGCGGTCCAGAGACTCGTCCATGTTGAAGGTCCAGCGTTCGTAGTTGGTGTGTCAACGAGATGCAGGCATGGCAAGTCCCGCAGCTCTTCAAGACACTTCAGTTCCGTGTCGCGAACCTGGACGTGATCAATCTTGACGAATGCTACTTCGTCGAAGAAATCGTCCCCCAGAGGCCTCCGCAGCCAAGAGGAAGCTGGTTTCTGTCGGACGCCCCGACGCTGCCAGTCGTACACAGCGTTGCCACCCAGCCGCTCAATCGCCTCCACCGCCTCCCTCTGCCTCCTCGCCCTCTCCATCCGCACCGCAAGCCACGACAGGGGTAGGCTCAGCACCAGGATGACGACGAGGAGCGTCCGCAGGCGGAACTGGAACCAGCGGCGGGGTTTGGGGGGATCGGTGGTCATGGTGAGCAGCGAAGGTCAATACCCGAATGGACCGTACCAGGAGTAACACAGGTACCAGTTGCCTTCAAGCGGGAGGTAATAGTGTCCTTCGGCTTCAGTCGGTATCTCATGCACATCTGGCACAATTGTCCGTTTCACACCGTCGGTGAAATCTTCTTCGGGTATGTAGTCGATAGCAATCAGCCCGCCATAAAACATGCCGAAGGATGCCTCGAAGAAGCCGACGCTGGCACCGTGCTTATTGATTGCCTTCACGTGCAGGGCTTCCATCCGTTCCAGGTAGAGTTCGTATCGCTCCTGCGTGATTCCGACATCGAGCAGAATCGCCGATAATGTGGTCTTGGTGTGCTCCTGGTCATACCACTGTCCACCAGGTTCATATCCTCCGTACTCGTCGTCAGATGTGTATATGTAGTCGTTGATCGTCCCTCTGGCGCGGATCCAGTCACCCAGCTGTGTCAACCCATCATCTTCCATCTCAAACTGAAAAGCCAGCATTGCTAGCAGGCTGGAAAATCCGATGAAAACGGGTCTATCCTACAGTGTTGTGTGTCCGAAAGGACGCCTTCCCGGCTGGGGCCGGGACGAGGCCATGGAG
>Ga0123330_1004530_pt1 | contig 10726 bp, 9 predicted proteins | sample BioC13SIPDNA_2_FD_89704 | JGI IMG/M metagenome (GOLD analysis project Ga0123330, IMG submission 89704) | Anaerobic biogas reactor microbial communites from Washington, USA - Biogas_R2_A C13 SIP DNA | ecosystem: Engineered > Bioreactor > Anaerobic > Unclassified | place: Washington, USA... | reverse complement strand
GCACGCGGTCTTTGGCCGTCAGCATCAGAACCGGGAGACCGGGCTCGCCGGCGCGCAACCGGCGGCAGACTTCCAACCCGTCCAGCCCGGGCAACATGACATCCAGTATCACCAGGTCCGGCGGCTGCTCGCGCGCGATTGCCAGCGCCTGCTCGCCATCGGCTGCCAGGTCAACGCTGTACCCGGCGAAGGCCAACCCGCGCCGCATGAGGCTCAGGATCTTGGGATCGTCGTCGACCGCCAAAATTCGTGCTGAAGCCATCGCCACCCCTTCCCCCAATCGATCCAAGACCATTATAGCATGCACTGCAAAGGGGACGATGGCTCAGCACTGATACGGCAATCATCCAAAGACGTCATTGCTGGACCGCGCGCGATTGACGGCAGCGAAGCACTCGGGGCACAACTTACGCGTCATGCTGCCCCTGTTGTCAACGAAGATCTGGGGCCGTCCACAGACGCTGATCCCATCGATAAAGAAGTGGTGCGCCGATCCGCCCGCGCCGCGCGTCCACTCGCCGGCGTTCACCTCATCCATCGACAACTTCGCCACCACCCTCTCCCGCTTGGTGCCTGTCTTCGCCTCACGCCGCCTGATGGTAAACTCAGCCACGATAACCTCCATTAAGTACGTTGATCGCCCATCTTGCCGCATTCAAATGAAGCTGGCATGACGAGATCGTAACAAGATGATGATACTTTCGCGGCGGCGTTGTCCCCCATCTGCCCTTGCAAGATGTCGTTCCGTGCGTTACATTCTGCCGGAGGGTGCTGATGAACGCTACGATCAGGGATGCAGTTCGTTGGCTTGCCGGCGTCAAACGCCTGGCGGTCCTCACGGGCGCGGGTGTCTCCAAAGAGTCAGGCATTCCGACCTTTCGCGAGGCCCAAGACGGTCTGTGGGCCCAGTATGATCCGATGGAGATGGCCTCGAAGGACGGCTTTCTTCGCAATCCCGAGTTGGTGTGGTCGTGGTATGAGCACCGGTTCGGGATGGTTTTGTCCGCGCAGCCCAACGCGGGACACCGTGCGATCGCCGATCTGGAGCAACTGTTCCCTTCAGTGACCGTCGTCACGCAGAATATCGATGGACTGCATATGGCAGCCGGCTCCACGCATGTGCTGGAGTTGCACGGCAGCATTCGGCGCTATAAGTGCCTCAGCGGCCGGCACACCGATTACAGCCTTGCCGACTTCGCGGACCAGGATGAAAAACCTCCGCGCTGTCCGGAGTGCGGAGAAATCATCCGGCCCGATGTGGTATGGTTTGGCGAGTATCTGCCGGAGAGTACGTTGCAGCAGGCTTACGAAGCCTCCTTGCGCTGCGAGGCGATGTTGGTGGTGGGGACATCCGGCGTCGTGCAGCCCGCGGCATCACTCCCGCGCCTGGCCACGCGAGCGGGCGCAATGGTAATCGATGTCAATCCTGAAGAGGACGAGATCGCAATGACCGCGGACCTTTTCCTTAAAGGTAGGGGCGGCAAGGTGCTGCCGCAGCTGGTTGCCGCACTGCGGGCGCAGCGATAGCAGAACACCCCGGATAGTTACATCCCACAGCAATTGTGCTGCAAGGAGATCGAATGCACACTACGACCCTGATCCAAAACGGCGCCCTGATCACCCCCGGCGGCGAGCGCAAGGGTGACATCTTGCTGTCCAACGAGCAGATCGCAGCCATCGGACCATCTCTGGCAGCGGAGGGCGTCGACAAAGTGATCGACGCATCCGGTTGTGTCGTGCTGCCAGGCCTGGTGGATCCGCACACCCACATCGTTCTCGACACGGGCATCTACAAGACGCCCGATGACTGGGCAGTGGGAACACGGACGGCTGCCTGCGGCGGCGTCACCACGGTCATCGACTTCGCGACGCAGTTCCCCGACCAGGACATGCACCAGGCTTTCGACGCGCGCCAGGCAGAGGTCGGCGGACTCGCCCAGATCGACTACAGCCTGCATATGCAGCTGACCAGGCTGCCCGAGGACGATGCGGTGCTGGACCACTGGATGACGGATCTCCTGACGTTGGGCATCAGCGCCATCAAGGTTTACACCACCTACCGTCCGAACTACTATCAAACCGATGATGCGCTGCTGCGTGCATTTCGTGCGGCCGCGCGCCACAACCTGGTCGTAATGGTCCACTGCGAAAACGACATGTTGGTGTCCGCCGCGCGCGAGGCGCTGGAGAAGGCCGGCAAGACATCTCTCGCATATCACGGCCAGGCGCGACCCGCGCTGGCCGAGATGGAGGCCGCGCACCGGGTGCTGTTCCTTGCGCGGGCAGGGGGCGATCCACAGATCTACATCGTGCATTGTTCGGTCAGCGACACCGTGGCCGAAGTGACTCAGGCTGCGGCGAAGGGGCAGCGTGCCGTTGCCGAGACCGTGGTGCAGTACCTCACGATCGATGAAACGATGTATGCCGGGCCCAATGCGGAGCGCGGCATCATGCAACCACCGCTGCGTGCCCCGGAAGAAAAAAAGGAGCTGTGGGCGCAGATCGTGTCCGGTGAAATCTCAACCATCGGCACCGATCACTGCGACTACACGATCGACCAGAAGCGCGAACACTCGGACTTCCGCAAGACGCCCGGCGGCATTCCCGGCCTGGAGACCTTGCTCCCCCTGTTGGCGACGCATGGCGTGGCAGCCGGCCGCATTGGATGGCGGCGGCTGGCCGAGCTGACCAGCGCGAACCCGGCCCGCATTTTCGGTCTAACCAGGAAGGGCGCCCTTAAAGAGGGGATGGATGCCGACGTGGTGATCTACGATCCGCGCGTCGAGACGACCATTCGCGCAGACCGGCTGCACAACCTGTCCGGCTATACGCCCTACGAGGGGATGGAGGTGCAGGGCGCCGTGCGAGATGTGTTCGTGCGCGGCCGCCAGCTTGTCCGGGCGGGAGACTTCCACCCTGCGTCAGGCTGGGGCAAGTTCACCGCGGCACACCTGCGATAGCTACTGAAGTTTGGGAGCACCACATGCTGCAACATTCGGTTATGGATGCACTCCTTGCGGCGATCGGGTCCGATCACGTCCTCACCTCGCGCCTCGAGCGCGTGACCTATTCCTACGATGCGACCTGGCTCGAAGCGCTGCCAGACGTCGTAGTGCTGCCTCGGACGACTGCCGAGGTCGCGGCCGTCATGCAGATCGCCTCCCGTACGCGTACACCGGTGGTGCCGCGCGGGGCGGGCACGGGCTTGTCCGGCGGCACAATTCCCCTCATGGGCGGCATCGTCCTGTCCCTGACCCGGATGAAGAAAATCATCGAGATCGACCCCGAGGATTCCGTTGCCGTCGTCCAGCCGGGCGTGGTGAACATGGAGCTGCAGCGAGCAGCCCAACGTCTGGGCCTGTTCTTTCCGCCCGATCCCGCATCGTGGGAGACCGCAACCATCGGCGGTAACCTGGCTGAGAATGCAGGTGGCCCCCGCTGCCTCAAGTATGGGGTGATGAAAGACTATGTCCTGGGCCTCGAAGTCGTGCTGCCCGACGGCCAGATCATGCGCACCGGCGGCCGAACCATCAAGAATGTCGCGGGCTATGACCTGACCGGCCTCTTCGTCGGCTCCGAAGGCACGCTGGGGGTCATTACGGAGGCGATTCTCAAGCTGCTGCCACAACCGCCGCACCGCGGAACCGTGCTGGCCATCTTCGAGACCGTGGACGGAGCCTGTGCGGCCGTCAATCGCGTGCTCGGGTCCGGCGTCCTGCCGCTGACCACCGAGTTGATGGACAACCACACCATCCAGGCAGTCCAACACACGCGCGATTACGGCCTGCCGTCCGATGCCGGTGCAGTGCTCCTGATCGATGTCGAAGGCAGCGAAGAAGCTATCCGCTACGAAAGCGGGGTGGTGGCCGAGGCGTGTCGCTCGGCCGGGGCCCTCAACGTGCGCTCTGCCACCGATCCCGCGCAGAGTGCGCTCCTTTGGGCAGGCAGGCGGGCCGTGTCGGCCTCGCTGGCGAACATTGGCGACAAACTTGGAGAAGATATCGCGGTTCCACGCAGCCAGATTCCGGCCATGGTGCGGCGTGTGCACGAGGCCAGCGAGCGGCTGGGTCTGCGGACTGTCGTGTTCGGCCATATTGGCGACGGCAACCTGCATCCGAACATCATCTGCGATCGCAGCAACGCTGAGGAGATGGAACGCGTTGAAGCGCTTGCCGCAGAGATCTTCGATGCTGCGCTCAGCCTCGGCGGCACCATCACCGGCGAACACGGCGTGGGAATCTCCAAGCGGCCATTCATCCGGAAGGCACTCGATCCGGTCGCATACCAGCAGATGCTCACAATGAAGTGTCTGTTGGACCCGCTGGGCATCCTCAACCCGGGCAAAATCTTCGAAGAGACCATCTTCCAGCCCACTCCAACCGGCAGCTGAATCTCACTCTTGACAAATTCACTGCGCCGGTAGTATATTGAGCGCTGAATGCACACGTGTGCATTCAGCGCCCGGTCCAGCCGACCGGACCCGTTGGCTGCTTCCTGCCGTCTCAATCGCAGTTTCCAGACGTATGGTGAAGACCTCTATCAAGGACATTGCCCGGGCTGCGGGCATTTCCCATTCGACGGTCTCCAGGGCGCTGAATGACAGTCCCCTGGTCAACGCCGAGACGAAAGCGCGCGTGCGGCGCCTCGCGCAAGAGATGGGCTACTCGCCGGACGCGGCCGCGCGCAGCCTCGTGAGCGGCCGGACACGCACGGTTGGGGTGGTGGTCACAACCGTCGCGGACCCGTTTGTCGCGGTTGTCGTGGAGGGCATCGAACGCACGGCCTACGCCCACGGATATTCGCTGATTCTGGCCGCGTCGCACAACGAACCGCAACGCGAGATCGCAGCCGTCGAGATGCTGCGGTCCAAGCGTGTTGACTCAGTGATCGTGACATCGTCGCGCGTCGGCGCGCTGCACCAGGAACGGCTCGGTTCCGCCGGCGTGCCGGTGATCCTGCTCAACAGTCACAGCCAGCAACAGATGCCGAATGCCTACTCCGTGCGGGTCGATGACGTACACGGCGGCCGGCTGGCCACCGAGTATCTGCTGGGGCTTGGTCACCAGCGCATCGCCCACGTGGCCGGCCTTGAAGGGCACAGCGATAGCAACGACCGGCTCGACGGGTACCTTAGCGCGCTCGCCGGCGCCGGCATCGACTACGACCCGGACTGCGTCGTGAACGGAACCGGGCGGCTCGACAGCGGCCCTGAAGTACTGCGATCGCTCCTGGCATTGCGCGAACGCCCCACAGCTGTCTTTTGCTACAACGACATGACCGCGATCGGACTGCTTTCTGCGGCGCGGAATGCAGGGGTGGCTGTGCCGCGCGACCTGGCAATAGTTGGGTTCGATGACATCCCATTGGCGGCGCATGTAGCGCCAGCCCTCACTACAATTGCGCAGCCGATGTTCGAGCTCGGCGAGCGCGCAATGAGTATGGCGCTCGTACTCATGGGGCACCAGGGGATCGCTCCCTGTGATGTGACAGATGTGATCCTGCAGGGACAGCTGATCGTGAGAGAGTCCACTCAATAACCAGGAGGCATGCATGAACAAAATGAAGGCGCTCGTTTTTCGCGGCGGAGGCAAGCTCGAACTCACCGAAATCCCCATCCCACAAATACAGAACCCCGACGATGTACTGTTGAAGGTGAAGGCCGTCGGCATCTGCGGCACCGACGTCAAAATCCTTGAGGGCAAGCACCACTTCAAGCAGGATACGGTGCTGGGCCACGAGTTTTGCGGCGAGGTCCTTGAGGTCGGCTCACACGTGAAATACATCAAAGTGGGCGATCGGGTGGCAATCGATAATAACATCCGCTGCGGCTTCTGCTCTTTCTGCCGCATGGGCATGAGCAGCCAGTGCGTCGAGATCAAATTCAACGCGCTCGGTGTGATGCGCGATGGCGGGTATGCCGAGTACTGCCTCGTGCCGGAAAAACAGTGCTTCGTGCTGCCGGACGAGATCGACGATGTGCTGGGCACCCAGGTCGAGACGCTGGCGACGGTAGTCAACGGCATGAATACGCTGCAGATGCTGCCTTACGACTACGTGCTGATCCTCGGCTTTGGGCCCATCGGCTACCTCTTCGCCCAGTTCGCCAAGAACATCGCGGCCAAGGTTGCGGTAACGGAGATCGATCCGTTCCGCATCAACGTTGCGAAGGAGTGCGGGCTGACGGTGTGGAATCCGCACGAGGTGGATGTGGTCCAAAAAATCACCGACTTCACGTACGGCCGGAAGGCCGATATCGTGATCGAGGCGACCGGCAACGCGCTCGCCCAGGCCCTCCAGTGCGTAACGCCGGGCGGTAAGGTGCTGCCTTTCGGCATGGATTCAAGCGTGCACATTGACGTAGTCCCGAACGAGATCACCCGTTGGGCCACCAAGGTATTGGGCCTCTACCTGGGCCAGAACACCATGGTGCCTTCGATCCGCGTCTTCCAGGAGAACCGGTTGAACATGAAGCCGTTCTTCACCAAGGTGATCCCCCTGGAGGATGGTCCGGAAGCGTTTTGCGACTTGGGCCTGGACCCTGCAACCCTGACGCACGGTCCCAAGAAGGCCATGAAGATCGTGATGAAACCGTGAGGCAACCATGAAGGACCGTCTCAACATCGCCGTCATCGGCACTGGGCGCATGGGCAGCGTCCATGTACGCAACCTGGTGCGCAGCATCCCCGAAGCCAACCTGGTCGCGCTGTGCGACATCCGCCTCCCAGTTGCACAAGCGCTTGCGGACGAGTTGGGCATTTCTCGGGTCGTGGCCGACTACCGCGAACTGCTGGCCGATCCATCCATCCCCGCGGTGCTGATCGCCACGAGCACCGACACCCACTGGTTCATCGTGCGCGATGCGGCACAGGCCGGGAAGCATATCTTCTGCGAGAAACCCCTCGCCCTCGATCTGCCGAGCATCGACATCGCACTGGCAGCGGTGGAGGCGGCCGGCGTCAAGCTCCAGGTGGGTTTCAACCGGCGCTTTGACCCCAGCTTCCGGCGCGTGCACGATATCGTTGCATCCGGGGCGATCGGCCGGCCCTGCATCCTACGCATTGCCAGCCGCGATCCGGAGCCGCCCTCAGTCGAGTATGCAAGGGCGTCGGGAGGCATGTACCTCGACATGACCATCCACGACTTCGACATGGCGCGCTTTCTGGTGGGCGAGGTCGAAGAGGTGTACGCGATGGGGAGTGTGCTGGTCGCACCCTGGCTGAAAGAGGCAGACGATGTCGATACGGATATTGTCACGCTGCGCTTCACCGACGGCACGCTTGGCGTGATCGACAACAGCCGCCAGGCAGTCTACGGATACGATCAGCGGCTGGAGGTCTTCTGTTCGGCCGGAATAGCCAAGGCCGATAACCAGTCGGTTGATACGGTGGTGTGCGGTGACACCTCCGGCATGCACGGTGCGCTGCCACCGCGGTTCTTCATGCAGCGCTATCCCGATACTTATGTCAATGAAGTGCGCAGCTTCATCGATTGCGTAGCCCACGACACGCCACCCCAGGTGACCGGGAAGGATGGCAGATTATCAGTGGTCATGGGTTATGCTGCGGAGAAGTCGCGTCACGAAAACCGGCCGGTGCGGTTGAGTGAGATTTGAACGCCGGCATTCCGTCATCGAACAGTACTGCGCGAGCCTGCGCTACACTTCCAAATTCAGGAGTTAATGCATGTCAAGTCAAGTGATTCCGCAAGGGCTTCTCCCGACCGAGCTCCCCGATCTCTTCTTCGAGGACAATGCGGTCGGACGGATGAAGAAGGAAGTCTGGGATGCCACCGACGCCGAGATTGACGCGATCCTGGCAGAGTACGGCGTGCCGTCGCCGGTCGAGTGGGGCAAGCCTGGCGCCTATATCCAGACCACCACGCGCTGGCAGGTCGAGCAAAACCGCAAAAAGAACGATATTGTGTTTATCCCGGTCGGCTGCACCGAGCTGCACGGCCAGCACCTGCCCAGTGCCTCGGACACCCTGTATGTCAGCCAGATCTGCGAGGGCGTGCGGCGTTATACGGCGAAGCGCGGCGCGGCGGTCAACCTGGCGCTGCCCCCGCTGAATTACGGAGCACACCCCTATCACCATGTCGGTATGCCCGGCACCGTAATCGTGCGCGAGCACGTAGTGCGGGAAATGATGATCGACGTGATGCTGGGCCTGTGGAACGACGGATTCCGAAAGCAGCTGATCGTCAACAACCATGGCCAGCTGTGGGTGCTGGAGTCGGCCGTGCAAGAGTTCCAGAAACGCTACCAGCTTCCCGGCATCTTCCGGGTCATCGACTGGCACCGCGGGGTCCGCGAGTTCTTCCGCGCCACCGAACGGGGCGGCCGTCTGGACACCAACTTCGTGCACGCCGATGAATCAGAGACCTCGCTGGGCCTGCTCTTGCACCCTGATATGGTAGACATGGCATATGCCGTCGACACCGAGGGGAAGAGCTACCTGCCCGACGGCCACTTCGACAAGTCGGTGGATCCCTTCGGGCGCCCGTCGCGCTGGTCCGAAGGCGAAGGCCACTTCGCCATTGAGATTGCAGCCACTCCCGAAGGTGTCGTCGGCAAGTCCACGCACGGTGCGGCCGAGAAGGCCAAGCGGCCGGTCGCTGCCATTCTGAAGTATCTGACCCTCTGGAACGATCACGTACTCGAGGCCTTCCCGCCCGGTAAGGTGCCGCCGGTCGAGGAAGTCACATTGCGCTCAGAGCGCGACATGGAGCCCTACCTGCGCGAGCCGCTGAGCGAGGGCTGGAAACCGGTCTATGCGCTGCCGCGGATCGGACAGGGGACAGAGGTCTAGGACCGGACAGGCGAGGAGATTCATCATGAAAGGCAAAATGCAGGGCGTGACCCTGGTTGCAGACTGGGCGCCGAAGCCGGGCTTCAAGCTGGGTGCGAAGGACATCGAGGGTCGCCAGACCTATCTGGGCAGCCTGGTGTGGAAGAACCCGCGGATCGAGATACGAGAGTATGACGTCCCCACCCCTGGCCCGGACGAGGTGCTGATTGAGGTTAAGGCATGTGGCGTCTGCGGTTCTGATGTTCACATGGCCCAGGCCGAGCCTGATGGCTACATCTTCTACCCCGGGCTGACGGGCTTCCCGTGTATCCTGGGGCACGAATTCTCCGGCGTAGTGGTCGACGCGGGCAAGAAGGCCTTCGATAAGCGGACCAACAAGCCGTTCAAGGGCGGCGAGCCGGTGACTTCGGAGGAGATGCTGTGGTGCGCGCAATGCCGCCCATGCGCAGATGGATGGCCCAACCACTGCGAGCGGCTAGACGAGATTGGCTTCAACGTGAACGGCGCGTACGCCAAATATATGGTGGTGCCCGCGCGGACGGTCTGGAGCCTGGAGCCGCTGAGGAGGGTCTATAAGGGCGACGATCTGTTCATCGCCGGCAGCCTCGTGGAACCCACCACCGTGGCTTACAACGCGGTGATCGAGCGCGGCGGCGGCATCCGGCCGGGCGACCGCGTAGTCATCCTCGGCGGCGGCCCCATCGGCTTGGCGGCCTGCGCGATCCTGAAGCGCGCCGGCGCGTCCCAGGTCATCATCTCCGAGCCGCAGAAAGAGCGCACCGACCTGGCTCTGCAGATCGGCGCGGACTACGCCATCAACCCGGTCAAAGAGGACTTTGCCGAGCGCGTCCTGGAGATCACTGAGGGCATGGGCGCGGACCTCTTCATGGAGGCCACCGGCCTGCCGACGGTCGTCTATCCCGGCATCGAGCGCGTGATCTGGGAAGGCCGGACGCTCAACAGCCGCGTGGTCGTCACGGCCCGCGCCGATGCCAAGATGCCGGTGACGGGCGAGGTGCTGCAGGTGCGGCGCGCGAGCATCATCGGCGCGCAGGGCCATTCGGGCCACGGCAACTTCCCGCGCGTGATCGAATGCATGGCCACCGGGATGGACATGACGCGCATCAGCACCAAGAAGGTCACCCTGGAAGAAGTGCCGGAGAACATCATCAAGTTGCAGACCGATCGAAGCGAGTGTAAGATCACCTACGTCGCCAGCTAAAGGCAACATTGCGGAGCTGGCCCTGGGCAACGGCCGTTGCCCAGGGCCATGGCGGAAGCGCGATGAAAATTCAGTTTCTCGGCACCGGCACCGGCCTGCCCAGCCGTGAGCGAGCGCCGTCTGGGCTGCTCGTGCGACTGGACCGAGCTGAGGGACATCCGGAGGAGGCACGTACTTCCGAAGGACCGTCTCTGCTCGTCGACTGCGGCTCAGGCACCATCGGCCGCCTGGTGGCCGCGCGGGTCGATCCCACGCGGCTCGACTACATCTACTCCACCCACGACCACGGCGATCACGCGGCCGATCTCGTGCCCTTCATGCAAGCGATGGACCTGGCCCATCGCACCGCCGACCTGCACTGGACCGCACCTGCCGCCATGGGCGCGCTGCTCAATGGTCTCCTGCAGTGGCAGCCCTGGGCCACACCGAAGACCTATCGCTGGGTTCACCATCCAGCGGAAAGCAAGCCATACTGCGGCGCGGGCTGGTCGGTGAGCGCCGCACGCACGGGCCACACGCGCGACTCCGTGGGCTATCGCTTCGACGTGGAGGGGCGATCGGTCGTCATCTCGGGCGACGCGACCGACCATCCCGACCTGGTTGAGCTGGCCCGCGGAGCCGACATGGTGGTGCTGGAATGCAGCTATCCGGACCAGTTGGGCATATCCGGACACTTGACGCCCGCATCGGCGGGCCG
>Ga0123330_1004500_pt1 | contig 10769 bp, 10 predicted proteins | sample BioC13SIPDNA_2_FD_89704 | JGI IMG/M metagenome (GOLD analysis project Ga0123330, IMG submission 89704) | Anaerobic biogas reactor microbial communites from Washington, USA - Biogas_R2_A C13 SIP DNA | ecosystem: Engineered > Bioreactor > Anaerobic > Unclassified | place: Washington, USA... | reverse complement strand
GGCCGTAGCGGAGCAGCACCAGCAGCTCGGGCGGGATGTCGACCCCGAAGCGCCGCAGGGGCTCGGCGGCCAGGTTGGTGCCGACGAAGGGCAGCGGGATGGTCGGCTTGCCGCAGATGCGGGCGATCTCGCTCCACGGCAGGAGCCCGTCGCCGCCGACGTTGAAGATGCCCGACGCCCCGTCGTTGATGCAGAACAGCAGCGACCGCACGACGTCGTCCTCGTGGACGAGCTGGAGCTGCGGGTCGAAGCCGAAGACCGAAGGCACCGCGGGGAGCCGCAGCGACTTGCTGAACGGCGTCGAGAGCTTCGGTCCGAGCACGTTGCTGTAGCGCAACAGGGCGACGTCGACGTGCGGGTTGTCGATGGCGAAGTCGCGGACGTAGCCCTCGACCTCGAGCAGGCTGCGCTCGATCTGCGTGCGCGCCGGGTTGCGGCGGGTGTCGGTCTCGGAGAACCACCGCGGGTCCCGGGGGCTCGACCCGTACACGAGGGCGGAGGACTTCACGACGACGGTGCGCACGGTGCTGCCGGCCGTCGACGCCGCCGCGAACAGGTTCATCGTGCCGATGACGTTGATCTCGTGGAGGCGTCGGCCGGTGGTGCGGGTGCTGTCGACGACGAGGAACGTGTGGACGATCGTGTCGACCTTGGTCGCCGACACGATCCGCGACAGGATCGAGTAGTTCTCGTCGGAGCGGACGTACTCGGTGCGCTCCAGGCGGACCTGCGGCTCGGTGGTGTCGAGGCCGATGACGACGTCGACGTCGGGGTCCTGTTCGAGCGCCTGGGCGAGGCGGCCGCCCCAGAACGAGCCGAGGCCGGTGACGAGGACGCGACGTCCCACGTCAGCCGAACCAGACCGAGGTGCGCTGCTGGAGCATGTCGTACAGCGCCTCCTGGATCGACTGCCGTACCGACTCGGCCTCCTCCATGATCCGGCTGCGCGAGTACCGCGGCTGGTCCGCGGGCACGTCGAACGTGACCGGTTCGAGCACGCGGATCCTGAACTTCGCCGGGAAGTAGGCGAGGGAGCCGAGCGGACCGAACGCGAGCATGTTGGCGGTGATCGGGAAGTAGGGGATGCCGAGCGCCTTGGCGACGGCGGGCACCCGGGCGAGGGTGGGCATCGACTCCTCGGCGCCGACGACCGCGATCGGGATGATCGGAACGCCGGCCCGCATGGCGATCTCGACGAAACCGCCCCGGCCGAAGCGGCGCAGCCGGTAGCGCTCGTCGTAGGTCTTGGCCGGGCCCTTGGTGCCCTCGGGGAACACGAGGGCGAGCTGGCCCTGCTCCCGCAGCAGCCGGTAGGCGTTGTCGGGCTGGGCGACCACCCCGCCGTTGCGGGCCCACAGGGTGCCGACGACCGGCACCGACCGGAAGAAGTGGTCGGCGAGGCCGTACACCGGCCGACCCATCTCGACCTCGATGCCGTGCATGATCGCCGGGGCATCGGACGGCAGGGCGGCGGCGTGGTTGGCGACGAGCAGGGCGCCGCCGTCGGCCGGGATGCGGTCCATGTGCTCCCACTCGACCCGGAACCACTTCTCGTAGAGCGGGGCGTAGAGGGTGCGGGCGAGGGAGCGCATCCGTTCGGACCGGCCCCACTCGTCGACGTCGCCGCGGCGGGGGTCGTCGAGCGGCTCCGGTTCGGCCACGGGCGGCAGGGAGACGGGGACGAGCGCCTTGGCGTCGCTGGCCTTGGTGGGCCGAGCCATCGCGGCAGCGTACCGCTGCCCCCGCGCCCCGTCCCCCTCCGTGCCCGGCGACGATCGGAATCGGGTTCGATCCATCCTCGGGACGTGGTCGGTGGGGCGGCTCTACGCGTCGGCGAGGTGGGCGCGGCCGACGTCGCAGGTGTCGAGCAGGCGGCACCAGCGGCAGACCGCCGAGGGACGGCGCTCCGGTTCGAGCTGGCGTTCGCGGAGGGCGACGATGCGGGTGACGCCGTCGACGACGCGGGCGGCCGCGGCGTGGAGCACGTCCTCGTCGACCGGGTCGACGTGGATCGCGCCGGAGTCGAGGTACGACGTGGCCACCGCCCTCGGCGGGACGCCGATGCGGAGCGCCTCGACCAGGGCGTAGAAGCGGCCGTCGTCGCGGTGGTGGACCGCGAACCCGCCGGTCTTGAAGTCGACGACCACCCGGCCGGCCCGTCCGCCGTCGGGCCGGCCCAGGCCGAGGTCGACCCGTCCGGCGAGCACGATGCGCCCCCCGAGCAGGTCGGCCCGCACCGGCAGCTCGGTGACCGGGCGCCACGCCGGCTTCAGCGGCGGCCAGACGTCCTCGAAGGACTGGACCTTGGCGATCGCGGCCGCCCGCACCTCGGCCCGGTCGTCCTCGTCGCAGGTCCGCAGCCAGTCGGCCATCCAGGCGTCGCTCTCGGTGAGCCGGTCGAGGGCGATGTCGACTAGCTCGGCGGGCGCAGCGGGTTCGCGCCGGTTGATGCCGAGCTCGATCGCCTTGTGGGCGACCGACCCGCGGACCGTGGCCGGCGACGCCTCGAACGAGGGATCGTCGTCGTCGGCGAGCCACCGCGCCTCGCAGCCGTGGACCCCGGCGAGCGCGTGCTTGTTGACCCGCATCGGCCGGTCGGTCGACAGGGCGACGGCGACCTCCGACAGATCGCCCTCCAGGTGCTCGCGGAGGCGGCGGCGCAGGCCCTGGTCGTACTCGGGCCAGGTGTCGCGGGGCGCGGTGAGGCGGTCGAGGGTCTCGCGCTGGGCCGGGTTCAGCGCATCGTCCCGCGGCTCGGTGGCGGCGTCGGGCGAGGGATCTCGGGGTGGCTCTTGCGGCGGGTCGGTCATGGGCGGGACGGGGGTCGGCGGCGTCGGTCGGAGCCCGTCGCGTGGGTGGCCCCGGCCTCACTGTCACAGGGGGTCGTCAGAATCACACCCATGGAAGCATCCGCCGTGCACTTCTCCTCCGCCGCCCGCCTCATCGGCGACGCGGCGCGGGCCCGAGGGCTGGTCGTCCCCGCCTTCCGCAGCCCGCCCCGCCTCCCCGGTGCGTCGCGGACCCTCCGCCGCTGGAGGGACGGCGGCGCCACCGTGTCGGTCGAGGTGGGCGGCCGGCCGCGCGAGGCGGTGGTGGCCGACATGGTCGAGGGGGTGGTGGTCGTCAACCGCGTGACCGGCGCCGACGCGACCCGCGTGCGGACGGCGCTGTGGCAGGCGGTCCTCGACGGGGACGCCGAGGGGGCGGCGGCGTGACCCCGCTCGGCGGCGGCACGGCCCGTTGCGGTGGCGGCCCGAACCCCGGGGGTGGTCACGGGGTCGGGTCGGGGGCGCCCTGTCCCCGGGCGTTCACTCCACCCACTCGATGCGGACGATGCGGTCGACGTGGGGCACCAGGCGAACCTCGGCGATCCGGAGGGTGGGCTCGTCGGCCCAGGCCACGCCCGCCACCACGTCCGATCCGTCGATGGTCACGTCGAACAGCTCGAGCCCGCCGTGGTACGCGGAGCGGCGCAGGCGCTCGGCCAGCTCGTGCGGGCCGGTGAGCTGGTCGGTGACCGTGTCGACGATCTCGATCGACACGTCGGGAGAGACCAGCTCGACCAGGGCGTCGTCCTCGTCGTCGACCATCACCCGGTTGCACGCGTCGATGCAGCGCTCGGCCAGGGCTTCGGCGTCGGCCAGGGTGATGGCAGGCATGGCGAGACCATAGAGGGAGGGTGTGACAGCGCGGTTTCGTCGGGGCGGCGCCTGCTGGTCCGGTCCCGCCGGACGGCTCGGCCTCGGGCCAACCGGTAGCGTCGGCGGACCGTGGTGGCCCGAGCGACGACCCGAGACCGCAGTCGTCGGCCCGACCGCCATCGGGCCGTGGTGGTCTGCATCCCCGGCCTGGAGTCGATCGTCGGCGGCGAGCTCGACGCGCTCGGCGTCGTCCACCGGCCGGCTGGCACCGGGGCCCTCGCGGCGCGGATGACCGACCGTCAGCTCTACCTCGCCAATGCCGCGCTGGGCTGTGCCACGCGGGTCCTCGTCGACGCGGGATCCTTCACCGCCCGCAGCTTCCCGGCCCTCGAGCGGGGGCTCGCCGACCTCGACCTCGGCCCGTGGTGGACGCCGGAGGTGCCGCTGCGCCTCCGGGTCACCAGCCGCCGGTCGAAGCTGGTCCACACCGGCGCCGTCGAGGAGCGGGTGCGTCGCGTCCTGGGTGCATCCGATCCCGCTCCCGGCCCCAGACCCACCGACCCCGACGGTCGGGCCGGCGCCCCCGGCATCCCCGTCCACCCCGGCGACGGGGACCGCGGGCCGGAGCAGCTCCTGGTGGTGCGGATCGAGCGCGACGTCGTCTCGGTCCGCGTCGTCTCCTCGGGGGCACCGCTCCACCACCGTGGTTGGCGGGGCCCGCAGGCCAAGGCGCCGCTGCGCGAGACGATCGCCCGGGCGGCGCTGGTCGCGGCGGGGTGGCGACCGGGCGTGGCGCTGGTCGACCCGTTCGGTGGCTCGGGCACGATCGGCATCGAGGCGGCCCGGTGGGCGGCGGGCATCGCCCCCGGCGCCGACCGCTCCTTCGCCTTCGCCGACTGGCCGTCGTTCGCGCCCGGGACGTGGGCGTCGGTCCACGCCGCGCTGGGCGGCGGACCCGACGCCGGGACGGGGGACACCGCGGCCGCGCCGATCGTCGTGCGCGACCGCGACGCCGGCGCGGTGGAGGCGGCGCGGGAGAACGCGACCCGGGCCGGCGTCGGCGACCGGGTGGAGATCGACGAGGGTCCGATCTCGACGCTGCGCCCTCCGGAGGGATCCGCGCCCGGCCTGCTGGTCACCAACCCGCCGTGGGGCGGGCGCGTGCGGGGAGGTGGCGACCTCCGTGACGTGTACGCCCGCCTCGGCCACGTCGTCCGCGACCGGTTCCCAGGGTGGGGCATGGCCGTCCTGACGGGCGACGACCGCCTCGCCGGCGCAACGGGCCTCCGCCCCCGCCGGGTCGCGTTGCGGGCCCGGGCCGGCGCCCACCCGATCGGTCTCCACGTGTGGCGGCCCGACGGCGACGGTCACACCTGACCACGCCGTGGCGCGAGGCCGGCGCGGATCGGCGGCGGCGTTCGTAGGCTCGCGCGATGGACGAATCGCCGATGCCCGCCGTGTTCCTGGGTCACGGGAACCCCATGAACGCGATCGAGCACAACCGCTACACCGAGGCGTGGCGGGCGCTCGGCGAGTCGCTGCCCACGCCGCGGGCGGTCGTGGTGGTGTCGGCGCACTGGTACATCGGCCACACGGCGGTCACCGCGATGGCCCAGCCCCGGACGATCCACGACTTCTACGGGTTCCCCGACGAGCTCTTCGCCGTCGACTACCCGGCGCCGGGCGCGCCCGACGTCGCCGGCGAGGTCGCCGAGGCGATCAAGCCCCGCTTCGCCGGGCTCGACGCCGAGTCCTGGGGCATCGACCACGGCGCCTGGTCGGTGCTGCGCCACGTCTTCCCCGACGCGGACGTCCCCGTGGTGCAGCTCTCGATCGACGCGACCAAGTCCTACGACGAGCACCTGGCGCTCGGCGCGTCGCTCGCCCCGCTACGGCGCCGGGGCGTGCTGGTCGTCGGCAGCGGGAACGTCGTGCACAACCTCCGCCGCCTCGCCTGGGACCAGCCCGGCGCCGGCTTCGACTGGGCGCGGCGCTTCGACGACGAGGCCCGCACCCGGCTCACCACCGACCCGGCATCGGTCGCCGGCCTGGTCGACCACCCCGACCACGAGCTGGCCGTCCCGACCCCCGACCACTTCCTGCCCCTCCTGTACGTCGCCGGCCTGGCCGCCGCCGACGGCGCGACGGGCTCCACGCTGGTCGAGGGCTACGACCTCGGGAGCCTCTCGATGACCTCCTACACGTTCGGCTAGGGCCCGGTCCGCGCCCTACCCGGACCGGGGCGGCGACCCTCGGCCAGATCGCACGGCCCGGGCGACGGCGGAGAGGTAGCGGCCGATCGCGGCGCGCTGGACCGGTCGCAGCACCGGGGCCAGTGCGCCGAGCGGCCCCGCCGGCTCGGAGTCGGTGCGGATCGTCGCCCACACCGTCCCATCGCGGTCTACCCCGACGACGAAGGATTCCTCGCCGCGCTCGGGGTGGCCCGGCAGCGTGCCGTAGGCGTAGCCGTGGCGGTCGGGCTCGTCGATGACGACCACGATCCGGTTGGCGAAGCGCACCCTCGCCGGTCCGACGCCGATGCCGAGCACGACGGTCGCGTCGAGGTCGGGGGTGACGCCCGCAGGCGAGACGGTGGCACCGAGCGCCCGCTGGGGCGCCCAGGCCCGGAGGGCCAACCGGGCGGCCTCCAGATCGGCGCGACCGCGCCCGACGGCGAGGCGCTGCTCGTGGCGGTTCACGCCGGGCACGGGTTGCGATCGCAGCGTCGAGCCCACGTGGTCGTAGGTCGGGGCGGCGACCCGCAGGCGCTCGAGCTCGGCCTCGCCCACCGGCCCGAACCCACCGAGCCTCACGCGGTGACCTCCGCCGCCCGGTCGACGCCGGTCATGCCGGGAGCGCGCTCCGAACCGCCGTCGACCACGGGACCGGTGGCGAGCAGGCCGAGCAGGACGAAGCCCACCCCGTTGGCGAGACCGTGCCATCGACCCATGTCGGCGACCGAGAGGGCGGGCGAGCCGACCACGTGCTGGGCGATCGCCCAGGCCACCGCCAGGACCATCGGCACCCAGGGCGTGAGCCCGGCGACGAGCCGAAGCGTGCGTCCGGGCCGTGGCGTGCGGTTGGTGGAGGCGAGCAGGGCGAGGGCGGAGGCCCACACCCCGACGGTCATGAGCACCGCCCCCCCGATCTGCGCCGCGGCGGCCCCGAGCACGAACCCGACCGCCACGACCGGGGGTGCGAGCGCGGTGGCGACGACCGCCACGTTCGCCGTCCCGGAGACGACCGTGGGCCGGGCCGGGGCCGAGCCGGGCGTCGGACGGTCGGCCTCGGCCCGCAGGCGGCGGGCGACGGTGAGCGCGCCGACCCCGGCGTAGAGGAAGTGGACGGCGGTGAGGCGGACGATCGGCTCCCCGATGTCGAACAGGTCGCGCCCCGCGACGCTCGCCGCCAGCGCGCCGACGGCGACGACCGCCCACCCCGCCGCCAGCGTGCGGACCGCGTCGTCGAGGCCGACCGGGGTCCGGACCGGGCGCAGGGCCCTGACGACGGCGAGGATCGCGGCGACCCCCGCGGGCGTGAGAAGGGACACCGCGGGACGGCCTGCGGGCATGGCGAAGGCCACCGCGGTGCCGACCGCGGCGGCGGTCCACCACCGGGACCGCCCGAGCGCGAGCGGGGCGATCACGCCGAGGCCGCCGACCACCGTGGCGTCGACCAGCGGCCGATGGCCGGTCAGGGTGAGGGCCATGGCGGCGAGGGTGACGACGACGTCGACCCCGGTGGGCGGTCGCTCGGCAGGGGTGCGATCGTTCACGAGTTATACGATAGTAAATGGTCGCGTACCATTCACTACGCGACGGCGCGCTACGCTCCCGGGCGTGGAGGACGAGCTTCGGATCGACGACCTGGCCCGCGAGGCCGGCGTGGCGACGACCACCGTGCGCCTCTACCAGCGGCGCCGCCTCCTGCCGCCGCCCCGCCTCGATGGGCGCACCGGCTGGTACGGCCCGCACCACCTGGCCCGGCTCCGGCTGATCGCCCGGCTCCAGGACGAGGGCTACTCGCTCGCCGGCATCGGTCGGCTGGTCGAGGCGTGGGAGCGGGGCAGCTCGCTCGACGCGGTCGTCGGGGCCGAGGCCCAGCTCGACGCCATCCTGGGCGGTCGTCGGGCGGTCGATCTCTCGGCCGCCGACCTCGTCGGGCGGTTCCCCGACGACGCGCTCACCCCCACCCTCGTTCAGCGGGCGACCGCCCTCGGGCTGCTCGAGTTCACCGCCGAGGGTGGCGTCCGGCTGCCCGACCACCGGTTCCTCGACACCGGCGCCGCCCTCGCCCGCATCGGCGTCCCGCTCGACGCCGTGCTCGACGAGTGGGAGGCGCTCACCGCCCTCCTCGACGCGGCCGCCGAGCGCTTCGCCGCCGTGTTCGACGCCCACGTCCTGCGGGGCGGTCCATCCGGGGCAACCGAAGGCAGGGCCGACGCCCCCGACGGCGAGGCCGACCTCGATCCGGGCGATCTCGACCCGGCCCGCAAGGAGGAGCTGGGCGCGGCGCTGGCCGTCCTGCACCGCGCCGCCCACGAGGTGGTCGCCGCCGCCCTCGATGCCAGCCTGGCGCGGGTCGGGCGCGACCGCCTCCGTCGCCTCGGCCTCGACGGTGAGGCCGAGGCGACGGACGATCCCGGCTGACGGACCCCCGAGGGTCCCGGGTCAGCCGGCGAGGGCGGGGACCGGGTCTTCGGACTCCTCGGCGGCGAAGTGGGCCCGCACCACGGGGGCGACCTCGATGGCGAAGCGCTCGATGCTCCCCATCATCAGCGGGTGCGGCAGCGTCCCGGCGCTGTACTTGAGCGAGTACCGGGTGGCTCCGAGCGCGTCGAGCGAACGGATCACCTTCCTGGCGACCGTCTCGGGCGAGCCGACGGCGAGGGCGCCGTTCGGTCCGGCGGCGGCGTCGAACTGCGCCCGGCTCATCTCGGGCCAGCCGCGGTCGCGGCCGATGCTGGCGTGCATCGCCCGGTAGTGCGGCCAGTACTCGTCCCGGGCCTGCTCGTCGGTGTCGGCGACGTGGCCGGGGCTGTGGATGCCGATCGGCTGCGGGTCCTGGCCCAGCTCGGCCAGCGCCTGGCGGTACAGGTCGGCGAACGGGGCGAAGCGCACCGGGTCGCCACCGATGATCGCGAGCATCAGCGGTAGGCCGTGGCGCGCCGCCCGGATCACCGACTCGGGGCTGCCCCCGACGCCCACCCACGCTCTGAGCCCACCCTCGGTCCGGGGGTACACGAGCTGGTCGCGCAGCGCCGACCGGGTGGTGCCCGACCACGTGACCGGCTCCTCGCGTAGGAGCTGGACGAAGAGGTCGAGCTTCTCCTCGAACAGCACCTCGTAGTCGGCGAGGTCCTGGCCGAACAGCGGGAACGACTCGGTGAACGAGCCCCGCCCGAGCGTGACCTCGGCCCGACCGCCGCTGACGGCGTCGATCGTCGAGAAGCGCTGGAAGACCCGCACGGGGTCGTCGCTGCTGAGCACGGTCACCGCCGAGCCGAGGCGGATGCGCTCGGTGCGGGCGGCGATGGCGGCCAGCACCACGTCCGGTGCCGACACCGCGAAGTCGGGGCGGTGGTGCTCGCCGAGGCCGAAGGCGTCGAGCCCCAGGGAGTCGGCCAGGGCCGCCTCCTCGACCACGTTGCGGATCACCTGGGCCTGTGGCAGCGGGTGGCCGTCCTCGTCGACGGTCACGTCCCCGAAGGTGTCGATCCCCAGTTCGATGTTGCGCACGGCGTCCTCCTCGATCGTGCTCCTACGACCGCTCCAACATATTTGCGCGTGCAAGTATTCCGCCGCAGTGCGGCGCCCGGGCCGTCCCCGGGGCCCGCTTGGCTAGCGTCCGTCGCCACCGGCCCGGGTGGCGGAACTGGTAGACGCAGAGGGCTTAAACCCCTCGGGAGCCTCGGCTCCGTGCGGGTTCGACCCCCGCCCCGGGCACCGCCGCCTCAGCGGACGGCGTGGGTGAAGGAGTCGGAGCGGAGGAGGGCGAGGACGAGGGCCTTCTCGCCGCCGGGGCGGCGCACCCGGCCGAGCCAGTAGGTGCGGCTCGCCGGGTCAGGGCCCCAGCCGACGATCTGCTGGTAGCGCTCGGAGATCACCCGGTCGGCCCGCTCCGCGGTGCGCAGCATGGCGATGGTCGCGGCGCGGGCGCCGGTGGTCGTGATCCGGTTGGCCCAGTAGGCCCGCGAGGCCGCGTCGGGGAGGCGGCCCAGCAGAGCGAGGGTCAGGCGGTCGGCGAGCCGGCCGGGATCGTCGGCGACGGGCGGCAACCACATGTTGTCCTCGACGAAGCGGGCGAGGCCGTCCTCCCAGGACCCGCGGGCGGTCTGGACGTAGTAGCCGAGCTCGGAGGAGCCGGACATGCCGCCACCGATGATCTGTGCCGCCTCGGCGATGGCGGTGATCGCGGCCGTCGGGCCACCGACCACGCCGCTCAGCCGGGCGCTGCGCCGGGGCGCGGATCCGTACGTGGCTACCAACCCGTCCAGCTCGGGCCCGTCGTAGGCGGGGCGGGCCCAGGCGATCTCGGCCACCGCGCACGCCCATCGCGCCGCGGCGGTGGGAGCGCAGGCATCGAGGTGGGCCTCACCGGTGGTGGCCCCGGCCGCGGGTCCGACGCGCTCGTCGGTGCCCTCCCGGGTGAAGGCGAGGTCGCTAAGCAGCGCCCGACCGCTGTCGGTGCGGTCGAAGCGCACCTCGACGGTGCGCACCCGGGACAGGTCGATCCCTTCGAAGGCGCTCAACGGCACGCGGACGCCGTTGAGCACGGAGTGGGTCACCCACGACCCGGGCCGTCGGGCGAAGGCGGGCGACCAGTCGCTCACGTCGACGGTCGCCGTGGCTCCGGTCGCATCGACGATGCGGACCGACGCGCCCTGCCGGGCTCGACGGTCGTTGCGGACGTCGGCGGGGAACGCGATGCGGAACCGGATGCCGTCGTAGCTCGTCGCGTCGACACCGGCACCGGGGAACCGCGAGCGGGCCACGGCGGTGGGTTCCACCCAGCCGACGGCGAGCACGGTGGTCGTCCCGATCGCACCCCCGTCGTAGGGGCAGATCGGCGTCGGGTCGTATCCCTCGAAGTACGTGTAGCCGGCTCGACACACGGTTCCGGGGCTGG
>Ga0123330_1004498_pt1 | contig 10771 bp, 5 predicted proteins | sample BioC13SIPDNA_2_FD_89704 | JGI IMG/M metagenome (GOLD analysis project Ga0123330, IMG submission 89704) | Anaerobic biogas reactor microbial communites from Washington, USA - Biogas_R2_A C13 SIP DNA | ecosystem: Engineered > Bioreactor > Anaerobic > Unclassified | place: Washington, USA... | reverse complement strand
ATGCGCTTGTATTTGCTTTTTCCCCGGTTCTCGACGTTACGGCCTCCGGGGCCGGTGGAACCGGGGGCGCCTGAGGGGTCCCAGTCTTCGCGGATGAGGGGGTACAGGATGCGGTTGGGGGAATAGACGCGCTTCTTGTAGGCCAGCATGTAGGGGGCCAGGTGGCTTTTCAGCTGGGGCTCTAAGACGTGGCCGTCTTTCTCTATCCTCCAGGGCTTGATCTCTTCTTTGGTGTATTTGTCTTCGAAGTGAAGAGGGCGGATACGGATGATCTTGCCGTCTTTCACGTCGATAGCGGCGGGGTCGCCGTTACGGGTGAAGGAGCATTGGCCGAGGCCTTTGAGGACCGTCTTGCTCCCCTGCGTGGATACTTGTCCTTCCGCCATCCTGGTTACTCCTCTCAGGAGATCTCTACCTATATGCGCCTAGCCGCTCAGAGTCGGGCAGCGGGTTGGTCACTGTTCAGGTTAGGGCACGATGGCGACTCGGAGGGCCGGAAGGACAAGCCATTCATGACGTGCAAAAGGTATTCCCCGCAGTCATAGGTAAGAGGCCGCCGGGGGATGAGATCGCCGCCCCCGTGATCAGGTCGTCTGGTGAGCCACCGCCGCCCTCACATAGTTCATGAGGGCCCGTGATCCGGCCGATATGGAACGACCACGCGGATAGACGAGACAGAGGTTGCGATAGAGCGGCTGAGCGAAGGGGATCGCGACCAGACCCTCGAGGCCCTCACCTGTCACCAGCATCTTGGGCAGCGGCGCGACTCCCACGCCCTTTCTCACCAGTGCTTTGGTCAGCTCGGGGTAGTTCGCCCGGTAGGGGGCGCGCGGCTCGATACCGGCCTTGCGCATGGCGGCCGCGACAGTGTTGTAGAAGTTGTGGGTGGCCGGAGGGAGCAAGATGTATTCGCCGGCCAGCATCTCGAAAGACACCGCCTGGCAATCCGCCAGATGGTGACCCTCTGGAACCACCAGGAGGATCTCCTCGGTCAGAAGATGCCGGGTGACCACCCGGCCCGATCCCCAGGGCGTGATGACCGCGCAATCGAGTTCGCCGTTCGCAACAGCCTCCTCGATGAGGGCGTCCTCCATAGCGATGAGATCGACGCTGGTGTCGGGCGACTCGGCAAGAAAATTGACCAGAATGGGAGCCAGCAGGTTTGCAAGGACATTGGGCACGGCTCCGAAGCGGACCCTCTGGGTGGCGGTCCCCGCCTGTTCACGCGCCAGACTGATGATCCGGTCGGTGCCCGTTACGACCTCCGCGACCAGAGGGAGCAGGAGCTGCCCCACGGGCGTGCACTCCACATGCCGGCCCAATCTCTCGAACAGCCGCACCCCGAGCTCCTTCTCCAACTTGGCGATCTGACGGCTGACGGCTGACTGGGTGGAGTGAATGGCACGCGCGGCCCCGCTGAAGCTGCGCGCCTCGGCGACGGCCAAGAACGATCTGAGAAGATAGAGTTCCATAAGGTAGGCATTACTCTATCGCGTCCTTGCGGTATGACTCAATCTTCCCCCTTCAAGACGCTCCACTATGCGGGCTCTCACTCATGGGTCAGCCTCATGAGCTGTTTGCATCCATACAACTCAAACATTATAGTTGGGTATTCGGAGCCCGATACTAGGAGATGACGGAGGGGACATGAGACTCGCCAGGATTAGTCTGAAGATCAACGGGGTCGAGAGGTTCGTCCTGTGCGATCCCGAGGAGGACTCCCTGGCGGTAGTCCTCCGCCGTATGGGCCTCACTGGGGTGAAGATCGGCTGTGGCACCGGCGTGTGCGGGGCCTGCTCGGTACTGCTGAACGGCGAGGTGGTGCGTTCCTGCACCAAGAAGATGAAGCGCATCCCCGAGTTCAGCGAGATCCTCACCATCGAGGGCATCGGTACGCCGCAACACCTGCATCCTCTGCAGCAGGCCTGGATAACCTACGGCGGCGCCCAGTGCGGCTTCTGCTCACCGGGCTTCATCGTCTCGGCCTACGGTCTACTTGCCGAGAATCCCTCTCCGACGCGCGAGGACGTCCGCAAGTGGTTCAAAGACCACCACAACATCTGCCGCTGCACAGGGTATAAGCCCCTCGTGGATGCCGTCATGGCCGCCGCCGAGGTCATGCGGGGCGAGAAGACCATGGACGACATCACCTACCACTTCGAGTCCGACGGTGAGGAGATCTACGGCTCGCGGCATCCCCGGCCGACGGCGCTGGCCAAGGTAACCGGCCTGGCCGACTACGGCGACGATGTCAAGCTGCAACTCCCCGATGGGGTCGCGCATCTGGCGGTCGTCTTGGCCGAGGCTCATCACGCCAACATCATCAGCATCGACACTTCCGAGGCCGAGGACATGCCGGGCGTCATCAAGGTGCTGACGGCCAAGGACGTCAAGGGCACCAACAACCTGGCCGGCCCGCCGCATGTACCCCGTTTCAAAGGTAAGGGCCCGGCCGAGTTCCCCGTCATCGCCGGTAAGAAGATACTCCGCCGCGGCGACGTGGTGGCCCTTGTCGCCGCCGAGACCGAGGAAGAGGCCCGCGCGGCCGCCAAGAAGGTCAAGCAGAACCTGGAGGTCCTGCCGGCCTACCTGACCTTCCCCGAAGCGGCGATGCCCAACGCCATCCAGCTACAGGAGAACATGCCCAACTGCTATATGGAGCAGCCGGTCTTCAAGGGCCAAGACACCGCCGAACTGTTCGAGGCGGCTCCCGTCGTGGCTGAGGGAAGCTTCCACTCCCAGCACGAGCCTCATCTGCCCATCGAGCCCGACACCATGCAGGCCTACTGGGGCACCGACGGCATGATGACCATCCAGTGCAAGTGCCAGTCTCTGACTGAGAACCGGGAATTCGTCTCGCAGGCGTGCGGCATCCCCAAAGACAGCATCCGCATGATACTCAACACTGTGGGTGGCTCGTTCGGGTACAGCGTCAGCCCAAATATCTACGCCCTGGTGGTCACGGCCGTCCAGAACCTGGACATGCCCTGCACGATCACACTGAAGTACGATGAGTTCAACCACACTACGGGCAAGAGGTCGGCTACCTATACCAACGGCCGGCTCGCCTGCGACACCGACGGCAGGATCATCGCGGCCGAACTCGAGATCGCTCTCGATCATGGCGCCTACGGCCTCATAGCGGGTCCTATCTTCGGCAACCTGGTCTCCGTCGGTTTCCACGGCTACAACATCCCCAACTTCAAGGCGCTCGCACGCGGCGGCTCTACCAACCACGCGTTCATCACCGCCTATCGCGGCTTCGGTTCTCCTCAGTCGTACACCACCACCGAGGCTCTCATCGACATGGCTGCCGAGAAGTGCGGCATAGACCCCTGGGAGTTCCGCTACAAGAACGCAGCCCGGCCGGGTGATCTCAACATCAACAGCCGGCCCTATCGCGACTACGTCTACCCGACCCTGCTCGAGAAGGCCAAGCCCGTCTACGACCAATACAAGGCGGAGGCCGAGGCGGCCAAGGCCGAGGGTAGGCACGTCGGCGTGGGTATCAGCTTGGGCGGCTTCATCTGCACCGCGGGGGCGTTCGATTATGCTGAGGTGGCTCTGGAGTTGAACGCGGACGGCAGTATCACCCACTACAACACGTGGGAGGACATGGGCCAAGGCGGCGATATCGGTAGTGTGACCCACACCTGCAAAGCGCTCGCACCGCTGGGTATCAGGCCCGGCCAGGTGCACCTGGTGATGAACGACAGCAAGACCTGCCCCGACACCAACCTGGCCGCGGCCAGCCGTTCGCACTACATGGCGGGTAACGCCACTCTCGACGCAGCCGAGCAACTCCTGGACGCCATGCGCAAAGACGACGGCTCCTACCGCACCCACGCGGAGATGGTGGTTGAGGGTATCCCGACCAAGTACACCGGTCACTACGACCAGTTCAACATCGGTCTGGACCGCGAACTCGATCCCAACACGGGTGAGGGCGACACCAAACCGGCGTACATGTACGGAGTCAACCTTGCCCTGGTCGAGGTGGACATCGATACCGGCAAGACCCAGGTGCTGCGCTTCGCGTGGGTCGGCGACGTGGGCGTGGTCGGGAACATGCTGTCCGTGGAGGGGCAGGCCTACGGCGGTATCTCCCATTCCATCGGATTTGCCCTCAGCGAGGAATACGAGGCGGAGAACAAGCACGGCAGCATGGCCGGGTGTGGCATCCCCACCATCGACGTCATCCCGGACGACATGACCCTCATTTTCAACGAGACTCCTCGCCCGAAGGGTCCGCACGGGTCGAGCGGATGCTCGGAAGTCTTTCAGAGTTCCAACCACATGGCGGTCATCAACGCCATCAACAACGCCTGCGGAGTACGTGTGTACGCGTTGCCCGCGACTCCCGACAAGGTGAAGGCAGGCTGGGAGGCCAAGCAGCGCGGCGAGGACCTCACGCCGCCCAGGTACTACCTCGGCACCGATTTCGAGGAAGAGATGGAGATGATCAAGGCCAATCCGGTCTGACGGGGGGGCGGGACTGGGGCGGCTCGCCGCGCGCGGCGAGCCGCCCCAGTCCATCTCACTTGTCTTCGAGCGACATCTCGACCTCGCTGATCTTGCCTCTCACGAGCTCCTCAGAGAGACAGACCTGCCCGCACTTGGGACACTTCAAGGTCTTGACGCTGAAAGCGTGGTCCAGGTAGCGGAGTTCCGTGCTCTCCGGCACGAGAGCCACCTTGCACTTCACGCAGATCAGCTCTCCCATGTTTCCCTACTCTCCACGATCTCCATCCTGTGGGAGAAGACGCTGCTCAGCATACGGCCCTCTACGGATCGCGCGTACTCGACCCAGTAGGTCACGGCGCCGATACGCAGATGGCCTATGTAGAGATCCCGGTCCGGGTCATATACCGCGTTACCGGTGGCCTCGCAGTAGTCGATCGTCTGATAGACCACGTCCTCCAGGATGCGTTCGTCGTACATCCTGTGCAGCAACTCGTCGGGGATGGTGACCGTCACGACCCCTCGACGCACTTCGCCTTCCTCAGCCGTCATGTCAAGACCCCATTCCCTCTCGAGCACAGTCCGCTTGGCCGCCATCCTGTTCGCTCGGCGCTGCCCCAGAGACGGTAACCCCGCCACCGGCAGCCCCTGCGACGGCAAACGCAGCGATGGCGACAGTGCCGTATCGAGCCCCAGCACCAGGTCAAGGACATGCCGCGATGCCTTCCCGGCGCGGCCGAAAACCTCTTGGCAATTCGCGCAGTACGTGATGTACGGAAGTGCGTGAGCCGAGGAACGGTTCCGGCCGATGGTCTTCATCAGTTTGGGATTGGCGGCCGCTATGTGCCCTCCCCAACCGCAGCATCGAGCCTTCTCCCCACTCCAAGGAAGCTCCGTGAGACTGATACCGGCCTTCTCGGCTATCTGCCGCACGCTGCGCTGCATGGTCTCGTCGTACCTGCTCGAGCACGGGTCGAAGACGCAGGCTTCCGGCTCGTTCCCCATCCCCGCCTCGTTTCCCGCCTCCCGCTCTCCGGCAGCCCCGACCTCAGGCCATCCCACGTCCAAGAGCAGTTCGTACAGGGAGATACCGCGGATCCGCGGCATATGCCTCTCGAACTGGAGCTTGCAGGTGGCGCACGCGAACACGAACTCCGGTCTACCGAGCCGCTCCCATTCGGCCGTCAGCCGCGCGGCTACGTCGTCCCTGAGTGTGGACTCTGCCGCCCATTCCGCCGGGGCGCCGCAGCAGCCAAGGATCAGCCCCATGTCAGGAACACGCTCGAGAAGATAGTGATAGGTGAGCTCCACATGCCGGGGGTCGCTCGCAGCCAATTGGCAGCCGGGAAAGAATACGCGGCCGGCCTTTGTGTGGCCCGGTGCGGCGCGCGCCAGATAGGCCTCTTCGTTCGCATGCCGCATGTCGGACATGAAGAACTCGTGAAACGCCGGGGGAAGCAATCCATCCTCGCGCTTGAAGACGCGGAAATCACTGAAGAACCGCCCCATGTCGATGCCCTGCGGACAGATCTTCCCGCACAAGCCGCAGAGGTTGCACGACGACATGGCTCTCACCATCCCGGCGCTGCGCTTCGTATGCAGCGAGGCGACCGCGTCGGAGACCATCTGCTTGGGCATTTTGCGAAACGCGCCGAACAACTCGCACCCATCGCTGCAGACTGTGCAGTCACAAAGCAGGCACCGGGCGGCCTCCGCCCCCGCTGCCTCTTGGTCGTATGACTCACCGTCTGCAGGGCTCACGGCCGCCCGGGGCCGGACCTGCGACAGATCCATCTCAAACGGGCAGTGCGTTCGCCTGAAGGTCTCCAGCATCCCGTCCATCGCCCCGACCTTGAGGTACTTCTCGACAGAGGCCGCGGCGATCCGGCCCTGGGCTATGCCCTCGACCGGTGTGGCGCCGAGGACGTTGCCGATGACGAACACCCCCGGCCGTGCCGTCCCGAACGAACGCCGGTCCATGTCCTCCAAGAGGCCGAAGGCCTCGCCGCCTTCGCCCGTGGCTACAACCACTGCGTCGCATTCGAGGTCGTCGAGCGAGACGACCTCCGTGCCCAGACGCACCACACAATCGACTGCGTCGAGCTGCAGCCGCAGCGCCGGCAGGAAGACCTCGGGGCACAGCAGGTCCCACAACCGGCCTCCCAGCCTGTCGCTCTTCTCGTAGACCGTGACCGGGTAGCTCTTCGAGACCAGCTTGACGGCACAGGTGAGGCCGCTGAGCCCTGCCCCGATGACGGCTACGGTATGCGTCTTCGGGGGGAGATTGAAACTGGGGATGCTCTTGTCGCGAGCATGCTCGACGCAGGCCTTTTCGAGCAGCCGCAACGATACGCTCTGGTCAAGGCCCTTTCTGACGCATCCGGCCTTGCACGGCTCGTCGCACAGGTTCGCAACGATCTCCGGAAAGACCGCCTTGACCCTGTAGGCCTTGTAGGCCGCGGTGAAATTGCCCGCTTGGATGTGGCGGACGATCTCTCGTACGTCCAGATTCAGCGGACAGGACGCGCTGCAGGCCGGCAACTCCCCGTGAACACACGCGGCCGCGAAAGGCTCGTACGCCTTCCTGTCCTCGCGACCCATCCCGCTCACGGGACCCGTGACTCGGTTCGAGACCCGTCTATTCAGATCCGTCTAGCCGGCCCGGCTCAGTCGGTGCTCCACGACACCGGATGCTTGGCCAGATCGTCCAGATCCTCGTAGAAGTCGGGGCCCAGATAGTACTTCGGCGTCTTGAGCTCCTCGCCCCGCGCCTTGGCCTCGATGCCCGCCCTCACTTTCTCGGGGGAGGCCGGCAGTTCGGTCACCCGCACGCCCACGGCGTTGTTGATGGCGTTGAGGATGGCGACATGCAGCGCGCTCTGGAAGCACTCGGAGGCCCCTGCCGACCCGTGCGGCTCGATGGTCCTCGGTGTCTCCTGCCAAAGCAGCTCGATGTCATCGGGCATATCCTCGATCTCGGTGATACCGGCGCCCTTCATGGTGGCATGCTTCTTCATGTCGCGGAAGTCGGTCTTGAGCGCAAAGCCCAGGCAGTGCGACATGCCGCCGTAGGCTTGGCCCTCGACGCCCTGCAGGTTGCCGATGACACCCACGTCGGAGGCCGCCTTGAGTGCGAGCACCTTCGTGTCGCCTGTAGCCGTGTCGACCTCCACCTCGCTCATCCACACCACGTACATCGTCTCGGGGAAGGCCTCGCCCTCACCGGTGTTGGGATCGAGCATGCCGAACTCCCGGGGTACCACCGACGCACCCTGGTACCTGGTCGGTATGCCCTCGGCCACCATCTCTTCATAGGTGCGGTAGGCGCCGTCGGGCTTTCGCATGGCGTCCATGAGCTTGGCCGCCGCGTCATGGGTCGCCCGGCCGACCGTCCAGTGGCTGCGGCTGCCGCCTGCGATGCCGGTGTCGGGGCACAACTTGCTGTCGTTGGACACCAGCTTGATCTTCTCCAGCGGCACGTTCAGCGGCCGCAACGCCTCGTAAGTGTGCATGAGAGCGCCGCTCTCCGCGTGCTGCCCCATGTCTTCCCACGTGTTGTACATGACGTAGGTATCGCCGGCGCAGAGTTCGAGATCGATGTAGCCGTCGTCGCCTGGGCCCGCGGTGTGGAAGCCGCCGATCGCGATGCCCACTCCACGCTTCTTCTCCGGCGTGCTCTCCTTCTTGGCCTTCGCCACCGCGGCCTCATACTTGGGCCGCATCATATCCATCAGCCCCTCCAGCGGGAACTCCCGCGGAGCCCGGTTGTTCGGCGTAAGAGCACCAGGCCGCTGGATGTTCTTGTAGCGGAACTCGAACGGATCCATCCCCAGCTTCTCGGCCATCATGTCCATGACGGATTCCGACGGCACCGCGGTCTGAGTCTCGACGAAAGCCCTGTAAGTGGTTGCGTAACTGATGTTTGAGTGGGCCATCTTGAAGAGACCCAGCATGTTGGGGATGTCGTAGCCGAAGCCGTGCAGGCTGAGACCTTTGCAGGCGTAGAGTTCGACCATATGCGAATAGCCACCCGCATCCAGCAGGGCGTCGAACTCGTAGCCCTGGATCTTGCCGGCCTTGTCGGCCGCCAGCCGGACGTTGGAGTACCCGGCCGCGCGTTTGCCGGTGAAGTACTGGTGCTCCGGATACGAGAATTCAAGTGAGACCGGCCGGTCGACGGCCAGGCAACACGCGGCCACCAGGCTGGCTGAGGGCGGGCTGACCGCATACCCGAACGCGCCGCCGGTCTCGTTCTGGATCACCCTGATCTTCTCAGGTGGCAGACCGACGCCCCCCGCGATCATGTACTTGGTGCCGTACACGTACTGCGCCTTGCTGTGGACCGTCAGATTGCCCTCGTCGTCCATGTAGGCCTGGACGATGTCCGGCTCTATGGACAGGTGCGGCTCGCGCCCGGAATGGAAGCTCCCCTCCACGACGTGGTCGGCTTTGGCGAAGACCTCCCTGGTGTCCTCACCCTTGTGAAGGGGGGTGGTGAGAAACAGGTTCGACTGACCTTCGTGGATCGGGATCGAGTCGGGCAGTATGGCTTCGAGGGCGGTGGTGTACTCGGGCAGCGGCTCGAGGTCCACCTTCACGGCTTTGGCGGCTTCCCGGGCATGTTCGCGGGTGTCAGCGGCCACCACGGCGACCACGTCGCCGAACCGCGAGATCTTGGTGTCGCAGATGATGGGCCAGAACAAGCCGGGGTTCTTGACCCGGGGGTGCACCGTGGGCGTGGCGTGCCGGTTGGTCCCCTTCACGTCTTTCGCCGTGACGACCTTCACGACACCCGGCATCTTGAGCGCCTCGGTATCGTCGATGCCCTTGATATTGGCATGTGCGACCAGCGGCATGACCACCGCCAAGTGCAAAGTGTCCTCGGGCATCAACGCCGCCATGTCGGAGCCGTAGTTGCTCAGTCCGCAGACCCGCGCGATCCCGCTCTCGCGCCTCGGGAAACGCGTCCCGTAGATCTTGCCGTCTTCGGGCATGGAGTAGGTGATGTCCTGCATGGTGGCCTCGCCGCGCATCACTTTGGCGGCTTCCATCACGGCGTCCACGAGCGGCTTATAGCCCGTACAACGGCAGACGTTATGGTGTTTCTGGAACCAGGCGCGCACCTCAGTCCTGGTGGGCGAAGGGTTGGTATCCAAGAGCCCCTTGGCCGACACGATGAACCCCGGCGTGCAGAATCCGCATTGGACCCCACCGTAGGTGATCCACGCCTGCTGCAGGGGATGAAGATTGTTCGGAGTGCCGATTCCCTCAATAGTGGTGACCTCGGAGTACTCCTCTACGTACTTCATCTTCTTGCTGCACGAGCGGACGACCTCACCATCGAGGATCACGGAACAGGCGCCACACTGGCCGGCGTCGCACCCGATCTTGACACCGGTGAGGCCCATCCTCCTGAGCACCACAGCCAGCGTGTCTTTATCCGGGTCGCAGACCACCATCCGCCGTGCACCGTTGATGGTCAGCCATATCTTCTTCAGACCCATTTTGGCTCTCCCTCTGCGTGTCTATGTTGCGGGTGGACCCCGCCGGCTAGCGGCCTGTTCACCTACTTACCAATTGCATCTTTACATCTGCTACAAGCGATAGTCAACAGATCAGCCCGCCATCAGCTCCAAGGCGATGAGTTTCAGCTGCGTGTACTCCTGGAGTCCCACCAGAGCGTTCTCCTTGCCAAAACCGCTCTCTTTGAAGCCGCCCCAGGGCATGTCGGGCGATATGGTGAGGTGGTCGTTGATGTAGACCGTACCGGCCCGAAGCTTGTTGGCCATGTTGATGGCCTTCACCACATCCCTGGTCCACACTGAGGCGCAGAGGCCGTACACGTTGTCATTGGCGCTCGCGAGCACCTCTTCTTCGGAGGAGAACTTCATGACGCAGGCCACCGGTCCGAAGATCTCCTCTCTGCCGATCTTCATATCCAGAGTGACATCGGTGAAAGCCGTCGGCACGACGTAATAGCCCCGGTCGAGCGGGGGTCGGGCGGGCCGTTCGCCCCCCAGCACCAGTGTCGCTCCCTCGTCGATGCCTGTCTTGATGTACCCCTCCACCTTGTCGCGATGCTCGGCGCTGACGAGCGGACCCATGAACGTCTTCTCACTGAGAGGGTCGCCGACTTCTACCTTGCCTGCCGCCGCCACATACTCTCTTATGAACTCGTCGTGGATGCTCTCGTGAACGTAGTACCTTCCGGGTGAGGCGCAGACCTGGCCGGCATTCACGTGAGTGGAGAAGACGGCCTTCTGAACAGCGGCTTTGACATCTGCATCGGCCAACACGATGAAGGGGTTCT
>Ga0123330_1004485_pt1 | contig 10805 bp, 10 predicted proteins | sample BioC13SIPDNA_2_FD_89704 | JGI IMG/M metagenome (GOLD analysis project Ga0123330, IMG submission 89704) | Anaerobic biogas reactor microbial communites from Washington, USA - Biogas_R2_A C13 SIP DNA | ecosystem: Engineered > Bioreactor > Anaerobic > Unclassified | place: Washington, USA... | reverse complement strand
TGCAATAATAAATGAACATTCACTTTTAGTCAAGGAAAAAGTTGGGCGGAGGCAAGTTGACTGCAGGCTCAGGGTGTTTTAAGATGGTATGGAAAAATAAAGGCCCAATGTAAGGAAAGGTAGAATAATGGAAAACGAAAGAAAAATGGCGGTGCTGATAGACGCCGATAATGTATCCGACAAATATATCAAATATATTCTGGCTGAGATCTCCAGCCATGGAACTCCTACCTACAAGAGGATTTATGGAGATTGGACCAATCCCAACCTGTCATCCTGGAAGGGGGTCTTGCTCAATTACTCTATCACCCCTATCCAGCAATACAGTTATACCACCGGGAAAAACTCCACTGATTCAGCCCTGATCATCGATGCCATGGATATACTTTACTCCAAGAACGTAGACGGCTTTTGTATCGTGTCCAGCGACAGCGATTTCACCAGGTTGGCGGCCCGGCTGCGCGAGGCCGGCATGTATGTGGTCGGCATGGGCGAGAAGAAGACGCCCCTGCCGTTTATTACCGCCTGCGAGAAGTTCAAATACCTGGAGGTGTTGGCCGCTCCTACCGCGGCTGAAAAAAACCCGGCAGCGGGCAAGGTGGAAAAGACGACCCCCTCTGAGGAAGGTATGGCCGGGATCACTGAATTGATTGAAACCATCCGTACCATTGTTAACGAGACCTCCGATGATGACGGGTGGGCCTTTCTCGGTGAAGTAGGGAAGCGGCTCAACAAACGCTACCCTGATTTTGATACCCGCAATTACGGGCATGCCAAGCTCACCCCGCTTATATCGTCGTTGAAGCAGTTTGAGATCCAATCCCGGAAATCAAGCCGCCCCCATATTACGCTTAAGTATATCCGCAACAAATGATGCCTCCGTTAAAATGAATCGTGCCATGCTCCGGCCTTCCTGCCCGTACTCAAAAGCCTCCTGGACGAGGCTGTCGCCATACAGGCAGAAGTAGAACAAGAAGGCTCGAGATCTGGTGCGGGTGGCCCGGGAGTGCATGTATATAGGGATAGAACAGGTCAAGCCGTTCAATCGTATCGGCGACATCGCCTATGCCATCGAGCAGCATGCCAATCAGCACGGCTATTCGGTGGTCCAGGCCTACGGAGGGCATGGGGTAGGGCTGGAATTCCATGAGGAACCGTTTGTCTATCATTATGGTGCCAAAGAAGATGGCATGGTGCTGGTACCTAACATGGTGTTTACAGTAGAGCCGATGATAAATATGGGCAACTACCGCTGCCGGCGGCTGGATGATGGCTGGACGGCGGTGACCCGGGATGGCTTGCTGTCAGCGCAGTGGGAACATACGGTCAGGGTGACCGAAGATGGGGTAGACATCCTCAGCGAGGTCGTAAAACAGAGATAATCGCACCTATTTTATGCGTTGATAGAGTTCTCTGTAGTTAGGATAGTAATAACGGCTCATCAAAGCAGTCTTGGGATAATCCGAAAACTCGAGAGTGGATAAGAGATATGTGATTTTCTACCTCGATAAAGACAATATCGCTGAGATTCAGGTGGGTCACTGCATTATTCACTTTTATAGTGAGCACATCTGATCCCCCCAGTTATCCCATTCAGGATTTGTTTAATAAATTCTCTATATTACCCCTTATCTTCGAGAATAAGAGCTCTGAACCCTGACATAATCACTGCCTCTTATAGATGTTTTCCTTCTACCTACAGGGATTATTAGACATCGAATCTAATAATCCCTACCTTCTTTTGGGCATTCACGCTCTACTTTTGGGCATTCGCGCTCGAAAACCGGCTATTCACGACATTTGGCAGGGATTGGATTAGCAGGAAGAGAATTGGATGGGTAAAGAGATGGCGAAGGAGGTGAGTTCGATTAAATTAAAGAGGGGGTGAGGAGGGGATGCCTGTAATCGGTTACCCTTAGAAAGCAAACAGGTGGACAGCTAACTGCTCACCGGGGGCTAGGTAACACTGTCGCATAAAACCATTATATATCGCAATTGTGTGGTTGCCCAATTTGTAGAAAACACAATCTCCAGAAAGGGGGACGAAAAATGGTTAAAATAACCTCTGGAAAGATGATATCAAGTCTTGTGTTTGCAATAGTGCTAATCTTTGTTCTGACGATTAGTGTCAATGCTGCTTCGCATACTGTTTATATTGATAAAGGTGATGGTCCTGTTCAATCTGGTCAGATTACAGCAAACAATGGCGCTAATTATAATGGCTATAACTCTTCTCAGTCTGGGCATAAGCTTTATATTACTTTACAAAGTTCCAGCGGATCTGGATGGAATGATCAAAAAGTATCATTAATGGATATTGGTCAATCTGCGTCGGGTTACTCAAGTTTGTCAGGCGATCTATTATGGAGAGTACAATTAAATCCTCAGTATTACTTTACAGACTGCATTGGTTGGGGTACTGTATCAAATCGCTAATCAGAATTTAAATAATTGATTATAGGGGTATTGATATACCCCTATAATTATTTGATAAGGTGGTAACTGTATTGAGGAAACTATACAAAGATTCACTGTTAGTATTCCTGCGCAGTAAAAATCTGAGCATAGCATATTTCATACTGTTAGCTATATCCCTGGTATATTTTGTTTTTTGCATCAATAATTTTCTGAAGTACAATGAGATATTTTCTGTGGCTATATGGCTGGTTCGGCCCTGCATTCTCCTGAGTGCCTTTTTCATTTATTTCAGCTATGAGCTAGTGATCAAAATGTATGACCACAACATGGTGGAATACCTGAAAACATTCCAATACGGATTATTGAAAGCTTACGGAGCAATCATCTTATGCTTATTAACTGTTGTTCTTTTACCTGCAATTATGTTTTCTTCTTTTATGCTATACATGTATTACTATTCCGGTGTTCAATATCTCCCCTTTTTCATACACCTGGTAAAACTATCTTTGCTGTATTTTTGGTTATTGCTCATAGTTAGTACACTGTTGGGAACAGCAATGGCTGCCAAACTAAAAACAAAAAGATTGGCAGTATACAGTCTTACGGTCATATTTATGTTATTGAACACAACTTTCACCGATGTCCCTTTCAGAATACCGTATTTGCTTTTCAACTCTTACCGGACTGAGAAAATACTTTACAATATCAAGGATTTCGTCACGGTCGTTCCCTATGAATTGGGGAATAACTTTACAATTGATGCGATCTACGGATTTCCGATGGAACCAATTCGATGGATCTTGGCAGTGTTTTGGGTGTTGTTCCCCCTGACCTTAATATTGACCGAATGCTTCAATCGGAAGACCCAAAAAGCGTTGTTGGCAACCAGTGGTCTGATGGTTCTGTTGGGGGTTGGTTTATTTTCTGTTAGAGGTTCGACCCTAATAATGGATATGAGGGTCAATTCCTACCCCTTTGCGGATCCGTTTTATTATTTGGATAGACCGAGAGAAGATTACGATGGTTATGAAGCTGGATTTATTGTTGAAGAATATGACATGGATTTGACGATCAGTAATGAACTTCAAGCTGAAGTAGAAGTCACCATCGACAATCCTGATTTAGATAACTATGAATTCACTCTTTATCATGGTTACGTACTCACCAGTGTCCGCACTGAACACGGGGAGATACCTTTTGCCCGCGAGGGTGATTACATTAGTATAGGAAATTTGTACGATGCAGACATAATCATGTTCAAGTATTACGGTAAATCGCCGAAGTTTTATGCTAATAGACAAGCGATAACCTTACCTGGATATTTTGCTTATTACCCCCAAGCCGGCAGAAAAAATATATGGGATCTGGACCAGTACGGATATGTCCGTAATACCTCGCGAAATGAAAGCCAGTACTCCGTTAAAATCCACTCCGGTTTGAAGATTTTCTGCAATCTTGCCGGCACCGATAATTCCTTCCACGGCAAATCGAACGGGGTGACGTTATTCGCGGGTATGTACGATGAGATAGATGAGAACATATACGCAGAACCGATGCGAAATGATTTGCCAAAAAGAGAATATATTAACGAAGCGCAAGAAATATTAAACGACATATTCGATCGATTGGAGCGTTCGAGACCGGAGTCGATCAACTTGGTCTTGGACAAGCGATTTTTTCAGGTACCCAGAAATTTCGGCCTTAACTCTAACACCGACAACCTGGTAATCATGAGCGACCACATCACGTCTATCTCTTGCAATAATGGGACAGAATTAGCCATGAATATCATGGAAGCGATCATTAAACCCAAGTCAGCTTCCGATTTTCAGTTTAGAATGGACTACTTGAAATATCTATTTAACCGGCTAGATGAGAACGAACCGTTATTTCAAACCTCAGTCGACCTCAATCTCCTGCTGAAAGAGATGGGCGAATGGCGGTCTCTGACCGGAAAATATCCCGATATGAATGGTAGCAAATATAAGGATCTGAGTGAGGAGGAAAGAGAAGTACATATTACTGTTGAAAGACGAATGTATGAGTTACACTTCGTCATCAGCGAAAAGGCAGCAAAATATCTATTCTATGAATCACCCCAAAAAGAAGATAACATGCGTCTTTTCTTCGATTACTTTACTTCGGAGAATGAGCAAGATTATTTGCAATTGGTGGAAAGAATCGTGAAGGAGGAGCTGGAGCATGCTCACATTAAAAAATCTGAGCAAGCGCTTTAAAAGCAAAGAAGTACTGCATTCCATAAATCTACGCTTGGACACCAAGGTTTATGGTTTATTGGGCGCCAATGGGGCCGGCAAAACTACCTTGATGCGCTGTATGGCAGGACTATATGAACCTCAACAAGGGGAGATATTATATAATGATGAGCCTCTACATAAATCCAAAAGCTTTCGTCAAGACCTTGGTTATCTTCCCCAAGCATTTGGCATGTTCCAGGAGTTAACTTTATATGAAATGATGGATTACATCTGCTCTTTAAAGAACATAGCCAAAAGTAAATGTGCATTCGAGATAACCCAGGCACTTACCAGTGTCAATCTGGAGAACAAAGCCGGGGACAGGATTAAAACTCTATCGGGAGGAATGTTAAGAAGGGCTGGAATAGCTCAAGCAATCTTAGGGGGCACCAAGTTAATACTATTGGATGAGCCGACAGCCGGGCTTGATCCCGGCGAACGGGCCAGATTTAAAAACGCAGTCAGTGAACTTAAAAAAGACAGGATGATACTCATGTCAACCCACATTGTGGAGGATATTGATGCCTGTTGCGATAGCGTTATCGTCATTGACAGCGGCAACGTCTTATTTTACGGTTCCTGTGAAGAATTGAGAAATATCGCTATCGATAAAGTATACATAGTTAAGTCAGCTGATTCCGATAGTATAGACGGAGACAAATTCATACTCAAGATTAACGAGCTTGAGGGCGAAATTTATCATAGGGTACTGGCCAGGGGGAAGCAGGATTATCAGAGTGAAAAGCCCACCCTCGAGGATGGATACATGTGCCTGGTGAAAGGCTTGGCATAATGCGCAGATTATATCTTGAGTTGAAGAACCAGCAATTTTACTATTTTGTACCGCCGGTAGTTCTTTTTATTGTAGTTCCGCTTGCAGTTCTTGCTGCCATAAAAAATGGGGCCGGGGATAATTTCCCGGAATGTGCTTTTATTGCTCAATTGTTTATACCCAGTTTTGCCGCTTGGTGGCCACTTTTAACTTTAAAGGAGTACCTAAATTCACCGGGAAGGGAATTGCTTTTTGTATATAAAAGTGGCAGAGATAGTCTTCTTTTAAAAATGATATTCTTATGGACACTCTATTTGTTGCATGTATTGATTGTGTTTATTTATTTCGCTTATGTATTTGATTATGTTTGGTTCTTATTTATTGCTATAACAATTCAAAGCATGTTCATGATTGCCTTAGGGTATTTCCTCTCCCTATTATTCCATAATACTTTTGTCCCTCTGATCGTGAACTTTTCTTATACTTCGATTTTTGTGTTGGTCCTGTTATATTCTCCGTTAAGCATTTTCCAAATAGGTACCTCGTTTAATGCTGGCAGCCTAGATAAATCTACATTTGTCGGTGTTATTGCGCTTATTCTTTTTTATGGTGGCTATCAGCTGGAAAAACACTTGTACAAAAACAGTATTTGAGTGGGTGCATTCTGCGCCCGTCAGCGGTCATCTGCAGACCCTACTCACTGAATATGAGCTGTACCATCAGCAATACGCAGAATTGGAGCAGCTCATGCTGGCTCTCTTACAGCAGGTTCCCAACGGAGAGAAACTGCTGGCCATCAAAGGCGTAGGTCTGGTAACAGCAGCAACCTTTGTCGGGGAAGTAGGCGACATCAGCCGATTTCAGGACCCACGTCAGATCCAGAAGCTAGCAGGATTAAACCTGGTAGAAAACAGTTCCGGCAAGCACCAGGGCAAAACCAGGATAAGTCGCCGGGGCAGAAAACGATTAAGGCACGGCCTGTTTATGGCCATGATAACCATACTGGCGAAGAATCCGGAATTCCGTACTCTGCACCAGAAGAACCTGACCCGAGAGAAGAACCCTATAACCAAAATGCAATCGATAATCGCACTGTGCGGTAAACTGATCCGGGTTTTCTATGGACTGTTAAGAACCGGAAGCGACTACAGTGCCGAGAAGATGCTGGGCGACATTGAACGGGGCATGAAAATGGCTGCGTAAGCGGAACAGGTCATTCAGGTTCAGAGTTGCCTAAGCCGCAGCAGCTCAAAGAGCCAAGCAACAAGCAGGAATCGAAGCCAGGGAAATGAAGAGCCGGGACAGTCAGGTTGAATTATTCCCTCAGGGCGTAGACCCAGTCTAGGAGCATTACTGACGATGATAGACAAACGGTTCCTAAAGCCCTAAATTCCTTCGTCCTGCCTATCCAAGAGGTGGAACGCCCAGCATGCCTTCCAGTTCCTTCAGACTTTTGCGAACCTCCCAGGTTGTCTCCGATGAGTGGATAAGAGTTGACTGATTCTGCGCGCCACGTCGAGACCGTTAATCTTCTGGCCGGACAGTTCGATATCCAATAAGGCGATATGGGGCCGGTTAGCTTCAGCCCAGCCAACAGCCTCTAAACCCTCTGCAGTCGCGAAGATTTCCGTTACAGAAGGTATTTGACTAAGGATTTATTTAATAAATTCTCTATTGTACTCTTCATCTTCAAGAATAAGAGCTCTGAACCCTGGCATAATCACTACCTCTAATATAGATGTTTTCCTTCTAACAACAGGGATTATTAGACATCGAATCTAATAATCCCTGCCTTCTTTTGGGCATTCGCGCTCGAAAACCGGCTATTCACGACATTTGGCAGGGATTGGATTAGCAGGAAGAGAATTGGGTGGGTGAAGAGATGGCGAAGGAAGGCATGGTTTTTCCAAAGGATTGCAATGGAATAGGAAAAGAGAAAAATTTCACATTTGGAAATTCTTTAGATTTGGAGGGAAGCGAATAATTAACAAATTAAGAAAACCCAGGTATCCGCCCCAGAGGCAAGTTAATCCTCTTCCGCAAGGCGATGAAAGGGCTTTCCTACCACTGGTGACCATAATTGCTTAATAATAATCAATACAAGTAAACATAACCATCGGTAATTTTCGTCAATAGCTAGAGAAGGAGATAAATATGAAAATTAAAAAATCATATCTTACACTCTATGTGTTTGCTTAATAAGTACAATCCTAGTTGGAAACGCCATTGCACTAACAGAATCTGCTATCACTAAAAACCTAAAAGGGAACATAGAAGGCAAAGACTTTGTTAGCCATCAGCTAACCTTAACTAACGAAGAATTTGATAAAATGGCGACTACGACTGATAGCATGATAGAAGCGCAAAATACCATAACATCAAAATTAACCACCAGTTTACCTTACTATTTTGGATTCCAACTGTATCCCAAACAATCGGTAAGGACTAAAGGTACGTTTTCAGGGCAAACAGGCTACACAGTTACCACGACTGCCTATACAACAGGTGGCCAATCCGATATATGGTATTATAATGTCGATCTTCTCAAAAGTGTTTGGTACGGGTGGACAACAGTCGCTTCGAGTTATAATCTTAATTATGATTATGATAGCTGTTCCTTTACAGGGTGTGATACATCTGCGACATATTGTTTTAATCTTTATAATCCGAGTGGAGCTATTCAAGTTTGGGTTGATGATGGCGATGGAATGGTATCAGCATATTAAATTTTATAGTCATACTGTAGTCCATCTATACTTTAAACAAGTGGTTGGCTACCACGGTAAGGAATTTTTATGTATATAAATTATTATCCGATTTTAATAACTCAAGCCATAATTTCAATCCTTTTCATATTGATAAGGCGGAGGGATCTTAAATATGAAGGATATCTTAAGTTAGTTGTAGCAAATCTAATTTTAGGACTTTTAGTATTATATGTTATCCCGCTTCAAGTTACACAAATACGGTTTTTTACTGTGCCGCCTAATTTAATACCGTTTCTAGGTCTGGAATTAAGTGTGGTTGATATTTCCTACTTAATAATGCCTTTCACCTTGATAACCTTTTTAATTTGTTTGCTCTTTTATTATCAAAACAGTTTCAAAGCCGTTTTCATTGCATTAGGATTATCAATTTTGATCCAGTTTTTAGCTTATGCGGTACAATCTCAGAGAGCTGAGATAACCTTCATCTTAATCCAAGCAATAGGTGCATTATTAGGATATTTGTTGTATCTATTAGTGTACAATAGCATTAGACTCAATATTGCCCGCACCGAAGATTCGTAACATGGGTAAGACTTTCAAATTCCCACGCCTTGAAACTAATGAAGAGATCTATAGGGCTTAAGCGCCTGCGTAAAGGCAGCCCAACTGGATTTCCGATAGGAAGACCTGCCTGCTTTAAAAGAAAAAAGGGGTAGGTCTTCCTGTCTTTGATTAAAAACGCGGGGTAATGTCATGCGTATTTCTCCCCAATCGGTATTTTCACCGTGATCGCAGTGCCAGGCGTAGTTTGCTGTTTACCAAATTATTTAACTCGGGATGCGCGATATGAACGCGCTCGCCTTTGTTCCAGTAATCATCGGCAATACCATCGATATATTGTTGGGCTTCCTGTATCCGATGAAGGTAGATGAATGATCACGTCACAATAGTGTTGATGTCAATGAAAAATCGGGCCGTTTGCTGGTGAGAAATTGGGCCACCTGAGCAATAAATTAATCGACGCTTGTGTTCTTGGCAAGAGCTTGTTTGAACCGGTAGCTTTCGCCGTTGATGAGGAACCGTTTGTCTATCATTATGGTGCCAAAGAAGATGGCATGGTTCTGGTGCCTAACATGGTGTTTACGGTAGAGCCGATGATAAATATGGGCAACTACCGCTGTCGGCGGCTGGATGATGGCTGGACGGCGGTGACCAGGGACGGCCTGCTGTCAGCGCAGTGGGAACATACCGTCAGGGTGACCGAAGACGGGGTAGATATCCTCAGCGAGGTCATGAAATAGGGATAATCGCACCTATTTTATGCGTTGATAGAGTTCTCCGTATTTAGGATAGTAATAACGGCTTATTAAAGCGGTCTTGGGATAATCCGAAAATTCGATTTCGTAAGATCGGTCGCGAGTTTCGCTGATTTTCTTTATCTTGGTCAGATTCACGATATAAGACCGATGGACCCGCAGAAAATCTGCTCCCAGCATGCCTTCCAGTTCCTTCAGACTTTTGCGAACCTCCCAGGTTGTCTCCAACGAGTGGATAAGAGATATGTGATTTTCTACCTCGATAAAGACAATATCGCTGAGATTCAGGTGGGTCACTTCATTATTCACTTTTATAGTGAGCACATCTGATCCCACTTTTTCGGCCCGTTCGAGCCGAGATATTATCTCCTCAAGCAAATCCCTTAATTTAGAAATCTTAATAGGTTTGGGCACAAAGCCATAGGGATGGACGTCAAACGAATCCAGCGCATACTTGGCGTAGCCGGTAACAAATACAATGTAGGTATCTCCCCCAAGTTGACTGATCCTGCGGGCCACGTCGAGACCGTTAATCTTCTGGCCGGGCAGTTCGATATCCAATAAGGCGATATGGGGCCGGTTAGCTTCAGCCCAGCCAGCAGCCTCCAAACCCTCTGCAGTCGCGAAGATCTCCGTTACTGAAGGTATTTCACTAAGGATTTGTTTAATAAATTCTCTATTGTACTCTTCATCTTCAAGAATAAGAGCTCTGAACCCTGGCATAATCACTACCTCTTATAGATGTTTTCCTTCTACCTACAGGGATTATTAGACATCGAATCTAATAATCCCTGCCTTCTTTTGGGCATTCACGTTCTACTTCTGGGCATTCACGCTCGAAAACCGGCTATTCACGCCATTTGGAAGGGAATGTATTAGCAGGAAGAGAATTGGATTGGATGGGTAAAGATAAATCGTAGCCCGAGAACAGACTTGTTCACGGATTATCGCATGAGTGGCACCCGAATGGACCTAAAAGTGGAACTGCAAATGATACCAATGGGACCTGGTTGACGGTCAGGACGGGGAGAGTCAGTGTGGATGCCAACCAACTTGTCATTAACGACGGGATACAACTATCGGGTACCTACCGCTTTGTATTGCGTACAGCAGCAATGCTTATGAAACAGCTATAACGATTAGTTCAGTAGTGAATTTATTAAGAGGGTATAGGAGGGAATTTCCGTGAGCTATACGTGTGCAAGGTTTGTGATCTTTGTTTACGAGATGAAAGGAGGTGGAAATGGTGAGAGTCAGATCAGTGAAACTGGAGGGAGGTGGTTTGGGAGTAGGTCGCTACTCACGAGACTGCTACAGTTCTTCGACCTAACTT
>Ga0123330_1004483_pt1 | contig 10808 bp, 10 predicted proteins | sample BioC13SIPDNA_2_FD_89704 | JGI IMG/M metagenome (GOLD analysis project Ga0123330, IMG submission 89704) | Anaerobic biogas reactor microbial communites from Washington, USA - Biogas_R2_A C13 SIP DNA | ecosystem: Engineered > Bioreactor > Anaerobic > Unclassified | place: Washington, USA... | reverse complement strand
GCAACCCCATCTGCCTCGCCATCGAGAAAAAGGTTGTACCCCCGGTGATAATGCGTGCGGTTATCGAGCTTGTACCGCCAGACAGTCGTGCGGGGCTGGATCGAGACCATCGTCCCCTGCCATTTGATTTTCACCTGATCGTTCGTGTTCATGTCCCAGTCCTCGTGTCATCGTGATAAGCGGCCTTCCTTTCCCATGATTTTAACATCACAAGCGGGTATGTGCCTAGTTGATCCTTCTTGCATGGCATGCCCTGCCGTACGCCTCCGGGAACAATGCCCTTGAGCGCCGGCAAACAGCCTGTTAGACTTGTGGCAGGCAAAGCGGAGAAGTATGATGGCTGTAGAGCCGTAATATCCCTGCAAATCAATAAGTCCGGGAAAGGAAGTACCATCAGATGAAAAAGCTCATCACCTTGCTTCTTTTGCTCCCCCTTTTGTTCCTGACAGCCTGCGGCCACATTGAAGACACCAACGGTGACGACCCGTCACTGGTCACGATTGACCAGGAAAAAATGACGGCCAAATCCTTGAGCCACACGTCCAGCGGGGTCAGCACGCGCTCAACCCGAAAAACCATCACGCTCAACACATATTACGAAGATATCGACGTGGACACGCTCGAGATGTCAGGCGGTAAAATATCCGGTGTGCAGAACATCATGGCCTGCGAAGTCCGGAAAGGGCAGACCTTGGCCATCGCATGTGAAACCGGCGTCGTCTCGGGCAATCTCGGTGTCATCCTGCTCGGACCCGACAAAACGATCCTGCATACATTTACCCCGAACACCTACGAGACATACACCACGCCGCCGGATTTAACCGGTGTCTGCCTGGTCAGGATTGGCGCGGAAAGCTTTTCGGGCGCCATTATCTTGGAGCGCACGATCACGAACGACTAACCGAAAGCGCCGTCCGGACGTCAGTCCGGGCAGTTGGGCAGGTACGCACCCCGGTCGCGCAGGGCGTGCTGCAAGGCCCTGATGTCGACCGCGCGGACATCGCCGTCCGCAGCCATGGCCGCGGCGATGCCGGCCGCCTGGCCGGTGATGTAACAGCCCGGCATGACCCGGATCGAACTTTGCATGTAGCGGTCCGTGCTGACACAGCGCCCGGCGGTCAGCACGTTGGCCAGGTTTTGCGGTACCAGGCAGCCATAAGGGATACCGTAGCTCTCGCCCTTCTTGTAGCGCAGCTCGGTGTGGTCCTTGAGGAACTGGTTGAAGCTGCCGATGTCGGGCTTGGCCGCGTGGATGTCGACCGGGTAGCTGTAACGTCCTATTTCGTCCAGGAACGACGACCGGCCGTGGAAATGCTCCAGGGTCAGAACAGCGTCGCCGACGATGCGGCGGGTTTCGCGGATGCCCATCATGGAAGCGGTCGTCACCAGTTCCATGTCCTCGTAGCCATCCAGGTACTGCTTGTAGTAGCGCTCGTATTCTTTGAGCAGCTTTCGGCTGTAGACCAGCGACTCGGTCAGGGACTTTTCGTCGGTGCCGTCGACCCCGAAAGCGTGGCCGATGTTGCCGCCGCCCAGGCTGCGCCCGACGCGCCACATGCCCGGCAGATGCCGGTCGGGCGTGGTGAAGACCTTGTCCGCGAACGCGTCGTCGAGCGAACGGCCATCGGGCTTCTTGACCCGCTTCCAGTCGATCCCCGCCCAGAGGCTGCACAGTGTGCCCGCCATCATGTTGGTGGTGTCGTCGCCCTTAAGGGTCGGCGCTCCGGCCAGGTAACAAAGCAGGGCATCGCCGGTCGCGTCGACAAAAACGCGCGCCGCGACCGAAAACAGGTCGGTCTTGCCGGCGAAGATGGCGTGGGTCACCCGGGTCTCTTCCTGGCGTACGGCGATCAGGCGGCTGACAAAGCGAAAAGCGATATCCGTTTCGGTCACCATCTCGTCGTAGACCCGTTTCAGGTTTTCCACCTGGATGGAGTAGGGATTGTTGACGGCCTTGTCGCTGATCGCGTTTAGCCGGTCGAAAAGCTCCTGGCCAAATCCGCCGGCCAGGAAGTGCTCGCCGTCGGTGAATTGCATGAACGCCGGGACCAGTCCGGCCGTGCCCAGTCCGCCAAAGCAGCTTTCCGCTTCGAGCAGGACGACCCGGGCACCCTGGCGGGCCGCCATGACAGCCGCGGCGACGCCGGCGGGACCGCCGCCGACAACGGCGATATCGGCCTCATAGGCAACCGGGACGGAACAGGAAAACGGGATGCTGGTCTGTGACATGGCTCGATCCTCCTCAATCTGGCCCTTTCAGGCCTTGTCCTGATTGTACCACCGCGCATGGACGAAGCCAACGCACGGCGCTACACGGTCACCTCGTATTGGCAAGATGTCCGCCGGCCTTCTTTGTAGAGCGCGTGCCAGGCCGGCAGCGTGACGATCTGCTTGAGATGCGCCCCGCAATACAGGCAAGTTTTCTGGGAGGCCAGGTTCTCGGGCGCGCACGTGATCAGGACAAAACCCATGTCATGCTTTCTGGCCAGAGCCAGAAGCAGCCGGCAGGCCTTGCCGGCGTAGTGGTTGCCCCGATAAGCCTCCCGAATGCCGTACCCGATGTTGCCGCCGTAGAAGGTGTTCTGGTTGTGGCCGACACGCAAATCGCACCAGCCGACCTCGGCCTGGTCGCTCAGCCGGACGATCTGGAAAAAATAAGCCGGCACATAGCCCTTTTCCGGCTGGGCCTCAACGGTCCGTTCCAGGCGCAAACAGATCTCGCCATCGCTTAAGTCACCGGTATCGAAAAACAACAACCCCACCTCGAATCAGCAGCAGAGCCCTTTCGTGTCAAAGTTCAATTCCCTCGGGGTAGAGCACCTCGGGTATCTCCACCGGCAGGCCGCTTACCTCAGACTGGGCGGCCGCTATGGCGATGGCCGCGCTGTCGCGGGCGCCCCGGACGCCCTTCATGGTCGGTTTACCAGCCTGCAGACACCGATAGAATTCGTCGATGATCCCGGTGTCGCCGCCACCATGCCCGCCGGCAGACTTGCCGGGATAAAAGATGCGCGGCTCTTTTTCGAAGCGCTTCCACAGCTTGATCTTGAAATTCTGCTCGTTGTCGTAAAAGGCCTCGAGCTTGCCCTTATCGCCGACAAACATAAATTCACGCGTGTATTCCGGCGTGAAATGGCATTCCATGTAGGACAGGCGGGCTCCGTTGGCATAGTCGACCAGAACAAGGCTGTTGTCCGATACATCGCATTCGCTGGCGAACACGCAGAAATCGGGCTTTTCGAAGCCGTCGGCGTCGGCCTCGATGAAATCGGGGCAGGTGGTGCGGATCTCACAGTCGCGGCAGCGCTTGTCGTTGGGCGCGTCGCCGCCGTAGACATCGAGTCCGCCTGACGCGTAGACCTTGCGCGGGGAGTCGCCGATCAGCCAGTTGGCCAAATCCAGCGAGTGGGTTCCCTTTTCCAGGATCAGGCTGATGATGTAGTCCTTGCGGCGCCTTGGCCCGTGAAAATAATACTGTCCGCCCACGGAGACATTATCGACAACGGTGCCGATGACAACCCGGCCGATTTCGCCGGCGTCGATCAGAGCCTTGCACGTCTGCATGAGCGTGCAGTAGCGCAGCTCCAGGCCGACCATGAACACCGTGTCACTGCCCCGCCAGGCCTCGATGATGCGGTCGCAGTCCGCGATGGTCTGTGCCATGGGTTTTTCCAGGTAGAGGTGCTTCTTTGCCTTGAGCACCTGGACGGCGCAGTCGGCATGCGCGAAATCGGGCGTTGCGACGACCACCGCGTCCAGTCCCGGGTGGGCCAGAAAGGCGTCGATGTCGGTGTAGCTCCCAACGTCGTGCTTAAGCAGCCCTTCGTCACCGAGCCAGGCGATGGCCGCGTCGACCTTATCCTGACGGATGTCGCACAGGCATTCGATCGTGAAAGGACCGTTGCGGACAAAAGCCGCACCGCCGAAGCGAACGCCGCGGCTGCCCAAGCCAAGAATACCAAGTCCAAATTGTCCGTTTTTCATAGATCCTCCTCAAGTCCCGGCCCGATTGAGCCAGCTGCTGCTGCAGGACCAGTATAACACCTTAACCTGTTAACCTGCATGGCGTACCGTTGGTCCCGATCTGGTAAAGCGCCAAAGATGATTTGTCGGATGTTGCGCGTTGCGGTAAAATGAGAGCGCAAAGAGGCATCGTCCGCCGGATAAGCCTTGCGGATCTTGTCGAAAAAATGCGAAAGGATCGTACTCTTTGGAGTACAAGGACAAAAACATGAAACTTGGTTTTTGTGGTGGCGTCGACCTGGCGTCCAGCATCCGGTCCTGGGGTTATGACTACGTCGAGCTGGCCCTGGCGCCGCTCGCGCAGCAGACCGACGAGGAATTCGCGGCCAGCCTCCAGACGCTCAGAGAAAGCGGGCTGCCCTGCCTGGCCTGCAACGTCTTCCTGCCGCGCTCGGTGCCGATCGTCGGTCCCGCGGTCAAGCGCGAGGATTGTCTGGCCTATGCCAAAAAGGCCGTCGGCCGGGCCGCCCAATTGGGCGCCAAGGTCATTGTGCTGGGAAGCGCGGGTTCGCGCAACATCCCGGCCGGCTTTCCTGGCAGCAAAGCGTTGGAACAGCTGCGTGACTTCGCGCGCATTGCGGCCGAGGAAGCCGCGGCGTACGGCATCACGATCGTGATCGAACCGCTAAACATGATCGAGAGCAACATCATCAACCGTGTCAGCGAGGGATTGCTGCTGGCGTTGGCTGTCGACCACCCCAACTGCAAGGTTCTGGCCGACACCTACCACATGCAGATCGAGCGCGAGGGGCTGGAAGCGCTGGCCCAGGCCGGCAGTGAGCTGCGCCACGTCCATGTCTCAACGTTCCTGGGCCGGAAAATACCCTTGGCGGCGGACAAAGAAGCGCTCAAAGCCCTGTTCAGCCAGCTCCAGGCCATCGGGTACGGCGGCAATGTCAGCATCGAGGCCGGTTTTCGCAACGACCAGGCTGCAGAGGCGACCGAGGCGCTCCAGGTCATGCGCGGCTTGCTGGCTTGAGCGGACGGCTAAGGGCAATATCCACAATCCGGGTCGGTTGCTTTTGCAATAAGGCCGGGTTGTGGCCATGTTATAATGAAGGGTGCCATCCGCCGTTTGCATGTTCACGGGCGCGAAGGCAAGCTTAAGGAATGTCCTTTAGCAACGATAAAGAAAAGAGGGATACCCCATGATCACCGGTGCACAACTGTATACCATCCGCCAGTACATCCAGACCGAGCCGGACATCGAGCGGTCCATGAAGCGAATCGCCGACATCGGCTACAAAACCGTGCAGATCTCAGCCATCGGCAAGATCGCGCCGGAGCGCCTGCGCGAAATCTGCGACCAGAACGGCCTCAAGATCGTGCTGACCCACACGCCGCCCGACCGCATCCTGTACGAGACGGACGCCGTCATTAAAGAGCACGATATCCTCGGCTGCGACTATATCGGCATCGGCGGCATGCCGGACAAGTACCGCATGTACGACTGGGTCGAGATGTTCGGCGTCGATTTTCGCGAACCAGCCAAGAAAATTGCGGCAGCCGGCAAACTGTTCATGTACCACAACCATGATTTCGAGTTTGGCCGCTTCGGCAGCAAAAACCTGATCGAACACCTGGTCGACATGTTCGGACCGGACGAGCTGGGGTTCACCCTCGACACCTACTGGGTCCAGGCCGGCGGCGCCGATGTCATCCAGTGGATCAACAAGCTGAGCGGACGGCTGCCCGTGATCCATCTCAAGGACATGGCCATGGTCAACCGCGAGCGCAAGATGGCCCCGATCGGCAGCGGCAACCTCAATTGGACGGGCATTTTCGACGCCTTTGCCAAGGCCGGCACCAAGTACATGATGGTCGAACAGGATACCTGCGACGGCAGCCCCTTCGATGCGCTTAAATCCAGCTACGAGTTCCTGGCCGGCGCGGGCTACCGCTGAAACCGGGTCACATATCAAAGCGGCACGCCGCGCAAGATAACGGAGGATAATTATGACCAAACAAGTCAAGCTGGGCATCATCGGCCTGGGTAACATGGGAACGGGCCACGCCCGCAACATCATGGAAGGCAAAATTCCTGACATCGCACTGACCGCGGTTGCGGATATTGACCCCGCCCGCCTGCAGTGGGCCAAAGAGAACCTGCCGGAAGGCATCGCCCTGTTCGCGACCGCGGATGAGCTGATGGCCAGCGGCACCTGCGAGGCGGTCCTGATCGCCGTTCCGCACTATGAGCATCCGACCCTTGCCGTCGCGGCCATGAAGCAGAAACTGCATGTCATGGTCGAAAAGCCGGCCGGTGTCTATACCCGCCAGGTCCGCAAGATGAACGAGTTCGCCGAAAACGCCGGTGTGGTCTTCGGCATGATGTTCAACCAGCGCACCAACCCCGTGTACCGCAAGATGCACGAGATCATCCACAGCGGCTCGATGGGCGCGATCAAGCGCACCAACTGGCTGATCACCAACTGGTACCGGACCCAGGCCTATTATGACTCCGGCAGCTGGCGGGCCACCTGGGCCGGCGAAGGCGGCGGCGTCCTGCTCAACCAGTGCCCGCACAACCTGGACCTTTGGCAGTGGATCTGCGGCATGCCCAACAAAGTCCATGCCTTTACCCATAACGGCAAATGGCACGACATTGAAGTCGAAGACGACGTGACCGCTTATGTTGAGTATCCGAACGGCGCGACCGGCGTCTTTATCACCAGCACGGCCGACGCACCCGGCACCAACCGGTTCGAGGTGATGCTGGAATGGGGCAAGCTGGTCTGCGAGAATGACAAGCTGACCCAGTACCTCCTGGCAGAGAACGAGCGCGAATTCTGCAAGACCTCGCCCAAGGGCTTCGGCTCCCCGGCGGTGACGGTCAACGAGATCGCCCTGGAAGGCGAGAACCTGCAGCATGTCGGCGTCCTGCGCGCCTTCGCCGATGCGATCCTGCGCGGCGGCAAGCTGGTCGCCGAGGGCCAGGAAGGGATCAACGGATTGACGTTGTCCAACGCCATGCACCTGTCCAGCTGGCTGAACCGGTCGATTGAGCTGCCTCTTGACGAAGACCTGTTCCTGGACGAACTGAACAAGCGCCGCGAAACGTCACGGCTGAAAGAGACCAAGGCAGTCCATTTTGACACCAGCGGATCCTACGGCTCCAAGCCCGTCAAGTAAGCGATATAACAACAAACCAAAAGCCCCGGGGAACGATCTCTCCGGGGTTTTTTAATGGCCGATAAACAGCTGGACGGCGCCATCAAAGCCGTTCGAGCGACAAAATCCGATCCCCACGGTTGTAAAGGCTGGATTCAAGATGTTTGCCCGGTGGCCATCCGAAGCCATCCAGCGCCCGATCACATGCTCTGGCGTATAAGCGCCGGCGGTCCCTCGCCAGATGTTCTCTCCCGCGGTCCTGTAGTCAATCCCTTCCAGTACGGTGAAGCAGTCGCTGCCGTCCGGGCGCGTGTGGGAAAAAAAGGTATTGATCTCCTCAGCCCGGATGGCCGCTGCTGCCAGTAACGCGCTTGAGGGTTCCCGCAACAACGGCACCCCGGCCTTTTGGCGTTCCAGGTTGGTCAGGCGAAACAATTCGGCGATCCATTGTCCTTCGGTAAGACCTGCCGCCGCAGTCGGAGACGGTGTCGCGGTCGGTACAGCGGTCGGCGTCGCCGTTGGTATTCTGGTCGGTGTGACCGTCGGGGCCACCGTTGGCGTGCTTGTCGGCGTCGCTGTTGGTTTACGGGTTGGCGTAACTGTCGGGGCCATCGTTGGCATGTTTGTCGGTGTCGGTGTTGGTTTACGGGTTGGCGTAACCGTCGGCAGCAACGTTGGCGTTGGGTTGTTCGTTGGCGTCGCCGTTGGCTTATTGGTTGGTGTGACCGTCGGTGACGCGGTCGGCATGGCTGTTGGCATGTTTGTCGGATCTTGTGTGGGGCTGTTCGCCGGTGTCGCCGTCGCTGTCATCTGACTTGTCGGTGCTGTCGGCAAGCTGGACGTGCTTGTTCGTTCCTGACATCCGGTTAAGAGCAGGATAGACACAGCCCAGATCAGGATCAGACAAGTCTTGAACGGGCTGTCTTTTTGCCATTTCGGACAAATGTTATTGCTTTGCAACCATCTGCTTTTTTTTGGTAACTATTCAGCATACTCCCCTACAGCCTGAAAGCAGCTGAACTCAAGCAAAAAATAAAGCTGGACTCAGGAAAAAGCACGTGTTATCATGGAAAGCATGAGAACACGAATAGCGATCAAACCACAAATAACAGAAAAAGAGATTCGGTTCATCCAGGGCCTGATCGACAACAATCCGTCCTGGGGCCGGTCCAGAATATCTGTTGAGATCTGCAAAATCTGGAACTGGAGTGACGAGTCAGGTAACCTGAAAGACATTTCCTGCCGGGACATGCTGCGGCGCATGGATGCCAAAGGACAGATCCGGTTACCAGCCAAATTCGGCGGACGAAAAGTAAAGGCAAGAAGACCGGATCGCATCCAATACCGTCTGCATGACACCACTCCGGTCATATGCAACATCAAAGAGATCATGCCGCTGCGGATCAGTATCGTGCAAGCCAGAACGGCAGACTCAGACGATTACAAGTCGCTGTTGGCTCAGTACCATTACCTGGGATTCGACATGACAGTGGGTGAAAACATCAAGTACATGGTGTATTCACGCCAGGGCCGACTGTTGGCCTGTTTACTGTTTGGTTCATCGGCCTGGGCCTGCGAGCCGCGCGATCGATACGTCGGCTGGGACAGAGCGGCACGCAGGGCCAACCTGATCTGTACAACGAATAATACACGCTTCCTTGTGCTGCCCTGGGTACGCGTACCACACCTGGCCAGCCATATTCTGAGTCAGATCTGCCGGCGCATCGGAGCAGACTGGCAACAGAAATACGGACATCCACTGTATCTGCTGGAGACTTTTGTCGAGCAGGAGCGCTTCAAAGGGACCTGTTACAAGGCGGCCAACTGGATCCATGTTGGTGAAACGACCGGACGAAGCCGCAATGACCGATACAATACGCTGCAGGTTCCGATTAAGGATATTTATCTGTATCCGCTGCGTCGTGATTTCAAAAGGAAACTGGGTCATGTTGATCTCGGCTGACATCTGGCCGTTGTTGCAATCTTGCCCTGAGCCGGTTGTTGCCTATGTCGCGCAGCTGCTGGAAGACAAAGAGCAGCTCGAACAAGAGAATGCGCGTTTGCGTGTACAGATCAATCAAAATTCGGGTAACAGTCATGTGCCCCCATCCAAAAATATATTCAAGAAGAATTTCAGCCTGCGAAAAAAAACGGGCAGGAAGCCAGGCGGACAGCCCGGACATCCGGGCGCCACCCTGCGCCGATCGGAGAATCCGGATGTGATCGTTGAACACCAGGCCCATACCTGCGAACACTGCCATGCCAGCATCCCCGAAGACACGCCGGTCATCGACCAGGAAACCCGGCAGGAAATAGAGATTGAGATCCGCCGCGTGGTCCGAGAACACCGTTGCGGCATAGTTTTGTGTCCCGACTGCGGCAAGCGCACAAAAGGCGCCTTTCCACAGGATGTCAATCACTATTTGCAGTATGGACCTTCGTATAAAGCGTTGATGCTGTATCTCAATCAGGGCAATTTCGTTCCATTTGAACGCCTGGCACAATTCAGTGCGGATGTATTGCATGTTCCAGTCAGTGTAGGGACCCTGGTGCGGTTTGTTCAGGAAGCAAGAGTTGGCCTTTCACAACCGCTCCAAACGATTCGTGAACAGATCATCAAGGCGCCAGTCGCCTACTTTGACGAAACAGGCACCCGTGTTGCAGGGAAGCTGCACTGGCGGCATACGGCCGGAACAGATCAGTATGTGTGCTTTTATACCCATAAAAAACGAGGGAAGGAAGCCATGATTGATATGGGCATTCTGCCTGTATTTACAGGATACGCCATGCATGATTTCCTCAAATCCTACTTTTTCTTTCTCTCATGCGGGCATGCCCTGTGCAATGCTCATTTGCTGCGCGAACTGAACGGTATTGAAGAAAACGATAAACAGCTGTGGCCACAGAAAATGAAAGAGGTTCTGCTTGATGCCAAAGCGTTGCGCGATACAACTGCCTCATGGCCGTTGCCGCAGCCTGAACTGCAGACCTTGAGCCGCCGCTATAACGAAGCGATACAACTCGGCCTTGAGGAAAATCCAGAACGGATTCTGCTGCCTGATGCGCCGAAAAAAAGAGGTCGTAACCCTAAAACAAAGGCGCGTAATCTGCTTGATCGGATGAAACAGTTCAAAGATAACATTCTGCTGTTCTTGCATGAGCAGGATGTGAATTTTGACAACAACGCTTCGGAGCGTAATCTGAGAATGAGTAAGACTCAGCAGAAGGTCTCCGGTTGTTTTCGATCAGGCGATGGCTGTGTCGCTTTTGATGACTTTCACAGCTATCTTGCGACCGCCAGAAAGCATGATATATCTGCTTATGATGCTGTTTATGCACTCACTTCAGGACAACCTTTGTTTTCCCAGCCGCCATAAGTCATCCAACCAGGTTTGCATCTCTTTTTGTTGTATCGATCCTGATCGGCTCTCTTTTTGCGCTTGTCATCTCCTATGCTGAATAGTTACCTTTTTCTCGCAAAATCTATCGCTTTATTTTCAGTCTGTTTAAACGATTATTCATTGCGTGAATCCCCAAATAGGCTTGAAAGAATGGGAACGGCTCCATAGTGACCAAGCAGATAATTTTTCGCATAGTTTGCGTCTTTTCTGACTTTAGCGCCGTTTGGATCAATGAAGTCACTAAGAGCGTAAAGTTCTGATACATCCTTAATT
>Ga0123330_1004479_pt1 | contig 10814 bp, 6 predicted proteins | sample BioC13SIPDNA_2_FD_89704 | JGI IMG/M metagenome (GOLD analysis project Ga0123330, IMG submission 89704) | Anaerobic biogas reactor microbial communites from Washington, USA - Biogas_R2_A C13 SIP DNA | ecosystem: Engineered > Bioreactor > Anaerobic > Unclassified | place: Washington, USA... | reverse complement strand
CCCCTCTTCTTCCCGTCTGCTGGTTCGGCGTATGGTTGATATTCTGGTCGATCTGCAAGACAAAGCTGCCGCATTACTTGTTGCCGGCCTACCCGGCGTTGGCCGTCTTGACGGCGTTTTGGATCGACCGCTGGTTGTCGGGGGAATCGGGAGAGTCGCGCTGGTCGGCCTTTTCGCGGCACTGGCTGCGCGACGCCTGGATTTCGACGATTGTCGCCGGCCTGGGCATAGTTGTCGCCATTCCGATCGTTGCCGGGTATTACCTGCCCGGCGATGCGCCGATCGGCTTGGTCGGCCTGATCCCGCTGGTCGGCGGCGTCTGGTGTTGGCGCGAGACGGCTCGCGGCCGCGACCGGCGGGCACTCGGCGTTTTCTCGGTCATGGCCGTGTTGTTTTTGACGGCCACGTTCGGCTTTGCGGCGTTGCGAGTCGATCGTCACCAGAATGCCGAGCCGATGATGGATGCCATTCGCGCGGATTATGTAGGACAGGTTGGCAACCTGTCCAATACATCTAATTCTGGACAGGTTGACAACCTGTCCTACGTTCCGCCGATCGCCACCTATCGTTTCTTCCGCGAGAGCACGGTCTATTACGCCGGCCACCCGGTAACTCGATGCGAAGGCGACCGGCAGACTGCGTTGGCGACGTTGGGCGAGTTTCTCGACCAGCCCGGCCCGGTATACATCATCGCCACGGACCGGCAGGAGGGGGAAATCATGGAGGCGTTCGGCGGTCGATTGCAGGTTATTTTTCGCCATCCGCGATTCCTCTCGCCCGGCGAGATGGTTGTGTTTCGCTGCGATGGTTCGGAGGCTTCCGGCTCGACGAAGCCGTAGAGTTGCACGCCCTCGGCGGTGATGCTCGCCCGAATCGCGCCGCGCCGGGAAGTTTGCACGACACGGCCGCCGAAGGTTCGGTAAGTCGCTTCGATGTCCGAGGCGTTCCACTTTCCATCGCCGCTTAGGACGACCCATCGCGGCCGGCACCACTGGGCCAACTCGGGCGAGTTGCTTTTCCGGCTTCCGTGATGCGGGGCCAGCAGCACGTCGCACGGCGTCGGTTCCTCGGCCAGCAGGCAGCGGAGGCCTTGCTCTTCGAGATCGCCAGGCAGGATAATTCGCCGCCCGAATGCCTCGACCGCCAGCACGACGCTGTTGGCGTTGTCCGAGCCGAGAATGCCGCCGCGCAGCGGATGGAGGACTTCGATCGTGCAGCCGTCGCCGCCATGCAAGCGGTCGCCGGCGTGGATTTCGCGGACCGGAACGCCGTGCCGGTCTAGCGCCGCGCGGAGTTCGGTCAGCAGGGCGTCGGATTCATCGAACATAATCGGCGAGACATAGACCGCCCCGACCGAGATTTTTTCCAACAGCCCGGGCAGGGCGTTGAAATGGTCGGCGTCGGGGTGCGAAATCACCACCGCGTCGATGTGCGTTAAACCTTTGTGCCAGAGGAATTCGGCGATCGTCCGCGAGCAACCGTGCGGCGAACCAAGTTGCCCGGCGTCGTAGAGAATCGTCCGATCGGAAGGGAGTTCCAAGAGCGCGGCGCAGCCGTGGCCCACGCTAAGAAACGTGCAATCGAGCCGGTCTGGCGGTTTATGATTTCCGGCCGAGGCGAAACCAACGGCGATCCACACGGCCAGCAATCCGACGCACCACCGCATCGGCGGCCGCAAACGCGGAAAGGCCATAATCGCGCCCAATCCACCGTAAAAACCCCACAACCACCAGTCATCAGGACCAGGAAACCAGCGATAGGGAACCCGTTGCGCCAGATGAATCAACGACTCAAGCCACCCAAAAAAAAGGTTGCACAGTTGACCGCATAGAAAACCCAGCGGCTGAAATAATGCCCCCAATACCAGCGAACTGAAACCGCAAATCATGCTTGCGCACATCAGCGGCCAAAGCAATACGTTCAAGACCAATGCGACTGGAGAAAATATGTGGAATCGAGCTATTACCAATGGCAGCGTCAGAAACCATAAGACAACACCTGCGATACACAGCCCCCGAACGCTGTGCATCCCCTTTCGCATCAGCCAGGGAAACCAACCGAGGTTTTCCATTTCCAGCCGCTTCAGCGTTTGGGAGGCTTTTTCCTCATCGTTCCAGTGCGGTCTTCTCGGGGCGATCCAGATCAATCCGGCCACGCACAAAAACGACAATTGCGGGCCTGCTTGAAATAGTTGGTTTGGATTCAACACCAAGACGAACAGCGCCGCTGCCGCAAGTGAGTTCATACTCAGTTTTGGACGGCGTAAATACATCGCCAAACAGGCAATCAGCACCAAAATGGTCGCACGAACGACAGATGGCCGCGCATCGACCATCACCGCATAAAGTACCGTCAGTAGCGCAATGGCCGCCAACGCCCAGCCTCGCGGAACCGGCAGATATTTTACAATCGAAAACAGCACAAATGCCAGGATGCCCAAATGCAAGCCGGAAATCGCCAATAGATGGATGGTTCCCGTTGTCAGGAACGCTTCGCTTCGTTCGTAGTCGAGTTCCTCGCGCAGGCCGAGCAGCACGGCGGCGGCAAGTTCCGACTGCCTCGGATCGAGATATATTTTCAGTTGTCGGTTTCCCCGCGAACGAACACGGTCGAGCAATCGCTTGATGTTCCACCACCCGCCCGACGCTATCACCGAAACGCACTCCGGGGCGTCGGCGCGTAGGTTGCTGAGTATTCCATCGGCACGATTCCATGCGGCGCGGTCGAACGAGCCGGGATTGTACGCTGTCGGCGGCGAGGATAGTCTGGCGAAACAACGCAGCCGGTCGCCGGCCTCGATCCGGGGATCGTCGTCATGCAAGAGCAACGTTGCCCGGCCCGAAGCCGGCCGCCACTGCGTCCGATCGCGGATTGCGACCAACTCCACCAGCAGACGCGAACCTCGAAGCGTTGACCACGATTCAGCCGAGGGGGGCAGTTCGCGGGGCCGTTCTACCGCAATCGCCTCGACGCACGCCGGCTCGGCCTTGCGTCGGGCGAACAGGCCCAAGTCGTCGTCCTTGCAGAGGTTCCAGCGGCAATGGTGCCATGCCCCGGCCGTGGCCGCGACGGCCGAAAGCAATGCAAGGTTGCCGGCCAGAGCGGCGCATAAATTAGGCGCGACGGCGGCCCGCGCCCATCGCGGGACGGCAACAAGCCGGCAACGCGGCAGCCTAACCTTCCGAAGTCTCCAGTTCAACTCCAGGAGGGTCCAAATCGTCAATCCGGTCGCCGCCGCCGCCCACCATGCGCCCAGCGGAAGCGGCCGATGTCGATCGACGAGTATACCCGCCGCCGCGGCGACCAGGACGATCGCCAGCGGATGACGGCGCGGCTCGGCCGCGGCGCCTTCGGAACCATCGACGAGTGGGGCATGCATGGCCGATATACTGCCAGAAAAAAAACCGCCCGGCAAGCTGGCGCTTCAACAAATCCCCTTGCTATCATTGCTCCTTGTTTTTAGGCGAATTCCGATGGGAATTATAGGAATTACGGGATGCATGAAAGTTATTTGCACCGAGCGAACCGGCCCGCTGGCTATCCGCCGCCAATCTCGCGGATCGTCTGGTAAAGGGCCACGATGTTTTCGGGCGGGCTGACCGGCTGAAGGTTGTGGCATGGGCCGCATATCCACCGTGCGCCGCGATATATCTCGACGCTCTCGCGGACCTCGCGCGCCACGTCTTCAACCGTGCCGAAGGGGAGCGTTTGCTGGTTGTCGATCGAACCGTGGAAGATGATCTTGTTGCCGAAATCGGCCGCCAACCCCTCGCGTTCCATGCCGGGGCATCGCCACTGGATCGGATTGAGGATTTCGATCCCTACCCGGTCGATCAAGTCGGGAAGAAAGACTCTCGCGGCTCCATCGGTGTGATACATGACGTGGACGCCGAATGATCGGGCAAGGTCGGCCATTTTGATTTGATTTGGCAGCAGGAAGCGGCGATACATAGCCAAACTCAGCAGCGGCCCGGTCTGCGAACCCAAATCCTCGGCCACCCAGGTCGTATCGATTCGGGAAAAGGGGGCAGGCCCCATTTGTGCAAAGCACCCTTCGGGCCGTTCCGGCAAATGGGGCCTGTCACCTTTTCCATCGAACTTGCGGCAACCGGCCTCGAATATGCGGCGGTGGTGTTCCTCGTGGAAATCGAAGATGCGGCCCAACACGGCGTCGGCAATTTCCGGCCGCAGTGCCAGGTCTTCCATCGTCGTTTGCAGGCCGCGAAGGTAGCCGTAGAGCAGCAGCGGTTCGTAGCATCCGGCGTGAATGGGCCGAAAGCCGTCGTCGGCCTCGACCGCCCGGGCGACGACCGAATAGTCGAACTCGTCGCAGGAGGGCCAGCGATGGGCGGCCACGTCGGCCGGCGTTTCCGCACCGGCCAGCGGATGCTCGACCGGTTCGAGATACGCACCCTCGCCGTAAGAGACCGAGCGATAGACGATGCCCCACATGTCGGCCTCGGGATTCAAATCGTCGGGACGGTTCCACTTCGGCTCGACAAATCGCCGCGCGTCGATGTACAACTTCCGGTAAAGGGCCTCGTCGTCGGCACATTGCAGGTCTCTCCTCAGCCGGGCCGTGACTTCCTCGGTGGCTTGATAATCGGTCGGAATCCGGTCGGGCGTTTTGCCTTCCAGCAACGCCATCCAACGCTCTCGCGGCGTCATTTCCATGTTTCTCCTTCGTATATTGAGAGTCAGCTATTCGACAATCAATAATCACGATTTAATATCTCGTCGCAAGCCTCGCAAACCATTTCGGTCGTGATGCTTTCCATGTAGATCGGCGGGGCGGTTCGCCGGGCACGCGTCGGACCCTCGAAAAACATTTTTTGCAGGGCGATGTGCCGCGGGCCGTAGGGACCGTGCCGCGCCGCCGGCCACGGGCCGTACAGCCCGACGCAAGGCGTATCGACCGCCGCGGCCAGATGCAGCGGACCGGTGTCCGAGCCGATGAATAGTTTTGCACGACGGGCAAGCGCGGCCAACTCGGGCAGACTCGTCGGCGGCGACAGCACGGCCAGCCGCCCCCCCTCGGCGACGATTCGCTCGGCCGCCCCGCGCTCGGCCGCGCCAGCCCAAACGACCAAAGTGGGCAGCCGCAGCGACGCGCCCAAATGCCGGGCAACCGCGGCGAACCGTTCGGTCGGCCAGAGCTTCGACGGCCAGCCGGCGCCGGGATTGACGATCGCATACCCCTCGTCCAGCGAGTGCTCGCCGATGATCCGTTCGGCCGTCAAACGGTCGGCCTGCGACTCGGGCACTTGGAAGCTGACCGTCGGCCGCTGGATGCCCAACGGGCCGAGCAGTTCCAGATAGCGGTCGATAACGTGAGTCGATTTCGGATCGACTCGCTCGTTGTTCAGCCATTTGCTCAGTTCGCGCCCGCCCGGATTACCGAAGCCGATCCGCCGCCGGGCGCCGCTCAACCAAGCCAGCACGGCCGACTTGGTCAGGCTTTGCACGTCGACGGTCGCATCGAAGTTGAATTCGCGCAAGCGGCGGCGCAGCCGTCGCACCTCTCCGAGCGACTTCAACCAGCCGCGCGGCAGCAGAATCAACTCGTCGAGCGCTTCGTGTCCTTGCAACAGCGCGCCGGCCCGTTGCTCGACCGCCCAGACCAGCGTGGCGTCGGGAAATCGCTCGCGCAGCGCGCAGGCGACCGGCATCGTTTGGATCACGTCGCCGATCGCACTGAGACGCACGATCAATATCCGTTGCGGTTGCATATTTAGCCGCATTATAGCAAAGGCCGCCGCAATCCCCCACCCCTTGAAAATGCGCCAGTGACAGAATGCCGCTTTCGGCATAAAATGAACGGATGAAACCTGCGAAGAAACACGATCGTCCCTCTGTAGCCGATTTTTTACCGATGACGCCCGGCGAGGCCGCCGCGCGCGGTTGGGACGCGGTGGACGTGGTCTTCGTCACCGGCGACGCCTACGTCGATCACCCCAGCTTTGCGATGGCGCTGCTTGGCCGGGTGTTGGAGGCCGACGGGTTCCGCGTGGCGATTCTCAGCCAGCCCGACTGGCACTCTTGCGAACCATGGCGCGCGTTCGGACGGCCGCGGGTATGCTTTGCCGTCAGCGCGGGCAACATCGACTCGATGCTCAACCGCTACACCGCCGCGCGAAAGGTTCGCAACGACGACGCCTATAGCCCCGACGGCCGGCCGGGACTGCGCCCGGAGCGAGCCACGGCCGTCTACTGCCAACGGGCGCGAGAGGCATTTCGCGGAGTGCCGATCATCGCCGGCGGGGTCGAGGCCAGCCTCCGCCGACTGGCCCATTACGACTACTGGAGCGACAAAGTGCGCCGCTCGATTCTGCTCGACTCGAAGGCCGATCTACTGGTCTACGGCATGGGCGAACGGCCGCTGCGCGAAATCGTCCGCCGCTTGGCCGAGGGCTGCCCGCTCGCCGATCTGCGCGACATCCGCGGCGTCGCCTATCGGTTGGGAGCGACGGAAGTGACTGGTGGCCGGTGGCTAGTGGCTAGTACGGACAAACCAGAAATTAGGGAACGGCCCATCCAATCGGAATCACTAGCCACTAGCCACCAGCCACTAGCCACTGCTTCCTCTCCTCTCATTCTCCCCAGCTACGAAGAAGCGGCGTCCGACAAAGCGGCATTCGTGGCCATGACGCGAATGATCCACGAGCAGACGAATCCGTACAACGCTCGGCCGTTGGTGCAGCGTCACGATCGCGAGGCGGTGGTCGTCAATCCGCCGGCGCTGCCGTTGGAACAGGGGGAGATGGACTGGATTTATGGGCTGCCGTTCACTCGCCGGCCGCATCCGAGCTATGGCCCGCGGCGGATTCCGGCTTATGAAGTGGTGAAGGATTCGATTCAAATCGCCCGCGGTTGTTTTGGCGGCTGTTCGTTCTGCTCGATCGCGTTGCACGAAGGCCGCGTCGTGCAGAGTCGGAGTGAAGAATCAATTATCGCCGAAATCGACCTGATGGCCGAGCAGCACGATTTCTCCGGCACGATCAGCGACCTGGGCGGTCCGACCGCGAACATGTATCGGATGAACTGCATGCGGCCCGAGCGGCGGGAAAACTGCCGCCGGTCGAGTTGTCTCTGGCCGGAAATATGTCCCCACCTTTCGACCGATCACGGGCCGTTGATCCGGCTGCTCGAAGCGGCGCGGAAGCATCCCGGCGTGAAGCGGGCGCTGGTCGCCTCGGGCATCCGCATGGACCTCGCCCTGCGCAGCCCGGAGTTCATCGCCCAAATCGCCCGGCATCATACCGGTGGAATGCTGAAGGTCGCCCCCGAACATGCCGACCCCGAGGTTCTGCACTTGATGCGCAAACCGCCGATCGAATGCTACGAGGAGTTCGAGCGGTCGTTTCGCCGGCACTCGGCCGACGCGGGCAAGCGGCAGTTTCTTTCGCATTATTTCATCGCCGGGCACCCCGGCTGCGACCTGACCGCGATGATCGCGCTGGCCCTGTACATCAAGCGGCACAATCTGAAACCGGAAAAGGTCCAGGACTTCATTCCTCTGCCGATGGACCTGGCCACCTGCATGTATTACACGGGCGTCGATCCGCTAAGCGGCGAGGAGGTTTTCGTGCCGCGCGGCGACCGGGCGCGCCGCCTGCAACGGGCGCTGCTGCAATTCTTCCTGCCGGAGAACTACGTCGATGTCCGCGCCGCGCTGGAAGAGGCCGACCGCGCGGACTTGATCGGCGATGGGGCGGATTGCTTGATCCCATCGCGGCCGCCGAGGGTGGCCGACGCACGAAAACCGGCATCGCGACAAAGACAAAACCGGGACAAGCGGCCCGCCGGGTATCGTCCGTATCGAAAATCAGCACAGCGAAAGAAGCGTCAATAGATTGCCATGTCTCGTTGCGACGACTATCAACTACTCGATTTCGGCGACGGTCGCCGGCTGGAGCGATTCGCCCGATTCGTTCTCGATCGGCCGTGTCCGGCGGCCGAAAGAGTCAAGCGAGCCGATCCGGTCGCGTGGCGGTCGGCCGACGCTCGCTTCAACGGACGAGATGCGGAAAAGGGAGATTGGACCGATTGCCGTGAACTGCCCGAGCGGTGGACCGTCGCGTTCGACCGGCTGCGATTCGAGTTGAAGCGAACCGATTTCGGTCACTTGGGGATTTTTCCCGAACAGGCGGAAAACTGGCGATGGATCAGTAGTTTAGCAGCCGCCGGCACGGCGGCTTGTGGCGTCGTGAAGGGCGACGTACCGTCGGCCGCTAAACGGGTGCTGAAAGTCCTCAACCTCTTCGCCTACACCGGCGGCAGCACGCTGGCCGCGGCCGCCGCCGGAATGGAAGTGGTGCATCTCGACGCGGCGAAAAACGTCGTCGCCTGGGCGCGTCGAAACGCCGAACTCTCCGGCTTGGCCGACGCCTCGATTCGCTGGATCGCCGACGACGCCGTGAAGTTTGTCAAACGCGAAATCAAGCGGGGGTGCAGTTACGACGCGGTGATTCTCGATCCGCCCAGCTACGGCCACGGCTCGCGGGGCGAGGTCTGGCGGCTGGCAAAAGATTTACCCCCGCTGTTCGATCTGTGCGGCGAGCTGACCGACGGCCGGCCCGCCTTCGTGCTGCTTACCTCCCACACCCCCGGCTACGACGCCGAGACGTTGCGGAGTATGATGGTCGATGTCTTCGGGAACGATGCGCAAATCACCGCCAAACCGCTGGGTATCACCGACGACAACGGACGACGTTTGTCCGCCGGTGTTGTTGTCCGCTGGCAACATAATCAGAGTTGACGACGAAAAGTATGAAAATAGCCGGAGGCTAACAGCCTCCGGAATGTGCGGATATTGCAAAATTTATCCGCCGGAGGGTGATAGCCTCCGGCTATTGCTCACGATGTTATTCACTTGAAACTCAACAATCAACCGCGTACGACCAATGACGCCGATCACCAGTCCGCAAAATTCGCGAGTTAAAGACGCCGTCCGGCTACGCGACCGCCGTCACCGCCGCAAACAGGGCCGCATCATCATTGACGGGGCGCGGGAATTGCTCCGCGCGATCGCCTCGGGCGTGGAACCGGTCGAGACGTTCGTTTGCCCAGCGCTCTGTCACAGCGCGGAATCGAAAAACCTTCTGGAAATGTTGCCCCGGCCGGGCGGCGAAGTCTTCGAGGTCGGCGAAGCGGTGTTCGATAAACTCTCATTCGGCGACCGGGCCGAGGGCGTGCTAGCCGTCGCCGCGGCGCCGCAAAAAACGCTCGATTCGCTCATGCCAGCCGAAAACGCCCTGATCGCCGTGCTCGAAGCCGTGGAAAAGCCGGGTAACCTCGGCGCTGTGCTCCGCAGCGCCGACGCCGCCGGACTGTCCGCGCTCATCGCGGCCGATCCGCGAACCGATCTCTACAATCCCAACGCAATCCGCGCTAGTCTGGGCACGATCTTCACCATGCCCGTCCGTGAAGCGACCGGCGGGGAAACGCTTGCTTGGCTCCGCCGGTACGGCTTCCGCATCGTCGCCGCGCGCGTGGACGGATCGGTCCCTTACACCGAGGCGGATTATCGCGGCCGGACGGCCGTCGTTCTCGGCAGCGAGGCCGAAGGGCTTTCGGCCCTCTGGCGCGGCGGCGACATTCGAGCCGTGCGCCTGCCGATGCTCGGCGCGGCCGACAGCCTGAACGTCTCCGCCGCGGCCGCCGTGCTATTCTATGAAGCGTTGCGGCAGCGAAGCGCGTAACCGGTCCGTGCCGCCGGTTAAATCGTTCGCCGCATGTGCCGGGGGCGTTTCCACGAATCGTCAGATATCGTAGTACAAACAGAATTCGTAAGGATGCGGGCGCAACTGCATCGCTTCGACTTCGTGGACCGTTTTGTACCAAATCCAGGTGTCGATCACGTCGGGCGTGAAGACGTCGCCGCGAAGCAGGAACTCGTGATCCGCCCGCAACGCCCGCAACGCATCGTCCAGCGAACCCGGCGTTTTCGGCACGTCTTTCAACTCCTCCGGCTCGAGGTCGTAGATATCCTTGTCCAAAGGTTCGCCCGGATCGATCTTGTTCTGCACTCCATCGATCGCCGCCATCAGAATCGCGGCGAAGGAGAGATATGGATTGCAGCTCGGATCGGGGCAGCGGAACTCGATCCGCTTGCTCTTCGGGCTTTGGCTATACATGGGAATGCGAATTGCGGCCGATCGGTTCTGTTGCGAATAGGCCAGATTTACCGGCGCCTCGAATCCGGGGACCAGCCGCTTGTAGCTGTTGGTGGTCGGATTGCAGATTCCGCACAGCGCCGGGGCGTGTTTCAGGATGCCGCCGATGGCGTGTATTCCCTGGTCGCTCAGACCCGCGTAGCCTCCGCCGGCGAATACCGGCTCGTTCCCCTTCCAGATCGAGATGTGCGTGTGCATGCCCGACCCGTTGTCGCCGTGCAGCGGCTTGGGCATGAAGGTTACCGTTTTGTTGTGCCGCAGGGCCACGTTCTTAATGATGTACTTGAACATCATCATCTTGTCGGCCATGGCAACCAACTCGTCGTATTTCAGGTCGATTTCCGACTGCCCGGCCGTCGCCACCTCGTGGTGCTGCGCCTCGACGTTCATGCCGCAGTCGATCATCACCTGCATCATCTCGTTGCGGATGTCCATCATTTGATCGGCGGGCGGGACGGGGAAATAGCCCTCCTTGTAGCGGAGCTTGTAGCCCAGGTTCGGCTTTTCGTCGCGGCCGCGATTCCACTCCCCCTCGATGCTGTCGATGTGATAGTATCCGCCGTGAGGCGTCTGGTCGAAACGCACGTCGTCGAAAATGAAAAACTCGGCCTCGGGGCCTATGCAACAGAGATCGCCGAT
>Ga0123330_1004477_pt1 | contig 10819 bp, 7 predicted proteins | sample BioC13SIPDNA_2_FD_89704 | JGI IMG/M metagenome (GOLD analysis project Ga0123330, IMG submission 89704) | Anaerobic biogas reactor microbial communites from Washington, USA - Biogas_R2_A C13 SIP DNA | ecosystem: Engineered > Bioreactor > Anaerobic > Unclassified | place: Washington, USA... | reverse complement strand
GGAAGCGAACTCCTCGGCATGCCAGCCGAAGTCGAACCAGAGCAAATCGGGCTCCAGGTGGTCCATCAGGTGCAGGGTGCGAGCGAACCAGTCCGAGAGGAAATGCCCGTCGGCGGGGGCCTCCGGCGGATGGGCGCGCCCGTAGAGCCCTGAGAACGCGGGGTCGACGGTGTCATACGAAGGGTCAAAGGTATAGTAACGCCAGTTGTACGCCCGGTGCGAGGAGACGCCAAAGCGCAGGCCCCGGGCGCGGGTGGCGCGCATCAGCTCCAGGCAGACGTCTCTCCGCGGGCCCATCTCCGCGGCGTTCCAGCGGGTAAAGGGTGAGGCGTACATGGGAAAGCCGTCGTGGTGCTCCCCCACCGGGACAATATAGCGCGCCCCCGCCGCCGCAAAAAGGTCCACCCAAGCCTCAGGAACCCATCGCTCCCCACCAAAGAGGGGGATAAAGTCCTTGTAGCCAAAGGTCCCGGGATGCCCCCAGCGCTCGCAGTGGTGCCGGAAAAAGGCCACCTGCTCCGGATCCGCCTCGCGATACATGTTGCGCGGGTACCACTCGTTCCCCCAGGCGGGCACCGAGTAGACGCCCCAGTGCACAAAGATGCCGAGCTTGGCATCGCGGAACCAGTCCGGGATGGGATAGGTCGCCAGTGAGGCCCAGTTCGGCTCGAAATAAGGGGACATGGCTCCTCCGTGGATTCAGGCGCCGGACGGCGGGCCCGCCGGCCGGCGTGCCCCGCCGGACGCCTCGTTCGGCGCACCCAGTATAGCCACGGGGCCGGCCGCCCGCCAGCGCCGGGGCTCAGGGCGCGAGAGAGAGCGGAATGGCGCGGGCATCGGCGCCATCGATATAGAGCGCCCGCACGATCGTCTCGCTATCGTACATCCCCACCAGCAGCGTGGCACCCTCGCCGGCGGGGCGCTCCGGCAGCGGGAAGGTGTGCCGGTCCAGCACCAGCTCCCCCGCGTCCCAGAGCGTGGTCGGGCGGGTGCCGAGCAGCGGCACGCCATCATGCTGGGCCACCAGAACCCCGCCGGCATCCACCAGGTGAACAAAGGCGGTGTAGCCGCGCTGAGGCGCCCGCTCCGCCCGCCAGGCCAGGGTGACCTCCACCGTCGCCCCGGCCCGCCAGGGGAACGCCGCGCCCGCGGCCACAGGTGCGCCGTCCACCAGCACGCTGTAGCCCGCCAGAGTGACGCCGTTATCCAGCGCGCCGGATCCAACCGGATGCAGCGCCTCCTCGGCCGTGCCCACGGGCCGGTACGCGACGATCCGGTGGTCGCCGCTCTGCAGCCGCTCCTCGGCCAGCGTGTTGAACTCCAGCCAGCGCTCGGCCTCGCCCGCCGGATCCCAAGCCTCGTTCCGGGCGGGCGCGAACCAGAGCCGCCCGTAACGCGCGGTGAGCGCCTCCAGCTCGGCCACCAGGTCCTCGCTCCCCTCCCGGGCGGCGACGCCGGCGCTCCCGGCCACCAGCGGGCCGGCGGGGGCGATCTCCCGGGGGAGGCTCACCGCCCGCAGGTAGTAGTCCCAGCAGGGATCGGGCTCGTTGCGCACAAAGGCATCGCCCGGGGCGGCGAGGGCGGCGATGTGGGCGGCGGCCTCGCGGTAGCCGGATGTGCGGTCATACCGGGGATCGGTATGGTAGGCCCAGGCTCCCGCCACGTTCAGCGCCAGGAGCAGCAGGGCGGCGGCCGCCGCCAGGGGCGGGCCGTAACCGGCGGGCGCTCCCCGGCGCACACCACGCCCCCGGGAGCCGGCCGCCCAGATGGCCTCCAGCCCGCCGGCCAGCAGCACCCACCAGGGCAGCAGCAGCACCAGGAGGTAACGCAGCTCGTAGGCCTCCCGCACATGGCGAATGAGGTGGATACACCAGGCGGCCGCGCCGAGACCGGCCAGGAGCAGGGCCGCCAGCGCCCGGTCGCGCCGCCAGAGCCGGGCGGCCCCCAGCCCCGCCAGCGCCAGGCCCAGGAGAGCCACCAGCCGGCCGGCGAGGCCCGTGAACGTCTCCCCGGCGGTGAGGTAGGCGGCGCCCTCCAGGAGGAAGGGGGCCAGGCGGGGCACCGCCGGACCGGCCAGGTGCCCGGTGGCCAGGACTGCCCGCGCGCAGGCCAGCGCCCAGGGGGCCACGAGCGCCGCCGCGCCGGCCGCCGCCAGCGCCCAGGGGCCCCAGAGGCGGCGCCGCCGGCGGTGGGCGAGCACATAGGCCCCGTGCCCGAGGAGGAAGGGCGCGGCGTAGTAGCTTCCATAGACGCTCGTGGCACAGGCCAGCCCGTAGAGCGCCCAGCGCCACCCTGGGGCCCGCCCGCCCGCCGTGAGGGCGCGCGCCTGCCGCAGCAGCAGCATGGTGGTGAGGCCCGCCGCCAGAAGCGCGATCAGATGCTGGCTCCGCAAGTCCTGGCTGATCCAGAGCATCGGCTCGGCCACGGCCGCCAGGGCCGCGAGGAATCCCGCGCGGCGCCGCCCGCCGCCGCTGGCCCGCCCCAGGGCCCAGGCCAGGGGGATCGCCAGCGTCCCCAGGAGCGCCGAGGGGAGCCGCATGGCAAACTCGCTGGCGCCGCCCAGGGCGATGCAGGCGTGCAGCAGGAGATAGTGCAGGGGCGAGTGCGGGTCACCCATGGCGAGGAGCGCCGGCGCGATCTCCCCCGCCGGGCGGATCGCCACCAGGTAGGAGAACGCCTCGTCCCCCCGCAGCTCCTGGGCGCCCAGGCGCGCGAGCCGCAGCCCCAGGCCCAGCGCGACGAGGGCCAGGAGCAACGCCCACGGTCGGCGCGCCAGCAGCGCGCGGGCGGCAGCCAGGAGCCGCGCGGCCCACCGGGCCAGGCCGGAGGCCCCCCGGCGCGCGCGCGCCCCGGCCGGATTGGCGCCCGCCCACCAGGCCGCCGGCGCACGCCGATCGTCAGCCTCCGGGGCCACCGGCTGGGGCTCCCCGGCCCCCGGCTGCGCTTTCCCGGCCGCCCGGCGCCCGCTGCGGCGGGATCCCCGCCGCGGGCGGGATGCCCGCCGCGGGCGGCCCGCGCCCCTCGCCCCCGACGCTGCGGCCGCGGCGACGGCCGCCGCGGCCGAGAACAGCGATATCGCCAGCCCGGCGCGGAAGGCGGGCGCCCGGTAGCTCAGGCGCACGGTATGCGCCCCCGCGGGCAACGCGATCGCCTGCAGCGCGCCATCGGCGCGCAGGATCGCGGCTGGCGCCCCGTCCAGGGTGGCGCGCCAGCCGGGGGCGTACCACTCGCTGATCACCAGGTGCCCCGGGGCGCCCGCCTCCACGGCGATCTCCAGTTCCGCGGGGGAGCGGCGCGCCACGGTCACCCGGTCCTCGCCCGCGGGAGCGAGGGCCTGGGCGGGATCGACCCCCTCCAGCAGCACCGTGGCGTACGGGTCCCAATCGGGCGCGGCGAGGGCCGCCAGCGCCTCGGCGCCTGCGGGCAGAGGCTGCGACGCGTGCACCAGCCAGGCCCGCGGGTGCGGCTCGACGTAGCGGTAGAGGTACAGCGGCGCCTCGCGCTGGAGCCAGAGCGTGCCCGGGGGCAGGGTCGCGGCCCACTCCAGGCCCGGCTCCTCCAGCGGCTCGCACGCCAGGCGGTAGCGCACCCCCAGAAGGGCATGGCGGCGGGCGCTCGGGAGCGCCTGCCAGGCGGCCAGCGCCGCGGGCCGCAGGGGGCTCACCCCCTGGATGTCCTCGATGCCGTACAGCTCCCCCAGGTTGGCGGTGAGCAAGCCGCCGGAATCCAGCCGGTAGGGCTCCTCAGGAGCCGCCTCCCCCGCCAGGGCCAGGGCCCGCACCCAGCCATCCTCAGGGACCTCGTAGGGAGCCAGGCGGGACGTGGTGCGCAGGTTGACGATGGCGAGATCGACGACCGTGAGCAGCAACAGGGGCGCCAGGGCCGCGCCACGGGCGCCGCCGGCCCGCTGGCGGAGCGGGGCCCACAGCAGCGCCGCGCAGAGGGCCCCCAGGCCCCAGGCGATCCCCCAGATCGCATAGCGGCCCGGGAGCGCCGGATGCCCCCGCACGGCGAGCAGAGTCCCGGCCAGCAGCAGCGCCGCGCCGGCCGTGCGCAGCACCCGCGCGAGCGTGTCCCGGAGCGCGGCCTGCTCCTCATCCAGCCAGGCGCGCACGCCCAGGGCCGCCAGCAAGGCCACCGCCAGGTTGAACAGCGAGAGCCAGCGCTCCTGCTGGCGGAAGAACGACAGCCCGGGTAGCACGCGATAGGCGAGGCTGAACAGCACGCCCTCATCGCCCAGGGCCAGCAGGCCTGCCACCAGCGCGACGCTCAGCCAGAAGGCGCCCTCGCGAGCCAGCGGCGCCGGCATGCGCCGCCGGTGGACCACGGCCACCCCGGCCAGCAGCGCCCCGGCCATGCCCGTGTAGACCGGGCTAAACAGAGAGAGCGCCCCCGGAACGAGGATCTGGAGGAAATCCTCCAGCGGAAGCCCGGAGGAGACAAAGGCATACCCCACGTGGGCGCGCTCGGTGAGGGGCAGGTAGACCGCCGCGGGGAGCCAGCAGGCCGCCGAGAGCCCCACGGCCGTGAGCGCGAGCACCCCGAGCCCCCCCAGGGCCGGACCGACGCGCCGGCCCGCGCGCCAGGCGCTCCACAGGTAATAGGCAGCCGTGAGGTAGGCGGCGTGCATCAGGCTCTGCGGGTGGCCCGCCAGCGCGCAGAGGCCCAGGGCGGCCCCCGCCCCCAGCAGCCAGGGGAGCGGCCGCCGGGATAGCGGCGCCCGCCGGACGGCCAGGAGCGCCAGCGGCATCCAGGCCACGCTCTCCAACACCGGAAGTTGCAGCAGGGGGTAGCCCGTGAGGTATCCGCCCAGCCCCCAGGCGAGGGCCGCCGCCAGGCCCGCCTCCCGCCTCCCGCTCAGATCCGTCGCCAGCGCATAGGTCGCGGCGCCCGCCAGCCATAGGTGCCAGAGCGCCTCCAGCACCAGCGCCTGCAGCGGGAGGCGCCCCCCGCCGGCGGCGAGGAGAGTCAGGTAACGCAGGGGATAGGCCGCGGCCGCCTGGCTGTCAGCCGAGATGGGGTGCCCGCCGTAACTGCCCGGCGAGTACAGCGGCAGCCGCCCCGCCTCCAGCTCGCGCCCGTGAAAGACGGCATAGGGATAGATGCCATCGCTGAGGTCGCTGGTGGGGAGCGGCTGACGGCCAAGTAGCACGGGACCATACAGGACGAGGAACGCCAGCGTCCAAATGCAGAGCGGGAGCAGGTGATACCGCAAGGCACGCATGGCGCGATGTTAGGCAAGTGCCGCGGGCACGTCAACCGGCGGCTCTGATTTGGCCAGAGCCGCCGGCCAGGCCGGTTGACGGTCGCGCGCGCTCGCACCGCATGGCGATGGCCTCAGGCGGCCGCCGCGCCCCCCGGACGGCGCAGCACGCCCACCAGAGCCACCACAAAGAGCGCCAGGCAGGCGATGACGGCGACGATCACCGCGGTGTACTCGCCCGCATAGTACTTGGCCAGCGTGTGCTTGAGCAGGATCCCGATGTAGGCCCACACCAGCACCAGAGCGTAGGCGACCGAGCGAAAGCGCCGGATGACGGCCAGGGCAATGGCGGCGGCCACCAGCAGGATGCCTATGGTGATCGCTGGAGCGGATTCGGAGAGCCCGTCCACCCCCCAGGCCACCAGCAAGGTGGTGGCGTTGGCCACGGTGGCCACGGTGATCCAGCCCAAGTACACCGCAAAGGGCACGGCCACGAACCAACGGGCGCGCCGCGAGAGGCCCGCCGCATCAACCAACTGGTTGATCCGAATCAGGCAGATCAGGATCACCAGCATCAGCACCATGCTGATCGCGATCTGCTCATAGTGCCAGGCCAGGATCCAGCAGGCGTTGGCCAGCGAGGAGATGGAAAAGAACGTCCCCACGCCGCGCCGGAGCGCCGGATCCAGCGGGCTCTCCTGTTGGAACGCCCCCAGCTGGTGGAGCGTGTACAGCCCCAGCAGCAGGTAGATCACCCCCCAGATCACAAAGGTGACGCCCGCCGGGGCGAACAGATTGGGATAGCCATCGGAGATATCCCCGGTGATCTTGCCGTTGATGGGCAAGGCGTTGGCCAATGCGTTCATGATCACCATGACCAGATAGGTGATCGCCGTCAGGATCGCGATCCGCTTGCTGCTTGCCGTCTCCATGTCACTCCTTTGCTGGAACACATTATCGGACTACTCACGTGATCATAGTCCAGTCTTCCGTGGCCGCAAGCAGATGCGGGGGCCGCACGGAAAAGCAAGCCCGCGCCAAGCGCGGTCCGCCGCGCCCTTGACCCCCGCCTCGCGAAGCCTTACCATCAAGGTAGCGTCGGGCCACGTTCCCAGGAGGTTTGCCATGTCCGCGGAACTCGTTCGCAATACACCGGAAGCGCTCGGGATCCCCTCCGCCGCGGTGAGCGCCTTTCTCGACGCCGTGGAGGCGTCGGTCGGCGGCCTGCACGGCCTGATGCTCCTGCGCCACGGGCAGGTGGCCGCCGAGGGGTGGTGGTCACCCTACCGCCCCGAATATCCCCACGCGCTCTACTCGCTCAGCAAGGCCTTTACGTCGATTGCCGTGGGCCTGGCCATCAACGAGGGCCATCTATGCCTGGATGATCCGGTGGTCTGGTTCTTTCCGGAGGCGGCGCCGGCCCACATCGCCCCGCACCTGGACGCGCTCAAGGTGCGCCACCTCCTGAGCATGAACACCGGCCACCACCGGGATGCCAGCGGCGCGGCCTTCCGCCGGGTGGACCGCAACATCGCCAAGCGGTTCCTGCGCCTGCCGATCCGCCACGAGCCGGGCACCTGGTTCGTGTACAACACGGCGGCCACCTATATGCTCTCCGCCATCGTCCACCGGCGCACGGGGATGCCCCTGGCGGAGTACCTGCAGCCCCGCCTGTTCGACCCTCTGGGGATCGCGCCACCCCGCTGGGAATCCGATCCGGACGGGGTGAACATGGGCGGCTTTGGGCTCAACCTCAAGACGGAGGACATCGCCCGGTTCGGGCAAATGCTCCTGCAGAAGGGGAGCTGGAACGGCCGCGAGGTCGTGCCGGCGGAGTGGATCGAGCGGGCGACCTCGCTGCAATCGGACAACGCCAACCAGCCGGGCAGCCCGGATTGGACTCAGGGCTATGGCTACCAGTTCTGGCTGTGCAGACACGGGGCCTACCGGGGCGACGGCGCCTTTGGCCAGTACTGCCTGGTGATGCCGGAGGCCGACGCCGTGCTGGCGATCACCAGCGGCGTGAGCGACATGCAGGCCGTGCTGGACGCCGTGTGGGAACACCTCCTGCCCGCCATGGGCGCGCCGCTCCCGCCCGATCCGGCCGCCACGGCCCTGGTGGAGCGGCTGGCCGGGCTGGAGATCCCGATCATCACGGGCAAGCGCGAGTCCCCCACCGGCCGGGAGATCGCCGGGCTGCGCTACAAGCTCGACGAGAACCCGGCGGGGTTCAAAACGGTCACCTTCCGCAGCCGGCGGCCGCAGGCCACCCTGCGCATCAGCGACCGGGCGGGAGCCCACCGCATCCTGATCGGCCATGGGCAAATGCTCGCCGACTGGACGACGCTGGAGATCACGCTGGGGCGCGTCCGCCGCCAGAAGCGGGAGCAGAACATCGCGGCCAGCGGCGCGTGGACGGCGCCGGACACCTACACGGCACGGCTGGTGTTCACCGAGACGCCCTTTATCCGCACGGTCACGCTGCGGTTCGTCGAGAACGAACTGGATATGACCATCGCCAGCAACGTGGGCTTTGAGGAGGGCGCGACGCTGCACTTTCACGGGGTGGTGGTGGACCCCTGGGAGTACCCGGTGAGCTAGGCGCCGCCACCGCCGTGGCGCCCTGCGCGACGGGGCGCCTGTGCTTACGATTCGGCCCGCTCTCACAGCCAGGAGGACGCCCGTGGATCGCACCGAGGCCCTGTTCGACGTCCTGTACCGCCGCCGCAGCGTGCGCCGCTTTCAGGGGCGCCCCGTGGAGCGTGGCGTGATCGCGCGGCTGCTGGACGCGGCCATGGCCGCGCCCTCAGCCTGCAACCTGCAGCCCTGGGAGTTTATCGTGTTGCTGGAGCCGGAGAACGTCGCCCGCCTGAAGGGCTGCATCGGCGAGAGCAACGGCCGCCACTATAACGCCCCGGCGGCCATCGTGGTGTGCGGCAACAGCCACCACATCCCCTGGGGAGGCTACGGCACGCTGGATTGCGCCGCCGCCATCGAGAACCTGCTGCTGGCGGTCACCACGCTGGGGCTGGGCGCCGTCTGGATCGGCGATTTCGACCCGGCCGCCGTCGCGGCGCTGCTCGATATCCCCGAGCACGTGGGCGTGGTGAGCCTCGTGCTGCTGGGCTACCCCGCCGAGGACAAGCCGCCCCGCGGCCAGTACACCGAGGAGGCCGTCTACTGGGAGCGGTACGACCCGCAGCGGGAGCACCCGAAGCGCTCCATTGACCTGCGGCTGCTATAGGCTGGGTACAGAACAAAGGACGGGCGCCTGTGCGCCCGTCCTCTATCGTGTCCCTTGAGGCCGCCAGCCTCAGGCGCCGCCCATCAGCGCCGTGAACAGGTACCCGCCGCCCACCATCAGCACGTTGCTCACGCTGTGCATCAGGATGGGATAGAGGATGCTCTTGCTGTGCTGGTACGCCACCCCCTGGATGGTGCCCAGGGCAAAGGCATAGGCCAGCTGGAAGGCGTCCGCCTGAAAGCTCCATGGCGAGAGCGACCAGGTGGCGTGAGCCAGCGCGAAAAGCGCCGAGGCGAGGACGATCTCCAAGGTGACGCGGCCCCGGAGGGGGACGCTCGCCCCAAAGGCATAGCACAACACCCCGACGGGCAGCGCCCGGTAGATCACCTCCTCGGCCGGGCCGCTGAGGAACAACTGGAACGCCAGCGTGCCGAGGACGTTCCGGGTGTCCAGGGGGTAGGCATAGCGCGGCAACTGGTGGCTGAGGGCCATCTGGCCGTGCGTGATGAGGGTGATCGCCGCGAACGCGGCCGCATAGATGCCCAGGTACCGCAGCCCCACCCGGCTATCGCCCCGTTGAAAGTAGAACCGGATGTGGAGGAGGCGCCCGAGCACCACGATGAGGGCGATCCCCAGGAGCATCTGCACCGCATGGTGCACCGATAGCGCCGCAAAGGCCCCGTCCGGATCGATCCCCTCCAGCGGCAGCAGGGCGGCCGCGCGGTGGCCGACCCTCCCCGTCAGCACCTGCGCGAGGAGCAACAGCGCGCACGCCGCGACGCCAAACAGAACCCTCTCAAGTCTCTTTGCCTGTGTCATTTCCACCTCAGCTGGCTGATCCGGGCGTGCGCACGGCCACCGGGCGGAAGGCCAGATGGTGCGCGAGCGTCACGATCAGGATGTCGAGAGCGATGCGAGTGACCACGTCCGCCAGATAGCCGCGAAACATCAGCGGCATGAACAGGAGAAAGGTCGCCCAGTTGACGCCAAAGAGGACGGCGCCCTGCCGGAGCGCGCCGCGCCAGGGCCCGTGGGCATCGCCCTGCGGCCGCAGGAGCAGGCTCCCCGCCCCGATGGCAGAGCCCATGAGCGCCGTCCACACCAGGGTCTCCAGCGGGCGGGCGCGCCAGCCCGAGGCAATGGCCCCGGCGCCGTAGGCGGCGTACCGCCCGGCCAGAAAGACCACCACAAAGATGCCGAGCACCGCGGCCGCCTGCCGGGGTGTCCGCCCCACGGGGCGCGGCCCCGCCCCTTCACCGGCGCCCGGCAGCCCCAGCAGGGCGCCCAGAGCCAGCGCCGGGATGGCGTCGCTCAGGCCCGTCACCAGCTCGTTGGCGAGGGGATTGCCGAACAGCGACACGCCCTCCAGCATGGCGCAGAGCCAGAGGAGCGCCAGGGCGCCACCGTACCGCAGCCCCTGCCCGATCCCGCGCCCCGGGATCCCGGCCCTAGCCCACAGGAACACCAGGGCCGCCCCCGTAAAGGCAAGGAGCGCCCAGAGCGTGGCGACGGCCTCCACCCCGAGCCGCTCAGCCAGGGGGCTCGGCGACGGGTCCGGCGGCGCCGTGCTCCAGGGGCTGGCCGCCAGGTGCAGGCCGATGTCCAGGAGCACACACCCCACGATGATGGCCACGATCCGGACCCACTTTTGCCTTCTCATGTTGCCCTCACGCTTTCCGCTGTGCCCGCCCGGCGGCCTCACCCGCCCGGGCGCGATCGTCCACGCGCTCCGGCCTCTCCGGCCAGAACTTCGATCTCCGCCAGGTTCCTCAACATCCGCTCGAGGACGGCCCGCGCCGCCTCGAGATCCTGACTGTCCACACCCCTGTACAGCCGCTCCCGGAACAGCGCGCCCTTGGGATCGGTCCCCCTCCAAAAGGCCTCGCTCCGCTCCGCCAACCTCACCCGCGTCACGCGAGCATCGGCCCGATCCCGCACGAGCCGCAGCAGGCCCTTTTGCTGGAGCTTGAGGGCAATCTGCTTGACGTTCTGGTAGGACGTGCCCATGGCGCTGGCGAGCTCCATCAGGGTCGGGGGCTCCTCGAACAGGCTCCTGATCGTCTCCGACAGGAACCATTGCCTGGCCGTCACCCCGAACTCGGCGAGCTCCCGGTCCAGCTGCGTGCTCATCCGGTTCGAGATGATAAAAAGCAGGCCAAAGATCATCGGTTCGTCGGCGATGGCGCTGGCCTTGGCCGGATCCATCGGGCCACCTCCTTTCAATAGGTAACATCTTACACTATGTTGATAATACATTACCTATCTGATCTTGTCAAGCCCTTACGATGGATGTTCGCAGCGTTCGTGGAGGATTGGGGGGAGCCGGGCCAGGGGCGCCTGCTGGCGCTGGAGGGCACGCGCCGCTGGGGGCG
>Ga0123330_1004461_pt1 | contig 10848 bp, 6 predicted proteins | sample BioC13SIPDNA_2_FD_89704 | JGI IMG/M metagenome (GOLD analysis project Ga0123330, IMG submission 89704) | Anaerobic biogas reactor microbial communites from Washington, USA - Biogas_R2_A C13 SIP DNA | ecosystem: Engineered > Bioreactor > Anaerobic > Unclassified | place: Washington, USA... | reverse complement strand
TCGTAAGCGCGCAGCACGCCATGAGCCCGACGCACCCGCGCCGCTTCCGACAATCCCTCAAACCGCACCCACACAAACCGCAGCCCGGTGTACGCCGCGTCGATCGTGTCCTTGCACCGCTCGATGTCCGGCCGATACACCCGCCACGCACCATTACCCTCGCAAACCGCTGGATAAGTCCGCAGCGGTTCGCCCGCCTCGCCGATCCCAAAAACCACCTTCGCCCCCTCCGGCACGTTCGCCTCCAACTCAAACGTCCCCTTAATCACCCGCCCCAGATCAAACAGCAGCACCTGCCCATCCTCAACGGCGATTCCGTTGGCACTGTCCAAACTCACCGCATTACCTTCCAACACCGTCCGTTCAGCCAGCGGCGTATGCAGGCCATCGTGCCGCCGCAGATCGCGAAACGCCATAGCCCCGCACCGCCGAACGCTCTCCACATTCACCGCCGTCTCCCGCATCCGTGAACCGCCCAGCCCAGTCTTCATACGGTATTCCTTCTGCCTGCCAACAATTTCTTATGACCAGTCACTACCAGCCAAAACGCCGCGCCCAGACATACCCAACCGACGCAACACAGGCAAGAGACAATTCCCAATCATGTCACGTCATCCGGCTGTTCCACCACTTCGAACAATCGGACCGCCGAGCCGCCCCAAGGAAACACAGAAACACCTGCGGTTTTACCAGTGATCCGAAATCTCTTGACGTGATGCGCAGCACTTGGTATATATAACTATAGTGCTATAGTTAGTATTTGCTTATACTAATCAGCTATCACTATGGCAAAGAACAAGCCCTACATCTACGAGCAGGTCAGGGGTACGCTGGTCGAAATGATTGCTTCCGGCGGTTTCAAACCTGGTGATCGGTTGCCGTCGGAGCGGGAACTGGCCAAACGGCTCGGCTGCAACTACCACACGGTGCGGCGGGGACTGGCGCTTTTGGAGCGGGATCGGCAGATCGAACGGCGGGTTGGGGCGGGGACGTTTGTACGGCGGCTGGACGATCGGGACTATTCCCAGCGGGTGGCCGGTTCCGTGCTTGGGATGATCTGCCTCTCTCGGATGGACAACTTTGCCATGCAACTGTTGCACCACCTTCACGAAGAGGCGGAGCGCCGGGAGGTGGGTCTGAGCATCCGGACGGTCAGCGATCTGGGCGTCTCAGCCGTCGCCAAAGCGGACCAGATGATTAAGGATGGATGCTCGGCTTTGATTATTCCGTGGATGCCGTATCCCACGTCGGTGACGGAGGTTGTGGACCTGATCCGGCGACTGGAGCGGCCGGTGGTTCTGTCGCGGCCGATCGGCGGCTTGGAGCACCTGTGCTACGAAGACCCGGCGTTTTTCGGGCAGTCGGACGCCTCAGCGGTCGAGATGGCGTACCGGTACTTCGTGGCCCTGGGGTTCGGCCACATCGCCATGTTCGGTCCGGATACGATGCAGAACGAGGTTCTCAGCCAGCGGGTGCTTACGTTCACGCGTATGGCTTCACAGCACGATCGGCCAAGCCTGGTGCACCTGGTCGGACAGCGCGCCGACGGAGTCGATGCGGTCGCAGGGCGATTGGCTTCGACGGCGGGGGACGTGGCGGTAATCTGTTACGACGACGATCACGCCCTGCGGCTGATGACGGCGGCCCACAAGCTCGGCCTGCGGATTCCGCAAGACGTGGCTGTGCTGGGGTTTAACAACATTCCGCTTTCGCGGAGCTCGGACCCGCCGCTTTCGACGATCCAGTTCGATTACGACTACGTGGCCTCAGCCATGCTGAACCACGCCCAGGCGCTGGCGTCTGACGGATCGCGTCAGGCCAGGGGTGGAGCGGCCAGCACACTGGTGGTTCGCGAATCGTGCGGCGGAAGGGTCCGCGCGGGCGACGGGCTCGAGGCGATCCTGAAGGACATCCGGACGGGAGCAATGCCATGAGATACAGCAGAGCGAGTGGTGCGCAGGGAATGACGGGTTTTACACTTATCGAGCTTCTGGTCGTCGTGGCGATCATCGCCGTGCTGGTGGCGATGCTGTTGCCGGCGCTGACGCAGGCGAGGGAACAGGTGCGTCTGGTCGCCTGCGCCTCGAATCAGCGGCAGATCGGGCAGGCGACACAGTTGTACGTTCAGGACTGGGACGGCTGGCTGTACCCGGCGGTCGTCTACGGGCCGGACATGGGCGAGTGGGGCAGCGCGTGGAGTTCCATGCTCATCGTCAAAGGGTATCTGACGGCTCCGGAGGTCTTTCACTGCCCGGACCACCAGCCGGAATACACGCCGACCACCGACCTGCGCAGCTACATTCTCAACGCGTGGATCACCTTGCCGCCGGGTTGGAACGAGCGGGGACGAATGGACGCGATCACGGAGCGGATCAGCCTGGACGGCTGGGCTTTGATGATGGAGTGCTGGCGTGGAATTGGCGATAATGTGTCCAACCCGATCGTGGAGAACACCATCGGCGAGCGGCGCGAGAACCTCTGTTACCTGTTCTGGATATGGAACATCCGTGAGTATGGGCACATGCAGCGGCAGCTCTCCAACGTGTTGTTTCTCGACGGCCACGTCACGGCGTACGAGTTTCGATATGAGAACTCGCAGTGGCCGGATCTCACATACGGCTGGTACTGGTATCCATCTGATCGATAAGGCTCCTTCGCATTCCGCTTCAAGCGCAATCGAAGATTGTCGCGGGAGAATTCCATGGTTCGTCGCGCTCTGCTGATCGCTGTGGTTTCCGCTCTCTCGCTGTCGGCAATGGAAATCAAACCGCCGATCGACAACGCACCCGACCCGCACACGACGGCGATGATCCTGAAGGTGTCGTTCGAGGCGGCTGCGCCGGAGAACGTGGTGGTCGAGCTTCTGGGCATCGACAAGCGGCGATGGCAGGCCACAGTGGCGACGGAGAGCAAGACGGAACTGGCGGCACTGCTGACGCTGGCGGACTTTGCCTGCGTCGATCAGTCGGATGTCGCTGTCCCGTATCCGCTGGCGTTTCACCACATCTGGAAGATCACGCTGACGGGTCCGGAAGGCGGCGAAGCGGCGATCACCTCAGCCGATGTGCGATGGGAGCGCGATCCGAATATCAAGTTTCCGTGGGACGAGGATCCAGCCCCGGCGGGCCGAGAAGGGGACCTGACGTTCTGGCCCGGCGCCCATCGTGGCAACGGCGGTCACTTCGCCTGGCGGCTCGAGCCCAACGGCCTGCTGATCAACAACGTGAACTTCAACTCGATCGAGCGGGCGTGGTACTACTTCAAGCCGGGCCGCGACCAGGAGAGTTTCCAGTTCAACTACGGCGTGGCTGGGGCGACGGCGCCGGAGCGGAAAGTGGTGGAGAAGGGGGACTACGAGGTCAATCGGGCGGGCTTCGCCCGACGGTTCGAATACGAGATCGACCTGGGCGTCTACGCGGATGACGCGGTCGAAGCCGACTGGACCAGTTTCCGCTGGCGGCGAGATGTCAAAGCGGGCGAGGGCAAGCCATATCGCCAGGAGGTCCGCTACAGCATTCTCGCGCCCGGCGTGCAGGTCGAGACCGATGCGCCGGCCTTCGAATTCTCGTTCCAGGACGGCCAGGCCACCCGCGGCCCAGCGGCCATCGTCATCACCGGCAGCAAGCGGGCCAAGCTCATCGATCGCGGTGAGACGTTCGACCCATCGCGGATGCCGAACAATCATCTGGTTCTGCTGAGCAACGACGGCACGCCGGAGATTCCGGTGATGCTGGTCTTCCAGCACCGGCCGGAGAAGATCGAATGGACCGAGAGCAAGCTGGTGGTCCACCGCGCGGCGGGCGTGGGCACGATCGGGCTGGGCACGCCGTTCGGGGCGATCGTGCTGGACGCCGACACGCTGGCCCGCTGGAGCGAGTCGCCGAAGCTGGTTCCGGTGGAGCGGCTTAACCGGTTCGCCGACCCGCTGGCCGCCTATGCGTGGAAGTGCGTTGAAACGTTCGCGGTGTCGGGCGGCGACGTGCTGATCCGCGACCAGATCGAGTTCCTGCCGTGGCAGGATGACTGGAACACCGAGCCGGCGCGGTACTCGCCGATCCCGCCGCTGGTGTCCTACTGCGTCGATCAGGGCCATTTGCCCGCTGATTGCCTCAAGGACGTCGAAGACTTCGACCTGGTGACCAAGTGGGGTCCGTACCGGGCGCGGCAGGGCGATCGGGTGGACTACAAGCTGCCGATACCGCGGGCGTGGGATTACTATCCGCTGGCCGCCGAACCCACCGAGGAGCACCGTTGGCTTCATGAGAATTTGGTCGGATCGCTCAGCGCCGAGGAGGTCGAGACGCGGTTCGGTCCGGCGGCCGATCCGAACACCTGGGCGCCGGGTATCTTCCCGCACTGCTCCGCCCATGATTTTTCGGCTGGAGGATGGCGGGCGTCGAACTACATGAGCGACCAGGTCCATCAGCGGTATCGCGAACTGACCCGCTGTAGCGTGATGGGTTCGCTGTTCCCGCAGAACTACCGCTATCGTCACGACCCGGTCACCGGCGCCCAGTACGTGGCGTGTACGAGCTATGGCTCGCCGGACTACGTGATCAACGGCGAAGGCATCGCCGACATCGACTACTGGCAGGGGTTGGTGCTGTACGGTTTGTACACGCACGCCAAGTACGCAGCGATGTGGCCGACGATGGCTGACCATTGGCCGACCATCCGTTCGATGGCGAGTTACTGGGAGGCACTGCACAGTTGGGTGATGATGGGGCCGGGGGCCCGCGAGGCGGGCGAGATGTACCACGGCGACATGCCGACGGCGGGTTACGCCGGGCTGGTCGGGTTCCGCTACCTGGCCAATCGGCTTGGCACGGATTTCCAGCGGGACCTGGGGGCGTATTTGCTGGCCAAGAACGCGGTGCCGATGATCGCCAAGTTCGGCTTCGTGGATTGGGCGGGTCAGCTTTGCCACCAGGAAGTCTATGGGGGTGTCCTGTGCAACGGATTTGGCGAGCGCTGGGTGGGTTCGTTCAACACGGTCAGCGCGGATGCGTTCGGATTTTCGCCCAAGGACCCGTGGTGGCGGACCGGCTGCATCGGTCCGCAGAGCGCCCAGCCGGAGACGCTGGACGTGATCGCGCACCGCGCGTGGGACGACATCGTGCCGTGGGAAACGCAGTTCATCTCGCTTTGCCCCAACGAGGGTTTCATCCGGCACGACCCGGTCCGCGTGATGCCGCACGCGATGCTGCGGGCGTACCTGACCGAGGAGTTGCGGGCAAGCGGGTTTGACCTGCTGAAAAACTATCACCAGCGGTACATGCTGCGCGACGCCCACGTGGCGGCGGCGATGCTGTCGTGGGACTGTCCGGTCCGGCTGATTGATTGGTCGCCGGCGTACATCGAGTCCGGCCGGTGGGACCGGATGGCGGAGACGGCGACGATCGCGGTCAATGCCGAAGGACAGCCGGCCCAGTTGCGGATTGCCGCAACTATGGATGCTCCCGCGGTTCACGTCGACGGCCAAGCGGTTGAGCCGAAGGTGGTCGACGACTGGCGCCAGTGGACGCTGCTCGCGGTGGAGGTGGGCCCAGGGCAGCACAAGGTAACAATTTCTTCGAAGTAGATCGGCACGCTCGGACAACCAACCGCCGCCGTGTTCGATCGCGCGGGCGCGGACAGACCGGGTTTCCGTCCACCTTTCTCTTTTTCATCCGCCTGCTATAGTCATAAGTGTTTGGCACTCAAAGTCTTGCGGCTATTTCTGAGTTGGTGCCGAACGGGGCATTGTGATTCGCCCTGAAGGTCGTGGATTTGTGGTGCGCAGCGTTTTTTCACGAATAGTCATCCGGCCGGTTTTCGGTATACTGATGAACGGTGACATGGAGGCTAAGTTTTGACAGCGGAAGCGGATGCCATCCTGATCGAACGCTTTGTGGCCACCGGAGACCACGAAGCCTTTGCCACGATCGTAAAGCGATACACCGACTTGGTTTATGCAGCGTGCCGGCGGGTGCTGGGCAGCCAGGCGCGGGCGGAGGAGGCGGCACAAGAGACTTTCTTGCATCTGCTGCGCAAAGCGGACAGCGTGACCGGATCGCTACCCGCGTGGCTGCACATGACCGCGACCTGGAAGGCGATCGACGCAGCGAGGAAGGACTCAGCCCGCCGCAGGCGGGAGATCAGCTACGGCACGGACCGCCCGATGCTCGAGACGAGCCGGTGGGAGGACATCTCGCCGCTGGTCGATGAATCGCTGGCGGAGTTGCCGCAGGAGGTGCGGGGTTTACTGGTGGAGCACTTCCTGAAGGAAAAGAGCCAGGCGTCGCTGGCCTCGGAGATGGGGCTCTCGCAGCCGACGGTGTCGCGGCGGATCAGCGGCGGCTTGGAGCAACTGCGGGTAGCGCTGCGGAAACGCGGGGTGCTGGTGGCGGCTGGAGTGTTGTCCGGTCTGCTGGCGGAAAGGACGGTGGAGGCGGCCCCGGTGACGCTGGCCCAGGAGCTGGGCAAGATGTCGATGGTGGCGGGGGCCCAGTCGGCGGGTGTCGCGGGGACGGCGGTGACGGTCTCGGGAACGGCGGGTGCGGCGGCGGCCGTGACGGCGGCGGTGGTGGCGGTGAAGGGGAAGCTGATGGTGGCCGGTCTGGCGGCGGCCATCACGGTGGGAGGGGTGGCGGGTTACAAGCACTTGGCGGGTTGGGATGCTCCCGCGCCGGTGGTGCTGGGGGGCGACCAGATCGCAGCGACCGAATCTGGAGCTGTTACCGAAGAACAGGGTCTCGGCAAGACCGTGACCGCCGGCGCGGACGTCCCCCTTGTGGTTTCGATGGGCAAGCTCTACGTCCGTGAGGCCGGATACGTCGGCGAGGACGGCTGGGAACTGGTGGGTCCGGCGGTGGCGGACAGGCTGGTGATCCCAGCGGGGAAAGAGCTTCGGTTGACGGTGAGTCCGGCTGAGGTGCGAAACCTGGCTGGGCTTGACGCGCTGGCGGGCGAGAACCTGCATAGTTTGATGCTGTGCAACTCCGGGGCCGACGACGCGGCGATGCGCCACGTGGCCGACCTGAAGTCCCTGCAGGTCCTGCACGTTCACGGAACGTACATCGGCGACGTGGGGGCGGAGTATCTGCGCGGGTTGGCGAACCTGCGGGTGCTCCATGCGGGCGATACGCGGATCGGCAACGTGGGGGCCAGCTATCTGGCGGCGTTGCCGCAACTGGAGTGGCTTGACCTTTCGGGCACTGCGGTCACGGATGAGGCGATGGTCTTCGTGGGTCGGATCGGGACGCTCCGGGAGCTGAACCTGGCCAGTACGCAGGTCGGATCGGAAGGGATCGCGCAGCTTGACGGTCTGGTGTCGCTGGAGCGCCTGACGCTGTGCCGTTTGCCGCTGGATGACCGGGGGTTGGAGCACATCGGGCGGCATACGGGCCTCAAGAGCATCTGTCTGTGCAATACGAGGATCACGGATGCGGGCCTGGCGCACCTGGCGGGCCTGAAGTCGCTGCGGTATCTCGGCCTGCACGGCACGGGAATCACCGACGCCGCCATGGCGCAGCTCGCCCCCCTGACCGGCCTGGAGGAACTGCACCTGCCGTCGATCAGCGACGCCGGCATAGCGCAATTGCCGACGCTGCCGAATTTGAAGGTTTTGCAGATCGACTCCGACCAGGTGGGGCGTAGCGGGTTGGAGTGGATAGGCACATTTGAGGGACTTGAGGTCCTGGTCGCCGGCGGATCGGGCGTTGACGATGCGGGCTTGGCGCACGTGGGTCGGCTCACGCGGCTCAGGACGCTGGTGCTGGGCGGGACCACGGTAACGGGCGAGGGCCTGGCTTCGCTGCGGACGCTTAAGGACCTCGTGAGTTTCCATTTGCATGGTGGGCGGGACATCGGACGCGGATTGCGGTACCTGGGGGAATTGCCGTCGCTGCGGACGCTGACGCTCGACCATCTCGAGCTCGGCAGCGAAGGTCTGGCGGGTTTGCGGGAGGCGCCGGGTCTGAAGGAGTTGGGAGTGATCAACTGCGGACTTGACTCTCAATCCCTGCAGGTGCTTGGCAGCCTGCGAACTCTGGAGAAACTGATCATCAGCGATCCGCTGGGCGACCAGACGGCTGAAGCGGTGCGGCGGATGGTCTGGCTGCTCTCGCTGGCCATCACGTCGACGAACCTGACGGACGGGGGACTGGCGGCGGTGGCCGGCTTGGCGAATCTCAGGTCGTTGACCGTCAACGGGACTTTCACCGATGAAGGCCTGTGTCACCTGCCGTCGATGGGCGGGTTGGAGTCGTTGAACGTGCAGAGCCCGCACCTCACGCCGAAAGGGCTGGAGACTCTCCAGGGCATGTCCGGGCTCAAGCAGTTGAACTTCGTCGGTCAGCCGTCGGCGATGGCGGCCGGCGCGGCGTCGGACCTGCTGCCCGCCCCGTTCTTCCAGATCGAGGCGGCCGACGGCGGCGAGCTGTGCCTGGAGAACTACCTCGGCCGGCTGGTGGTTCTGCACTTCTGGTCGGCCGATTCGGGTACGGGCGAAGCGGAGGTCGGGATTCTCAAGCAATTGCACGAGCAGATCACCGGCGATGCGCGGGTGGCGATGATCAGCCTGCATCTGGGCGACGACGTGACGCGGCCGCGCGATCTGGCGGAACGATACGAACTGGCGTGGCCGCAGGCCTACGTCGGGCCGTACTCGTCGATGACCAGCGACTACGTGGTGGATCGGTCGTGTTTTGTGCTGGTCGATCCGCAGGGCCGACTGGCGGCGAGGGTGGATGACCCAGCCGAGTTGCCGGCGGCGATTTTGCGGACGCTGGGCGGATTCATGTCGAACGCCCAGACCGAGCATTGAGGTATTGGGCGGGTAAAAGAAATGTAAAAAAGCCGCGAAACTTTGCGGACGGACGTCCGTCGAGTTATATTAAGGACACAGAGGCATTCACTCGCAGCACAAGAGAGGGCAGTCATGACTCAGATTTCATCCGGCCACGGCAAAGCGGGCGCTCATGCGGAAACGGTCGTCGACGAAAAGCTGATGGAGCGTCTCCAGAATGGCTATGCGGAACTCAAGGAACAGATCCACCATGTGATCGTCGGGCAGGACGAGGTGATCGATTCGGTGCTTTCGTGCATGCTGGCGGGCGGGCACTGTCTGGTGCAGGGCGTGCCGGGTCTGGCCAAGACGCTGCTGGTGCACTCGATCTCCGAGTCGCTGAACATGCGGTTCAACCGCATCCAGTTCACGCCGGACCTGATGCCGTCGGACATCACGGGCACGGACATCATCCAGGAGGATCCGGAGACCCACCAGCGGCGGTACGAGTTCATCAAGGGTCCGATCTTCGCCAACGTGATCCTGGCGGACGAGATCAACCGGACGCCGCCCAAGACGCAGGCGGCCTTGCTGCAGGCGATGCAGGAGCGGGAAGTTACGGCGTGCGGGCGGACGTACAAGCTCGAAAATTCTATTGACGCGCTGGCCACCGAGAATCCGATCGAGCAGGAAGGGACCTATCCGCTTCCGGAGGCGGCGTTGGACTGGTTCATGTTCATGGTCTACATCTGGTACCCCAGCGAGACCGAGGAACACCAGATCGTCAAGCAGACGACGCGCGGCCGGCAAGCGGCGGTCGAACAAGTGCTGTCGCTGGAGGACATGGTGGCGTTTCAGGATGTGGTGCGGATGGCCCCGGTCAGCGACACGGTGATCGCGTACTGCGTGCGTCTGGCCCGGGCAAGCCGGCCGGACAATGAGCACGCCTCGGAGATGGTGCGGCAGTATGTCAAGTGGGGCGGCGGTCCGCGGTCGGGTCAGTTCATGACTCTGGGGGCCAAGGCGCGGGCGCTCATCAAGGGGCGGATCACCCCGAGTTTCGACGACGTGCGGGCGGTGGCCCCGCTGGTGCTGCGGCACCGGATCATCACGAACTTCAACGCGGAGGCGGACGGGGTCGGCGTGGAGAAGGTGATCGAGGACCTGATCGAAAAGACGCCGCTGCCGAAGTAGGGCGGCGGCATTCGGTTCTTCGTGTGCTTGTGCGAAAGGAAGTGAGGCATGAAGGTATCGCGCGGCGGACTGATCTGGGTGGCGGTGTTGCTGGTGACCGGGGCGATGATCCTGCTCGGGCAGAGCGGGTGCGTCATGTCGGTCAATTCGTCGGAGTGTCCCAGCGGCGGGCGACGGCAGAAGGACAAGACGGTATTTCGCTGTGACGGCATTCCTGCTGAACATTACCGGGTCGGCGGAGGCTATGAGGTCGGCTACGAAGCTTCGGTCAAGGGGACGGCGTACTATGTGGAAGAAACGACCGGCAAACTCATGGTGACGCGGGCCCTGCATGCCGGAGAGCGTTTCGACATCTGCATGAGTCCGACCGCGGAGGAGCAGATTCAGAAGGTGCTGAGCATCCCGCTTAAGGACGCGGTATTCGTTCTCTATTTCATCCCGGCGGTGGACATGCCGTTTGAGGCGGCGACGCAGCCGGCGGACAACACGCTGTGAAGAGCGAACAGACCAAGTATCTCGATCCGAAGGTGCTGAGCAAGCTCGGGAATATGGAGCTGGTGGCCCGCTGCGCGGTGGAAGGGTTGTTTTCGGGCCTGCATCCCAGCCCGTTCCACGGGTTCAGCGTCGAGTACAGCGACCACCGGGCGTATCAGCCGGGGGATGAACTGAAGTTTTTGGACTGGAAGGTGTTCGGGCGGAGCGACAAGCTCTACATCAAGCAGTTCCAGCAGGAGACTAACCTGTTCGTGTACCTGCTGCTGGACAGTTCGCTGAGCATGTCGTTTCGGGGCGGCGGATCGGTGAGCAAATTGGACTATGGGTCGTATCTGGCGGCGGCGCTGTCTTATCTGATGCTGGGCCAGGGCGATTGCGTGGGATTAACGACG
>Ga0123330_1004439_pt1 | contig 10880 bp, 9 predicted proteins | sample BioC13SIPDNA_2_FD_89704 | JGI IMG/M metagenome (GOLD analysis project Ga0123330, IMG submission 89704) | Anaerobic biogas reactor microbial communites from Washington, USA - Biogas_R2_A C13 SIP DNA | ecosystem: Engineered > Bioreactor > Anaerobic > Unclassified | place: Washington, USA... | reverse complement strand
CTCCAGGCCCTCGAACCAGCTCGCCCAATCGCTGGGCAGCTCGCCCTCCACGCGTATCTCGTACCACTCGGGTGGCATACGCCCACCTTACCAAGACGGTCGTTCGGGTCGCTGTGCTTGTACGGCCCGACACATCGGATGCTTCGTCATCGCTTCCGCCTGCGCCGCCCACTGATCGGCAGTTGCCCTCGCCGGTTCCTCGCGGAACCGGCGAGGGCGCGGCCCTATTCGACGAACACTTCTACGTGCTCGCCTTTCTGTTCGTCCTCGACGTCCACGATCTTGCCCGCCTCGCCGGCCCTGGCCGCCGCGATGATCTCGTCCATATCGAGACCCTCCATGGCGTCGGGCGCGAACTTGGCCCCCATCTTGAGGCCCATGTTGACCAGGCTGAGCGGGACGTGAACGTTCGCCTTGCTCTTGCCCGTCTTGAGATCCGTCACTCGAACGCACAACCTCTTGCCAGACATCTCGACCCCCTTGTTGCGCTTGGTCCTTGTGACCAGCGTGCTTTTCGGCGTGCCTCACGCACCAGCCTACATCGTTACTATAGGGGAAGCTGGCGCCACCGTCAGTGAACCAAGGTAGAGTCTTGCGAGGGGACACAAAAGAGGGAGAAGGTGGACCAAGGTCTACCTTCTCCCCACGTTCGAGGGCCGTGCGCCGCGTCGAGCGGTCAATCCTCAGAGTGCAGGCCCAGTTGCCGCGCCCTGACCATCGCCTGCGCCCGGCTCGTCACGCCCAGTTTGCCAAGGATGTTGCCCGTGTGCTTTTTCACGGCGCTCACCGTCACCACGAGCGCATCGGCGATCTCGCGGTTAGACTGGCCGGCGCAGATGAGGTGCAGGACCTCCATCTCGCGCGGCGTCAGCGGCTCGACCAGGCCGTCGATGCCCGCACGGGACGTGGCCTCAGGCGACCGAGACGCAACGGCTGCTGGCGAGCCCTCGCCGGCGGCGTCAAAGGCCGCGAGCAGCATCTGAAAGTACTCGGCGGAGCACCCGTCGGCCTCGCGCGTCCGGGATCGCCCGGAGGCGATCCGGCGCACCAGGGCCGCCATCGCCGCCCCTTCGTCGACCAAGACGCGCACGTAACCCTCCGGCTCGGCTAGGACGAGGGCGCGACGCAGGTCGGCCTCCGCCGCCCGCGCGTCACCGCGGCGCGCCAGGGCCAGGCTGCGGAGAACGCGTATCTCGATCGCCGTGCCCAGCCGGCCGGCCGCCTCGGCCGCGTCGAGGGAGCGCGTCAGTTCGGCCAGGGCCTCGGGCGCATCCTGAGCGAGCAGCACCCTCAGCCTGGCGAGGGTCACGATCTCGCCGGTCTGCCCCCGGTCCCCGCCGGCCAACCGCGCCGCCTCTTGGACGCATTGCGCCGCATCGTCCGTTCGCCCTTGCCGGAGCAGGATCTTGGCGCGGAGCGCGAGCATCTCGGCCCTCGCCAGGGCGGCAGGCCTCTCACCCAGCGTGGCTTCCGCGTCACGCACAGCCGCCAGCGCCGCGTCCGCGTCGCCTCGTGCCAGCCGCAGGCGCGCCAGCGACGAGGCGGCGTTGGTGACGGCGTCGAGGCGCCCGCTCCCCTTCCCTTGCTCCATCCCTTGGAGGAGGTGCGCCTCCGCCGCCTCCAGCGCGTTCCGCTCCAGCAGTACCTCGCCCATTGCCACGTGCAGGATGCCGGTGGCCGGCAGGCGCGCCATCCCCTGCTCCTGCACGTACCCCCAGGCGCGCTGGCAGGCCTCGTCCGCCGCTCGCAGGCGCCCCAGCACGCGCAGCGCCCCGGCCATGCGGTAGGTGATGCCGGCGACGCCCGTGGCGCTGGCGCCCAGGCGGCTGAGGCGAATGGTCTCGGCGTAGGCGCCGACGGCCTTCTCGAGGTCGCCGAAGCCGTCGTAGGCCGACGCCAGCGTCAGGTAAGCGAGGGAGCGCAACTGGGCGCTCGCCTGCGGAGGAAGGCTCTCGGGCACTAGGCGAAGGGCGTGCTCGGCGCGCGCGATGGCGGTCTCATAGTCATTGTGATAGCGGGCCACGAAGGAGCGCAATGCCAGGACCTGCGCCCGCAGCGCGGCATCGTCCTCCCCGCCCGCGCGCAGCCCCTCCGGCGCCGCCAGCGCGCTCACGGCGCGCTCGGCATCCACCAAGTGCGCCTCGATCTCACCCACCCTCCCCTTGAGCCACAGCACCCAACAATAGGCGACACCGAGCGGCGCGCTATCTCGCACCACTTCCTCCGGCAGCGCCTCCAACCACCCCCAGACGGTCTCGATCTCGCCGTTGCCCATGGTCCGGTGGCAGTGCTCGGCGATGAGGTCGGCGGCCCGCCGATAGTCCTTGGCCGCCAGGGCATAGGACACGGCATCGGCTACCTGTCCCTCCCGCTCGCACCAGGCCGAGGCGCTCAGGAGCAGGCGCGCCACCGCATCGGGCCCGGACTGGAAAAGCCTGGCCTGCAGGAGGTCGGAGAAGAGGTGGTGGTAGCGATACCACCGACGCTCGTCGTCCAGCGGCACCACAAAGAGGTTGCGCCGCTCCAACCGCTCCAGCATCTCCTGGCCGCCGGAGGCGCCCGTCACCGCGTCGCACAGGGGGCCACACAGCCGGGTGAGGACGGCGGTCTGGAGGAGAAAGGCTTGCACCTCCTCCGACTCGCGGGCCAGCACCTCCTCCAGCATAAAGTCCATAATAAAGCGGTGGGTGCCCGCGAACGCCTGGATGAAACCGTCCACGTCCTCCCGCCCACGCATCGAGAGCGCGGCCATCTGCAGCCCGGCGATCCATCCCTCGGCCCGCGCGTCCAGGGCCGCCACCTGCTCGGGCGACAGCGCGAGCCCCATACTCTCGCCGAGAAAGGCGGCCGCCTCGTCGGGCGTGAACCGCAGGTCGTCGGCGCGCACCTCGACGACGTGCCCGCGCGACCGCAGCCTGGCGATGGGGATGGCCGGATCGGAGCGCGTGGCGATGACGAGGTGCAGGCTGGGGGGCAGGTTCTCCAGGAGAAAGGCTACCGCGCCGTTGATGGCCGCGGAGGTGATGGCGTGATAGTCGTCCAGCACGAGGATGAGGGGGGCATCCTCCGCCGCGAGTTCGTTCACCAGGGTAGTGACGACGACCTCGGCGGTGGGGGGTTGTAGCGAGCGCAGCGGGGCGACAAGGTCGCCGGCCACCCGGGCACCGCCGTCTGCAGGGCGGCGATGACGTAGGAGAGGAACCGCGCCGGGTCATTGTCGGCGGCGTCCAGCGAGAGCCAGCAGGAGCGATGCGGCCGATCCGTGAGCCACTCGACGAGCAGAGTCGTCTTGCCAAAGCCGGCCGGCGCCGACACGAGGATCAGGCCCGCGCCAAGCCCCTCGTCGAGGCGTTCGATGAGGCGGGCCCGCGCCACCAGGTGGCCTCGCGCCTGACGCGCGTACAACTTGGTGGCGAGGAGGCCGTCACCCGGTGAGGCGCCGGATACATTGACCCGAGCCGGTGCGACTTCTGACATCTTCCGCTCCTGACCTGGATCGCGCCCCGTGCTGTCCGCCCATACGTCGGCGCCGTCCTGACGCGGCAACACGGCACATTCCAGAGGCACAGGCACGAACAAGGGTCACTATACCATACGAGCCATACCGGGCGAAAACCTTTCAGCGCCGCATGGGTGACAGTGTGTGGCTTTTCGCGTGAGAGCGATGGTGCTCGGCGGCATGGCGGTCGATGGGAGACGCATCGCGCGTGGCCGTTGACCTGGACGCTAGATCGTCATATGATGGCGGGTGCGTCCGCTGGGGAGAGGCCCGTCGCATGGCAAGCGTTTGGCGTGCCGCGCCCTCGGAGCCGCCCCGCGCCTGCCTTGCCTTGTGCCATCGCCCGTCGACACCACTCTATCGCCGCCCTGCTCTGGGTGGGGCGCAGGAGCCAGGAGGCCCCATGACCACGAAACGCTTCACCATCCTGCATTCCAACGACATGCACGGCGACTTTGTGGCGGAAGAGGGGGCCACCGACGGGCATCTCATCGGCGGGCTCTCCCTCCTGCTCGGCTACTTGAACAAGGTGCGTCGCGAGGAAGAGCACGTCATCTATGCCATCGCCGGCGACATGGTGCAGGGCTCCATGATCGACGCCGAGTACCGTGGCATATCGACCATCGAGATCATGAACTATCTCGCGCCCGACGTGGTCACGCTCGGCAACCACGAGTTCGACTATGGCCTGCCGCATCTCCTCTTCCTCGAGCGCGTGGCCAACTTTCCCGTCGTCAACGCGAACCTCTACATCCGCAACTATAACCGGCGCTTGATGCGGCCCTACCATGTGATGCACGTGGATGGCTTTGACATCCTGTTCATCGGCGTGATCACCGAGATGGTCATGTCCAGCATCGCCGCCGACGAGCAGATCGGGAGCTTTATCTCGCTCGAGGAGGCGTGCGCCGAGGTCGGGCACATCATCAACGCCTACAAGAACGACGACATCGATCTGACGGTGTTACTTACGCACATCGGGTACGAGTCGGACCTGGAGTTGGCCTCGATGCTGGATCCCGAGTGGGGCGTGGACCTGATCATCGGGGGCCATTCGCACACCGTGCTCGAGCAGCCGACGCTGGTGAACGGCGTTCAGGTCGCCCATGCCGGCATGGGCACCAACCAGATCGGTCGGTTCGACATCGTGGTGGATGACACCACCAACCGCATCGTCGAGTCCTCGTGGCAGCTCGTGCCCATCGACACGCGCACCGCAGAGCCCGATCCCCACCTGCACGAGTACATCGAGTCGCTGGCCGACGTGGTCGATCGCAAGTACAACTCGCTCATCGCCCACCTCGGAGTGGAGGCCACCCACCCCCGGCGCGAGGTGGAAACGTCCCTCGGCAACCTGACGGCCGACGCCCTGGTCGCGGCCACCGACGCCGACGTGGTGCTGGTGGGCAGCGGATCGATCCGGTCGCAGTCCCTCGGCCCGGCGGTGACGCTAAAGGACCTGCTCGCCTGCTTTCCATACGACGACCCGCTCATTCGCCATACCGTGTCCGGCGCGGACCTGAAGCGCATCTTTGCCCACATCATGCGTCCGGAGAACCGCACGGGCGAGGGGGAGTGCTTTCAGGTGAACCATGGCGTGGTGGCCGAGTACGACGAGGCGAACCGCCGCGTCACCACGCTCCGCGTGGATGGGCGGCCGGTGTCGGACGAACAGACCTACCGGCTGGTGGTGCAGGAGTACCACGCGCGCAACGCCGAGGCCAACCTGGGAATCTCGTCCGACGACCTGGCCCGCCTGAACAGGCCTCGCGTGGCGAGCACCTCGCTGCGCGATGTGCTGCAGGAGTTCTTGCACGACCACCAGAACCGCGTCGCCCGGGTGGAGGGGCGGCTGGTGTACCGCTAGCGGCGGGGCGCGGCCCGCCTGGAGGTATGGCTGTGGGGTCGCGCCAGCTTACGCCGAAGGACCGACACCATCGCGGGACTGGACGATCCTCTGTCCAGCCCCGCGCTCTGCATCCACCTCGCCCCTGTGCGCCCCTCAGCCTCGGCCCAGGTACGGCTGCTGGACGGGCAGCACGATGGCCTGGAAGAGGTTGGTCTGGGGCGGGAGCGTCACCATCACCAGGGCCAACTGGCCGATCTCATCGGTGGACATGAGCGGCGTGGTGCCCTCATCCGCCGCGCGCCGCTCCACGAGGACGTTGCCGGGGTGTAAGCAGCCGCACACGATGCCGAACTCGCGGCCGTCGAGCGCCGTCGAGTGCGTCAGCCCCTGGATGGCAAACTTGGTACTCGAGTAGGGCGCCGAGCTCTCGCGCGGCATCTGCGCCGAGATGCTGCCGATGTTGACGATGTGGCCTCCGCCCTGGTCCTTCATGAGGCGAAAGGCCTCGCGGCTGCACAGAAAGGCGCCATTCAGGTTGGCATCCACGACGCGCAGCCAGGCATCGTACGAGATCTCATCGAGGCGGCCGCCGTCGAACGCGCCAGCGGCGTTCACCAGGATGTCCAGGCGCCCGAACCGCTCGGTGCACTGCCGAAAGAGCGCCAGGACCTGATCCTCCTTGGCAACGTCCGTGGGGATCGCCAACACCTCGGCCGGCCAGGACGAGCGCGCACCCCTCCTAGGCGAACGTCCGGGCGATCCCCTTGCCGATGCCGCTTCCACCGCCCGTGACGATGGCCACCTTGCCGTCGAGTTTTCCCATGTGTCCTCCCATATTCTCGTTGGGTATGGGATCCCGTCTACGCCAGTCGCAGGCGGAAGGCCGTCACCGAGGCGGGCGGGAAGGTGTGGCGGAACTGCGCACCGTTCGCCTCGCTGCGCGCCTCGGCCGGCGTCACGGCCTCCGGCGTCTCAAAGGTGTTGTGGGCGTGGATGTCGTCGTCGGTCAGGGTGACGACCGAGCCGCCGCGCCACTCCGCCTGGCGCACGAACACGTCCGCCTCGATGGCGGCGGTGGCGTGGGCGTTCACTACGGTGAGGGTCATGACGCCGTCCTTGATGGACGCCGAGCCGCTGAGGCCCGGCAGGCGCGCCTCCTCCCCCGCCAGCGGGAAGGCGATCTCGTCGGCCTCAAAGCGCGCCCGCACGCCCTGCCCGCCTTGGTGGGTCTGGTACATGTCATACACGTGGTAGGTGGGCGTGGTGATCATCCGCGGCCCATCCGTGAGCACCATCGCCTGCAGCACGTTGATCGTCTGGGCGATGTTGGCCATCACCACCTTGTCGGCGTGCCGCTGAAAGATGTCCAGCGTCATGGCCGCCACGAGGGCGTCGCGCAGGGTGTTCTGCTGCCACAGGTGGCGCGGGTGGCGCCCCGGCGCGGGCGGGTGCCAGGTGCCCCACTCGTCGACGATGAGGCCGATCTGACGATCGGGATCATAGCCGTCGAGCACGGCGCGCTGTTGGATGACCAGCGGCTCCATGAGCAGCGCCCGATGGAGCAGCTCGTACCACTGGTCGACGGTGTACTCGGTGGCGGTGCCCGCCGTGCGGCAGTAATAGTGGGCGGCAAAGCCATGGATGCGCCGGCGGCGCCCCTGACCCAGCTTGTCAAAGAAGCGCCGCGTCCAGTCGGGGTTGTTGCCGCTAGGACCACAGGCGATCAAGTAGAGTTCCGTATCGCCAAAGCCGGGCAGGTAGGTGGCAAAGCGCTTGTACTCGGCGCCATAGTCCTCGGGGCAAAAGCTCCCGCCGCAGCCCCAGTTTTCGTTCCCGACGCCCCAGTATTTCACGCCGAACGGCTCCGGCGACCCGTTCGCCCCGCGCTCCAGCGCCAGGGTGCTTTCCCCGGGAAAGTTGCAGTACTCCACCCAGTTGCGCAGCTCCGCCGGCGAACCGCTGCCCACGTTGCCGCAGATGTAGGGCTGCGCCCCGATCAGGCGGCAGAAGCGGATGAACTCGTGGGTGCCAAAGGCGTTCGACTCGAGCGCCTCGCCCCACCAGAGGTTCACGCGACGCGGGCGCCCCTCGCGCGGGCCGATACCGTCGCGCCAGTGATAGTCGTCGGCAAAGCAACCGCCGGGCCAGCGCAGCACCGGCGGCGAGAGCCGGCGCAGCGCCTGGACCACGTCGGTGCGGATGCCGCCGTCGTTGGGGATGGGCGAGTCCTCACCCACCCAGATGCCGTCATAGATACAGCCCCCCAGGTGCTCGGCAAAGTGTCCCTGGATGTTCGGGTTGATGGTGGCGATCGGTTCTTCGGGCGAGACGACGATCCTGGCTGTGGCCATGGTGCCTCCTTTTGTGGGTCGGTTCCGGGCTGCGGGCGCTCTGATAGTGGTCAGTGATCAATCATCAGTAGTCGGTGGGACTGGTTGAGTGAGCGTCCGGGCAAGGATGCACTACTCTGGCCTCGTGGTCAACCTCCAGAGCGGCGCGCTCTACGGACGCCTCCAGCCGCGATGGAGTGCATGTTCATGAGTTTCTCGCTTGATTTTGTCCGTCGTACCGGCTATGCTCAACGTGACGAGCCGGCCACGACCCGATCTGCCACTCACTCCACATCACTCCCCATCGACCAAAGCGCCCGCCAATGGCTTTACCCATGGCGGGCAGGCTTGGCTAACCGACGCGACGCGCTCGCCCGCGGATCGGGCGAGGCGACGGAGGATGCAGGAGGGCGAGACGATGGCGCAGTTGCCGCGCACGGGGTTCATCTGGCACGAGCTGATGACGACCGATACCGAGGGCGCCCGCGCGTTCTACCAGCAGGTCACCGGACTGGTGGCCACCCCCGGCGACTATCAGATGCTGTTGGACGGCGACCAGCCGGTGGGTGGTCTGATCGGCCCCACGGACGAGGGGCCGGTGTGGCCGTCGGGCGGGCCGGAGCCGCACTGGATCGCCTACATCGCCGTGGAGGACGTGGACGCCGCCGCGCGGCGGGCCCGCGACCTCGGGGGCCAGGTCCTGTTGCCGCCCGTCGACATCCCGGGGTTTGGCCGCGCGGCCGTCCTGCGCGACCCGCAGGGGGCGGCGTTCGGCGTCTTTGCGCCGTCGTCATAGGGCAGAGCCCCGACGCCAACCGTGAGGCTTTGCCGCGTGGCCGGGCATCACGGGCGAGTATCTCGACGAACTCGAGCGGCTGGGCATGGTGCGGTACCCAGCCGTGGCGACTGAATGGGCTCTGAGCACAGAGAGCAGAGGTGAACCGAGATGCGCAAGCTGGTCGCAAGCCTCTTTATCACGCTCGATGGCGTGGTAGAGGCGCCCGAGCAGTGGCAGTTGGACTACTTTGATGAGGAGATGGCGGCGGGCATGGGATCGCAGATCGCCCACGAGGACGCCGTCCTCCTCGGGCGCGTCACCTATCAGGAGTGGGCGGGCTACTGGCCAAACGCCACCGACGAGCCGTACGCCAGCCACATCAACAACACACAAAAGTACGTCGTGTCGACGACGCTGGACCGCGTCCCCTGGGGCACGCGCGATAACACCACGCTCATCCGGGGCAACCTGCGCGAGGAAGTGACGCGGCTGAAACAGCAGCCGGGAAAGAACATCGGCGTCGGCGGGAGCCCCACCCTGGTGCGCTCGCTCATGCAGGAGGGCCTGCTCGACGAGCTGACGCTTCTCATCCACCCCATCGTGGTGGGGCGTGGGCGGCGCCTCTTCCAGGACGGTGACGCCTTTGGCAAGTTCGCTCTGGCATACTCCAAGCCGACGCGGTCGGGCGTGCTGATCGCCACCTATCGTCCCCTGTAGCCGGGGCGCCGAACACACGAATGGCCCGCCATGACGGCGCGGGCCACGAAAGGAGCTGAGCCATGGCGCGGAGCCAACCACAGGGCCGCGTGGAGTACGTCAACCCGGAGGGGTTGCACAAGAACCCCGCCTACACCAACGTCGTGGTCGCCACCGGCCCCGTGCGAACGGTGTATGTGGGCGGGCAGGACGCGGTGGACGCGACGGGCGCCATCGTCGGGAAGGGCGATCTCAGGGCGCAGACGGAGCAGATCCTGAGGAACATCGAGGCCGCCCTGGAGGCAGTGGGCGCCGGCCTGGAGCACATCGTCAAGTGGAACGTCTACGTGGTCCAGGGGCAGTCGCTACGGGAGGGGTTTGAGGTTTTTCAGCGTGTGTGGGGCAACCGCCCCAACCCTCCGGCGATCACGGGGATGTTCGTGGCAGGGCTGGCGCACCCCGACTTTTTGGCCGAGATCGACGCCATCGCGGTGGTCCCAGAGTAGGCGGATACCTCCTCTCGCCTCACGTGCCCTGGGGTAGGCCTATGTGCCTGCCCTCCCTCGTCCTCCTCATCCCCCCCTCTCTCACCCGCCGGCCGCGTGCAGCTCATTATGTCGTCTTGGCGCACCATGACGGGCTTGCGCTTGGCGGTGCACCCTACCGGCCCGAGCTGCCCCTCCCACACGACTTTTATCGTCGTGCTCTCTGCTGATATTGTCTATAATATAGATATGATAACTATGATAATTCAGCGGCCGGCGATAGGTGCTTGACTGCGGTACCCCTTCAGGGACCGGCATCACGTCGGCTTGGGCCTCAAGTCCCGACCATCGCGTCGGCCCACGAAAGCATGTGCGCCGCGGGTGCGCCCGGTGGGCGGGGTGTCGAGGCAGCGGGGGTGATCCCATGTCACGCCATACGCGCCGAACGGCGCTCACGATAGTCGCGCTCGCCATCGCATTGATCCTGTCGCCGTCACTCGCCCGCGCCAACCACGGTACACCGGTGGGCCCGGACGACCAGCGTCAGGTCCTGCGCCCCGACTTGCGCGCCGAGGTCGACCTCAGCCCGCTCCCCTCCTATACCATCACCGCAGTCGTCGACACCGCCACGGCAACGCTCCGAGGGGACGAGTATGTCACGTTCAGCAACCCGGCGGGCGGCCCGCTGGACCGCGCCGTGTTCCGTTTGCTGCCCAACGCCGCCTCCATCTATGGTGGGGGCAGCCTGACGGTCGAGGAGGTAGCGCGCGGCGAGGCCGCGGCGCCGTGGGAGGTGTCGCCCGACGGCACCGTGCTCACCGTCTCGCTCGCGCCGCCGCTGCAGACCGGTGAGGCGGTTACCATCCGGCTCAAGTTTCGCGCCGTCATTCCAACGGGAGGGGGCGGGTACAACATCTTTCACCATTCCGCCGGCGTGACGAGCCTGGCGGGATGGTATCCCATCCTGGCGCCCTTCCAGGGGGAGTGGCAGGTCGCGCCGGTGCCGGTAGTGGGTGACGCCAACCATTTCGCCGCCGCGCTGTACGATGTGACCCTCACCGCCCCCGCGACGCACGACGTCGTAGCCACGGGCGCCAGGCTGGGCGTTCGGGACGAGGGAGAGACTCGGGTATGGCACCTGGTGAGCGGCCCTGCCCGAGGGTTCGCCGTCGCTCTCAGCGACCGCTTCCAGGTGCATACCGCCGAACGCGACGGAGTGACCATCAACTACTATGCGCTGCCG
>Ga0123330_1004416_pt1 | contig 10924 bp, 8 predicted proteins | sample BioC13SIPDNA_2_FD_89704 | JGI IMG/M metagenome (GOLD analysis project Ga0123330, IMG submission 89704) | Anaerobic biogas reactor microbial communites from Washington, USA - Biogas_R2_A C13 SIP DNA | ecosystem: Engineered > Bioreactor > Anaerobic > Unclassified | place: Washington, USA... | reverse complement strand
GCGGCATCGGTCTGCGGCGACGGCGCGGCGCGCGGGTCGAGCTGCGCCAGCCGGCGCGCCAGCTCGCGCTCGGCCGGGTCGAGCGGCGACTGCGGCCACCGGCTCACGATGCCACCTCCGGCCCGAACCGGGCGCGCAGCTTGTCCATCGCGTAGCGCAGGCGCGACTTCACCGTCTCGCGGCCCACTCCGGTCACCGCGCCGATCTCCTCCAGGCTCAGCTCCTGCTCGAGCCGCAGCAACAGCACCTCGCGCTGTTCGGGCGGCAGGGCATCGAGCGCCAGCTGCAGCTGGCGGCGCTGCTCGAACTCCGACAGCTGCCGCTCGGGCGTGTCCGGATCGGGCACGCGCGCGGTGCGCTCGTCGGCATCGTGCGGCGCCGCCGGCCGGTGGCGCTGCGCGCGCCAGTGGTCGGCGAGGCGGTTGTGCGCGATCCGGTACAGCCAGGTGGTGAACGCGGCTTCGGGCTTCCAGCCCGCGCGCGCCGCGATCACCTTCTGCCAGACATCCTGGAACAGTTCCTCGGCCAGCGCGCCGTCGCGCAGCTGCCCCAGCAGGAACCGGTACAGGCGCAGCCGGTGGCGGGCGTAGAGCTGTTCGAAGGCGGCCACGTCGCCGCCCGCGTAGGCCAGCATCAGGGCCTCGTCGGCGGGTTCGGGGGCGGTGGCGGGGGCGGGCTCGTACACCGGCAGCAGGGTAAGCCCTGCCCCGGGTGGAGTGAAGCGGGCGCGGCCGCGCCGCAGGGGCGGGGCGGCGGCCAGGGGCGGGGCGATCGCGGTCGACATGGCAGTAGCAACGTCCGGGTGGCGCGGGCGGGGTTGCCGGGACCGGCGCCGAATCCCGTTATGCTTCGGAATTGGAGGTGCTTCACCCGTGAATGTCCTGGCCGTCGAGGCGAGCGCGAGCGGTCCCCGTGCACAACAGGGGCTTGCCGGCATCGCGACCCTGCTCGCGCGGACGCTGCCGGCGGGCGCCTCGGTGGCCGTGGGCTGGAACGACCCGCTGCTGGGCAGCGGCGTCTCGACGAGCCCGCTCGCCACCGCGGCGCAGTCGCACGCGGTGGAGGCCCTGCTCGGCGGGGCCGCCCCGGCCGGTGCCCACGGCGACGAACTGAGCGCGGCCTGGCCCCTGGACGCGACCCGCGTCGCGCTGGTGGCGCACACCGGCGGGGGCCTGCCCGACGGCCTGCGCGACGGCTGGTTCGCGCTCGCCCGCAGCACCATCGACGCCACCTTCGCCAGCGCCCGCGCGCAGACCCGGATCGAGGGCCTGCGCAAGTCCGAACGCCTGCGCCAGGCGCTCTACCAGATCGCCGACCTGTCGGGTTCCAACCTCGACATGCAGGAGATGCTGGCGCGCATCCACGCCATCGTCGGCACCCTGATGCCGGCCGAGAACTTCTACATCGTGCGCTATGACGACGTGCGCGACACGGTGCGGTTCCTGTACTTCGTCGACCAGCGCGACCCGTGGAAGGCCGACCCTGACGAGGAGATCCCGCTCTCGGACATGCCCAACAGCCTCACCGTGGCGATGCTGCGCCACGGCCGCCCGCTGCTCGGCCCGTCGGACCGGGTGCGGCGCCTGCTGGGCGTGGAGCGCGACCCGGCGCACGGCCCGGACAGCGCCGACTGGCTCGGCGTGCCGATGCGCCGCGACGGCTACGTCGGCGGCGCGGTGGTGGTGCAGAGCTACGACCAGCCCGAGCGCTACACCCACGAGGACCGTGCCCTGCTCGAGTTCGTGGCCCAGCACATCCTCACCGCGCTCGACCGCAAGTCCGCGCGCGAGGAACTCGAGCGCCGGGTCGAGGAACGCACCCGCGAGCTGCAGCACGCCAACTGGGTGCTGGAGGCGGAGATCGTCGAGCGCGAGCGCGCCGAGCGCCTGCAGCGCGCGCTGTTCCGGATCAGCGAGCTGTCCACTACCGCCGGCAGCATCGAGCGCTTCTATGCCGAGGTGCACGGCGTGATCGACGAACTGCTCGATGCGCGCAACTTCTACATCGCCCTGCTCAGCGACGACGGCAGGCGGCTCGAGTTCCCGTACTCGGTGGATGAACGCGACCCGGTGCGCAGGCCGCGGCCGCTCGGCCACGGCCTGACCGAGTACGTGCTGCGCACCGGCCAGGCGTTGCTGGTGGACCGCTACGGCATGGATCGGCTGGAACAGGCCGGGCAGCTGCGCAGCCACGGCTCGCGCGCGCACTGCTGGCTCGGCGTGCCGCTCTCGCGCGATGGCGCCACGATCGGCGTGATCGCGGTGCAGAGCTACACCGCGGGCATCGGGTTCACCACCTCGGACCAGGAACTGCTGACCTTCGTCGCCCACCACATCGATGGCGCGCTGGCGCGCAAGCGTGCACAGGACTGGCTGATGGCCGCGCACGCCGAACTCGAATCGCGGGTCGAAGCCCGCACCCGCGAGCTGGAGCAGGCCAACCGCGAACTGCGCGCGCAGATCGGCGAGCGCGTGCGCGCGCAGCAGCGGCTCACCCACCAGGCGCGCCACGACCACCTCACCGGCCTGCCCAACCGGGTGTTCCTGCTCGACCGGCTCGACAGCATGATGCTGGAGATGCACCAGGCCGGGCGGCAGCCGTTCGCGGTGCTGTTCCTGGACCTGGACCGGTTCAAGCTGATCAACGACTCGATGGGCCACGCCGCCGGCGACGCGATGCTGATCGAGGTCGGACGCCGGATCCGCGGCGCGATCGGGGCCAGCGACATGGTGGCGCGGCTGGGCGGCGACGAGTTCGCGATCGTGCTCGACGCGGTGGCCGATGCCGACGCGGCCGATGCGGTCGCCGCGCGGATCCAGAAGAAGCTCGGCCGTTCGATGTGGGTGGCCGGGCGCGAGCTGTTCCCCTCCGCGAGCATCGGCATCGCGCTGTGGCAGCCGCGCTACCGCCACGCCGACGAGCTGCTGCGCGACGCCGACGCCGCGATGTATCGCGCCAAGGCGCGCGGACGCGACCGCAGCGAGCGCTTCGACGAGGAGATGCGGGCCGAGGCGATCCGCCTGCTGGACCTGGAGGCGGACCTGCGCCGCGCGATCCAGCGCGACGCGTTCGAGCCGTATTTCCAGCCGATCGTGCGCCTGGCCGACGGCGTCGTGGTCGGCCACGAGGCGCTGTTGCGCTGGAGGCACGACCAGCACGGCTGGCTGCCGCCGTCGGAGTTCCTGCGCGTGTGCGAGGACAGCGGCCTGATCGAACAGGTCGACTGGCTGCTGTACCGGCGGGTGGTCGAATGGATGGGCCGGCACCCGGACGGCTACGTCTCGATCAACGTCTCGCCGCGCCACTTCCACGCCGAGGACTTCGCCGACCGCCTGCTGGACATGGCCGGCGAGGCCGGGGTCGACCCGCGCCGGCTGCGGATCGAGATCACCGAGGGCGCGCTGCTCGACGACGCCCCGCGCGCTGCGCGCATCCTCGGTACCCTGCGCGAGAACGGCGTGGCGGCCCTGCTCGACGACTTCGGCACCGGGTTCTCGGCACTGTCGTACCTGCACCGGTTCCCGATCCAGGCGCTGAAGATCGACCAGAGCTTCATCGCCGGCCTGGCCGGCGACACCCAGACCGAAAGCCTGGCCCTGGTGCGCGCGATCCTCGCCCTCGCCGTGACCCTCGGCATCGAGACCATCGGCGAAGGCGTGGAAACCGAGCAGCAGCGCAGGCTGCTGGCCGACCTGGGCTGCACCTACGGCCAGGGCTACCTGTTCGGGCGGCCTGCACGGCCCGCCGACGACCAGCGCCGGCGGGTCCGTCCCCCGGCGCTCAGCGTGCGATAGCGGCCGGCCGCGGCGGCTGAGCGTCGTCGCCCGCGACCAGGCGGTGGGCGCGTTCCACCAGCTCCACGAACTCGGCGCGCAGGCCCCAGCGATCCTCGCCGCGCGCGGCGCGGGCGCTGGCGGCGATGTCGCTCCAGTCCCAGTCGCCCAGGTGGGCGCCGCCGCGCAACGCATCGGCGAAGGCCGCGACGCTGGCGGCGAAGCGCAGCGTTTCCGATGGCGCCGTGGCGATCGCGCTGCGCAGGATGGGCGTTTGGACCAGCCGGCTCTCCGGCTCGTCCGGGCGCTTGTAGCGCAGCCGCAGGTGCGCCAGTTCGGTGGCGTCGGTGCCTGCCGCCGGCGCCGTCCCCTGCGCGCCGTAGCGCAGCGGCGGCAGCCGTTCGGCGCCGGAGCCGGCCAGCACGATCTCGTACAGCGCGGTCACCTCGTGCCCGGCGCCGATGTCGCCGGCGTCGACCCGGTCGTTGGCGAAGTCCTCGCGCGCCAGCATGCGGTTCTCGTAGCCCACCAGGCGGTACTCGCTCACCGCCGCCGGGTTGAACTCCACCTGGATCTTCACGTCGCGGGCGATGGTCAGCAGGGTCGAGGACATCTCCTCCACCAGCACCTTGCGCGCTTCCTGCAGGGTGTCGATGTAGGCGTGGTTGCCGTCGCCGGCATCGGCCAGACGCTCGGCCAGGTGGTCGTTGTAGTTGCCGTGGCCGAAGCCGAGCGTGGTCAGGGCGATGCCCGACCTGCGCTGGTCGGCGACCATGGTCTCCAGCGAGCCGCCGTCGACGGTGCCGACGTTGAAGTCGCCGTCGGTGGCCAGGATCACGCGGTTCACGCCGCCCTCGATGAAGGCGCGCCGGGCCATGGCGTAGGCCAGGCGGATGCCGTCGCCGCCGTTGGTGCTGCCCCCGGCCTGGAGCCGGTCGAGCGCGGCCAGGATCTCGTCCTTGCGGTCGCCGGGCGTGGGCGGCAGCACCAGGCCCGCGGAACCGGCATAGACCACGATCGAGACCCGGTCCTGCGGGCGCAGCTGCGCGGCGAGTTCCGAGAACGCCTGCTTGAGCAGCGGGAGCTTGTCGTCGGAATACATCGAGCCGGACGTGTCGACCAGGAACACCAGGTTCGCCGGCGGCAGCACGTCCTTCGGCACGTCGTAGCCCTTGATGCCGACCATCAGCAGGTGCCGGCGCGGGTCCCAGGGCGCGGGGGCGATTTCGGTCGTCACCCGGAACGGGGTTTCCCGCGAGCGCGGCGCCGGGTGGCCGTAGTCGAAGTAGTTGATGAACTCCTCGGCGCGCACCGCGTCGGCCGGCGGGCGCACGTCACGGCGCAGGAAGCCGCGCACGTTGCTGTAGCTGCCGGTGTCGACGTCGATGGAGAAAGTGGACACCGGCTGCTCGGACACGCGCTGCACCGGGTTGTCGCCGGGGCGTTCGTAGCGGTCGGTCACCACTGGCGGCAGGGGCGCCGGGGGCGGCGGTGCGAACGTGGACAGCGTCGACGGCGCCGGCGCGGGCATGCGCCCGGCCGCCTGCATGCGCTGCCGCTGAAGCAATTCGCCCTGGCGGTCCTGCATCGCCTCGTGCGCGGCGGCGGCCCCGGAGTTGCCCGGCGCGGGCCATGCGGCCTCGGACGTCGCGGGTGCCGTCGAACGGCAGGCGGTGGCGAGCAGGGTGGTGGCGAGTGCGACGGCGAGGGCGTTGCGGATCATGACCGGTCTCCCGTTGGGGTCGGGGACGGCAAACGTCCGGCGGCGGCGAACGGGGTTGGCCTGGCGCGCGACGCCGGTCCGGTCACGCCAGGAGGGCCTGCACCCGCGGCAGCAGCCGCTCGAACACGGCGAAGACGTCCGCGTCCAGCTGGTGGCCGACCGCGTCGCCGAGCCGCCGCATCGCGTCGCGTACCGGCATCGGCGCGCGGTACGGACGCTGGCTGGTCATCGCGTCGAAGGCGTCGACCAGCGACAGCACCCGGCACTCGAGCGGGATCTGCGCGCCGCGCAGCCCGTCGGGATAGCCCGAACCATCCACCGCCTCGTGGTGGTGGCGGATCAGGCGCGCCACGCGCCCGGCGTCCTCGCGCGCCGTGGCCAGGAACAGGCGCTCGCCGCGCACCACGTGGGTGCGCATCACGTCCCAGTCCTCGGCCCCGAGGTCGCGGCTGGCCAGCAGCACGTCGTCGGGGATGCCGATCTTGCCCACGTCGTGGAAGCGGGCAGCCAGGGCCAGGTCGCCCAGCGCCCGGCGATCGAGGTCGCAGTGGGTGCCGACCAGGGCGGCCAGCTGGCCGACCCGGTCGCAGTGCGCGCCGGTACCGGGGTCGCGCTGGTCGAGCGCGGCGGCGAGCACGCCCAGGGCCGCGTCGTCGGCGGACGGCACGGCTGCGGAGGCGGCGGGGAGGACGAGGGACATCGGGTCAGGGGCGGCCGGGACCGTGCGGGGGGTGGCAAAGCGGAGCCGCGCAGTGAACCACCGCATGCCGACATCGACCGGCGGATTCTACCCCGTCACCGCCGGCGGCGGCCGGGGATAATGCCGGCATGCCCGCCCTCCGCCCGCCCGCCATCGCCCTGATGGGACCCACCGCGTCGGGCAAGACCGCCCTGGCGCTGGAGTGGGCCGAGCGCCTTGGCGGCGAGGTCGTCAGCGTCGACTCGGCGCTGGTCTACCGCGGCCTGGACATCGGCGCGGCCAAGCCCGACGCCGCCGAGCGCGCCCGCGTGCCGCACCACCTGCTCGACCTGCGCCAGCCCTGGCAGGCCTATTCGGCCGCGGAATTCGCCCGTGACGCGCGCGCGGCGATCGAGGCCATCGTCGCCCGTGGCCGCCTGCCGGTGCTCGCCGGCGGCACCGGGTTGTATTTCCAGGCCCTGCTGCGCGGACTCTCGCCGATGCCCGCGGCCGACCCGGCCACGCGCGCCGTGCTCGCGCGCGAGGCCGCCGAGCGCGGCTGGGCGGACATGCATCGGGAGCTGGCCGCGGTCGATCCGGTGGCCGCCGCGCGGATCAAGCCCGGCGATCCGCAGCGCATCCAGCGCGCGCTGGAGGTGTACCGGCTCAGCGGCCGCCCGATCAGCGACTGGCAGCGCGCCGCCGCGCCCGCGCCGCGGCTGCCGGTGCGGGTGCTCAAGCTGGTGATCGCGCCGGCCGATCGCGCGCGACTGCATGACCGCATCGCCGCGCGCTTCGACGCCATGCTGGCCGCGGGATTCCTCGACGAGGTGCGCGCGCTGCGGGCGTTGCCGGGACTGCGGGGCCATCCCGCGCCGCTCGGCCTGCCGGCGATCCGCGCCGTCGGCTACCGCCAGGCCTGGGAGCACCTGGACGGCGCCACCAGCGCGGACGAATTCCGCGAACGCGCCATCGCCGCGACCCGCCAGCTGGCCAAGCGCCAGTTCACCTGGCTGCGCGGCGAACTCGACGCCCTGTGGTTCGACCCCGAACGCCAGCGCGACGCCCTGGAAGCCGCCCTTGCGCGCTTCCTCGGCCCCCGCTGACCCGGCGATCGCGCCTGCCGCGCGGGGCCGGCCGTCCCCGCGACGGGACCGCCCGGAGGCGGCCAGGGGCTCGCGGATGGGGCGATTCCGGGCTCCAATCGCGGTTTCGCCGCTCCGTCCGCCCGCGGCCGGGCGGGTTGTGTACCATCGGGGCGTTGCCGCCGCCGGGGAAATGCGGGTCGGGCGACGCTGCCGGGAGAAACCGCGTGCGCGCCGGCAGCCCACAACAATAACCAAGCTGGGGAAACACCATGTCCAAGGGGCAATCCTTGCAGGATCCTTTCCTGAACGCGCTGCGGCGCGAACGCGTGCCGGTGTCGATCTACCTGGTCAACGGCATCAAGCTGCAGGGCGTGATCGAGTCGTTCGACCAGTTCGTCGTGCTGCTGCGCAATACCGTCAGCCAGATGGTCTACAAGCACGCCATTTCCACCGTGGTGCCGGCCCGCAACGTGCGCGTGGGCCCGGGCGGTGGCGTGGTCCAGGCCGCCAGCGCCGAAAGCGCGGGGGAGTCGGCGGCCGAAACCGCCTGAGCCGCGGCACACCCGGCGGTTGAAGTCGGGGCCGGCGGCCTCCATCTCCAGCGACCGAGCCAACCGCCGAGTCCCGATGCCGACCCAACTGTTCGAGCGCTCCCGCAAGGGCGAGCACGCGCTGCTGATCCAGCCCCATGCCGGGGGCGCCCCCGACGATGCCGAACTCGAGGAGTTCTCCGAACTGGCGCGTTCGGCCGGGGCCACCCTGGCCGGGGTCGTCACCGCGCGCATCGACCGGCCCAATCCGGCCACCCTGGTCGGCAGCGGCAAGCTCGAGGAGATCAAGGCCGTGTGCGAGGCCACCGGCGCCGACCTGGTGCTGGTGAACCACCCGCTCACCCCCGGCCAGGAGCGCAACCTGGAGAAGGCGCTGCAGCGGCGCGTGGTCGACCGCACCGGGCTGATCCTGGACATTTTCGCCCAGCGCGCCCGCAGCCACGAGGGCAAGCTGCAGGTCGAACTCGCCCAGCTCAGGCACATGGCCACCCGCCTGGTGCGCGGCTGGACCCACCTCGAGCGCCAGCGCGGCGGTTCGATCGGCCTGCGCGGCCCGGGCGAGACCCAGCTCGAGACCGACCGCCGGCTGCTGCAGAAGCGGGTGGACATGCTGCAGAAGCGGCTGGAGAAGGTGGAGGTGCAGCGCGCGCAGATGCGCCGCGGCCGGGTGCGCAGCGAGGTGCCGCGCGTGGCCCTGGTCGGCTACACCAACGCCGGCAAGTCGACCCTGTTCAACGCCCTGACCGGCGCCGGCGCCTATGCCGCCGACCAGCTGTTCGCCACCCTCGACCCCACCGTGCGCCGGATCGTGCTGCAGGGCCGGCCGCTGGTGCTGGCCGACACCGTGGGGTTCGTGCGCGACCTGCCGCACGAACTGGTGGCCGCGTTCCGCTCGACCCTGAGCGAGGCGCGCGAGGCCGACCTGCTGCTACACCTGATCGACGCCGCCGACCCGCAGCGCGACGAGCGCATCGGCCAGGTGGACGCGGTCCTGGCCGAGATCGGCGCCGGCGAGATTCCGCAGCTGCTGGTCTACAACAAGATCGACCGGATCCCCGGCGCCGCGCCGCGTCGCGACCTGCCCGAGCCCCTCGCCGCGGGCGCGGAGGGCGGCGGGGTGCCCGGCGGCACCGTGGCCCTGGCCCGCGAACGGGTCTGGATCTCGGCCCGCGACGGGCTCGGCCTGGACCTGCTTCGCGACGCGCTCGGCGCGCGCCTGGCCCGGGGCCGGGTCGTGGGCGAGCTGTCGCTGCCGACCGACGCCGGCCGGTTGCGCGCGCGCCTGCACGCGCTCGACGCGGTCCGCGGCGAATCCCATGACGAGCACGGCTGGACCCTGCGCGTGGACCTGTCGCAGGCCGACGCCGCGCGCCTGGCCCGGTTGCCCGGTGGCGCGGCGCTGCAGCCGCTGCTGCCGGAAGCAGCGGCGGACACCCTGTAAACTAGCCGTCCCGCCGCCCGCGGAACACGCCGGGCCATGGCCGCGCCCCATGCGCGCCCATGGCCGGCCACCGCGCCGCGACGGGGCCGACGCACCGGCGGGACGGCCCGCGGTGCGCCCATCCAGACTGGAGCAGGCATGGCCTGGAACATCCCCGGCAAGAACAACGACAACCGCCCCGGCAACCAGGGCGGCCGCAACCCCTGGCCGCCGCGTCGCCGCCGCGGCAGCAACGGCCTGGGCGACATCGGCGACCGCCTGCGCGGCATCTTCGACGGTGGCGGCGGTGGCCCGCTGCGCTGGATCGCCATCGCCCTGGTGGTGTGGCTGGTCTTCAACTGCTTCGTCCTGGTCGGCGAGCAGCAACGCGGCGTGGTGCTGCGCTTCGGCGAGGTGGCGCGGGTGATGCAGCCCGGTCCCAACTTCAAGCTGCCCTGGCCGATCGAGGTGGTGGAGAAGGTCGACGCCACCAGCGTGCGCACCTTCACCAACACCCTGCCGGTGCTCACCCGCGACGAGAACATCGTCACCGTCTCGTTCAACGTGCAGTACCGGATCAGCGATCCGGAGCTGTTCCTGTTCGGCACCCAGAACGCGGTGCGCGTGCTCGAGCAGGTCTCGCAAAGCGCGGTGCGCGAGCAGATCGGCCGCGCCGACCTGGATACCGCGCTCAACGCCCGCGGCCCGCTGTCGGTGGCCGCCTCGACTGCGCTGCAGGCCTCGCTCGACGCCTACCGCACCGGCCTGGTGGTCACCGAACTCAACCTGCAGGACGCGCGCCCGCCGGAGGAGGTCAAGCCGGCCTTCGACGAGGTCAACAGCGCCCAGCAGATGAACGAGCGCCTGGTCAACGAGGCCCGTGCCTATGCCGCGCGCGTGGTGCCGGAGGCGCGCGGCGATTCGCAGCGCCTGCGCACCACCGCCGAGGGCTACAAGACCGCGGTCGTGGCCCGCGCCACGGGTGACGCCGAGCGCTTCTCGATGCTGGTCGACGCCTACCGGCAGGCGCCCGAAGTCACCCGCAAGCGCCTGTGGCTGGAGACCGTCGAGCAGGTGCTGGCCGAGAACCGCAAGGTGGTCGGCGGCGACGGTCGCCAGCTGATCTACGTGCCCATGACGCAACCGTCCGGCGAGTCGGGCACCCGCCGCGACGACAACCAGCCGCCGGTGCTGCCGCAGGAGGTGGTGGTGCCCCCGGCCGGCTCCGGTGCGGACGCCGGACTGCCGCGGCCGTCCCGTGGTTCGCGCCCCGAAGGAGGCAGCCGATGAGATCCAATCTGGTCATCCCCGCGGTCCTGGTGGCGGTGCTGCTGCTGCTCGGCTCGGTGTTCGTGGTGCGCGAAGGCCAGACTGCGCTGGTGCTCAACCTCGGCCGCGTGGCCCGCACCGACCTGCAGCCGGGGCTGCACTTCAAGATCCCGCTGGTGGAGACGGCGCGCGTGTTCGACCGCCGCTTCTACGCCTCGGAGTTCTCGCCCGAGCGCTATCTCACCTCCGAACGCAAGGACGTGAGCGTGGACTTCGTGGCGATCGGCGTGATCAGCGACGTGGCCGACTTCTACCGCGCCACCGGTGGCCTGATGGACGTGGCCAACGACCGCCTGGCGCCGATCATCAAGGATTCGATGCGCAACGAGATCAACGCCCGCACCCTGCAGCAGCTGGTCTC
>Ga0123330_1004412_pt1 | contig 10928 bp, 10 predicted proteins | sample BioC13SIPDNA_2_FD_89704 | JGI IMG/M metagenome (GOLD analysis project Ga0123330, IMG submission 89704) | Anaerobic biogas reactor microbial communites from Washington, USA - Biogas_R2_A C13 SIP DNA | ecosystem: Engineered > Bioreactor > Anaerobic > Unclassified | place: Washington, USA... | reverse complement strand
TCGGCGTGGAACCCGCCTCCGGCGCGCACCATGCGGGCGGCGTAGCTCAGCCCCGCCACCACCGAGGGTTCTTCCACCGCCATGGGTACGAGGACGTCTCGACCGTTCACGGTGAGGTTCGTGGCGATCCCGATGGGGAGCCCATAGACGCCCACCACGTTCTCGATCATCGTGTCGGCCTGGGCGACCTGCAGCCCGCCGTCCGGCGTCAACGCCGCCAGGTCGTCGGCGCTCAGGCCCATCGCCTCACCGACGAGGGCGGCCCGCTGAGTGGGCGTCAGCTTGTAGAATCCTGGTAGGCGCGAACTGGGCGACACGCGTTCCTCCCATCGGGCTGGCATGAAAGGGCGCTCACGAGGTGGGGCGGTGAGCGTCGGGGTGTGACGGCCGGCACGCGTCCGGCTCGTCGGGCTCATCCTGCATACGGGGAGTATAGCATGGGGGCACTGTCAAAAACTGTCAGCGGGTCTCGGAATACTGCCATCCGGGCGAGGTAAGAGCCGGTCCTGCAATGTCAGGAGCAGCCCTGATGTAGATGGCAACCTGCTGCCGAAGGGGTCGGGTTGGAGGTTGCGCAGGGTGGGGCCTATCTCATGCCCGGTGCGAACCATCAGGGTCTCAGACTGCCCCAGATCGGAGACTGCCGTGGATGTGTTGTATGTCTACCTACCGAAGTGCATATGTGGTACGATACGACAGTTGGACAGACTTCCCTCACCACAACAGGAGGCGCATTGTGTCAACGGTGATCATCAACAATCCGCAACGTCGCGGCCCTGGCTGTCTCATCTCGGTACTGTGGTACCTCTTCATCGGTTGGTGGCTGTCTGGCCTGGCTGTTGGGCTGGCCTGGCTTTGCATGCTGACTGTTGTGGGAATACCAGCAGGTGTTGCCATTATCAACATGTTGCCTAAAATCGTGGCTCTCCGCGAGCCGGGCAACTCTGGTCTACAAGTGGTAGTCGTGGGGAACACCACAGTGATCGGCGAAGCGGCGGTCAAACAACACAATATCCTCGTTCGGGCACTCTACTTTTTGCTTATCGGCTTCTGGTTTAGCGCGCTGTGGATGAGCCTCGCCTGGCTCGCATGCGCCACTATCATCGGGATGCCCCTCGGCTTCTGGATGTTCGACAAGACCCCATTCTTGCTCTCGCTACATCGGGGCTAGATAGGCCGCGTCACCTCCCAGCACCCGGCACCGCGCCTTGGATGAGTCGTACCGGCGTTACACTGGCATAGAGAAACCGGGGGCCGTCAGGCCCCCGGTTTCGTATGAACATCGGCTTCGTATGGGACTAGAGTTCCTCACCCTCGTCCGAGATGGTCGGCGCGGGCGGGGTATAGTCGCCATAGCCCGTGGCAGCAGCGGCCGCCGGCGGGTTCGTCTGAGCCCACAGCTGGCCGAGGATGTGGCCCATGGTCACCGTCGCCCAGAACATGGTGAACAGGATACCGATGCCGCAGGCGATAACGCCGAGGCTCGCGAGAATGCGCGCCACGATGATGACGAGCACGGCGATGATATAGTCCTTGATGTTGTCGCGGATCCAGGCAAAGATCTCGCTGAACTTGAAAAAGCTACCGAACTCGCCCTCTTGCGCGTACTTGACGACGGCCGCGGGGACAAAGATGCCTACCACCAGACCCCACAACCCCGACAGGCAGCTCAGCACCGTGGTGCACAGGGCCATCACCCCCTGTACGCCCTCCGAGTTCGCCGAACTCGCGATGGCGCCCAGAATGGCGGTGAGGCCGTTCACCAAGATGATGGGCAGCGAATAGATGAACGCTGCCAAGACGACCATGAGGCCCTTCATAAAGTCGTCGCCCCACTGATCCCACTCGGGCAACGGCTTGGCGCGTCCTTCCGCCACGTTCCGCATGGTGCGGATCATATAGCCGAAGGTGATGAAATTGACGATGGGGATGATCAGCAGCACGGCGCCGATGATCAGTTTCTTGACCCAATCCTCGTCATCGAACGGGAACGTGAATGCTTTGCCGATGTCCATGAAGCTCCCTCCTCTGGGTGCCGCCTTCGCGGCGAAAGTATGGATGACTGCGAGAACCCAACGGCAGGCACGCTGCCACGATTATAGCGCAGTCAACTACCGCCTACAAGGGTCCGAGCGTGCCAAGCTCGTGAAAGCGACGTGAAATCCCGGCGCGGGACCTCGTCTGTCCCGCTATCCCAGGATCAGTCGTCGCACCAGCGCCAGCGCCCCCATCTCGGCCAGGGCCGCACCGAGGCCCGCGACCGCATAGGCGACTGCGCCTCCCCACGTTCCGGCTGTGCCCTCCCTGTTCAGTGCCAGGACGATGAACACGGCGTTGACCAGCGCGAGCACCCCCACCGTCGCCGCGCCAAGGGCGACGGCCCACACGGCATAGGGAGCCGGGGGCTCGAGCAACAGAATCGCGATCAGCGCCGATCCCGCCAGCGGCAGGGCCGCTACGTAGCGCGGCCGGGCGAGCACGGGCTCGTCGTCGGCGGCGCGCGCCGCAGCTGCCGTCCCGGCGGCATAGTGCACGGTAGGATAGAGTAGCGTCGACAGGACCAATCCGAAACCCGTTCCGGTGATGAGACGGAGCACATTGTTCGGCGCATACATCCACGGCCGGCCGAGGAGGTCGCCGACGAAGGCGTTGGCGCCGTCCAGGGCCCAGGCGATGACGGGCAGTGCCAGCACGAGCCGGACGTGGCCGCCCGGCATGCCGCTGCGGCGCCCCTGGCCGGCGGCCCACAGCGCCAGCAGCCCGGCGAGCACGCCGAGAAAGGTCCCCGTGCAGCGCGCGCACAGGGGGAGGGCCTGTCCGCCCATCACTAGCGCGTGCTCAGGGATCTGGTGGCAGACGCCACTCAGTAGGAAGCGGACGACATCCACGACCACGACGCACCACACACCTTGTCCGCCACGTCATAACCTCATGCAATACGTTGCGACGGCGACGAGGGTTGCGCCCCTCGGCCGCCGTTGCGATTATAGGGTGTCACCGCAAGGGGCGCAACCTGCCCCGATGCGTCCCTCCTCCCACATCGCTACTGGCGACGCCTTGCCAGCGGTTCTCAAGCGTCGTACAATGAGAACACGTCATGCAAGGGAGCGTGCAACCTATGCCGATCAAGGACATCGAGACCTTTGCAGAGTCGGTCATCGACAACGTCGAGCGAGTGATCGTCGGCAAGCGGCACCAGATCGAGCTGCTGATGGTATCCCTGCTGTGCGAGGGGCATGTGCTCATCGAGGACGTGCCCGGCGTCGGCAAGACGATGCTGGCCCGCGCGCTGGCCATCTCGCTGGGGTGCAGTTTCAAGCGGTTGCAGTGCACGCCCGATCTGCTGCCCAACGACGTCACGGGCGTCTCGGTGTACAACCAAAGGTCGGGCGACTTTGAGTTCCGCCCAGGGCCGGCGTTCGTCAACATCCTGCTGGCGGACGAGATCAACCGCGCCACCCCGCGCACCCAGTCGGCGCTCCTGGAGGCGATGGGCGAGTATCAGGTGACGGTGGACGGTGTGACGCGTCCCTTGCCGCGCCCCTTCCTCGTCCTGGCCACCCAGAACCCCATCGAGTACGAGGGCACTTTCCCATTGCCCGAGGCGCAACTGGACCGCTTTCTCATGCGCACTCAGGTGGGCTATCCCACGCAGGAGGAGGAGCAGCAGATCCTCCTGAACCTGCGCCGGACGCACCCCATCGAGACCATCGGCCAGGTGGTGGACGGCGCCGGAATCCCCGCCCTGCAGTCCGAAGTGTGGGACGTGACGGTGGACGAGACGGTGCGCAGCTACATCGTGCGGTTGGTGCGCGCTACGCGGGAGCAGTTCGACCTCTCCCTGGGGGCCAGCCCGCGGGGCAGCCTCGGGTTGTACAAGGCGGCGCAGGCATGGGCCGCCATACACGGCAGGGACTATGTGCTTCCCGACGACGTCAAGCTGCTGGCGCCTTATACCCTCGGGCATCGCTTGATCATCAAGCCCGAGAGCGCGCTACGCGGCCGCGGGACGGCGACGGTGCTGCGGAACCTCCTCGCGGAGGTCCCTCTCGATGTGGGTGAACTGGACCGCGCCTGAGCACCCCGGGCGTCGTTGGGCGGATGGCCGATCCTCCTCTGGTGCGGGCGTTTTGGCACTCAAGGTGTAATTTGCGATGCGCAATCTCCTCGCCTTTATCCTGGGGCTCTTTGTGGTGGCCATCCTGTTTCGGGTGGACTTCTTTTTTTACCTGCTCTATTTCTTTTTCGGCATCTACTTTCTGTCGCACATCTGGCTGCGTCGCTCCGTCGAGAAGGTGACCTGCGAGCGCGAGTATCAGGATCGCGCCTTCCCCGGGGAGAAGGTGAGCGTCACACTGAACGTGCGGAATCGCAGCCTCCTGCCGATCCCTTGGCTGCGCGTCCATGACAGCGTGCCGATTCAACTCAAGGCCCCGAGCTTTTTCCAGAGCGTGTCGTCGCTCTTCCCTCGCGAGTCGCTCACGCTGGGATACGAACTCGACTGCCGCCGGCGCGGGTACTATCATCTGGGGCCCCTCATCCTCAGCTCGGGCGATCTCTTTGGCATCCGCACCTACGAACGGCGCACCTGCGTATCCTCCCCGTTCCTGGTGTACCCGCGCGTCGTGCCTCTTACCGCCATGCGGCTGCCCGCCCAGACCCCGTTCGGCGAGGTCCCTACGCGGCAGCGCATCTTTGAGGACCCCTCGCGCATGGTGGGTGTGCGCGAGTACCAGAGCGGCGACAGCCTGCGTCACATCCACTGGAAGACCAGCGCCGCCACCGGCACGCTGCAGACCAAGCGCTTCGAGCCCGCCATCTCCATCGAGTCGCAGCTGCTGCTCGACCTGAACCGCGACGACTATAGCGCCGCCCGTGTCGAGACGGCCACCGAGCTGGCCATCGTCACGGCGGCGTCTATCGCGCACTATTTGACGGAGAAGCGCCAGACGGTGGGGCTGGCCTGTAATGGCGTGGACCCCCTCGTGGGGCTGGGGCAGCCCATCGTGCTGCCGGCGCGCCGCGGCCGCGAGCACCTGATGACTATCCTGGATGCCCTGGCGCGGGTGCAGTCCTCGCGCGAGGTGATGGCCTTCCCCGACCTGCTGCGACAGAGCAGGCTCCACATGAGCTGGGGCGGCACCGGCATCATCATCGCCGCTGACGCCGACGACGCCCTCTTTGACGGTATGGTGATGATGAAGCGGGCGGGTTTTCACGTCATGCTGATCCTCGTCGACCCGCGTACCTCGTACGTCGCTACCCGTGAGCGCGCCAAGGAGGTGGGCATTCAGACCCACCTGATCTGGCAGGAGAGTGACCTCGATGTCTGGCGCTAACGAACGGTCGGACAGAGCGCAGCCCGCGCCTACCGGCGCCGACGCATCGACGATGCAGGGCGACGTGGGCGAACAGGCGGCGCCGGAGGGCGAGATGCCGGCCTGGGCACAGACCGCCATTGAGGAGGGGATTCGCCCCTGGCCATCGCCGCCATGCTCACCTGCATCGCGGTGTCGATCTCGGGCCTGGCGTTGGAACTAGCGGCGACCTGGCCCAGCGTGGCGTTCGCCGTGATCGTCTTTCTCGTGTCCCTGGAGGGGTATCATTCGCGGCGCCGCATCTCTCGTCTGCGGCTCACATCGGAGGACAGGCTGCGCTTCCATTTCGTCGAGGTCGTGGTGCTCCTCCTGCTGGTGCGCTTTGGCCTCTATATCAGCTACGGCCTCCGCCGCCTCCTGGATGACCTCGCCGCCTGGACGGTGAACATCGGCGCCTTCTTTGATGCCACCTTTATCGTCGTCAGCCTCCTGGCCATCGGCTTCTGGGCCCTGGCCAAGACGGTGTCCCAGGCGATCCAGGAGATGGAGGCGACGCCCATCGAGCGCGCGCCCTCTACCATCGACCCGGGCTCGTACCTGCGGGACACCATGCCCGGCCGCGGCCGCACCGACCGGCAGGGGTTGCTCAACCGCATCGTGGGGGTCTTTTTCTGGGGTGGGGTGGTGCTCCTGATCCTCTCGGGCCTGGGGCGCGTGGATGTGCGCCAATTGGTGATGTTGGAGCACGGCCGGAACTCGGGCGTCATCGTGAACGCGCTGATCTACTTTCTCCTGGGGTTCCTCATCGTCAGCGAGGCGCAGTACACCATCCTCAAAGCGAACTGGGAGCTGCAGAACATCCCCTTGTTGGGGAGGCTCGGGCGCCGCTGGCTCTACCTGGTGGTGGGATTCTTGGCGCTGGTGGGCATGGTCGCCGCCCTCCTCCCGGCCGGCTATTCCGTGGGCATCCTGGAGGCCCTCTACACCGCGACGCGGTGGATCGTCTGGGTCGTCGTGCAGCTCACCTTTTTCGTGCTGTTCGCCATCTCGTGGCTGCTGGGCAGCGTCATGCAGCTGTTCATGGGAGAGCCGACCTCCATGGGGCCGGCGGGGTCGGCGCCTCGCATGGTGCCCCCTCCGGAGCCGGTAGCGGCCGAGGGGGCCGGGTGGGCCTGGTGGCCGCTGGTGCGCTCCCTCATCTTTTGGCTGGTGCTCACCGGCGTCATCGGCTACTCCCTGTACCACTTTGTGGGGGATCGCTGGGGCGCGGTGCGCTGGCTGAGCGGGGTACGGTTCTTGCGCTGGCTGCGCTCGCTGTGGGGCGGTCTGCGCCGGGAGGCAGGTCGCGTCGCCACGCGGGTGCGCGCAGAGGTGGCGCAACGCCTCGCCGCCCGCCGCGCGCGAGGGGTGGCGCGTGCCTGGCGCTACTTTTCGCTGCGCGGCATGTCGCCGCGGGACCGCGTGCGCTACTTTTACCTGTCGGTGCTCCATCGCAGCGCCCGGGAGGGGCTCGGGCGGCCGCCCGCGGCGACGCCGCTCGAGTATGAGGCGATGCTGGCCCAGCAATTGCCCGAGGCGGATATGGACCTCCACAGCTTGAGCGAGGCGTTCCTCGAGGCGCGCTACAGCGAACACGCCATCACCCAGGACGACGCCGAGGCCGCTAAGGGTGGCTGGCAGCGCGTGCGCCGCGCGCTGGCGCACCTGCGTCGGCGAAGAGCCGAGGCGTCGTGATGTCTACTGGATGGTTGCGCTGCACGCATTTACGTGCTACACTTGTTCACGTGATACGTCGTGCGACGGGCACTCCGGTGTGCATGTGCGGAGGGTAGTGCAAATGGAGACACAGAACATCACGCTATCAGTGCGCAAGGACGTTCTCCGCAAGGTCAAGCTCCTGGCTGTGCGGCGCAACACCTCCCTGTCGCGCCTCCTAACCGAGACCCTCGAGGAGTTGGTTGCGCGCGAGGACCGCTACGAGGCCGCCCGCCGAAAGCACCTGGCGATGCTGGAGCGAGGCTTTGAGCTTGGCACCGGTGGCGTCGCGACGTGGCGGCGGGACGACCTCCATGAGCGGTAAAATCCAGCCCCAGTTCGTCGATACCAACGTGCTGGTCTATGCCCATGACAGAATAGCGGGATCCAAAGGGGACGCGGCGAGGGTATTACTCGAGGAGCTGTGGCGAAAGGGGTGCGGTTGCCTGAGCGTACAGGTTCTTCAGGAGTTGTACGTGACCCTCACGCAAAAGGTTGCCATGCCCATGACTCGCGAGCAGGCGCGCGAGGTCGTCGCATCCCTCAATGAGTGGCGCGTGCACGTCCCAGACGCGGCCGATGTGCTGGATGCCATCGACCTTCAGCGTCGGCATCAGGTTTCCTTCTGGGATGCCATGATCCTCCTCAGTGCCAACAAGTTGGGGTGTAGTATCCTCTGGACTGAGGACCTACAAGCGGGCCGCATGTACGATGATGTCCTCGTGAAAAGCCCCTTTGCCAACACCCCCGACGCTATACGACCGTAAACCATGACTGACCTCTTTGCCCACGCCATGCAGGAGCGCATGCAACACGAAGGGCCGCTGGCGGCCCGCATGCGGCCACGCACCATCGACGAGTTCGTCGGGCAGGAACACGTCATGGGGCCGGGGCGCCTCCTGCGCCGCGCCATCCAGGCCGACCAGCTCTCCTCCCTCATCTTTTACGGGCCGCCGGGCACCGGCAAGACCACCCTGGCCATGGTGATCGCCAACACCACGCGCTCGCGATTCGTCACCCTGAACGCCGTGCTGGCGGGGGTGAAGGATATCCGCCAGGTGACGGAGGAGGCGCAGGAACAGCGGCGCCTCTACAACCAGCGCACCATCCTCTTTGTCGACGAGGTGCACCGCTGGAACAAGGCGCAGCAGGACGCGCTGCTCCCCTGGGTGGAGAACGGCACCATCGTCATGATCGGCGCCACCACCGAGAACCCCTGGTTCTCCGTGAACCGCGCCCTCCTGAGCCGCAGCCGCGTCTTTCAGCTCGTGCCCCTCACCCCCGCGGACCTATGCACGATCGCCCGCGCCACGCTGGCGGATCCCGAGCGTGGCTATGGCAAGGTGCGTGTCGAGGTGCGTCCCGACGCCCTCGATCACCTGGTGGACGTGGCCAACGGCGACGCCCGTTCGCTGCTCAACGCCCTAGAGTTGGCCATCGAGACGACCCCGCCCGACGAGCGTGGCGTCATCGTGGTCGACATAGCGGTGGCGGAGGAGTCGATCCAGCAGCGCGCCGTCCTCTATGACCAAGAGGGGGACTATCATTTCGACACCATCAGCGCATTCATCAAGTCGGTGCGCGGCTCCGACCCCGACGCGACCCTCTACTGGCTGGCCAAGATGGTCTATGCCGGCGAGGACCCCCGCTTTATCTTTCGCCGCATGCTGATCCTGGCGGGCGAGGACATCGGCCTGGCCGATCCGAACGCCCTGGTGGTCGTCGAGGCGGCGGCCGCCGCCTTTGAGCGGGTCGGCCTGCCCGAGGGGCGCTTTCATCTCGCCGAGGCCGCCCTCTATCTGGCGACGGCGCCGAAATCCAACTCGGCGATGGCCTTCTTTGACGCCCTGGACACCGTGGGCAGCGAGCGGGACAGCGAGGTGCCCACCCACTTGAAGGACGCCAGCCGCGACAAGGAGGGGTTCGGCCACGGGGAGGGCTACCTCTACCCCCACGCCTACCGCGACCACTGGGTGGCCCAGCAGTACCTGCCCGACACTCTCCAGGGCAAGGTGTTCTACCAGCCCAGCGACCAGGGATACGAGCGCACCATCCGCGAGCGCGTGGCGCGCCGCCGCGAGGAGCAGTTGGCGGCCATGACCGAGGAGGGGGCCGGCCACGAGGAGATCCTGACGTTCTCCCCGGCGGGGCGCTCCCGCGACCGCTGGCTCATGCGCGCCATCAGCGACACGGGGCGCCGCCTGGGCGACGTGCGCGAGCGCATTTTCGCCGCGGCGCCGACGCCGCGCCACGCCGTCATCCTCGACCTGAACGCCGGCAGCGGCCTGCTTACCTGGGAGGCGCTGCGCCGCGCCCCCGAGGGGGGCGTGTTCGCCCTGGCGCGGGACGACACCGCCGCCACGGCGCTGCAGCAGCAGGCCGAGCGCCTCCCCGAGGTGGAGCGGCCCCAACTGCTGCGGGGGGAACTGGATGACCTCCCCGCGCTCCTGGACGAGGCCGGCCACGGCGAGGTGCGCTTTGACCTGGTCGTCGGCCGCAACGCCCTCACACAACACCCGGACAAGGCACAGGCGCTGCGCGTCGTGACGGCGCTCCTGCACCGGGGCGGCGCCGTCAGCCTGGCGGAGGCGGTGCCGCGCCACACCCAGCGCCTGTACGCGCTGGTCGACCTGGGCTCCCTCGACGCCGCGCTCGCCGAGGCGCTGCGCGCCGCCGAGGAGGCGATCTATGCCGACCCGGGCGATCCCATGACCAACTGGGACGCCGACGACCTGCGCCACGCCCTCGAGGCGGCCGGGCTGGCCGACGTGGCTGTCGAGGCGGTGACCATGACGCGCGAGATCCCCGTCACGCCGGACCTCATCGTCCGCTGGTTCGACGCCTCAACCAGCGAGCGCCCCAGCTACGGCCAGTGCTTGAGCCGTCACCTCGACCCCACCGCTCTCGCGGACGTTCGTGCCCTCTATGCGCGAGAACTCACGGGCAAGACGGTGTCGTGGCGCAGCGAGGTGGCGTTTGTCGTGGCGCGCCGGGAGCACTAGAGCGAGGGCGCCGCGCGTGTATCAAGCGTGAAGGAGATAAAAAAGATGGTGATGCCGATCGGTCCCCTGATGATCGAGCATCGCACGATTGAAAAGATGATCGCTCTCCTGGCGGTTGAGGCTGACAGGGCTGCAGAAAGCGGAACAGTCGATCCCGTCCTGCTGGATTCGGCGGTCGATTTCATACGATCGTATGCCGACAGAACACACCACGGGAAGGAAGAGGATATCCTCTTCAGAGACCTCGCCAAGAAGGACCTATCTGCACAAGACCAAGGCATGATGCAGGATCTGATCAACGAGCACATCTATGCCCGCCACGTGGTGCGGGATTTGGTGGAGGCCAAAGAGCGCTACCTGGCAGGCAACGCATCCGCCATCGAGGCGGTTGTGGAGCAGCTTCGGGCGCTGGTAGGCCTCTATCCGGTGCACATCGAGAAGGAGGACATGCTCTTCTTCCCCGCCGCGATGAGGTATCTGAGCCGCTCCGAGCAGGACGCCATGATCGAAGAGATGCACGAATTCGACCGAATGATGATCCACGAGAAGTACAAGGCAGTCGTCGAGCATTACAGGGCACAGAGCGGATAGTCGCGCGAGCGTCTTCCGGCCCCTGCTGAAGGTGAAGCGCCGGCCCGAGTGGCACGTGCCGCGACCGAGGGCTTGGGACGGGTCCACAGACCCGTCCCAGCGCGATCGGGTGCTGTGTGGTGCGGACCATCGTCGTAACGCGCCGCAGGCGGCCCCCCATTCACGGAGGCGTCATAGACACCGACCCGCCTCACTCGCCGCGGCGCGATCCCTGAGGAGGTCGCCGCTGGCCAGCGCGCTATCGCCCGTCTGGCATTACGTC
>Ga0123330_1004405_pt1 | contig 10938 bp, 10 predicted proteins | sample BioC13SIPDNA_2_FD_89704 | JGI IMG/M metagenome (GOLD analysis project Ga0123330, IMG submission 89704) | Anaerobic biogas reactor microbial communites from Washington, USA - Biogas_R2_A C13 SIP DNA | ecosystem: Engineered > Bioreactor > Anaerobic > Unclassified | place: Washington, USA... | reverse complement strand
GCCCGGAGTCCTTCATCCGCTCGCGCAGCTCCTCGTCCTCGAGCTCGCGCCCGGCGTGCTCCATCAGGGACAAGAGCGTCGCGTCGTTCAAGGGCTCCGGCGGCTTCGTCTTTTTCTTTTGAATGGACACCTTCCCGGCCGTGCGCTTCTCCCCTTCTTTGACGTCCGGAAGCGCGGGCAATGCCCGCTCCTTTTCCTCCGCGCCGCCGAGCACGGCCTTCCAGCCCGCGACCTTCGGGACCGAGCCCGATGCGCGGAACCGGTGGCCGTTGATGGCGACCTCGATCTTCGCGGCCTCGTACTCGCAGTCCGGGTAGTGCGCGGCGACGAGGCTGCGGGCGACCATGTCGTAGAGCTTCTGTTCGTCCGGCGACAGCGCGCCCATTCGCTTTTCGGTCGGCACGATCGCGTGGTGGTCGGAGACCTTCGACGCGTCGTAGAAACGCTTCGAGGCCATGTTCCAGCGCATTTCGGGCGCGTTGACGAGCGCAGCGTACGGCTCCGGCATCGCCCGGAGCGCGCTCGCGACCTTCGGCTTCATGTCCTCGGGCAGATGGCGGCTGTCGGTGCGCGGATAGGTGATCAGCTTGTGCCTCTCGTACAGCGCCTGCGCGAGCTTCAGCGTCTTGTCCGCGGAAAAGCCGTAGCGACGGTTCGCCGCGCGCTGCAGGCTCGTCAAATCGTAGAGCTGCGGCGGCGGCACGCGCTTCCACTCCCGCGCGCTGGCGGTCACCGTGCCCTCCCTCCCCTGCGTCTCGCGCTTGACGGTTTCCGCGAGCTCCTTTGTGTCCGCGCGGTCCCTGTCGGTCGCCGGGTTGTGCCAGAGCCCCTCGAAGTCGCCGAAGTCCGCGCGAATCTCCCAGAAATCCGCGGGCACGAACGCCTCGATCTCGCGGTCTCGCTTGACGATCAGCGCGAGCGTCGGCGTCTGCACGCGCCCGAGCGGGAGCAGCGCGTTGTATTTCAGCGTAAACGCGCGAGAGGCGTTCATGCCGACGAGCCAGTCGGCGACGCTTCTTAAGCGGGCGCTGTCGTACAGCGCGTCGTAGGCGGCCGCGGGCTTCAAATTTTCAAACCCCTGCCGGATCGCGCCGTCCGTCATCGACGAAATCCAGAGCCGCCGGACAGGCTTTTTGCACCCGGCCATCTGGTAGATGTAGCGGAAGATCAATTCGCCCTCGCGCGCGGCGTCGGTCGCGCAGACGACGTCCGCGGTCTCCTTCGCGTTCAGGAGCTTCTTGACGGTCGAAAACTGCGCCTTCGTCTTCGGAAGCACCTTCAGCGGTATGTCCCCGGGCAGTATCGGCAGGTCCGCCATCGCCCATCTTTTGTAGCGCGGGTCCATCTCGTCCGGCTCCATCAGCGACACGAGGTGGCCGAGCGCCCAGGTCACAATGTAACGATCCCCCTCGAGATAGCCGTCCGCGCGCGCATTCGCGCCCACGACGCGCGCGATGTCCCTCGCGACCGACGGCTTCTCGGCAACAATCACGGTCTTCATGGCATAAGAATAGCATACCGGCGCCCATTGCGCAACCAAAACCGTTCTGCTATAATGCAGTAAGGTCAAGAGGAGGCATTCCTATGAGCGAACTGAAACAGTGGATGGACGAACAGGCGCGCGGCGTCGCGGCGGCGCTTGCGGAGATCAACTTGGGCGAGATGAAGGAGCAGACCGCGGGCGGGTTCGGGCTGCGCGCGCGCGCGATCGAATTTCTGACGACGGTGAAGGCGGCGCTGTTCCCGACGCTCTACGAAGTCGGCGCGATCACGCCCGGGCACCTCGTGACGCTCTCGGAGGAGCGGCTCTACACGGCGGCGGAGCAGCTTCGGGGCATCGCGAAGGGCGTGTTCCTCGGGCTGTGCGACAAGCTCGAGCGCGAGAACTGCACGCGCAAGGCCTGCAACGACCGCGCGGACGAGCTTACGCTCTCGTTCATGCAGAAGCTGACCGGCATACGGGAGCTTCTGTCCGAGGACCTGCGCGCGGCGTACGAGGGCGACCCGGCGGCCCGGTTCATGGAGGAGATATTGCTGAGCTACCCGTCGATCGAGGCGGTCAGCACCTACCGCGTCGCGCACGAGCTGTTCGACCTGGGGCTGCCGGTCGTGCCGAGGATATTGACCGAGCACGCGCACGCCTTGACCGGCATCGACATCCACCCGGGCGCAACGATCGGGCGGCACTTCTTCATCGACCACGGCACCGGCGTCGTCATCGGCGAGACGACCGTCATCGGCGACAACGTCAAGCTCTACCAGGGCGTGACGCTCGGCGCGCGCAGCTTCCCGAAGGACGAGCACGGCAACCCCGTCAAGGGCATCAAGCGCCACCCGAACATCGAGGACGACGTCATCATCTACGCCGGCGCGACGATCCTGGGCGGCGACGTGACGATCGGGCGCGGCAGCGTCATCGGCGGAAACACGTGGATCACGAAGTCCGTGCCGGCCGGCTCGAAGGTCAGCCGGGAGGGGTAGATGCTCTTCGACTGCAACATCCCCGCGGGGGCCGGGCTCGCGCCGATGGCGGGCGTGACCGACGCGGCGGCGCGGCTGCTTTCGTTCGAACAGGGCGCTTCGTGGGCCGTCAGCGAGATGCTGTCCGCGAAGGGGTTCGTCTACTCGAACGGAAGGAGCGAGGCGATCCGCGAGCTGCTGTTCCGCTTCCCCGGCGAGGGCACTTGCGGGCTGCAGCTGTTCGGGCGCGAGCCGGAATTCGTCGCCGAGGCCGCGCGAAGGCTCGAGGGCGCGGGGTTTTCGTTCATCGACCTGAACTTCGGCTGCCCGGCGCCGAAGATCACCGGAAACGGCGAGGGCAGCGCATTGATGAAGGAGCCTGTGCAGATCGCGAAGGTCGTGCGCGCGGCGGCGGACGCGGTGAAATTCCCGGTCACGGTCAAGATTCGCTCCGGCTGGAACCCGGAGAGCGTCAACGCCGTCGAGGTCGCGAAGATCTGCGAGGACGCCGGCGCAAAGGCGATCGCCGTGCACGCGCGCACGCGCAGCCAGTTTTACGGAGGGCAAGCCGATTGGTCGGTCATCGCGGCCGTCAAGCGCGCGGTCAAAATCCCGGTGTTCGGAAACGGCGACGTGCGCTCCGGCGCGGACGCGGTGCGGATGCTTCATGAAACCGGCTGCGACCGCGTCATCGTCGGCCGCGCGGCCGAGGGAAACCCCTGGATTTTCCGGGAAATCCGCGCGGCGCTGACGGGCGAAGCGTATTCCCCGCCGGCATTTGCCGAGCGGATGGCGACGGCGCTAAGGCACCTCGATCTCGCGGTCGTGCTCTACGGCGAAAAGAAGGGCGTGCTCGAGATGCGAAAGCACGTCGCATGGTATATCACAGGCGTCCCCGGCGCGGCGAAGCTGCGCGAGGGCGTCAACGGGGTGTGCGAGGCCGAAGAGGTGCGGGAGCTGCTCATGCGGTACGCCGGGCTTGGGAACCGTTCCCCCTCCGTGTCCGTCTAACGGCCAGATTGAGGGAATTTGGATGAAAAAGCTGTTTGCGGTTCTGTTGACGCTGCTGCTGCTCTCAGCCGCGGCTTCTGCGGACACGCGCCTCGAGGCCGGAGGCTATGCGCTGACGTTTGACAAACAGATGTTCGATTATAGTCAAAATATACCCCCCGGCATGGATTTCCTCATCCCTTGCGCGGCGCAGGCCAAAAATTGGTCCTCTACGTTCATCGTCATCATATCCCGCGCGGAGGGCGCGGAGCCGGACTGGCTCCCGGACCTCCAAAAAGACCTCGAGCGGATGTCCTCCGACGCGGTTTCGTCCGGCTTTCGCCTCGTGCCGGAGGCCGAGCCGCAGTTTCTTCTGTATTACACATGCGAGGATGACGCCTTCCTTCCCGAGATTCTCGCCGTCGTCGACAGCTTTGCAATCGTCCCGGACGGGCCGCTCGCATTCTACGTCCCCGTGAACGGCGCGCTCGAGCGGCGGGAAATCGAGGGGCGGCTGACCCCCATGGCATTGACCGACGCGCTCAACGCGGCGGGGGCATTTCCCGAGCCGGTGGCCGCCGACGCCATTTCCATCGGCCCCCGGGGCGCGCAAGTCTATCTCGACGGAGCGTTTCAGAGCATGCTGGACCGGGCGGACGCCGACGCGGAGGCGCTCTACCGCAAGAGCCTCGAGGACACCTTCCGCGAGAACTACCGGGTTGAAACGGTCCACCTGTTCTTCCACTCCGGGTCCTCCGCGGGGACCGACGCGGCGGATTGAGCCGCGGCCGGGAACCTCTCCCCCTCCAAACCCGTCTAAACGGCAGATTGGAGGGATTTTTATGAAAAAGCTGCTTGCAATGGTCATGGTTCTGATGCTGTTCGCGGTCGCGGCATATGCCGAGGCGCGCACGCGCGAGATCGAAGTCGAGGGCATGAAGGAGATGATCAACGAGGAGCGCGCCGAGGGAAACGGCTACGCGCTCTACTACGACGTCGACCGCTTCGCGTTTTACGCAAACGGCGTCGGGGAGGGCGTCGATCTGCTCGTCCCGTCGTCCGACAGCGCGGTCAGCCCGGTCTACTTGCAGATTCGAAGGGCCGAGGGCGATCCGGCCGCGGAGTACATCGCGGACGGGTTCGCCGACGAGGGCGAGGTTCAACTCGGAGATGCGGGAGCTCCCGGGCTGACGGCGCGCAGGCTGACCGCGTCGCGGTCGGGCGTTTCGTACACGGCGTATCTGATCCCGGACGGGGACGGAATGTTCGTACTCGACATCGCGTGCGCGGTCGAGGCCAGCGAGGGCTTCGGGGCGAGGCTCCGGGCGGCCGTGAACACGTTCGAGCTCGTCGAGCCGGCGCCGGAGGCCTGATTCCAACCAGACGGGGGAAGCGCAATTGCGCCTCCCCCATTTTTTGTACCCTCAATTCGAACGTACGTTCTTTCTTCGGTGCCGCCGCGCCCGGTTCCGCAGCCGCAGCCGCCCCATGTCCGGCAGAAGCGCCGCGGTCAGCAGCGCCGCCGTTCCGACGGCGGCCCAGCGCGCCCAGTCCGCCCCGAGATACAGGCTCGCGCACGCGGCGGCGGCCAGCAGCATCGCGGCCAGCGTTCGCGGCGAGAGCGCGGCGTTGACCGCCATCGCCGAGAGCGAGGCCATCGAAAGGAGCGTCGCCGCGGCCCGCGCCTCCGGGAACCAGAATGCGGCGACCGACATCGCGGCGGCGGGCAGCATGAGCCACAGGTTCAGCCCGGCGCTCTCGTCCTTGGTCCGGCGGAAGGTCGAGGCCGCGCAGCCGAACGCCGCGAGCCCGAGCAGATAGCCCCCGGCCGCGTGCGGCACCCCTCCGCGGAGGAACCCCGCCGCGAGCAGCAGCCCCGGCAGCGGGTACAGAAGCGACCGCGCCGCGGTGGCCGGCGCGTGCAGGAGCAGCCTGACGCTCGGGAGGCCCAGCGGCCACCCGCCGACCGAGACGGCGATCACCGACGAGAGCAGCGCGCCGAGCGCCGCGGCCGCCGCGAGCCACAGCATCTCGCCGGACACGAGCGCGGCCGAGAGCATCGCGGCGCTCAAAAAATCCAAGAGCTCCGCGCTCGCGTCCTGCGCGCGGGCGCGCAGATGCTCTCCGTTGAACCGCGAGAGCGCCATCAATCCGCCCGCGGCAGAGAGGTAGTTCCACTCGCGCGCGGCGGGAGGGGCGGCGAACAGCCACTCCCACGCGACCGGGCCCCATCGCCACGCGGCCGCTCCGAGCGCGAGCGTCAGAAACAGCGCCGTCGACGCGTGCGCGCGCACCCGCCGGTTCGAGACCTCGCCCGCCGCGGCGCGCCGGAACGCGTCCGAAGCCGCGAGCGTCGCGAGCCGCATCAGCATGTACGCCGCGAGGAGCGCGAGCACGTCGGCCGCGCGCCCGAGAAGCGCCGGCAGCAAAAGCGCCATCGGCAGGTACGATTCGCTGCGCCGCGTCAACCGCATTTGCATAGCATCCCTCCTGACCGTTGTTTCACGTGAAACACATTCGGACCGAGAATATCCCCGTCAGGCTGTCGCGCTTCGCGACGCAGACGGACGCGTCCTCGCCCGGCACGATGCCCGCGGCGCAGAGCGCCAGCGAGCAGCACCGCTCGGCGAGCTCCGGGAAGTTGTTCTCCTTGCTCAGGTGCCCGAGCACGATCTGCCGCGCGCCGCGCTTGATGAGTTCTACCGCCGCGCGGCTCGCATCGTCGTTCGCGAGGTGGCCGCGTCGCCCGAGTATCCGCTTCTTCAGGTCGTAGGGGTACGGCCCGGCCTTGAGCATGTCCGGGTCGTAGTTGGATTCCAGCACGACGGCGTCCGAGCCCGCGACCGCCTTCAGCCAGCTGTCGCGCACGTGGCCGATGTCCGTCGCGACCGAGAGCCTCGCGCCGCCGAGCGCGATCGAATAGCCGACCGGCTGCGCGGCGTCGTGCGGTATCTCAAACGCCGAGACGTTCATGCCGCCGACGTAGAAGTCCTCCGAGGGCTCGAACACGCGCACGTTCTTCATCGAGACGCCGCCGAGCTTGTCCTCCATCGCGGCCCAGGTGCCCTCGGTCGCGTAGACGGGGATGTCGTACTTGCGCGAGAGCACGGAGACGCCGCGTATGTGGTCGATGTGCTCGTGCGTCACGAGTATGCCGTTGAGCTGCGCGGGGGAGATGCCGATGCGCTTGAGCTCCGCCGCGAGCCTCAGGCACGTCACGCCCGCGTCCACCAGCAGATGTCCGCCGTCGCAGCCGGCGTAGATCGCGTTGCCGCTCGACCCGCTGAACAGCGGGGAAAAGCGCAGTTCCATCGGTATGTAGTCCTCCTGTTTTGTTTCACGTGAAACGCTCGGGAACGCCGGTCAGGTCGAAATTCGGGATGTACTTTTCGTCGGCGGAGGACCGCTCCTGCACAAATCCGTCCTCGAGGCCGAGCGCAAACATGTGGTTGACGACCGACTCGTACTCGAGCTCGGTGATCCGCCGCCGAAGCGTCCCGAACAGCATCAGGTCGCCGAGCGGCACGTACTGCGCCATGAGGCTCACCCACGCGCCGGGCAGGTTTTCCTGAATCCAGTCGAGCACGTTCATCGACTCGCTCGCGTGGCCGGGCAGGATCAGGTGCCGGACGATGACGCCCCTTTGGATCAGCCCGTTTTCGTCGAGCACGACCGGCCCGGTCTGGCGGAGCATCTCCCGGATCGCCTCGGACGCGTGCTCGAAGTAGTCGCCCGCGCGCGAATACCGCTCCGCCGCCTTTTGCCAGCGGTACTTGAGGTCGGGGAGGTAGACGTCGACGTGGCCCTCGAGCCGCCGGACCGTCTCCGCGCGCTCGTAGCCGCCGCTGTTCCAGACGACCGGCACCGGCAGCCCGCCCTCGAGCGACTGGAGGATCGGCTCGACGAAGTGCGACGGGGTCACGAGGTTTATGTTGTTCGCTCCCTGGGCGATCAGGTTTGCATAAATATCGCTAAGCCCCTGGACGGACACGCGCCTTCCGAATCCCTCGTGCGATATCGCGCGGTTCTGGCAGAAGCGGCACCTAAGCGCGCATCCGGAGAAGAACACCGCGCCGGAGCCGCCGGGACCGCTGATGACCGGCTCCTCGTCGAAGTGCAGCGCCGCGCGCGCGACGACGGCGTCCGCGCCCATCCGACAGAATCCGCCGCCGGTCTCCGCGCGCACGACATTGCATAAACGGGGACAATTATTGCATAAATATTCCAATTCATGCCTCCGCTCTCTTGAGTGTGATCAGGTGCACCTCGGCCTCGGTGTTGAGCCGGAGGTCGATTGCCTCGCAGCCGACCCCCTGCGTCGTCAGCAAAAACGCGTCCCCCTCCTTGCGCCAGCCCGCGAGACAGCGACGCTCGTGCTCGGTGAGCGTGAGCAGCGTCCGGCCGGCGACCACCATCTGCCCACCGTGCGTGCGCCCCGCGAGCATCAGGTCCGCCCACGCGCCGCCGTCCCGCGCGTCCGAGGTCACCGCGCGCGCGAACTCCGCCGGGCTGTGCATCAGCGCGATCACGCAGTCGCCCCCGGAGAACCTCCCGGCGAGCGACGCGGTCTTGGCGCTGCCCGGCAGAAGCCCGACGACCGATACGCCGGCGTCCCCGCGGTGGATTTCGGCGGAGTCGTCCAGGAGCAGCCGTATGCCGGCGGCGTCCATCGACCCGCGGAGCTGCTCCGGGAGCATATCGTCCGCCGCCGCGACCGCGTATTTCCCAAGCGGCGCGGGGAAGTCCTTCAACGACGTCAAAAACGCGTGGCGCGCGGGCACGAGGTCCGCATCGGTTTCGTCGCCGTTGAGCCTCGAAAACAGCGACGCCCCGGCGTAGTCGCCGCCGAGCAGCAGCATGTCGGGCTCGAGCAGGGCGAGCCGGTCGAACAGCTTCGCCGCGGCGCGCGCCTCGCCCTCGCCCTTCACGTCGATGTCCGAGGCGAAGAGTATCGTCATGCCGTCAAAGGCCGGGGGCAGGTCGCGCATGGAAACCGTCGCGTAGCGGACGAATACGATCCGCGATTGCACGTACATATATCCCAGAAACAGGAGGATGCACAAGAGCGCCGCCGCCGCGACCTTCGCCGCGCCGCGGCGCCGCTTTCTGCCTCCGGACCGCCTTTTTGATGCCATCTGCCCCTCTTTGACGCAATTTTGCGGGCTTTGGGAAGAAAAATGTTTCATGTGAAACATTTGTGGCTTTTGCGGCGGAAATATCGTTCTTTTGCCCGATTTCAGCCGCCCGAAGGATTGCAACAAAGCCCACCATCTATTATAATAGCAATAGTTTCAGCATTCAAGGGCTTTTCAAAAAACGGCCGGGAAACCGGGCGTTCGCCCTGTCCCGCTGAAAGACGATCAGGAGGATTCCGTGGAGAGAAAACAATCCGGCAGGCTTTCATGGGGAATCGCGCTTTTGATCGCCGCAGTGGTCTGTGGACTCTCCTTCCTCGGCGCGAAGCTCGCGAAAAATGCGTGGGGCGCGCCGGCGCACGGCGAATACAGGACCGTATCGCTCCCGGGAAACGCGGGCGTACAGGTTTCCGGCGACGGGTTTGTGTGCTACAACGGCAGCTCGCTGACCTCTGTCTCCTCGCGCGGCGACGTCGAGTGGACGTTCATGATCGGCGCGAACGCCTCGTTTGACGCGGGCGACACGGGAGTCGCCGCGTGGTCGGGGAAGACGCTGACGATCATCGACCGCGAAACGGGCACGGCGAGCTATCTGAACCCGATGTCCTCGGACGTGCTCTCGGCGCGCACGGGCCGGAAATACACGGCGGTGCTGCTCGCGCCCGAGCACGATTCGACGATCGTGCTGATGGAAAACGGCGGTCGGCAGGTGGACAGGATCGCGCTTGCGGATCAGACGGTCGTCGATTACGGCTTTTTCTCGAACGAGGCGCTGTTCTGGGCGATGACGCTCGACACGAGCGGCACGGTGCCGACCTGTACGATCTCGACCTACCGGCCCGGGAGGACGATCGCCGGGTCGATCAAGGACAAGGAACAGCTGATGTACCGGGTGATGTTCCAATCCTCGCAGGTCGTCTGCGCGGGCACGACGCATCTGAAGGTCTACGACTACACGGGCGTCGAAATCCCGGCCCGGCGGAAGCTCGTCTACGGCTTCTACCTCGCCGCGGTCGACGACATCAGCGACAACCCGATGATGGCCTTCGTCCCCGACGCGCAGTACGGCGGCTCGAACACGATGCACGACGTGCGCATGGTGCGCTCCGGCCTCGACCAGATGGTCCGGATGCCGTTCGGCTGCACGAAGCTCGTCGCGAAGGGGAACCGCGTCTACGGCTTCTCCGCCGAGGGGTACATCATGGTCGCCGAGGCGGGGACGCGCGCCGTGACCGCGTTTTCGCCGAACACGCCGCCGGGCGAGGTCTACGGCGTGACCGACGACCGCGTGGCGGTGATCGGCGCGGGGGACACCGCGTATCTGGTGACGCTTCCCTGACGCGGGGAGCGGGCTTCCGAATGCCGGGAAGAATCTGGGAATTTTTTGGATAAAAATAGCAGTCCACGGGCACGCTGAAGGACAGCAAGTTTGAAAAGCGGAGGGATTCGTCAGTGAACATCATCGACATTCTGGTTCTCGTGGTGCTGGGCTTCAGCCTGTTCGCAGGCATGCACAAGGGGTTTCTCGCGTCCTTCCTGTCCACGCTCGGGCTGATCGGCTCATGGTTCGGCGCGCAGAAGCTGTTCCATATACTGGCCGACGCGGTGCTCGGGAACTCCACGCTGATGGGCGTCCTGAGCACATACCTGGAGCCCGCCGGCTTCTTTGACGGCTTGAACGTCTCCGGCGTCACCGCGCAGACGACCGTGCAGGAACTGGTCGCCAAGGGTGCGGACGCGGTCAACGGCGTCGCGTCGTTCATCGGCCAGAAGGTGCCGTTCATCGAGAAGGCGCTGGCCGCGAACATCAATAAGGAAGCGTTCGCGGAGCTCAACATCCACACGCTCGCGGATTACTTCGACCAGACGCTGTGGCGGGGCGTGTTCAATGTGATCGCGTTTGTGGTCACGTTCTTCGTCCTGTACTTCGTGGCGACGCTGCTCGTAAATCTGATCAACCACGTCGCGCGCCTGCCGATGCTCCGCAAGGTCGACTGGCTCGTCGGCGGCCTGTTCGGGCTCGTGCGCGGCGTCGTGATCTCGGCGCTCCTTCTGGCCGTCCTGGAGCCGGTGCTCTCCGCGTTCTCGATGGAGCTGATGACGAGCCTGCGCGACGGGTCGAAGGCCTACGGGATGCTCGTCGGGCAGGGAGGGCTGGACTTCTTGACGGTGAAGAGCTGGATCAACGATCGCCTGATTCCGAATGTTTTCTGAGGATTGCTCTGCCGACTCTATATTGCGCCAAAGCGGCGAGAGATTTTTGCGCAGGGCGAAGCAAGGGGCCGGAGCGCGGAAATAGCGGCGCTATTTCAAGCGGAGGGCGACAAGGTGCGGTTTGATTGCCGAAGGCAAT
>Ga0123330_1004359_pt1 | contig 11031 bp, 9 predicted proteins | sample BioC13SIPDNA_2_FD_89704 | JGI IMG/M metagenome (GOLD analysis project Ga0123330, IMG submission 89704) | Anaerobic biogas reactor microbial communites from Washington, USA - Biogas_R2_A C13 SIP DNA | ecosystem: Engineered > Bioreactor > Anaerobic > Unclassified | place: Washington, USA... | reverse complement strand
TTTTCGTCGAGGAGCATGTTCTCGAGGAGGCTGGTATCCTGCCCGAGCCGGATATCCAGGAGACACAGGGTGGCGACGATGAGCCTGAGAGCCTGGACGCCTTTTCTGATTTCGTCGATACGCTGGATTTCGACGACCTGGACGAATCCTGACTTTCCGGGCCGGCTCCTGTCTGTCCGGATCAACCCAGCCACCATCTGAACGTGGAACGTGAGGTGCCCCCCACGTTTCACGTTTTTTATCCCGTCATTGGTGAGGTACGTGCATGAGCGCTGTGGACCGGCTACCCCCACATAGCATCGAGGCGGAAGAGGCCGTCCTGGGTTCGTTGTTGATCGATCCGGATGCCATCCTGGAAGTGGCTTCCTTCCTCAAGCCGGACGCCTTTTACCGCGAGCAGAATCGTTGGGTCTACGAGGCTATTCTCGACCTGCACAACCGGGAGGAGCCGCTGGACTTTGTTACGCTGACGGAGAGCCTCCGGCAGCGCGAACAACTCGAAGATGTGGGCGGTGAAGCCTATCTGATCAGCCTGCTCAACGCCGTGCCTACCTCGATCAATGCCCGCAGCTATGGCCGCATTGTCGAGGCCGCCTCGGTACGCCGCCGGTTGATTAAGGCGGCGGGCGCCATTGCCGACCTGGCCTACGACCAGGACGAGGACATCAACGTGGTGCTCGACCGCTCGGAGCAGGCGCTGTTCAGCATCAGCGAAGAGCGCACGACGCGCGACCTCGTTCCCGTCCGGGAGATTGCCCGTAGTTATCTCGACCGCATTGAGGATCTGGCGGCGCGCGGCGATGAGATGATCGGAATTCCCACCGGTTATGTCGATATCGACCGCATCCTGAGCGGCCTGAACAAGTCGGACCTCCTTATCGTCGCTGCCCGGCCCGGCATGGGCAAGACCAGCTTCCAGATCGGCATGGCCCTGCACGCCGGGTTGCGGCACGGCAAGCGTGTCGCCATCTTCAACCTGGAGATGTCCGGCGAGCAGCTGGTTCAGCGGATGATCGCTGCCGAGACGCACATCGACTCCCAGCGCCTGCGTCGTGGCGATCTCCACGAAAAGGAATGGCCTCTCTTTTACGAGGCCGTTGGGCGACTCTCGGAAACCAAAATCTTTATCGACGACACGCCCTCCATTACACCCTTACAGCTTCGCACCAAGTGCCGGCGGCTCTACGCCGAGCACGGGCTGGACCTGGTCATGATCGACTACTTGCAGCTCATGCAGGCGGAACGAACGAGTAACAACCGCGTGCAGGAGATCAGCGAGATCTCGCGGGGCCTGAAAGCGCTGGCGCGCGAGCTGGACGTGCCCGTCGTTGCCGCCTCTCAGCTCAGCCGTGCTGTGGAGAATCGCCAGGACAAACGGCCGCAGCTCTCGGATTTGAGAGACAGCGGCAGCATTGAGCAAGATTCGGACATCGTCATGTTCATTTATCGTGACGAGTATTACAATCCGGAAACGACCGAACGACCCAACATTGCCGAGATCAACATTGCCAAGCACCGTAACGGGCCGACCGGCGTGATCGATCTGTACTGGCATGGCAAGCTGGCTACCTTCCGCAACCTCCAGCGGCAGGAGATCAAGCTGTAAGGAATCATGAGATGAAGGGCTTTGCAGGTTTTCCAGATGGCAAGCTGCGCGTAACGCCGGTCCCCAATCTGTTCTTTAGCGACCTGCTGCCCATCATCGACCATATTGCCGAACTCAAGGTAACGCTCTACGCCTTCTGGGGATTGGGGCAAAAAGAAGGCGCTGTGCGCTACCTGCGGCTGGCCGACTTTCTGGGCGATAATGAGTTCATGAGGGGGCTCGGTCCCACGCCGACGATAGCCGCCGAGGCCCTGATGGATGGGATTGAACGGGCCGTGGCCCGTGGCACGTTCCTGCACATTAACGTGGAAAGCGCCGACGGCAAGTCGGACCTTTACTTTCTGAATACGGAAAAGGGCCGTGCAGCGGTCGAGGGGTTAACGCGCGGCGAGTGGCGCCCGGGGCCCGCCAGCGAAGAGGGCGTTTCCCTGCTGGTCGAGCGGCCGAACATCTTCGTGCTCTACGAGCAGAACATCGGCCCGCTGACGCCGATCATTGCCGACGAGCTGCGTGACGCCGAGCAGACTTACCCGCTGCACTGGATTGAAGAAGCGATTGAAGAGGCGGTAGAAAACAACGTACGCAAATGGCGCTATGTGCTGGCGATTCTCGAACGCTGGCGCCAGGAAGGGAAGCGCGAAAGTGAAATCGACCGGCGAGATACTCCACGAAATCTACGCAACCAGATCCCCGATGAATACCGGGATATCATCAAACGGTGATCCGCCGCCACCAGATGAGCCGGGGGGCGGGAAGCCAGACTGCCCGCACTGCGGCGGTCTTGGTTTTGTCGTGCCAGACGTGGGGCCAGAACATCCCAGCTTCGGCCGGGCCGTGCCCTGTTCCTGCCGCGCTGCCGAACTGGAAGCACGGCGACACGAGCAGCTCATGCGGTTCAGCCAGCTCGGCGGGCTCGCCGAGAGCACCTTCGACAACTTCATTCCCGAGGGGCACGGCCTGAACGAGGCCAGGCGCCGCAACCTGCGCATCGCCTACGAGACGGCCCGCGCTTATGCCGAGAACCCGGAGGGCTGGCTCGTTCTGAAAGGCGGCTATGGCTGCGGCAAGACCCACCTGGCGGCAGCCATAGCCAATTACCGTCTGGAGCATGGGCAGCCGGTGCTCTTCGTCAACACCCCGGATCTGCTGGATCACCTGCGCGGAGCCTACAACCCAAACGCCACGACCGGCTACGACCAGCGCTTCGAGCAGGTGCGCAACGCTGCCCTGCTCGTCCTCGACGACCTGGGCACGCAGAGCAATACGGAGTGGGCCCAGGAAAAGCTTTACCAGATCTTCAACTATCGCTACAATGCCCGGCTGCCAACCGTGATCACGACCAACGTCGAGCTGGAATCGCTGGAGCCGCGCATCCGTTCCCGCGTCGTCGATCCGGGACTCGTACAGGTGGTACACATCCTGGCTCACGACTTCCGGGGAACGGGCATCGGCAAAGACCACTCGGACCTCTCCACACTCAACCTGCTCTCCGACAAGACGTTCGAGAACTTCGACCTGCGCGAGCAGGAATTGCCGCGCGCCGAGGCCGATAACCTGCGCCGCGCCCTGCAGACAGCACGCGACTACGCCGCCGATCCCCAGGGCTGGCTCGTCTTCAACAGCGTCGCCTATGGCAACGGCAAGACCCATCTCGCCGCGGCGATTGCCAACACAGTGATCAACCAGGGCCGGCCGGTGCTCTTTATCGTCGTTCCCGATCTGCTGGACCATCTGCGCACGACCTACAACCCGGCTGCCGGTGTCCGCTACGACAAGCGTTTTGAGGAAGTAAAGACGGCCGACCTGCTGGTATTGGACGATCTGGGCACGGAGAGCGCCACGCCCTGGGCTCGCGAGAAGCTCTACCAGATCTTCAACTATCGCTACAACGCCCGCCTGGCCACCGTCATCACCACTGCGCTGCGCGTTGACGACATCGACCCGAAGCTGCGCGCGCGCATGCTCGACGTCACCCGCTGCACCTTCTTCACGCTGGAGGTGCCGACCTATGTCGGCAAGCGGTACCGGCGCAGGAGCCGCTAGGACGGGCTGTTCGCTTCCGGCCGAACGGGGAGCCTAAGGCGCGGGGATGATCAAAACGTCGCCGGGCCGGAGCCTGTCGGGGTTCGCCAGCCCGTTTGCCGCAATAAGGGCCTCGACGGAGACGCCGAACTGGCGGGCGATTCGGGTGAGGTTGTCGCCGGGCTGCACCTGGTAGCTTTGTGGCGTCGCCGTGGGCAGCGGCGTGACGGTTGGGGCCGGGAGCGCGCCTTCTTCGGTCGCCGTGGGAGCGGCGCCAGAAGTCGTGGAGGGCGTCACGGTTGCTGCTGGAGGTGGGCTCGGCGTGGAGATGGGCGGGACGTTACCCGCCTCCGGCGTGTCCCAGCCCAGCACCGCCGGCACAACCCGCTCGAAGATGAATGGCCGGCCCGCGGCGACGACCAGCACGGCAAGCAGCATCATGCCAACGAGAACCATGAACTTGACCAGCTCCCCGGCGCTCTCGTGCTGCTCGTCGTCGGGTCTCAATTCTCACCTTTCCTCTTAATCCCAGACCGGACCAACGGCTAGTGTAGCACAGGCGGGCAGGGGCGGGAATGGTACGTTTGTTTGCCGGTCAGGGGCCAACCAGCTCGGCGACGGCGCTGTCCAGCGGCGCGCCCGCGTCCGATTCCTGGGCCAGCACCCAATCGACCAGCGGCTGCCTCCAATCGATCCCGGTGTTGTACGCCTCAGGGTCGTAGGCAGCGAGCATCCTGTAACCATCGCCTCCGGCGTAGAGGAAGTCGGTGGTCAGCAGGTGGTAGGTGGCGTCGGGATCAATCGGCTCGCCATTGTCGAGCTGCCAGCGAAAACTCTCGCGGTGGGCGCCGGCAATCTCGGCCTGCCCAAAGGAGAGAACGTCTTCCAGCTCGTCGCCGGAAAGCGTGACGTCCACCAGCACATTGTTGAAGGGCAGCACGCCGATAATGTCGGCAAAGGTCAGCGGGCCGGCGGGCAGCCCGGCGCGGAATCCGCCCGGATTGGTCAGGGCCACGTTGGCCTGCGGGTAGGCCAGCAGCCAGGTCGCGGGCACGAGCCGGCGCAGCCGGTCGCTTTCGCGCGGCAGCCCCTGCTCGCTGAAACCCAACACGACCTCCAACTCGGCGTCGGTCAGCTCGCGCCAGCGGGCCACAATCCCGGCAATCGCCGGGTCGGGCGCATCGGCCGGCTCGTTCTCCACCACCTCGTAGCTGACGTCGATAACTTCATCGCCGGCCGGATCAAAGGTCAGCGTGACCGTGGCGTAGCTGGTGAAGTGGTAGCCCCCCTCGACCAGCACGATCCCGTTCACCTCCTGTGCAAAAAGCTCGTTGCAGTGGCCGCCGCCCATCAGGGCAATGTCCAGGTCGGCGACCGCCTGCGCCAGGGGCACCAGCTCGGCTTCGCAGAGATGGCCGGCGACGAGCAGTAGCTCTGCGCCCTCCTCTCGCGCCGCCGGGACCACCTCGCGGAGAGCGTCCTCATAGTCAATGAAGTCGAATCCACTGATATTTGCCGGATTGGTCGTCGTGCGCGTGCGCTGCGTGGTGAGGCCGATGATGCCCACTTGCACGCCCGCTACGTCCACGATGGTATAGGGAGCAATGCCCCACTCGGTGGGCAGCTCCCCGTTCGTCGCGCGCAGGTTGGCGCTGAGGAGGGGGAAATCACTCTCCAGGGTCCGCGCCCGCAGGGCGTCGAGTCCAAAGTCGAACTCGTGGTTCCCGACGGCGGCGGCGGCATAACCCATGCCGTTCATCACCTCCACCATGCCCTCGCCCTCGAACCAGGTGGAGATCGCCGGACCGGTCCACATGTCGCCGCCGCTGAGCGCCAGGTAGGGACCATCGGGGTCGTAGCCCGCCTCCTGCCAGTTGGCGAGCATACTCGCGGCGCCTTCGCCCTCCGCCATCCCTTCCATCCAGCCGTGCTCGTCGTTGGTATAGAAGATGGTAATTGTCAGCGGTCCGGCCGGAGTGTCCGCCGTTACCGGCGCCGTCGTCGCTACCGGCAGATTCGTCGGCGTGGGCGCCGCTGTCGGCTGCGGTGCCGTCTCTTGTCCCGCTGATGGCGACACCGCGGGCGTCGAAGTGCCCGAGCGCAGAGCGCCGGGCGTTCTGGCGCCGGCCGGCGCCTCGCGGGTGGGGCCGGCCGGCGTCTGGCAGCCGGCCACCAACATCAGCAAGAGAAGCCAGCTAACCAGAACGGCTCGTTTCATGGCAGCGCCGATGCCTCCTCGACGGTAAGCACGGCGCCGTTGATCGAGCGTCCCGCCGCGCTGCAGAGGGTAATGACAATCCGGGGAATCGCCTGCCGCTCGGCCTCGTCCGGGTCGATGCTACGCAGTAGCGCGTTCACGCGCAGGCCATAGGCCGCATACTCGCGAGCACACTCGCGGGTGAAGCCGGCGATCCCTGCCTGGCTGGCGCAGAAGGCCGCCCGTTGCTCCCAGGGCAGGGCGACCCCCGCGACAGAGGCGATGTTGACGATGTTGCCGCCCCGTTCCCCGTTCTCGTCGGCCATCACGCGCCCGACGAGCTGGCTCATAAAGAAGGCGCCCTTCAGATTGACGTCCAGACAGCGATCCCAGTCCCACTCGTCCATCTTGAGCACGGTGGAAGCCGGGATGACGCGCGCGTTGTTGACCAGGATGTCGAGCCGGCCCCACTCCGCGCGCGTCGCCTCGATCAACTGGACGCAATGGAACTTGTTGGACACGTCGGCGTCCACCGCCAAGGCAAGCCCTCCCGCTTGGCGGATCGCCGCGGCGACCCGTTCCGCCCGGTCGGGATTGATGTCGTTGACGGCAACGCGCGCCCCCGCGGCGGCGAGAGCCAGGGCAATGGCCTCGCCTGTGCCCTGGCCCGCGCCTGTCACAATAGCTACTTTACCTTCCAACGGTGCGCTACCCAGCTTCGTCCAGCACGGCGATGCCGGGCAGCTCGTCGCCCTGAAGCATCTCCAGGCTGGCGCCGCCGCCGGTGCTGACGTGCGTCATACGCTCGGTCAGGCCGGCCTGCCCGACGGCTGCCGCCGAATCGCCGCCGCCGATGACGACTTCCGTGCCGTCCTCGGCCAGCTCCGCCAGTGCTTCGGCCAGCGCCCGCGTGCCGCGCGCGAACTGCTCCACCTCGAAGACGCCCATCGGGCCGTTCCACACGACCAGCGCCGTGCCCTTCACCCTGGTCTTGAAGTTCTCAACCGTCTCCGGGCCGATATCCAGCGCCATCTTCGTGGCCGGGATATCCTCCACCGGGCGGACCTCCGCCTCGGCCTCGGCGCTCATCTCGTCGGCGACAACCACGTCTACGGGCAGCACCAGCCGCGCGCCCGCCGTCTCCAGCAGCCGCCGGGCCTCGGGAATCGCTTCCGCTTCGACGAGCGAGCGGCCCAGCTCGAACCCCTTCGCGGCGAGGAAGGTATTGGCCATGCCGCCGCCGATGAGAATGGTGTCGGCTTTCTGCAGCAGATTGTCGATCAACTTGATCTTGTCCGAAATCTTGGCGCCGCCCATGATTGCCACGTAGGGGTGGGGCGGATTGGTGGCGGCCCGGCCAAGGGCGGAGATTTCCTTGCCCATCAGATAGCCGGCTACGGCTGCGCCGCCCTTGGCCTGCACCGCGCGGGCCATCCCCTCTGTGCTGGCGTGGGCGCGGTGGGCCGAGCCAAACGCGTCGTTCACGTAGACGTCGGCCAGATCGGCAAGCTGCCGCGATAGCTCCGCGTCGTTCTTCGTTTCACCCGGCTCGAAACGGGTGTTTTCCAGCAGCAGGACATCGCCGGACTGGAGCTTGCCGGCTGCCTCCTGGACTTCGGGCCCGACGACCGCGCCGACCGTCTTCACCGGCCGGCCTAACAGCTCCTCCAGCCTTTTCGCCACCGGAGCCATCGAGAACTGCCTGTCTGCGGATGACTTGGGCCGGCCCAGGTGAGAAGCCAGGATCAGGGCAGCGCCGTGGTCAAGCAGGTAGTTGAGCGTCGGGAGCGAGGCACGGATGCGTGTATCGTCCGTCACGGTAATGTCGTCGTTGGGATCCTTGCTGCTCAGCGGAACGTTAAAGTCTACCCGCACGAACACCTTCTTGCCCTGAACGTCGATATCTTCAATGGTCTTCTTGTTCACTGTCAACTCCTCGTAAACTCAGTCAAGGTGGAATAGCCTGCCGATGCAGGACTTATAAACAATCTGTGAAACAGCTCCCGCGCGTCGATGGGACGCTCCCCGAATTATAGTGAAGAAACGGGAGACGGTGTAATCAGCGGGGCCGGTAGCGGCGCACCTCGAGCCGGTAAAACGGCTGCTGCTGCACCAATGTCCAGTGCTCATCCAACCAGGCTTCGGCCGGCGCCGACGGTATGTCCATTCCGGGGTAGCGGTGAACGATGATCCAGATTTCGTCACTCTCTACTGCCGTCGCCGCCAGCGCTTCGAGGTCACCTGTCTCCGGTACTGAGCGCTCCGCGTAATACAGATAGGGGAAGTCATTCCAGCGGGGATCGAGCCAGATCGTCCCATCTGACGCCAGCTCGCTCTCCACGTAGGCTGTAGCGCCGCGCCAATCGTCCTTCGGCTGCGCCAGCGCGAGCAGGGTAGCGAACAGGGACACGCCCAGCGCCAGCGGCAGCAGCCGGCGCCGCCACACTTCTGCCTTCATGGTCAGCCAGGCCAGGAGCAGCAACACGAAAGGCCAGCCGGTGACCAGAACGCGCTTTACGGTGAAGAAGCGGGGGATGACCATCAGCGCGGCGACGAACAGGAAGCCGAGCAATATGGCAACTGTGGCGGCCCGCCGCCAGCGCCGATTCTCCAGCAGCCTGCTCCCGAGCAGGCCTGCCAGGGCAATCACCACGGCTGCTGCCAGTAAGCCGGCAGCGAAGTGGCCGGCGCCCAGACGCGACAGGCCGAGCGCGTCCCGCAGCCTCGCAAAGATAAAGACATTGCCGATTGAGCCGCCAAGCGATTGGAGGAGGTAATCCCACCAGCCGCGATAGAGCAACCACCCGCCCAATGAACCGGCGAGCCAACCGGCCAACGGCCCTGCCCGCCGGCCCTGCCGCCACCAGGCGACAAGCCACAGCGCACTGAGCGCGACCCACAGGGGCAGCATGGCATAGTCAAAATAGAGGCCGGCACCCAGAGCGCCGGCGGCCACGACAATGCCCACTGGATGGTTCCAGACGAGCGCGAGCGCGTAGAGCAGCGCGAAGAAGGTGACAAAGATGTGCATCCGCGCTTCCTGTGCGTACCACACGTCCAGCGGAGAGAGCGCCAGCAATGCGGCTGCCAGCAGCGCAACCGTGCGTCCGGCGAGCGTGCGGGCCAGCAGATAGAGCAGGCCGATTCCGGCGACCGAGGCGGCTACCGACGGCAGGCGCACGGCGGCTTCTCCGTTGCCGGCGATGCGCACCCAGTAGTGCAGCATCACGTAATAGAGCGGCGGATGCGGCCCTTCCACAAATACCGGCTCTGCGAGCTCCTCCCGCTCCGCCTGGAAGACGCTATATGCTTCGTCAAGCCACAGACTCTTCGTGCCCACGGACGGCGCGCGCAACAACAGTGCGAGGCCGAAGATCAGCAGCAGCCGCTGGCTGTGCGACAGCTTAGGCATCCCCCGTCCCATCTTTGAGCACGATCTGCGTCCCGCCCAGTGGGGAGTAGCGGGCGTCCAGCCCTTCGATGTTGAGGCTCTGTTTGATCTGCCGGATGCGCGGCAGCATCGCCGGGAGACCGGCGCCGTAATGTTTGCCGACGCCGGCCTGGGTCACGTCGCGCAGCGTCTGTTCGCCCATGATGAACTCGACGGCTGCGGCCCAGGCGGCCGGCGCGTCCAATTCAGGTTTCGCCGTGCGCCGGAAATCGCTCCACAGCCGCCACGCTCCCGCCAGGGAGAGGACTCCATAGGTGCGGTGCTGCAAGCCGGGGAGAAAGAGCGCCGCCACCGGGTCGGTCACTGCCTTTGCGCGCAGAGGGAGTTGTAGATTGCCCGCGAAAAGCGCCACCGGCAGAATCCAGGGTTCCTGCGGCAGCTCTCCCTCGGGTGTGTGCCTCCCGGCGGCGAGCAGGATGCCCTGGGCACGGGCTTCCGTCAGCGGGAAATCGGCCGCCGCCGGGTTGACGGCGACAACGCGCCACGCCGCCCGGTAGCGGCGCAGCTGCACGGAGACGAGATCTGCCGCTGTGTAGCTGCCATCCTCCTGCGCCGGGTCAGGCCAGACGAACTCCACGTGCACGTATTTGCCCTTTTCCGTCTCGATGGCCCGCGTCACGGCCACCTGTTCCCGGCCCAGTACGGTCTTCAAGAGCAGATCAAAGACCGGCGAGCCGAAGAGACGGTGCAGAATGGCTGCTTCGCTGCGGGGCACTAGCAGCGCGCCCAGCGCCCGGTCATCCTCGCCGACGGTGGCGTCGATGAGCTGCTCGACCACGGGCCAGATAACGTTGCGTACGGTTTCTGCTGTCGCCATGCCTGCACCTTCACGCGCCTCGCGCGCCGCGGGGTATCGTATGGGGCAGCGCGGGCTTTGTCAACTGTCCGCTACCGGTAGGATGCGGTTCTGACTTTCGCGGGTTGGCTAAAGGGTAGCCGCGCTTTCCTAAGCGCGCCGGCGGCGGAAGAGCGCGGATAGAATCCGCTACTACCAGAAGGGGCGAAAAAACGAATCGCATCCCTACCAGTCGTGGACCGCCTGCAATCGTCGATAAGGATGAGTTATGCCAGAGATATCTTACGATAAGTAGCGGGTGGGAACGTGACATTCGTCACTTGTTGTTGTCGCCTGTGGGGAAGGAAAATGGGCCTGAGAATGAAGCGATCCCTGTCTTGTGAGGAACGGCCGTGCTAGATGCCCACCAACTCAACGTCTTCCTGACCGCAGCAGAGACTCTGAACTTTACCGAAGCGGCGCGCTTGCTGAACATGACCCAGCCCAGCGTCAGCCAGCACGTGCAGACGCTGGAACAGCACTTCCGCTCGCCCCTGTTCGTGCGCAGTGGGCGCCAGCTCTCCCTGACGGATGCCGGCCTGGCCCTGGTCCCCCTGGCCCGGCAGATGGTCCGGCTCTCCGTGCGTATTGACGAGACGATGGCCTCGCTGAAGGGCTCGGTCTACGGTCACCTGCGTATTGGCTGCAGCACCACTTCGGGCAAATACATCCTGCCGCTGCTCCTGAGCCCCTTCCTGCGCCGGCATCCCGGCGTCCAGGCAACCTGCCAGGTCTCCTCGCAGCAGCGTGCGCTGGAAGATCTGTGTGAAGGTCGTGTCCATCTGGCGCTCGCCTGCCCCCATGAGTGTGCCCGGCGTGATGTCGAATACCGCCTCCTCTTCACCGATCCACTCGTTCTGCTCGTCTATGATGATCATCCCTGGGCCCGGCGGCGCCGGATCGACCCGGAGGAGCTGCGC